>Ga0302324_100008185_pt1 | contig 22083 bp, 20 predicted proteins | sample Palsa_T0_1_FD_201949 | JGI IMG/M metagenome (GOLD analysis project Ga0302324, IMG submission 201949) | Peat permafrost microbial communities from Stordalen Mire near Abisko, Sweden - Palsa_T0_1 | ecosystem: Environmental > Terrestrial > Soil > Palsa > Peat permafrost | place: Sweden: Abisko...
CAGCTACACCCTGGCCCTCGCCGTGTTCATTCCCATCAGCGGATGGATGGCCGACCGCTTCGGCACGCGCCGCGTGTTTGCCTCGGCCATCGGACTGTTCACCCTCGGCTCCCTGCTGTGCGGTCTCTGCAGCAACATCCATCTCCTCGTAGCGTGCCGCATTATCCAGGGCATGGGCGGTGCCATGATGGTGCCTGTGGGGCGGCTCACGCTGGTTCGCTCTTTCCCCAAAGCCGATCTGCTGCGCGTCATGAGCTTTGTTTCGGTGCCGGCACTGGTCGCGCCCATGCTCGGCCCTGTGGCAGGCGGCCTAATCGTGGGCTATGCGCACTGGCGCGTGATTTTTTTCCTCAATATTCCCATCGGCCTGCTCGGCCTGGTGATGGTCTATCTCCATCTGCCGGACTTCAGAGAAGAGCACGTACACCCGCTCGATTTTGTGGGTCTCGTGCTCTTCGGTTCAGGCATCGCGCTGCTGTCTTATGTTCTGGAGGTGTTCGGGGAGCACACGCTGAGCGGGCTCGAAATGACAGGACTCTTGATGCTCTCCTTCGCGCTGCTGGCCGCCTATTGGGTCCATGCGCGGCAGCTCCAGTTTCCGCTGTTGAACCTGCACCTGTTTGACATTCGAACCTTTCGCGTCGCGGTGAACGGCAGCTTCTTTACGCGCCTGGGAATTGGCGGCGTCCCGTTCCTGCTGCCTCTGCTCTACCAGACGGGTCTCGGCTACACGCCCGTCCAGTCGGGATTGCTGATTGTCCCGCAAGCGATCGCCGCCATGGGCATGAAGGCAATTCTGCGCAAGCTGCTCGCAGGTATCGGCTACAAGGGCGTCCTGATTTCAAACACACTGGCCATCGGCTTGCTGCTGATCTCACTCACAACCATTCGTCTGCATACATCGCTCGTTCAGATCGTGGCGATCGCCTGCTTCTATGGAGCCTGCACCAGCCTTCAGTACACAACCATGAACACGCTCGTCTATGCGGACGTAGAGGAGAAGGACGCTTCAGGCGCCAGCTCGATTGCGAGCACCATGCAGCAAATGTCCATCAGCTTCGGCGTAGCCATCGCGGGATTGACAACTGCCTTCTTTGTGCCCGGTAGGGCATACTCCGATTCGGCGCTCATGATCGACGGGATTCACAAGGCGTTTCTCTGCCTCGGAGCGTTGACGCTGGTCTCGACCATCGTGTTTGCAGGTTTGAAGCGCGGCGACGGCGACACCGTGAACGAGCACAAGATCATGCATCCCGACGGATAATGCGCTCTTCTCGATTTCCTTCCGCCCCCTACGGATACATCCTGTGCAGCGTCCGCGCGAACGGAATCGTCTCCCGCACGTGGTCCAGCCCGCAAATCCACGCCACCGCCCGCTCGATTCCCATTCCAAAGCCCGCATGCGGCACGCTGCCGTACCGCCGCAGGTCGAGATACCACTCAAACGCCTCTCTGGGCAGCTTGTGCGCCTCAATCCGGCTCAGCAGCAAGTCGTATGAAGACACGCGCTGCGATCCACCAATGATCTCTCCATACCCCTCCGGCGCCAGCACGTCCACGCACAGCGCATACCGCGCGTCCTTGGGATCCGGTTCCATGTAGAACGCCTTAACGTCCGCGGGATACCGGTTCACCATCACCGGCCTGTCAAACTGCGAACTCAACCACGTCTCATCCGGCGAGCCAAAATCGTTCCCATAAACAAACGGCGCTTCCAGATGTCCATCCTTGTGTGCCTGGTTCAGCATCTACACCGCCGCGTCGTAGCGCAGTCGCGGAAACGGCGGCAGAATCGCCTCAAGCTTCGCCTTGTCACGCCCAATCACTTCCAGCTCCGGCCCGCGATTCTTCAAAACTGACCCAACAATGTGCGACAGAAACTGCTCGGCCAGCTCCATCAGCCCGTCCAGATCGCAGTAAGCAACCTCAGGCTCAATCATCCAGAACTCGGTCAGATGCCGCCGCGTCTTCGACTTCTCCGCCCTGAACGTCGGCCCGAAGCTATACACCTTGCCCAGCGCCAGCGCCGTCGACTCAATGTATAGCTGGCCACTCTGTGTCAGGTACGCCGGATCGCCGAAGTAGTCCACAGGAAACAGCGTCGACGTCCCCTCGCACGCCGCCGGCGTCAGAATCGGCGGATCAGTGCGGATGAATCCATTCTGGTCAAAGTACTCGGCTGCCGCACGCATGATCTCGGCCCGTATGCGCAGAATCGCCGACTGCCGCGGGGTCCGCACCCACAGGTGCCTGTGTTCCATCAGGAAATCCACGCCGTGTTCCTTCAGCGTAATCGGGTAAGGATCGGTCTCTGGAACCCGCTGCACCACCTCCACGCCTTCCACGTCCAGCTCGTAACCGCCCGGCGCGCGCTTGTCCGCCCGCACCTTTCCGGTCACAATCACCGACGACTCCTGCGTCAGTCCTTTCAGCGCTTCAAACACCTCCGGCGCAACGCTTTTCACATGCGCCACGCCCTGCACAGTCCCCGTCCCATCGCGAAAGATCGGGAACACCAGCTTGCCGCTCTCGCGCAGGTTGTAGAGCCACCCTTGCAGCTTCACCGTCTGCCCCTCGTGCTGGCCAAGCGTGGCAATGGTGGCAAGCGGCACCACCGCCGTCGTTGATACGGTCGTTGCTGAGTTCGCTTCGGTAGCTGGTGTCGCGGCTGCGGAAGTTTCTTCTGGGTCAGACATGAAGGCATTCCTCTCTCAATGAGTTGGCGGTCAAAACGCCAGCCCGACCTTAAAGGATAAACTCACCCGGGCTCGTACATCCTTGAGTAGTGTCCCGTCGCCAACCGCGCAGCCACCAAGCCTGACCTACACCACCTCCGCCAGTGCCTCATCCACCGTCGGATACTCAAACCGAAACCCCGCCCCAATCAGCTTCCCCGGGAACGCCCGCGTACTCGCCAGCAGCGCTTCATTGGCCATTTCGCCAAACATCAGCCGCAACGCCAGCGCTGGCACCGGCATCACCGCTGGCCGATGCAACGCTCTGCCCAGCGCCCGCGTAAACTCGGCATTCGTCACCGGATTCGGCGCAGCCAGGTTCACCGGCCCGCTCAATGTCTCTGTCTTTAGCGAGAAAAGAATCGCCCTCACCGCATCTTCAAGCCGAATCCAGCTCATCCATTGTTGCCCCGAACCCAGCCTCCCGCCCAGACCCAGCCGGAAGATGGGCAGCATCTTCTTCATCGCGCCATTCTTGCCCAGAACCACTCCCAGCCGCAGGTGCACCACCCGTATCCCCGCCTTTGCCGCCGCCTCGCTCGCGGCCTCCCACTTTGCGCAAATCTCCGGCAAATACCCCTTACCCGCGCTCGACCCCTCGTCCAGCACCTCATCGCCGCGGTCGCCGTAGAATCCAGTCGCCGAGGCCACCAGCAGCACCTTCGGCGGCCGCTTCAGACCCGCCAACACCGCCGCCAGCACCCGCGTGCTCTCCACGCGGCTGGTCTCAATCTCCCGCTTGTAAGCTTTCGTCCAGCGCCTCTCACTCAGGTTTACCCCGCCCAGATGAACAGCCGCCTCCAGACCCTCCAACGGGCCCTCGGCGCCCCGCTCGTTTGCCCACGCCATCACTCTCTTCCTGGGGTCCCACTCAATCTCACCCACGCCTCTCGGAGCCCGCCGCACAAGCTGCACAACCCCCACGCCGCTCCGGGCCAGCGCCGCTTTCAACGCCGTTCCGACCATTCCGGAACTGCCGGAGCAGAGTACCCGGCCCGCGGAGCTAACTTGATTGGTGAGATCGATATTCGTGAGATCGACGGTTTTTTCCCCCTTGTGAATACGATAGCGGCGGTAACGTTAAAAGGGTTTAGCCTGACAAGAAAAAATTTTGATCTTGGCAACTTCTGCCCCTACGGGGCATCCTATTACTACTCCGGGAGGGGATATGCCTGAGTCCACGATGGTGAAAACCGAAGAAACCCAGAAGACCCAGGTCGACCCCGAGACTGCCGAGCGCTTCATCGAAGAAAAGCACATTGGCGAGCGCATCAAACGGCTCCGGCTGAAGAAATCCATGGGGCTCGTCGAACTCGGCAAGCACACGGGGCTCTCTGCCAGCTTCCTTTCCCAGCTTGAGACTGGCCGCGTCGTGCCCACCCTCCGCAACCTGGCTCGAATCGCAATGGTTTTCTCCAAGGACCTGTCGTACTTCTTCGAGTCCGAGCCGACCGCCCTGTTCCGCGTTCATCGCCGCAAGGAGCGGGTCCGCATGCCGCAGACCGGCGTCGACCAACCCACCTACTTCTTTGAGAGCCTCGGTTACATGGTCCCCGACCGCCACATGGACCCCTACTTCGCCGAGTTTATTCCTGTCACGCGCGACACTGCTCCCAAGGCCCACATGCACCCGGGCTATGAGTTCCTCTTTCTCCTCGAAGGCGAGCTTTGCCTCCATCACGGCGAACATCAATGCAACCTCGAGGTGGGCGACGCAGTCTACTTCGATTCCGCCACGCCTCACTCCTACGAATGCCTCGGCAAAAAGTCCGCTGAAGCCGTTATCGTCACCATGCACCAACCTCCGCCGGTACAGTCCATGTCCGTTCGCCCCTTGAATGCCGCTCCTCCCGGACGCCTGGCCCCCACCGCGCCCGCCCGGCCTTCGCGCGCTCGCGACTAGCGCTGCATTTCTCTGTGTGCCCCGGCCAGCGCGCTATTCTCCCAATAGACTCACTCGCATGCGCCGACTCTTCCTTATCCCCCTCTTGTGCCTTCTTGTTCCTGCTCTGGCGCAATCTCCGCAAGCGCCTGTCCTGCCCGACCTTTCCACCGCGGAAAGCCTCGGCGCGGAGCTTTTCGCCAACTCAGGTGCAGTCGGAATGGTCGTAGTCATCGTTCGCGGTGACAAGGTCTTCTTTCACGGCTACGGTGAAACAGCGCCCAACTCTTCCGTCGCCCCCTCCGCGGATTCAGTCGTTCGCCTCTGCTCGCTCACCAAGATCTTCACTACCGACGTGCTCGCAAAGCTCGTCAAGCAGCAAGTCGTCCGCCTCAACGACCCGCTCCAGCGTTACGCGCCGAAGCACGTCCTTGTACCCCTGCGTGTGCGGCCCATTACGCTTGAAGACCTCGCCACGCACACCTCCGGCCTTCCCCGCGAGCTGGGAGCGCGGCCCCCCAGCACCCCGCCCTTCGCCTATCCCGGGTTCATAGCGCGCTGGCAATGGCTTCCTCGCCAGCAGTTGGCCACGGTTCCCGGCTCCGCCGCGCTTTACTCCAACATTGGCTTCGACCTGCTGAGCGACGCACTCGAGTCCGCCGCGCACAAGCCCTATGCGGCGCTTCTCGCAGAGCAGACCCTCAACCCGCTCGGCATGCGCCAAACCACCTACTACCCAAACCCGATCCAGTGCGACCGGCTTCTCCGCCCCATCCACGACGAGGCCTGCGCCGTCACAGAGGCGACACAGGGCAGTGCGGGACTTTATACAACGCCCGCCGATATGACCATCTGGCTCAAATACCTTCTCGGCACCGGTGGACCGACCATCCCGGCACAAGACTTTGCCGCCCGCGCCGTGTACCTGGATCCTGCGCTACTGACGAAACAGGTCGGCCTCGACCATGCCGGAAAGCCGACCGGAATCGGCCTTGGCTGGATGCATCTGCTGCCACCCGGCGACCCCTCGCACATCATCGAGAAAACCGGCGGCGGCGCGGGATTCTCGAGCTACATCGCCGTGCTCCCTGCCCGACATATCGCACTCTTCTTCGCATTCTCTGAAGGGGGCGGCTGGAAGCAAAACGCCTTCAAAGAAGCAAACAACATCCTGCTCAATCTGGCCGGCTTGCCGCCCTTACCCGAGGAGCCTTTCAAGCCTAGAGCCAGGCCCCGGCCAAGGCACCACTCGCGCAACATCGCCAAGGCCTCGTAAAAACGGCCTTCCTCAATTTGCTTTACTGTTCACGCCGCCACAGTCGCAAAGTATTTCACCACATCCTGCCAGTCGTTCACTCGCACATACCCGCTCGCCGTCAGGTTATGCGGAGCCGTATACAACAACCCTTGGCCCGTAAAACGCTCCAAATTGCGCGGCAGATCGTCGATCAGGTAGTCGGCCCGCAGAATGCTCTTGTTTCCGCAAAAGACGTAATGCGTCGGCGGAATGAAAGCAAAGTGCCTCTGCAGCCATCTGTACTTCGGCCCCAGCGAATTGGGCACGGTCATGGCCTGCGTTGCAATAAAGATCTCGAACCGTTTCGACAGCCCTTCGAGCACCTGCTGCGAGCCCGGCATCACGTCCAGAACCTCGAAAAAGTCCTCCGCATCTAGAAACGCCCGCAACTCCTTCTGCCGGTTTTCGGGAGCAACTTCCCACAGTCCCTTGCCCACCAGGTCCTCCGGCGTCACATCTTCATCAAAGGCCTGGTTGTAGCGTCGAAGGTGCTCGGCCAGCGTATCCGCCATCACCTCATCCATGTCCACGCAGATGCGTAACACGCCCTAGTCCCCCGCGTGCGTTTTGCGAATCGAATGGCCGCTCTGCGGCGCTACGGCGGGCAGCGGCTCCTTGGCAGGCGCGGTCATGGCAGCATCCCAATACAGCATCCTGCCGCAACTGTCACAGGTCAGCAGCGCGCCCTCGCGCAGCTCATTCCACATCTGCGGCCGAATCCCCATCCGGCAGCCATTGCACTGCTGGTTTTCGCCCCTTGCCATCGCCGTCCCGCGCGACCCGGTCAGCCGGTCAAAGCGCGTCAGCCACTCCGGCTCGATCTCCTTGCGCAGGGCCTCGCGCTCGCTCGTCCGCGCAGCCAACTCCGCGTTCAACTCCTTTTGACGCTGAGCAATCCGCTCGCGCGTCTTTTCAAGCGCCCCCGCCAGTGTCTCCACCTGCGCGCGTTTTGCTGCAAGCGTCGCTTCCAGCGCCTCTGTCCGCTCCATGCTGGCCAGCTCGTCGTTCTCCAGCCGGTCTATCTCGGCTGTCGCAAATCGCACCTCGTGCTCAATCGCGTCTGCCTGTTCCGGCGTCTTCACGTCGTCCAGCTGCAATCGGAATCGCGCAGCCTTCTGCTTGTGCCCTAGGTTCTCGCGCTCCAGCCTTGTCCGCAGAGACTCTTCCCGGCTCAGCGCATCGCTTGTCTCCGCGGCCTGCCTCTCGGCCGATGCCAGCGCGCTCTCGGCCCGCGCAACTTCAGCCGGCAGTCCTCGCAACTCCGTGCCCAGGCGCGCGCGCTCCAGCTCCACTCCCTGCAGCTTTACGAGGTTTTCAATGTGCTCTTGCATCTGTATATCGAAGTCTACGGCATTCACCGTCTAACAAGAAACTGGCCGCGCCCGTCTGCATCCAAACTCATGGGCCGCACGCCCGGCTCTGCGAGAATGATCTCAACGCGGGAGGCTCTCTTTTGACGGAAGCGCGCACCTCGTTTTTGCGTCGCCACCGGTGGCTCCTATGGGCCGCACTTTCGATTGTCCTCGTTTTCATCGCCCTCGCCGGCGTTGCCGCGTTCCTGATGCACCGCGCCGAGCCCTTCGTCCGCGCCAGCATCGTCGCGGGTCTCCAGGAGCATTTTCATGCCCGCGTCGAGCTCGACAACTTCCACATGTCGCTCAAAGACGGCCTCAAGGCCGAAGGGGCGGGCCTGCGCATCTGGCCGCCTGCTCAGGTTGCGGGCCTAAACGTCCCTGCAAACCTTGCGCCCGATCAGCCCATCATCTCCCTCGCCGATTTCCGCTTTCAGGCGCCACTCCACTTCGAGCGTGGCAAGCCCTTTCGTATCTCCAACGTCAAGCTGAACGGCCTCGAAATCCATCTGCCGCCTCGTTCTCACTTCGCGCATTTAACTAGCCCCGCGCCTGCATCCGCACCGTCTCCCTATTTCCCGGCCATTGAGATTGGCACAATCGAGTGCACCGGCGTCCGCATGGTGCTTGAAACCGACAAGCCGGGCAAAGTTCCCCTCGAGATTCCCATCTCGCATCTCACCCTCACCCACGTAAGCTCCAATGGCGCCATGGACTTTGTCGCCGACCTCACCAACCCGCGCCCGCACGGCGCAGTTCACACCACGGGCAGCTTCGGCCCGTGGGCTGTCGCAGATCCCGGCGAAAGCCCGGTAACCGGCCAGTACACGTTCGACCACGCCGACCTCTCTGACTTCAAAGGCATCGCCGGCATCCTCTCCTCCACTGGCAAATTCGAGGGCACATTGCGCCAACTCACCGCCGACGGCCAGACCTCGACTCCCGACTTCCGTCTCACCGATTTTGGCCAGCCGCTTCCCCTTACCACCACCTTTCACGCGCTCATCGACGCCACCAATGGCGACACCACGCTCGATCCGGTCGATGCGACACTGGGCCATTCGCACTTCACTGCGCGCGGCCCGATCGCGCGCGTCAAGCCGACTCAGCTCACTCCCGAAACCCCCAGCGACTCGCCGAATCAACCCCTCAGCAACCCCTCATCTCCCGTTCCGCTCGGTCGGGGCAAAGACATTGCCCTCAACATCAACATTGACCGCGCGCGCATCGAAGACTTCCTTCGCCTCACCAGCCGTTCAGGTCCACCCACACTCACCGGCAACGTCACCACCAAAGCGCGCCTCCACATCCCTCCCGGAACCGAATCCGTTGAAAAGCGGATGACCCTCAAGGGCTCCTTCGTCCTCGATCAGGCCGTCTTCACCAGCGAGAAGATTCAGGACGATCTGCGCCAGCTCAGCATGCGTGGTCAGGGTCGCCCTAAAGAGGTCAAAACCACCGATCCCAACAGCATCCAATCCACCATGGTTAGCGACTTTCAACTGGTCAACGGCACAATTACCCTCCACGATCTTACCTACACGGTCCCCGGCGCTAAAATTCGCGTCAACGGCACCTACAATCTCGATGGCGGCGCAATCAGCTTCGTCGGCACCGCCGCAATGGATGCCACCGTCTCGCAGATGCTCGGCGGCATCCTCGGCGTTCTTGCCAAACCCGCCGATCGCTTCTTCAAGAAAGACGGCGCAGGAACGGAGATCCCCTTCCACGTTTCCGGCACACGCGATAACACCAGCTTCGGCATCGATTTCAATCTCTTGAAAAAGAACTTCTCACATCAGTCCTCCCAACAGTCGGCCCCATCGTCCAATTCCTCCTCCAACTCTGGTACCGCGCCAAACTCGGACTCTGCCCGCTGATTCATCCGCTGAGCCGCCAAAATAATCAGCCTTCTCAATCCCCGCGTCATCGAACTCAGCACCGCACCGGGCCCGCACTTCGCTCGGTCCCAGACCCCCAGACCCTCGACCCCGAACCCTGCCCCATCCCTCTCTGCTAAAGTCTTCAGCTATGCATCCCCGACTTCTCCAAGCCTGCCTCCAGGCCCGCTCGATTCGCATAATTGCATCGGTTTTCGGGCTTGTCTTTACTCTTGCTCTTCATCCTTCTTCCGGCCAATCGCAAACACCGGCACAAACGTCCCCCGCCCCGCCCGCTTGGGCACAGCCCGGCTCCGCCAGTCACACCCAGGTCGCGCCGCCCGCTGACTTTCACCGTCCCACAACGACATTCAATACGCCCATCGGCATCTTCCAGGGCCAATCCGACGTCGGCTCCGCAATCGTTCCCGGCAGTGCTTTCTTCGACTCCGGCAGTGGCGAATACACCATCCACTCCGCCGGATACAACGTCTGGTACACGCGCGACGAGTTTCGGTATCTCTGGCGTCGCGCCTCGGGCGATATCTCCCTCGCGGCCGACGTCCGTTTTCCCGACCCCAACGGCTACGGCGACCGCAAGGCAGTCCTCGTCATTCGTCAGAGCCTCGACGACGACTCCAAAGAAGTCGTGGTCTCGCTCCATGGCGCTGGCATGATCTCCATCGCCCAGCGCCCTCAAAAGGGCCTTCGCGTCAACGATGTCGAATACCGCATTGGCAGCCGAGGTGGCCGCCCAGGTGGCGAGTCGCCAGACAGTCTCGTCACCATCAACGCCCAGCGCATCGGCCTTGAGAAACATGGCGACGACTTCACGCTTTGGGTCTCGCTCGACGGCGAACCCATGCGCCAGTTCGGCCCGCCCATCCACCTTCGCTTCGCCCCGCCCTTCTACGCCGGCATCGGCTTCTGCTCCCACCTGCCCGACAAGTCCGACACCGCCATCCTCTCCAACGTCGTCTTCGAACCCTCCGCGGGAAACGTGCAATAGGCCCTCACGCAGAGTCCGCGGAGGTTTGATAAGACCTTAATGCCTCGGTCCTTGCCGCCCATCCCCCCTCCGTGTTTGACTGGTTCCGCTAAGAAGGCGGAGCCGCACCCATGGCATTCATACTCGCTCTCGATCAGGGAACCACCAGCTCCCGCGCCATTCTCTTCGACCAGGCCGGCGCAATTGTCGCTGTCGCACAGCACGAATTCCAGCAGTTCTATCCCCAGGCCGGCTGGGTCGAGCACGATGCCAACGAAATCCTCACCTCCCAGCTCAGTTGCGCCGTCGAAGTCCTCACCAAGGCCGGCGCACGCCCTCGCGACCTGGCCGCGATCGGCATCACCAACCAGCGCGAAACCGTCGTCGTCTGGGACCGCGCCACCGGCAAGCCCATCCATCCAGCCGTCGTCTGGCAAGACCGCCGCACGGCTGCCAAATGCGCTGAACTCGAGAAGGCAGGTCTCGGCGACGACGTCTCCAACCGCACCGGCCTCGTTCTCGACCCCTATTTTTCCGCCACCAAGGTCGCCTGGATTCTCGACCACGTCGACGGGGCCCGCGCCCGCGCCGAGAAAGGTGAACTCGCCTTCGGCACCATCGACTCCTGGCTCATCTGGCACCTCACCAGCGGCCATCGCCACGTTACCGACGTCACCAACGCCTCGCGCACCCTGCTCTACAACATTGTCAAAGGCGAGTGGGATCCCGAACTCCTCCGCATCTTCAACGTCCCTGCCAGCGTCCTTCCCGAGGTCGCCTGGTCCAGCCAGAAAGTCGGCGAAGTCACCACCACTCTCGGTCTCGGCGGCGCAGTCATTGCGGGGATCGCCGGCGACCAGCAAGCCGCACTCTTCGGCCAGCTCTGCTGGAATGCGGGCCAGGCCAAGAACACCTACGGCACAGGCTGCTTCCTCCTCCAAAACATCGGCAACCGCTTCGTCCGCTCCAAGAATCGCCTTATCACCACCATCGCCGCCAGCGCCCACCGGCGTCTCGAGTACGCCTTCGAAGGCAGCATCTTTATCGGCGGCGCTGTCGTCCAATGGCTGCGCGACAACCTCAAGCTCATCGGTTCATCGGCCGAGGTCGAGGCCCTCGCCGCCAGAGTTCCCGACGCGGGCGGAGTCGTATTCGTTCCTGCATTTGTCGGCCTTGGCGCGCCCCACTGGGATCCTCATGCCAGTGGCATGCTCATCGGCCTCCGTCGCGGCACTACGCCCGGCCATATCGCCCGCGCCGCTCTTGAGGCCATCGCATTCCAGGTTGCCGACGTCCTTGAAGCGGTTCAGGCCGAATCTGTCCAACTCGCTGCCCTCCGCGTCGATGGCGGCGCTGCCGTCAACAATCTCCTAATGCAGTTCCAGGCCGACATTCTCGGCGTCCCCGTTGTCCGCCCTCGGGTGACGGAAACCACTGCCCTCGGCGCTGCATATCTGGCAGGATTGGCTACTGGATTCTGGGCCGGTTCCGACGACCTCACCGCGAAACGTCAGGACGACGTTCGCTTCTCGCCCGCAATGGACCCGCAACTCCGCGTTGCGCGCCGGGCCGAGTGGCAGCGCGCCGTCGAACGCTGCAAAGCCTGGACCGAATAGAATTTGCGCTGAGTAAAGGTTGGTCGGAATCATGATCCGCTCCGAAATGCTCGCCAAAATCCGCGCCCGCGCCGCAAGCGGGGATCCCTGGGATATAGCAATCGTCGGCGGCGGAGCCACCGGCATGGGTGTTGCCGTCGATGCTGCCTCGCGCGGCCTCAGCGTCGTCCTCGTCGAGGCCCACGACTTCGGCAAAGGCACAAGCAGCCGTTCCACCAAGCTCGTACACGGCGGCGTCCGCTATCTCGAGCAGGGAAACATCCCCCTCGTCATGTCGGCCCTCAAAGAACGCGGCCTCATGCGCCAGAACGCACCCCACCTCGTCCACGACCTCGCCTTTATCGTGCCCAACTACTCCTGGTGGGAAGCGCCCTTCTACGGCATCGGCCTCAAGCTCTACGACATGCTCGCCGGCAAATACGGCTTCGGCCGCTCCCAACTTCTATCCCGCGACGAAACGCTGGCTCGCCTGCCCGCGCTCGAGCCGCAAGGCCTCCTCGGTGGCGTCGTCTATTACGACGGCCAGTTTGACGATGCCCGCCTGCTCGTTCATCTCGCCATGACCGCCGCCGATCACGGCGGGGCCCTGCTCAACTATTGCCCCGCCACCAGCCTCGTCCGCGACGCCGAGGGCTACATCAACGGCCTCACCGCCCGCGACGCTTTTTCGGGCGAAGAGTTCGCCCTCCAAGCCCGCATCGTAGTCAACGCCACCGGTGTCTTCACCGACCAAATCCGCCGCATGGCCGATCCTGCTGCCGACCCGCTCATGGTCACCAGCCAGGGCATCCATCTCGTCTTCGATCGCTCGTTCCTCGCCGGCGAAACCGCCCTCATGGTCCCCAAGACTAGCGACGGCCGCGTCCTCTTCGTCATACCCTGGCACGGCCACGCTGTCGCCGGAACCACAGACACGCCGGTCGATGCGCCCAGCCTCGAGCCTCGCCCCCTCGAAGAAGAAATCGACTTTGTCCTTGAAACCGCGGGCCGATTTTTCACGCGCCCCCCCAGCCGTGCCGACGTCCTCGCCGTCTACGTCGGTCTCCGCCCGCTCGTCAAAGGCGACGGCAAAACCTCCGCACTCTCGCGCGATCACGTCATCCACGTCGACACCAACGGCCTGCTCACCATCACCGGCGGCAAGTGGACCACCTATCGCCACATGGCCGAGGACACAGTTGATCACGCCATCACCCTCGGCAAGCTTGCCGACCTCGCCTGCCCAACGCGCAACCTGCGCATTCACGGCTTCCTCGAAGAAGCCTCGCTTCCTGCTGGCCACGAAGAACACCTAGCCGTCTACGGCACCGATGCCGAGGCCGTCCGCGAAATCGCCTTGAATCCGACTCTGAGCTCTGCCGCTGGCATCAATCTTGCCGCTCCGCTCCATCCCACGCTTCCATACACCGGAGCTGAAGTTCTCTGGGCCGCCCGTGCTGAAATGGCCGCGACCGTTGAAGACGTCCTCGCCCGCCGCACCCGCGCGCTCTTCCTCAATGCCAATGCGGCCATCGCCATGGCCGAGCCCGTCGCCAAAATCCTCGCAGCGCACTTCGGCCACAACGAGGCCTGGGTCGCAGACCAGGTCAGTGAATTCTGCACGCTCGCCCAGCAGTACCGCGTCGTATGAAAACTTTGTCATCCTGAACGAAATAGATTGTGAACCGGGTCCCGGGTCACAATCTACGAAGTCGAAGAATCTGCGGCTGATTTTCGGCTGGCTGGTTGTCCCCATTCTTCGCGCGTCTTGTGATACTAGGAAGTAGACCGTCCGCACGCCCAGATCGCCACTGAGAGGAAATCCGTTTGAAGGAAAAAGTCATATTCTGCTGGAGCGGCGGTAAGGACTCGGCGCTCGCATTAAATCGAATCCTCGCTGACGAGCGCTATGAAGTTGTCTCTCTGCTGACCACTTGCAACGAGCATTTTCAGCGCGTCTCCATGCACGGTGTGCGGCTTGAGCTGCTCGAACTACAAGCCGACGCCATCGGCCTTCCTATCGAGAAGGTCTTCGTCAGCCAGCGCAGCTCCAACGAGGAGTACCAAGAGAAAATGTCGGCGTGCCTGCTGGCGCACAAAGCGCAGGGCGTCACGGCATGCGTCTTCGGCGATATCTTTCTTGAAGACCTCAAGCTTTGGCGCGAACAGAATCTGGCCCTTGTCGGAATGAGCGGAATTTTTCCCATCTGGAAGATCGACTCCCGCGAACTCATCCGCGAATTCATCGACTTGGGATTCGGCTCCGTCATCTGCTGCGTCAACGATGCTTATCTCGACGAAAATGCGGTCGGACGTGACATCGATCGCGAATTTATCGATTCGCTCCCCGCCAACGTCGACCCGTGCGGCGAAAATGGTGAATTCCATTCCTTCGCCTTCGCCGGCCCGGTCTTCAAGAAGCCTGTCCCCTTCAAGCTCGGCGAAAAAGTTTACCGCCCGCTCGAAGTCACGCACCCTGGCGATTCCAGCTCATCCGATTCCGGCACATCTTCAGTTTGTCCGTCCGATGTGCGCCCCACCAAAGGATTCTGGTTTTGCGACTTGCTGCCCCTCGAAGCTGAAGCAAAACCGGGCGACTGAACCAGAACCCGGCGCGCACCACGCATTTCAGGAATCACCGTACACTTACTTTGAGGCGCTCTTTAATGACCAAGCCGAGAATCGTTTCCTTTCTACCGGCCGCCACCGAGATGGTCTTCGCCCTTGGCGCTGGCGAGCAACTGGTCGGCATCTCGCACGAGTGCGATTACCCTCCCGAAGCAAAAGGTAAGCCCGTGGTCGTCCGGCCTGCTCTCGATTTGCAGTCTATGACCCTCCGCGAGATCGATGTTGCTGTCGCCGAGCAGATTCGCAGCGGCGCCAGCCTGTATACGGTCGACGAAGACCTCCTCTGCGCATTGAAGCCCGATCTGATCCTCACACAGAATCTCTGCCAGGTGTGTGCGCCCTCAGGCAACGATCTCGCCTCTGCGTTGAAACTCCTGCATCCCACGCCCGAGATCCTCTGGATGAGCCCGCACTCGCTCGCCGGAATCTTCGAAAACATCCTCGAGCTCGGCCAGGCTCTTGGGCTGGCGACCGAGGCGGACGCATGCGTCGAGGAATGCCGACGCCGCTTGGCGCAGGTCGCCGATCGCAGTGCACATGCATCCATCCGCCCGCGCGTCTTCTGTATGGAATGGGCCGATCCAGTTTATTGTGCCGGACACTGGGTCCCGGATATGGTCGAACTCGCCGGCGGGCGCGATGAGCTGGCCCGCCGCGGAACGGACTCGGTCCGCATGTCCTGGGCCGACGTTGTCTTGTGGGCTCCCGAGGTCCTTGTCTTCGCGCCCTGCGGCTTCAATTTTGAGAAAGCTCTGGAACAGGTGTCGTACCTCGAAGCGTTGCCCGGCTGGTCCAATTTGCCCGCCGTCCGGAACCAGCGCGCCTTCGTTGTCGATGCGAACTCTTACTTCGCTCGCCCCGGCCCGCGGGTTGTTGAAGGAACCGAACTCCTCGCGCACCTGATCCATCCGGAACTCTTCGAGTGGTACGGCCCTGCGGATGCTTTTCAAGCAATTTCAGCTTCGCCCGCGAGTCCAACCATAACCAGAAAAAAATGTCCCGAGTGCGGCCAGTCCTTCGAATGCAAGACGGGCGGTTGCTGGTGCTCGGATCTCCCGCACCTGCCACGTGGCACCATTCCCGCATCCGATTGCCTGTGCCCGGCCTGTCTTGCGAATGCGGTCAAGCTAAACGCAACTTTGCGGTGAGCCAAATCATCAGATTCCCAAGAGCGCAGTGGAAAGCGCGGGGAGGTCTTTATGGCAACGGCTTGTACTCACATTGCAGAGCACCTGAAAAAAGTGAAGCCTCACGCTAAGGGCTGCGAAGAGTGCCTCAAAGCAGGCACAAAATGGCTTCATCTGCGCATGTGTCTCGAGTGCGGCCACGTCGGGTGTTGCGACTCATCCCCCGGCCGTCACGCCCGCGGCCACTTCCACGAAACCCAGCATCCCCTTATCCAATCCGCCGAGCGCGGCGAAGACTGGCGCTGGTGCTACATCGACGACACCTACATCTAATCTGATCAGGCGAGCTCAACTTCAATCCTCTTCGCCTCTGCATCCAGCTTCACAATCCTGAAGCTCCGAACCTGCCCCACGGCGAGCGGCTCCCTTTTGGCTTCAACCGACGGCGCATTGCCCTTCCACTTCGACTTCAGCATCGACGACAGCGCACCCAGATCCACTTTGCCCTCAGTCGCAGGGGTTTTCCCAGCAGGCGCCGCAGGCGTGGCCCCCGCCCCGCACGCGGCTTTTATCCCCTCGCCCAACTCCGCCACAGCCGACGCCCCATTCACCTCCACCACACGCCCTGAAACCACATCTCCCGCCTTGCGCTCGGCAATGTATTCGTCAATGCTGGTCGGCACCAGCTGCTTCATGCTCAGCTTCATCTGCCGCTTCGCCGTGTCCACGCCCAGCACCATCGCCTTCACGCGCTGCCCCGCCCGCAGCACATCCGAAGGATGATTGATTCGTCGGTCAGCCACAATCTCGCTGATGTGGACCAGCCCCTCCACGCCCTCGGCCACTTCCACAAACGCGCCAAAGGCCATTATTTTGGTTACCGGCCCTTCCACCTGGGACCCTGCCGGATATTTTTTCTCCGCCTCGGCCCACGGATTGCTCAGTGCATGCTTCAGCCCCAGCGCAATCCTGCGCTCTTCCGGCTTTACGCTCAAAATCTCAACGTCCACCATGTCGCCCGGTTTCACCACGTCGCTCGGATGCCGCACCTTCTTGCCCCACGACATCTCGGAAATGTGGATTAACCCTTCCACTCCGGGCTCAATCTCAACAAACGCGCCAAAGTCCATCACCCGCGTCACCGGGCCCTTCACGCGCTCGCCCACCTTCAGTCGCTCGGGCACAGTCGCCCACGGCTCGGCCTGCAACTGCTTCAACCCCAGCGAAATATTCTTCGTCTCCGGGTCGACCTTCAAAACCCTGACCGTAATCTCCTGCCCCACCGTCACCACGTCTTCCGGTTTGCCCACACGGCTATGCGCCATGTCGCTCACGTGCAGCAGCCCATCCACGCCGCCCAGGTCAACAAACGCCCCATAGGGCATCAGCGACCGCACCGTGCCCGTCACCGTGTCGCCTTCCGTCATCTCGGCAAATTTATTCGCCATCAGCCCGCGCGCCTGCTCTTCCAGCACCACACGCCGGTCCACCACCACATCTTCAGCAGTCACATCCAGCTTGGTGATGCGGCAGGTAATCTCCGTCCCCACGAGCTTTTCCAACTCCAAGGCATCCTTGGTCCCGCTTCGGCTGGCCGGCATAAATGCCCTCACGCCGATATCCACCGTAGCCCCGCCTTTGCGGACTTCCGTCACGGTTCCCACCACGGCCACCTTCTCAGCAAATGCGACTTCAATGGCAGACCAATCGCGAACCTGCGCAATCTTGAAGCGCGAAAGCTCGTAGTATCCTTCCTCATTGCGGCCAGTGACGGAGACGTTGAACACATCTCCCTGCTTCACGCCTTCGCCATTCCGCTCAAGTGCAGCCCGCGGCAACACACCCTCCGTCTTGTAGCCAATGTCCAGAAACACCTGCTCGGCGGTCATAGACACCACCGTCCCCTCGAGCTGGCGCGCAGCATTCCCCGGCGCAGCAGGTGCCCGGTGAGAGTGGCTCATCTCAAAATCCTTCAGCAGATCGGCGAAGGATTCGCCTGCTTCTTCCGGAATCTCAGGCGTCTCGTCCTGAACTTCAGGGGTTGGAACTTCAATCGCGGATTGGGGTTCGTTCGGCTGGTCAGATGTCATGTTTGTCCCGACTTCAATTCTCCCATGCTGGGCACAAAACTGGGCGGGCCGGCGCAATCTGCGCCCATCCTTGACATGCAATTCTGGCCCGGTGGACACACTGCCAGCGCGGGAGAGAGAATGGCTGTCGGACCTCGGAGCTCGAAGTGAACCCATTCCCAATTTCCAGGCGCAGCTTTGTGCGCATGAGCGCAGGTGCGGCCGCCCTGGGCGCCGCCGCAAAGTCCGCCATCGCACAGTCCACAGTGCTGCAACCGCCCCCACTTCTCGCTTCGCAGGATCCCGCCACCGACACCGGCCGTAAAATCCGTTTTGTCTCTATCGGCACGGGGATTCGCGGCTGCGATCTCCTTCGCTCCGCCCGCACCGTCCCCACCGGCGTCTGCGTCGCTGCTGCCGACCTTTACGAAACCCGCCACACCGCTGCCCGCGAAGCTTACGGCGCCGACTTTCCCACCACCCGCGACTACCGCCCGTTGCTCGACCGTAAGGATGTCGACGCCGTCCTCATCGCAACCAGCGACCATCTCCATCGCCGCGTAGCGCTCGATGCAGTCGCGGCCGGCAAAGATGTCTATTGCGAAAAGCCCATGTCCCACACCGTGGCCGACGGCTTCGCGATGGTCGACGCGGTTCAAGCCGGTCGGCGCATCTTCCAGGCCGGCAGCCAGCGCGTCAGCTCCATCCTCTACGAGAAAGCCCGCGAGATCTACGCCTCTGGGCGTCTCGGCCAGGTCCACTTCGTCGACGCCCAATGGAACCGCAACTCTCCGGGCGGAGCATGGGTCTATCCAATCCCGCCCGATGCCAGCCCCCAGACCATTGACTGGGAGCGCTTCATTCAGGATGCGCCTCCCCATCCCTTCGACCCCGTCCGCTTCTTCCGCTGGCGTCTCTTCGCCGACTACGGATCCGGCCTCGGCGGCGACCTCTTCGTCCACTTGCTTTCCGGCATGCAGGTCATTACCGGCATCAACGAGCCGGCCACCCGCGCCTACTCCTCCGGCGGTCTCTATCACTACAAAGACGGCCGCGACTTCCCCGATTTGCTTGAAACCATCTACGACTTTCCCTCGGCCGATGGCGGATTCCAGCTCCATCTCCACTGCAACCAGAACAACGCCGACGGCGACGAGCGGCTCAGCTTCTTCGGCTCTACCGGAACTCTGGTGGTCACCGGCAACTCCGTCACCTTTACTCCCCAAAATGTCGCTCCGCACTTCGAAAGCTATGGCTGGAACGGCATGACCAAGGCCCAGCGCCAAAAGGGCCTCGACGAATGGAACGCTGCTCACCCGACGCCGCCTGCGCCGTTTGACCCGACTGGCGAGACGTTCACGCTGCCCAAGGGATACGACGACACCGCCGTCCACATCGCTAACTTCTTCCGCGCCATCGAAACGCGCCAGCACGTTGTCGAAGACGAAGTCTTCGGCAACCACGCCGCCATCGGCTGCCACATGGCCAATTACTCTTACTTCCACCGCAACGTGGCCATGTGGGATCCGGCCACCAAAACCATCAGAAGCTAAAGTCTCGAACGATCTTCAGGCTGTCCGCTTTCACATTTCCCGCTTCTTGCATCTCAGTGGAGAAACAACCATGAGCTCTCTCTCGCGAAGGACGTTTATGCAAGCATCCAGCGCTGTTGCCGCCGCTGCCGTTCTCGGCGCCGATCGCCTCGCCGCCAAAACCCTGGGCCTGCCAATCGGCCTTCAGCTCTACAGCGTCCGCGCACTTTTGCCCAAGGACTTCGACGGAACGCTCAAGGCGGTGCGCGCCGATGGATATACCGAGGTCGAAGCCGCCGGCTATTACGACCGCACCGCGGCCGATTTCCGCCACGCCATGGACCAGGCCGGCCTGCGCTGCATTAGTACCCATCACCCCCTCACGCTGCTCCGTGCCCATACTGACGAACTCATCGAGTACGGCCACAATCTTGGCCTCGAGTACATTGTCTGCCCCTCGCCCGCGCATCGCGATCCCGCCGCCAAAGGCCCGCTCACCCTCGACGACTGGCATTTCACCGCCGACGAGCTCAACCGCATCGGCGAAAAGGTCAAGGCAGCCGGCATGTCCTTCGGCTACCACAACCACACTCCCGAGTTCGGCACTGAGGGCGGCGTCACCTTCTACGACGAGCTACTCCGACTCACTGATCCCAAACTCGTCTTCTTTGAGATGGACTGCGGCTGGGTCGCCGCCGCCGGACGCAACCCCGTCGACTACCTCAGCAAAACCCCCGATCGATTCCCGCTGCTCCACGTGAAGGATGTGGCCAAACTCCCATCGGGCGAGTATCAATCCTCCATCCTCGGCCTGGGTACGCTCGACTACCGGCCCATCCTCCGCGCCGCTTCAGGCCTCAAGCACTACTTCATCGAGCAGGAAGAGTTCGATCGCGACATCATCGAGTCCCTGCGCCTCGACGCCGACTACATGCGCAAGCTCGATCTGTAGTTCCTTTCACTTAGGTAGCGCCAGGCTCGTCACATAGTGCCGGCCTCCAGACCGGCTGTCGTGCAGGTCTCTAGACCCGCACTCAGGCAGAGCGGGCGCCCCAGGTCTCGATTCTGGGCCCTGGGAGTCCATCGCTGTCACTTCTCCACAAACGCCTTAAGCCTTCCCAGCGCCTTATCCCACTCCCGCGACACCGAGCTCAAATACTCCTCAAGTTCCCTCACCGGCTCCGGGTCCAGCGCAAACAGGCTCTCGCGCCCGCGGCGCGAACACCGAAGCAGCCCGGCCTTCTCCAGCACGCGCAGGTGCTTGGTCACGGCCTGCCGCGTCAGCCGCGATCCATGCGTGAGGTCGGAGATCGAACGCAGTTCTCCGTCGCAGAGCTTGGTCACCAGGGCAAACCGTGTCTCGTCACCCAGCGCTGCAAACAAGATTGGCGCGCGGCCGTGCCCTTTCGTGCGAATTGGTTCAGAACGTCTCGGTGACATAGTCCTCGATGTTCTTCATCTGTTGAGTCCATCCGCCGTCGTTGCCGCGCAGCGCGTCGGCGCGCCATTCGGCGGGAACATTTTCGAAGCCCGATTCGACAACGGTCAGCAGCGTGCCCGTTGCCGTTGGTGCCAGACGGAACTCAACGAGAGTACGCGGCGCATCCGTGTAATCCGGCGAGTAGCGCTCCTTGTCGTGACACCGGATTTGCGGCCACGTAAACGAAAACAGCCGCTCGGGTTCCATCTTTTCAATCACGGCCTCCCAGACGATGTGCTCGTAGCCGGGATGAAGGATGCGGCCGCGCGAAGTCTGCCCTTGAACGAACGGCCCCTCGAGCTTCACCCGGAACCACTCGCCAAACTCGTTGTAGTCCGTCAGCGCTCGCCACACGCGCGCCACCGGCGCATTCAGTTCAATCTGTTTTTCAATTCGGTCGCTCATAATGCGCAACTACTCAGTTGCATATTAGCTGAATCCCGAAAAAATGCAAACCAAAAAGTAGCGCATTTTTTCTGTCACCGGCGTGGACTCATGTGGACTCATCAGGCGACTGGGGGGGCACCTATTCGGCGCTTTAAGGCTAGTGGGTGGCAGGCTTTTTGGCGCTGGAGGCAGTGGCGGGCTTGGCGGAGGCGGTGTCGGCGAGGGCCTGATCGATGATCTGGAAGAGGCGGCTGCGGTCGGTCACTTCGATGAAGGGTGCGCCTTTGGAGCCGGATGTGACGACGAAGATGGTGGGGGTGACGCGGACGCCGGTCTGGTTTCCGAGGGCGACGTCGGCATCGACTGCAGCAGCGAATTTGCCTTGGGGATCGATGGCGAAGGGCAAAGAGACGCCGTGGGACTGGGCGAATTTCTCAGTGAACTGGCGGAGGGAGTCGGGGTTGTAGATGGAGGGCTGATTGGCGAAGAGCTGATTGCGGTACTCGTCGCCGAGGGCCTTGGATTTGGTGTCGAACCAGCGGGCGTTGATGGCGGCCTGGCGGCTCCAGTTGTGGTAGGGAATGAGGAAGTCGTGGCGGATCCAGGGGATGTGGTAGGTGGCGACGGCCTGCATGAGGGTGGGGTTGGCGGCGGCGCAACTGGGGCACTGTAGGTCGTCAAATTCGACGATTGCGATGCGGGCCCCGGCGGGGGGATGGAGGGCCGAGGCGTTGAGGACCTGGGTGCCGGAGGACTGAGCGCGGGCGAGGCTTGCGACGCTCAGGAGGAGCATTGCAGCGGCGATCATTGTGATGAAACGGCGGGGGAGGCAAGCGAATCGGGGTGGTTGAAGGCTGGGGAAGACAAGAACGGACATAGGGGTTGGACTTTCCTTTGCGGGAGATGGTTTCAGGAGATGGGCGCGTGCTTGCTCAATCGCTTACCGAATTGATTCGTCGATTTAGTCCTTCGATGGGGTGAACCCCTCGAGTGAGACAGTCTTCTGAAGACACAGTTGCCGTTTAGTGTGATTGTCTTCTCAAGGCGTTGCTTCTCCTTGAGCATAGTCGATAACCGGTGAAGCGGAGTCGGGCTCTGCTGGAGAGCAACCCGCCAAGGAATAGCCGGTTG
>Ga0302324_100008186_pt1 | contig 22081 bp, 21 predicted proteins | sample Palsa_T0_1_FD_201949 | JGI IMG/M metagenome (GOLD analysis project Ga0302324, IMG submission 201949) | Peat permafrost microbial communities from Stordalen Mire near Abisko, Sweden - Palsa_T0_1 | ecosystem: Environmental > Terrestrial > Soil > Palsa > Peat permafrost | place: Sweden: Abisko...
GCGAATGACCGCGGCTGCGCCCGCTTACCGGGTGCAGCTACCCGAGGTGCGCCGTTCGGCGCTCCGCCTCCCCTTGTTTTAAGGGGAGCTTAAAGAACGCCTCCCGTCTGTTTGAGGCACCTTTCTTACTTCGTGAACAACAACTCGGATGCGGACCGCATCGCGAGAACGGGATTGCTTTACCTCATCCTGAGGAGCGCGAAGCGCGTCTCGAAGGATGGGGGAGCCCCAGATGCTTCGAGACGCATTGCTGCGCAATGCTCCTCAGCATGAGGCGGTGGGGTAGCGCTGTTTGACATTGTGAATCGAAAACCGCGGGCATCGTGACGCAGGAAATGCCCATGGACACACGCTTGGCGATGCCCACCGCTCGATTATAGTGGGCGCCGCAGGCGCGCGGCCGACGATCAAAAAGACGCGCCGGAATTTTGCTCACAAGAGGGAAACCATGCCTTTAAAGACGCACGGAATCCGGGCCGCCAAAGCTCTTGCGCTCGCCGCCGCCAAAACTTTTGCGGTCGCCGCCGCAATGGCGTTCGGCGCAAGCATGCTTGCCGGTCCCGCTTCCGCCGCCGACTTCGTGATGAAATTCGGCACCGCGACTGTGAACGAGACGCAGCACCAGTTCATCAAGTTCTACAAAGAGGAAGTCGAGAAGGCCTCCGGCGGCCGCATCGAGGTGCAAATCTATCCTTCGAGTCAGCTCGGCCCGATTCCGAGCGAAATCCAGGGTGTGCAGTTCGGCAGCATCCAGGGCTACATCGGCCCGGTCGATTTCTTCGTCGGCATCGACCCGCGCCTCGGCGTATTCTCGGCACCCACGCTGTTCAACGGCTACGAGAACGCCGTCGCGACGGTTCAGGATCCGGCGATCCAGCAGACGACGTTCGACATACTGGCGCCCAAACGCATGATCGGCATTGCGATGATGAATATCGGCGCCTCCGATTACGGCGCCAAGAAATCGATCATGCGGCTCGCCGATTTTCAGGGCAAGAAATTGCGCATCAACGGCACCGAACTGGAGCGCCAGAAGATGGCCAGCCTCGGCGCCAGCGGCATCGCCATGCCGCTATCGGACGTGACGCCGGCGCTCGACCAGGGCACGATCGACGGCACCATTTCCGGCCTTGCGGTGTTCGTCGCATTCAAGATGACCGACCTGCTCAAGGTGGTCACCGTCACCAACGATACCTACATCATCTCGCTAACCGTCATCAGCAAGCCCTGGTTCGACACGCTGCCGCCGGACTTGCAGAAAATCGTCATCCAGGCCGGCAAGGACACGCAGACTAAAACGCAGCGGTGGAGCCGCGATTTCAACAAGACGCTCGAGGATAACTGGACCAGGCTGGGCGGCACCGTGCATACGTTGCCCGACGACGACCTCGCGAAAATGAAGACCTTGCTGACTCCGGTCGCCGACGAAGCCGCCAAAAGCCAGCCAGCCGTGCATGACACGTTACAGACGATGCGCGCCGCCATCGCCAAGCACTGAAGCGACGCAAGGATTGGCGGATTACTCCATTTCCCGCCTCTCCCCGCGGGCGGGGAGAGGCGAATATCACGCCTGCCGAATATACGGCTTGCAACAGTTCAGCATCACGATCGGATAGGCCATCACCACCGCGCCGCCGACGATGCCGATGAGCACTGTCGCTGCGTCGAGCACGCCGTTAGACACTGACAGTGTTGCTCAATACCCCGCCGGGCCGAAGATCGTCACGCCAAGCCTCCTTTCCATGGCGCGGCCGAAGCGGTATTTCATTTCGGCGCCTTCATAATCGTTCGGCGCCACTTCGAGATAGGTCGGCTCCGCCTCGACGCGAAGCACGGTGAAGTACGGCCCGGGCGACGCCATTATCTCCGGCACGGCTTTTTCCAGGTCCGCCACGTTGTCGATCGTGAGCGTGCGGGAAATGCCGGCGGCGCGGGCGATGCCGGCGTAGTCGGTGAGATCGCGATTGACCATCGGCACCGCGCTGACGGTCTGATAGACCCGGTTGTCGATCAGAAAATGCTTGAGGTTGTTCGGCGCCTGCTGCGCCTCGGTCAACAAGCAGCCGAGATTCATGCAGAGCGAGCCGTCGGCGTTGAGCAGCAGCACCGGCACATCGGGCGCCATCAGCGCAAAGCCGAGCGCGAAGCTTGCGGCAAAGCCCATGGCGCCGTGCATGTAAAACGTCTCTTCGCTTTTGGTCGCATGCCACCATTCGTTCGACGCCATGCCAAGCGCGCAAACCGCAACAGCGTCGCCGCGGTGCGCCGCCAGCACCCGCATAGCTTCGCGCGTTTTCATCGCTGCACCTTTGGCCGCACCTTCATGACCAGGCTTTTCCTTTCAGCAGCCGGCGCGTCAGGAAAAGAATGTACGGCCGTTTTTGCATCCGCGACGCTTCATAGACCGCGGGGATGCAACCGACTTCGTCGAGGCTGTCGAGCACGTGATAGGGAAAGTCGTAAGCTTCCAGCAGCGGAATGGTGCGCCTGCCCTGCACTTCCTGCCAGATGCGGTGGTCGTCATAGGTGCCGCGCATGCTGACGATGCAGAACACCGGAATCTGATGCCGCAGATTCAGGGTGGCGAGCTCGCCGGTGCAGGTCAGCAGCCCGGTATTGCCGATGATCGCGACCGACTTCGCGCCGGTGAAAAACGCGCCGCTGGCGACGACAACGGCTTCGGATTCGCGCGCCACCGGAACGTGACGAATGGCGGGATCGGAATCGATGCGCCCGATCAGCGGGCCGACCCAGTCGTCCGGCAGGGTTGCGGCAAGCTTGATGCCGATGCGGGTGAGTTCGCGGTGAATGAGCTCGTAAGCGTCCATGCGGTCAGTCCCGGAGCGCACTGCGCAACGGCCAGCGGCACAGAAGGATCAGCACGCCGGCAAGCGCGGCAATCGACGCGATCATCAGGAAGAATTGCATCGGCTGCATCCGGCTCCAGAAGCTGCCGAGGTAGCCGGCGAGGAAACCGCCGAAAAAATTTGTCGCCAGCCACACGCCCATCATCATCGACAGAATACGCGCCGGCGCGACCTTCGTCACCAGCGACAGCCCGATCGGCGACAGGTAAAGCTCGCCGACGGTGATGACGGCGATCGCGCCGAGCACCCACAGCCAGCTGGCCTGCCCGCTGCCGGCCTGAAACGCGGCAAACGCCTTGATCAGGTTGGACGCGACCACGCCGAAACAACCAAGCGACATTTTGGTGATTGTCGACGGCTCGCTGCCGAGCGCCGCCTGCCGTTTCCAGAACGTTACGACGAACGGCGTAAACGCAAAGATCATGAACGGATTGAAAGCGAGAAACCACGTCGTCGGGATTTGCCCGATCCAGCCAAACAGGTCGACGGTGCGGTCGACATTCCTGTCGATCCACAAAATCGTGGTGTTGCCCATCTGCTCGTAGGTCGCCCAGAACAGGATATTCGGCACGAACAGAACCAGCAGCGCGACGATGGCGCGCCATTGCTCGGGCGTCAGCGGCGGCGGTTCGGCGTGAGCGGCTCGCCGTTTCTCCAGTTCGTCCTGCGGCAACAACGGGAAGGCGTAGAGATAGACGCACAGCCCGATGCACATGCCGACGCCGGCGGCGGCGAACCCGTAATGAAAGCCGACCTTTTCGCCGAGCGTGCCGCAGACCAACGGCGCGAGGAACGCGCCGACATTGATGCCGACATAGAAGATCGAATAGGCGCGGTCGCGGCGATGATCGCCCGGCGCATAGAGGCCGCCGACCTGGGTCGAGATGTTCGGCTTGAAGCAGCCGTTGCCGAGAATGAGCGCCAAGAGCGCGAACAGGAAAAGCTGTTCCGACGCCATCATGAAATGGCCGAGCGCCATCAAGACTGCGCCGATCACGACGGTGCGGCGCTGGCCGAGCACGCGGTCGGCAATGAGCCCGCCGAGGATCGGGGTGAAATAAACCAGCCCGGTGTAGAGGCCCCAGATCTGCGACGACAGCGGCTGCACGTCGAGAGGACCGAAGATGGATTCCAGCGCGTCCTTCACCGCGGCGAGCCCGCGCACGTCTCCCGCGTGTTCCGGCAGCAGCAGGTACTTGGTCATGTACAGCACCAGGAGCGAGCGCATCCCGTAATACGAGAAGCGCTCCCACATCTCGGTGGTGAACAGGAACGTCAGCCCGCGCGGATGGCCGAAGAGTTCGCCGGACGGAGTGTCATCGGGTATTGATTGAATACGATCGACCAAGATGGCAGCCTTACTAACCTCTCCCCGCACGCGGGGAGAGGTCGAGCGGAGCGAGGGTGAGGGGGCCTCTCCGCGAGTCTGAGCCTAGCGGATAGGCACCCTCACCCCAACCCTCTCCCCGTAAACGGGGAGAGGGAGAAGCAAGAGAAGCAAAAGGAACGCCAGATGCCCACCACTACTCCCGCAGAGGCGAAAAATTTCAAACTGCTTGGCCATGATGCTTCGGCGGCATGGGGCGGCGGATCGCTGGTGCAGGTACACAAGGGCCACGCCTATGTCGGCGCGGTCGGCAGCTCGAGCTATAACGGCCCGGAAGGCTTCACCGTGCACGACGTGCGCGATCCGACCAGGCCGCACAAGGTCGGCGAGTTCCGCGCCCCGCCCGGCATCCATTGCCACAAACTGCGCATCGTCGGCGACGACCTGCTTTACGTGAACTCGGAGCGGCTTGCCGGCGACAAGGGCAAGAACGCGCGCGCTGGCTTTTTCATTTTCGACGTGTCGAAGCCAGCCACGCCGAAGCCGATCGGCTTCTACGACATGCCGGGTTCGGGCCCGCACCGCTTCGGTGTCGATCTCGAACGCGGCCTCGCGTTCATGCCGAACGACGCGCCGGGCTGGACGCGGCGCGTGATCTGGACGCTCGACATCAAGGATCCGCTCAAGCCCGAGGTGGTCAGCATCTGGGGCCTGCCGTGGATGAAGACCGACAGCGACGAACTCGGCAACGATCCGATGCCGGCCGAAAAAGCGACCACGCTGCACGGCCCACCGATGATCCGCGGCAACCGCATGTATTGCGCGTGGTGGGGCGGCGGCATGTCGATCATCGACTGCACCGATCTGCGCGACATGAAACTCGTTGGCCACGTCAAATGGTCGCCGCCGTTCCCGGGCTCGACCCACACCTGCTGGCCGATCGGCGACCGGCCCTATCTGATCTGCACCGACGAAGCACGCGGCAAGCAGAAATTCTGGGACGCGCAATTCATGTGGGTGATCGACGCGCGCGATGAGACCAATCCGCTGCCGGTCGCGACCTTCATCCCGGACCGCGACAAATACTACGACCGGCCGGGCCGGTTCGGCGCCCACAACATCCTGGAAAACCTGCCGGCCGAAGGGCCGTGGAAGGACATCGTGTTCCTGACCTATTTCAACGCCGGCCTCCGCGCCGTGAACGTCAGCGATCCGCTGCATCCGAAGGAAGTCGGCTGCTACGTGCCGGAGCAGCCCGAGGGCACGCCTGGCGTCCAGTCAAACGACATCGGCTGCGACGACGAGGGGCGGCTGTATCTCATCGACCGTTGGGGCCAGGGCATGCACATTCTGGAATATACGGGGTGACACCGGGCACCGGTTGTTTCAGCACTTGCAGCAACGGTCGAACTCTAGCCGGCGTGCGACGCCAGCAGCATCTGGTTCAGAGCCTGAATTTTTGGCGAGTCCGCTCTCTTGCGCCAAATGAGTACAGTCATCAGACGATTCTCACCACGCGGCAGACGATGGATGCTCAATCGCTTCCGCTCGGGAAACGTGGTCAGAACGCTCATGGGCAGCAGTGCCGCCCCCATGCCGGCCACCGCGCAGCCGAGCAAGGCGTGATATGACGCCAATTCAATGGTCCGCTCTGGCATCGCGCCGCGCCTGGCGTACCAGTCCTCCAACCGCTTGCGATGCGGACATCCGGGCTCGAAGGCGATCATGCTTCGCGGCAGTCCTGTCCTCCTGCCGATCGGAGGATGATCAGCGGATGCGACGATTACGAGCTCCTCGTCGAAAGCCGGCGTCTTGTCGAACAGCTCACCGGGGACCGGCTCGGTAACGAAGGCCGCGTCAAGTTCGCCAGCGAGAATGGCGCCGGCAAGAGTTTGCGGATTCCCGGTGCGCAACTCGATAGCGACTTCGGGATAGCGCCGGTGATATTGACTCAACACTTCGGGCAACCTGACGGCCGCCGTACTTTCCATGGCACCCAACCTGAATGCCCCGCGAGGTTCCGGAGAATGCACAGCCTCGCGCGCTTCGTCGGATAGCGTCAACAAACGATCGGCATAATCGAGCAGGACCTGGCCGGCGGGAGCGAGGTGAAGTCGTTTGCCCTCGCGGATGAAGAGCGCGACGCCGAGATCCGCCTCGAGTTGCCGAATACGGGTGGTGACATTGGACTGCACACGATTCAGCGGCCTGGCCGCCCCTGTGACGCTGCCTTCACGCACAACCGCAGTAAAGATGTGCAGATCGGAAAGGTCCATTCATCTCTTTCAAAGATAGTTATATTCATAAATATTCATTTTAAATGATTTAACGTCTGCCGCAAATCTCCCGGCAGGCTGATGCGATCTCTGCGCAGCCAACAACACGGAAGGGAGATACTAATGCCAAAAGCCTATTGGATCGTGCGCGTTTCAGTCCGCGATGAGGGGCGATATCCAGACTACCTCGCCGCAGCCAAGCCCGCATTCGAAAAATTCGGTGCAAAGTTCCTGGTGCGAGGCGGCACCTTCGAAACAAGGGAAGGAAACGCGCGCGATCGCAACGTGATCGTCGAGTTCAAGGACCGATCAACCGCAGCCGCCTGCTACGACAGTCCGGACTATTGCCACGCCCGTGCGCTCCGCCAGAAATACGCGGATACAGACTTTATCATCATCGACGGCGCTACCGAGTGAGACTGAATCACCACCGACGCATCACCGTCACCCATGCTTCTCCGATGCGTGCCAGTTCGGCTCGCTCGGCGAGTCCTGCGGCTTGAAGCCGAACGCCTTTTCGAAGCGCTTGGCGTAGTCGCCCCACACCTGCGGGTTGATGATGCGCGGCGCGGGCTTGCCGTCGAGAGCATCGAGCATCTGCTCGCCGGCGATCTGCCCCATCTTGGTGCGCGCTTCGACCGTCACGCCGGCCATATGCGGCGTTACCATCACGGTGTCGTACTTCATCAGCGGATGGCTGGCGGGCGGCGGCTCCTTCTCCCACACGTCGAGGCCGGCGCCGGCAATCTTCTTGTCGTGGAGCACCTTGTCGAGCGCGGCTTCGTCATGGATCGAGCCGCGCGCCGTGGTGATGAAATAGGCGTGCGGCTGCATCAGCGCGAATTCGCGCGCGCCGATCAGGCCGCGCGTCTCCGGCGTCAACGGACAATTGATCGAGACGAAGTCGGACCGCTTTAGAAGCTCGTCGAGTTCGACCTTCTCGGCGCCGCGCACCTTTACCGTCTCCGCGGGAAGATAAGGATCGTAAGCCAGCACCTTCATCTTGAACAAAACGCCGGCGAGCTCGGCAATGCGCTTGCCGACATGGCCGAGGCCGACGATGCCGATGGTTTTTCCGTAGGCTTCGCGGCCGATATATTCGTTGCGATTCTTCAGCGTGCCGGCGCGCAGCGCCCGATCGCTGTCGTTCACGCGTTTCACCAGGCACAACATCATACCGATGACGTGCTCGGCGACTGCTTCCGCATTGCCGCCGGACTGGTTGACCACCAGCACGCCGCGTTCGGTGCAAGCCTTGATGTCGACGGTGTCGTAGCCGGCGCCGTTGGTCGAGACGATCAGCAGGTTCGGCGCGCGGCCGAGCAGCTCGGCGCGGGCATGGTAGTGCGGCGCAAGCTCATCGCGCGCCGAGCTGATCTGATAGGCGTGAGCGGCGGAGAGAACCTCGAGCGCCGCCGCATCCGGACTTTTCTGCTCTAGTATATCAAGGCGGATATCGCCGCGCTTGCCGAGCATTTCGCCAAATCCGATCGGCCGGTGCGGCTGGACACAGAACACACGCTTGCTGTTGACTACGTTATTCATCGATTCCAACCCCTGTTCTTTACGCAACCTGACTATCGCTTTTCGCCGCCGCGCTTCTTGCCACCGGCTTCCGGGAAAATCCACATGGCAACGACGAAGAAAACCGCGGTCAGAAGCACAGCCTTGTCGAACGACGGCTGGATCGGCGAACCGTTCCACCAGACGAGAGCCAATGCCGCCAGGATAACGACGGCGGACACGCCGGCTTTGACATCGGTCGGTATCAGCCCTCCGCGCGTGCTGTCAGTTAAGCCCGACCGGAATGGCCGCGGCTTCCTCCGGCCCGTTCGGCCGTGCGCGCAGCTGGCTTTTCAGGTGCGCGGTCGAATAGCCGTTGAAAACATGACCGAGCAGGCCGCGGTCGAGATCGGACGTACCGAGCGCCCAGTCCGCGATCGGGAACGTCAGGTTCATGTTCACTTCCATCATCAGCCGCGCATTGTGGTGTGCGGTATGATGCCGCCGCAGCGTGTTGACGAATGGACAGTGCTTGACGAACCGGCCCTCGTTCAGATGACAGCAGAAGTGCATGAACTCGTAGATCAGGTACATGCCGGTAGTAACGCACATGAACAACCAGCCGACGTTCGGCGAGAACAACGCGCCGAGAATAAAGGCGGGCGGGATCGACATCAGCGTGAACACCACGAGTGCGTAAGGCGGAAACACCGTGACCCGCCAGTCTTTGTCGTCGCGAAAACGCATCTCGTCATCGCTGAAGAACTGGTGATGATTGAGCGTGTGGCGCTCATAGATCGCGCGCAGGCCCTTGATGTTCACCGGCCGGTGCATGACGTATTTGTGCACCGTCCATTCGAAAATGTTGGTGAAGATGAAGGTCAACGGAACGGTGAGCCATTCCAGCCACGTCACATCATCGACATGCGAGATGTAAATGTAGAATACCGCAGCGCCCATCGCGTAGATCAGCGCGATATGAAAATAGCCGTTGTACCAGCCGACAATACGGGAGCAGTATTCGTTGCGGAAATCGATCTGGCGTTGCGAGATCATTCCTGAACCTCCCTCGCGCCGCGTTGCGGCTGTCTTGTTCTGCCACGAGCTTAGCACGGCGGGACACGGAGGCGAATCATGTCCGGTCAACTATCGCCAGCTACTTGGCCTCGATACCGCGCACAGCGGCTTCGATCTCGTCTCCCGTCAGGCGCCAGTCGTTGTCGAGATTGGCGACCGCTTCTTTCATGAATGGCTCGGAAAGCCTGATCGCACGGTCATTGTCACCGAGAAAATCCACCAGGATCGCCAGCGCGAGTTGTTGCGGGCTTTCGCCTTCGTAGGTCCATTCGAAGCCGAATCGCGTGAAGCGCTTGACCTCGTAGTGCTCCGGCAGCGGCTTGCCGTCCACGTTCACGACCAGGCCGTCGATGGTCCGCTTGCCTTCGTAAACCTTCATGGCTTACTCCCGGTTATACTTAGGCGCGCGGCACGGTGAGAGCAGCAAGGCTTGCGATGTTGTCGCTCCGCTCCACGCTCCAGATCGCGTCGATCAGCGGCGGGATGTCGTGATATGGATTCCAGTTCGCCGCAGCATCCCGCAGCTTGTTTTCAAGGTCCTTGTCACTCATCGGATTGGCGTCGCTGCCGCGCGCGGCTGGTTGTGACAGCTCGTAAGTCTTGCCGCCCGAAGTCGCGACAGTCACGCGCGCGGCGACCGTTGGGATAGCCGGATCCTGCCGCAACTCGACTTTGCTCCGCAGCGCCAAAACCTCCGGATTGTTGACGCAAGCATCGGTGAATTGATCGAGCCCGGCCTTACCGGTCACCAGCGCGGCAGCAACCGCATGCTGCACACTGACCTGGGACTCCCGACCCGCTGTGATGTTTGGCCGATTGGCGCGGAGCGACATCAGCGGATTGCCGATGACCACGACTTTTTCGACAGCATCGTCTGGATGATCGCGCCGCCAGTCCAGGACGCAATCGAGCGCAGGGTGCAGGACGAAGCCGCACGGATAGGGCTTGTACGCGGTCGGCATTATTTCCCAATGTGCGCCCAGCCCTTCCGTCAAAGCTTCGAGCTTCGGCGTTTCGGCCAGCGCATTGTAATAGCCTTGCTTGCCGGCAAGCGGTTCCGCCGGTCCTTCGAAGTTTTCCTTCGCCAATAGTGCCGCCAAAAATCCGGCGCGCGCCGCATGGCCGACGCCAACGCTTTTGGCAGGCGTGCCGAGGCATTCGCACAGGCCTGAGGCTTGCGTCGCCGCAGAGCCGAGCGCCCACACCATCTGTTCGGGGCTAAGCCCCAGCAATTTGCCGCTGCCGGCCGCAGCGCCGAACACGCCGCAGGTCGCAGTGATGTGCCAGCCGCGATTGTAATGGCTCGGCGAGATTGCGAGGCCGATGCGGCACTCGATCTCCTGGCCAAGCACAAAGGCCAGCAACAGATCGCGGCCGCTCACCCGCTGCATCTCGCCGAGCGCGAGCAATGGCGGCGCGAGCGGTGCGGTCGGATGGATCGCGGTCGGCACGTGGGTGTCGCAGAAGTCGAGCACATTGGACCCGGCAGCGTTGAGGAACGCCGCGTTGAGCGCGTCGATCCGTTCCCGCCGGCCGATCAGTGTCGCCTGCTGTCCGGCGGAGAACTTCGTCAGCGTGCGAAAGGCGGTCTCGATGGTTTCGTTGTGGCAGCCGGTCAACGCCACCGCGAAGAAATTCATCAACGAGCGCTTCGCTTGATGGGTGGCTTCCGCCGGCAAATCCTCCCAGCGCGTGTCGGCGACAAATTTCGCCAGGGTTCCGGTGACACTTAAATCACGCGACACAACTTTACGCTCCGTAACGAGACCTATGAAAGCTTCGGCAGCAGCTCAGCGAAAATATCGGGATGATAGTCGACTGATGTGAACAGATGGGTGAGCGATTCCTCCGTCATGGCCTTGACCTTGTTCATGTCGAGGCCGACCACCTTGCCGCGATATTTGCGCACACGGCCGCCGATAATGACGGTATCGACATTGCCCCGGTCGGCCGCCTGTACGACCGTACCGAGTGCGTTGTTCGACGGATAAAGGTTTGGGTCGTCGCTGCGGATCATCACGATGTCGGCCTGCTTGCCAACCGTCAGCGAGCCGATCTTGTCGTCGAGGCCGGCGCAATGAGCGCCGCCGAGCGTCGCGCAGTGAAAGACGTCCCTGATCATCAGCGGCTTCGGTGGATTCTGGTCGCCCTGGAACGCCCGGTTCTTGGCCACCGCGCGCTGCAAGTAAAACGCGACGCGCATTTCCATGAACATGTCGCCGCTGTAGGAGGTTTCGTTGTCGACGCTGAAGCCGGGCTTGATGCCGTGGTCCCAAGCATGTTGCAGCGCGCAGACGCCCTCGCCCAGCGCATATTGCGCGTCCGAGCGCGGACAGACGTTTATGTTCGCGCCGTTATCGACGAAGATTTTCCAGGTCCGCTCCGGCAGCGCACCACAATGGTTGAACGTATTATCGGGGCCAACCAGCTTGTCGGCAGCGAGCGGATCGAGCATCTCGGCCATCTGCGGGCCTTGAAACTCTGTGGTGATACGAAGCCCGAGCTTGCGCGCGAATTCCCAGTTCTCCCGGATCGGCCCTGAAAACATCCGCAAGGTCACCAGCTGGTCGGGCGACGAGAAATACTTCTTCTCCAGCCGCTCGAGATCCTGCGGCCATTGATGCACCCAGTCACCGGCTCCGGGCGGGCCCGAGGCGTGAACGGCGCGCACGCCGCTGTCGAACAGTGCCTCGATCGCCGCATCGGAATGCGCTGCGCTGCGGGAATTGTGCGAATTGTCGATCACGCAAGTGATGCCGTAATCGATGCAGCCTACGCCTGTCAGATAATTGCCGACGTAATGATCCTGCGGCCGGTAGAACTTGGCGAATGACAGGTGGGTCGCGTTGGAATAGTCGGCGAGCGTTGGCGAATTGGGATTGATGCGGCGAAGCTGCGCCTCCCACGAATGGCGATGGCAATCGACCAGGCCCGGGATAATGATGGTATTGGCCGCGTCGATTTCCTGCGCACCGGAAACGTTGAGATCGGGCCCGATCGCGGCGATCTTGCTGCCTTCGATCAGCACGTCGCCTTTCGCGAGATCGCCTACCTTGGCGTCCATGCTGATGATGGTGCCGCCCTTGAACAGGATGCGGTGCTTCTGATCCACCGTCGGCAGGGTAGCGAAGCGGCGCACATCCTGAGCCTGCGCATCGACCACAAGACTGCCGGCCGCGGCAGCACCCGCAGCCATCGTAGCGCCGGCCACCAGTGCGTCCCGGCGTGACAGACGTTTGTCGCTTTTCATTGGCGGTCCTCCCATCTAAGTTTGTTTCATGCCATTTTGTTATAATGAGCATGCCGGATTTCCGGCCGCTCGACTATGATCCTTATGGGAATGCCGTGCCATGCACCACGCATGGACGGCGCATAGAACAAAACCTCGGAGGAGGGACGCGTGAACAAATTCGGTATCGGCCAGCCCGTGCCACGGGTCGAAGACCCCCGCTTCATTACCGGCCGCGGCCGGTACGTCGACGATATCGATTTGCCGCGGCAGTGCTACGGCGTCGTGCTTATGTCGCAACACGCCCACGCCCGCATCAAGAGCATCGATGCGACCAAGGCCAGGGCCGCCGAGGGCGTGATCGCCGTGCTTACCGGCGCCGACGTCGAGACCGACAAGCTCGGCAGCTTCTCCCCGGTCATGCCCGAGGACATGGGCGGTCCGAAGGGCTACCGCACCGTGCGTTCGATCCTCGCTATCGGCAAAGTGCGCTCGGTGGGCGAGCGCGTCGCCTTCGTGATTGCGGAGACGCTGTTGCAGGCGAAAAGCTCAGCCGAGCTGATCGAAATCGACTACGAGCCGCTGCCAGCCGTTGTCCAGCTCGAGGACGCGGTCAAGCCGGGCGCGCCCGCCGTCTGGGACGAGGCGCCGAACAACGTTTCCGTCGGCCTGATGATGGGCAACAAGGAGGCGACCGACGCCGCATTTGCCAATGCCAAGCACGTGGTCACGCTCAAGCTCAACAACAGCCGGGTCAGCGCCAACACCATCGAACCGCGCGCCGCGATCGGGCAGTACCATCCCGACAGCGAAAGCTACACGCTCTATTCGACGTCGCAGAATCCCCACGGCACCCGCGCTCACGTCGCTGGCAACGTGCTGAAGATTCCGGAGTCGAAGCTGCACGTAATTTCGCCGGATGTCGGCGGCGGCTTCGGCATGAAGAACGGCAATTATCCCGAGGACGCGCTGGTGTGCTGGGCATCACGCCGCTGCGGCGGCCGTCCGGTCAAATGGGTGGCGACGCGCTCGGAGTCGTTTCTCGGCGACGCCCACGGCCGCGATCAGGTAGTGACCGGCGAGCTGGCGCTGGACGAGAACGGCAAGATCCTCGGCATGCGCGTGCGCGCCCTTCACGCCATGGGCTCACATCTGTTCGAAGCGTCGATCGTCGTACCCCTGTTCGCCATTAAGCTCGCGCCCGGCGTCTACAACATACCGGCAGTGCATGCCGCCGCGCAGGCTGTACTGACCAATACTGCGCCGATGGCGCCCTATCGTGGCGCCGGACGGCCGGAAGCAACCTTCCTCATCGAGCAGCTGATGGACCGCGCCGCCCAGGTTATTGGCATCGATCCGATCGAAATCAGGCGGCGCAACTTCGTGCCGCCCTCGGCCATGCCGCACAAGCTTCATTCCGGCGTCGCCTATGACAGCGGCGAATTCATGCGCATCATGGACGAATGCCTGAAGCTCGCGGACTGGAATGGCTTCGCCAAACGCGCCGCCGAATCGAAGAAACGCGGCAAGCTGCGCGGCCGCGGCCTCGGCTATTTCGTCGAGGAGGCCGCCATCTTCAATGATCGCATGGTCATCCGGTTCGATCCGAGCGGCACGCTGATGGTGATCGCCGGCACCCACTCGCACGGCCAAGGCCACCAAACAGTATACGCCCAGATGGTGCACGAATGGCTCGGCGTGCCGATGGAATCGATCCGCTTCATCCAGGGTGATACCAACGAGGTGCCAATCGGCCGCGGTACTTACGGCTCACGCAGCATGCATGTCGGCGGCAATGCGCTCAAACGCGCCGCGGACGCCATCATCGAAAAGGCGAAGCCGATGGCCGCGATGATGATGGAAGCCTCGGCCAGCGACGTCGAGTTCAAGGACGGCAGCTTCCACATCGTCGGCACCGACCGTTCGCTGCCGCTGACCGCCGTGGCACAGTCTCTGTTCCGGCCGATGTTCCTGCCGCCGCAGTTCGATGTCGGCCTCGAAGCCTCCGGCACGTTTGCGGCGGAGCCCTCGAACTACCCCAACGGCTGCCATGTCTGCGAGGTCGAGATCGACCCGGAAACCGGCGTTGTCACGCTTGCGCGCTACACGTCGATCGGCGACGTCGGCAAGATCATAAACCCGCTGTTATGCGCAGGCCAGGTTCACGGCGGCGTCGCCCAAGGCGTCGGTCAGGCGCTGATGGAAGCGATCGCGTTCGACAGCGATGGCCAGCTCATCACCGGCAGTTTCCAGGACTACGCCATGCCGCGCGCCGAGGACTTTCCGGAGCTTGTGTCGGAGCTGACCGAGGTGCCCGCGACGACCAATCCGCTCGGCATCAAGGGTGCCGGTGAAGCCGGCGCTACGGGTGCGCCGCCCGCGGTGATCAGCGCCATTCTCGATGCGCTCAAACCGCTGGGCATCGAGCATATCGACATGCCCGCGACCGCGAGCCGGGTATGGGGTGCCATTCACGCGAGCCAGGCCAAAGCGGCGGCGGAGTAGCCCGGCGTTTTGCAGTCTGACCCGAAACCGAGGCAATGACCGAACCTCCGAACCAGTTTGGCGACGGCGCCGCTTACGAACGGATGATGGGCCGCTGGAGCCATCGGGTCGGCGAGAAATTTCTCGACTGGCTCGATGCGCCGAAGGGATTGCGCTGGATCGATGTCGGCTGCGGCAACGGCGCTTTCACCGAAGTGCTGATTGCGCGCTGCACGCCTGCCGCGGTTACCGGGATTGACCCGTCCGATGCGCAGATTGCTTATGCGCGAGAACGGCCGAGTGTGAAGATGGCGCAGTTTCGCGTCGCGCACGCGCAGTCGCTGCCGTTCGAGGGCAACAGCTTTGACGCCGCCGCCATGGCGCTAGTGATCAGCTTTGTAACCGACCCGCAGAAAGCCGCCAACGAAATGGCGCGCGTAACGAAGCCCGGCGGCCCGGTCGCCACTTACATGTGGGACATTCCGGGCGGCGGCCTTCCGGTGAACCCGATCTACATGGGCCTGATGGAAATCGGCGCCGGCAATCTGCGTCCTGTAATGGCGCCGCAATCAAATCGCGACAACATGCAGATGTACTGGGAACAGGCCGGCATGAAAGACGTCGCGACCGGCATCGTTCGCATTCAGGTCGCTTATGACGATTTCGATGATTTTTGGAAATCCTGCAACGTGCCGATCGGCCCGTCAGGCAATGCCGTCGCCAATCTCACCCCGTCGAAACGTAACGAGCTGCGAGAGCACTTGCGCGAGAAACTGAAACCCGCGCCCGACGGGCGCATCGTCTACGACGCGTTCTGCAATGCGGTGAAGGGACGCGCGCCAGGGTAAGTGTCGCAAACAACATCGCTACCCGACTTCTTCCCGCCTCTGCGACCGCGCACATCACTGCACCTTGAGTCCCATCAAATTGGCAATCAGGTTGCGCTGAATTTGCGAGGTCCCGGCGGCGATGGTCGCGGCACGAGCGTCGCGATAATGCCGCGCCATGTCGAATTCCTCGCTGTAACCGAAGCCGCCCAGCACCTGCATCGCCTGGCTAGCGACTTTCACATAAGTTTCCGAGGTGAAAAGCTTTGCCATCGTGATTTCGCGCAGCGCGTCCTGACCGGTCGAGACCATCCATGCTGCACGCCACATCAATGTCCGCGCGGCCTCCACCTCGGTCTGCATATCGGCGAGCATGTGTGCGATCGCCTGGTTGGTGCCGATCGGGCGGCCGAATTGCTTCCGGTCCTTGGCATATTGTACGGCGAGATCGATGACTCCTTGTGCCGCGCCGACATTGCCGGCCGACGAGGTCGCGCGTTCGACCTGCAAGCCGGACATCACGCAGTCCCAGCCTTTGTTTTCGCCGCCGACCAATCGGTCCGGCGGCACGCGGACTTTGTCGAAGGTGAGTTCGTAGGTCCCGGTGGCGCGGCGTCCCAGCATGTCGAGCTTGCGGAGCGTCAGGCCGGGCGTATCGTTATCGACCAGGAACAATGACATACCTTGCCGGTAATGCGCCTTGGGATCGGTCTTCACATAAAGACAGATCACATTGTTCTCGGCGCCCGCAGTCGAGGCCCAGATCTTCTGGCCGTCGATCACCCACTCGTTGCCGTCTTTCACCGCGGTGGTGCGCATCGCGCCGATATCGGAACCGGCATCAGGCTCCGACATCGAGATCGAGAACTTGATCTGGCCGGCCAGGAATTTCGGCAGCCAATAGCGCTTCTGCTCCTCCGAAGCTTTTCGCACCAGATTGAGCCCGCAAAAAATGCCGCCAGTATAGGCCATCACCAAGTCGGCGGAGACCCGCGCAATCTCCTCGGCGACGACTACCATGTCCATCAGGCTGCCGCCGGCGCCGCCATATTCTTCCGGGAATGGCAGGCTCAGCAGCCCGGCCTCAGCCCAGGCCTGGAATAACTCTTCAGGATAGGTGCGCTCGCGGTCGTGCTTGCGTACGTACTCCAGCGTCGCGTGCTTTTGCAGAAGCTTGCACACACTGTCGCGCAGCAGTCGCTGTTCTTCGGTAAAGCCGAAATCCATGGCGTGTCATCCCGGTTACAAGATCGTGTGCAGCAAAGTATAATCCCGGGATCGAGGCAACTCATCCCGCCGCTCAGCTAGGAAGGATTTCCACGACCGACGCCGGCGCCATGTTTTCCGACGGCAAGGTTTATGAGCGCATGATGGGGCGCTGGAGCAAGCTGGTCGGACGGGTGTTTCTCGAATGGCTCAATCCGCCGAAGAACCTCAAATGGATCGAGGTCGGCTGCGGCAACGGTGCTTTCACCGAGGAGCTGATCGCACACTGTGCGCCGCTTGAAGTCACCGCGGTCGATCCGTCGGAAGGACAACTCAGCTTCGCGCGGACAAGACCGGCCGCCAAACTCGCGCAATTTCACCGAGCTGACGCGCAAGCCCTGCCCTTTCCCGATCGCAGCTTCGATGCAGCGGCGATGGCGCTGGTCATCACCTTTATTCCGGACCCGGCCAAAGCGGTTAGGGAGATGGCGCGGGTGGCGCGACCGGGCGGCTTGGTCGCGACGTATATGTGGGACACTTTGGCCGGCGGCGTGCCGCTAGCGCCGCTTGGAACGGCTTTCAAAGCCATGGGTAAGGACTACACGCGGGTGAGCAGCGACGCCTCGAACCGCGAGGTGATGCAGAGGCTGTGGCAGGAGGCCGGTCTGCAACCGATCGAGACGCGCCAAATCCGCATTCCCGTAACCTATTCCAGTTTTGAGGATTTCTGTGAATCAAACCTCGTGCCGATTGGGCCAGCCGGGCAAGTGCTGAAAGCCATGTCGGCCTCCGAAATCGCGCAACTCAAAGAGCGGCTTCACGAAATCTTGCCGATCGCAGCCGATGGACGGATCGCTTACGAGGCGTTTGCCAACGCGATCAAAGGCAAAGTGCCGGGCTAAAATGCCAAATCGGTCGTCAAAATACATAATAAAGATGGTATTCTCAGCCGATAGCCTTCGTGCCCGGGACGCCGATCGATGGCAAGTTCGGCAGAGAAGCGCATCAGTTCTGTCAAAATTTGTGGCGGAGTCATTTCCCGCCTTGTCTATGCGCGCGCCAAGCACAAAGGCATTGATGTCGACCCGCTGCTCAAGCAAGCCGGGCTGACCGAAGACCTTATCAAAGACAGGAATGCGCCGATTGGCGTCGCCAATCAGATCAAATTCGTCGAGTTAGCTGCCGAGGCCCTCGGCGACGGTCTTCTCGGTTTTCATCTCGCCGAGGACTTCGATCCGCGCGAGATGGGTCTACTGTATTATGTGGCGGCGTCGGCGGACACGATGGGTGACGCTCTGCAGCGGGCTGAACGCTATATCAAGCTGCAAAACGAAGCCGTGCGTTTCAAGGTCTCGACTGGCAAGTCCGTCCGCATCAGGCTGCAGTATACTGGCATTGCGCGGCACACCGACGTTCACCAGATCGGCGCATTCATATCGCTTCTGATCCGGATCAACCGGCAACTGACCGGCCGCGAGCTGACGCCGACGCGCGTGCGCATCATGCACCGGATTGGCGGCGACAAATCCAGGCTGGGACGATACCTCGATGCCACCGTCGAGGATGGCGCCGACGCCGACGAGATTGAATTTCCCGCTGCGAGCTGGGACCTGCCGTTCATCTCGGCCGATCCTCACTTGCATCGGCTGTTGGTGGAAAACTGCGAGCAAGCACTGGCACGCCGGCAAAGGAGTGCCACTCCGCTGAAGGTGGAAGTCGAGAATGCAGTCGCGGCGCTACTACCGCACGGCCACGCCCGTCACGACGTGGTCGCGGCAAAGCTCGGCATGAGCCCGCGCACACTGGCGCGCCGCTTGTCTGCCGAAGGCTCATCGTTCGCTGTGATCCTCGACGAAATCCGTTCGGCGCTGGCGCATCGCTATTTGGCCGATCGCACCCTGCCGATTTCACAGATCGCCTGGCTGGTCGGCTATACCGAGATCGGCACTTTCACGCGCGCTTTCCAGCGCTGGACCGGAATGTCGCCGAGCGCTGCGCGCGCAGCCTCGGTGGCGCACTGATCATTCGGCCCCGTCGGGCGCGCTTGGCATTAAACGACAAATTTTTGGCAGCAAACGACAAGACGGTAGCGGGAATCCTCTCCATTTACGACGTTCGGTTTTCACGGACCCACGATTCTAATGATCAAGACCGTTGCTCAAGATTTGCGCAGTGTCGCGGAAAGATGCACCCGCCTGGCGCGGGATTGCCGGCGCTACGAACTGTCGCGCGCTTTGCAGGAGCTTGGTATCGAGCTCATGGCGAAAGCCGGTGAGCTTGAGAAGAGATTCGGCGAATAGCCGCTCGCGTTCAAGCCGGCCACAACTGAGTTTCAACGCTGATCCGGCATGATCGATTGGCGGCCGAGTTGCTGCCACGCCATCGGCGCGCCAGCCGCCTTGGCGGCTTCGGCCGGCGGCAGCTTGGTGTCCCAACGCATGCCGATGAAGCGCTGCCCGTTGACGCCATCGGATTCATTGGAGCACAGCCATAACAACGGTGGCACCATCACCTCCGGCGCAATCAGCGCCGAACGATCGGGCGCGGCCCGTTCCGGCACCAGCCGCGTATTGGCGGCGCCGCCCGGCACCAGGACATTGGCAGTAACGCCGGTGCCTTCGATCTCCATCGACAGCGCCGTAAGCAGCGCTTCGTTGGCTGCTTTTGATCCGCCATAGGGCTGCATCAGGCTGCGCCACATCGTGTCGAGGCTGGTGGTGACGTTGATGATGCGGCCCCAGTGCTGCGCCATCAGCGCCGGCAGCACCGCGCGTGTCATCAGGAAAGCGGCGACGACGTTGACTTCAATGACGCGGCGGAATTCTTCCGGCGTCGTTTCCCATAATTTCCCGGTGATCTGCTCGCCGCCGCGCAACAGACCGGTGCTGATCCCCGCATTGTTGATCAGAACATCGACACGGCCGAAGCGCTCGCTTGTCGCACGCACGATCTTTGGCGCGGCGGTGTCATGGGTGACGTCGCCTGCGATATCGAGCAAGCGGTCATCAGCCTTGCGGTCCTCCGCCAGATCGCGCAATTCGCCGAGCGAAGGCGTATCGATCTCGACCGCGGCGACCCGCGCACCGGCGTCGAGCAGGCCGAGCGTCATGGCGCGGCCAAGTCCGCGGCCGGCTCCGGTAATGATAACGACCTTGCCGTCAAGTGTTCGGCCATGGCAATTCCTTATTGCAACGTGATGTGGCGTTGGCGGATGACATCGCCGAGCTGCTGCGACGTCTTCATCCATAATTTCTGCAAATCCTCCGGCGTACCGCCGCCCGGTACCCAGCCGTCGTCGGCAAACCGCTCGCTGATGTCCGGACTGTGCACGACTTGGGTCACGCCGGCAGCAATTTTGTCGATCACCGGCCGCGGCGTCGCCACCGGCACGAACAGTGCAAACCAGCTATTGACTTCAAAGCTTGGATAGCCGGCCTCCGCGAAAGTCGGCACGTCAGGCAGGCTCGGATTGCGTTGCGTGCCGGTCAGCGCCAGCGCACGCAATTGGCCCCGACGAGCCCATTTCTCCCATCACAATCGGGATGTGCCCGCCGATCAGATCCTGCATTGCGGGCGCCACGCCGCGATAGGCGACATGCTGGAATTTCGTGCCGTAGAGCAAATTGAACATCTCGCCGATCAAATGCATTTGTGAGCCGACGCCAGGACTTCCGAACGGGACAGCCGCGGTCTTGGCATAATCGACCAGCTCTTTCATGGTGTGAAACGGTGACGAAGGCGCGACAAGGCAGATCAGCGGCGATTCAGAAATAAGCGTGACGCCTGCAAAATCACGCATCGGATCGTAGTCGAGATCGGGTTTGAGCTGCTTGGCAATAGCGTGGCTGCCGGCAACCCCAACCATGATGGTGTAGCCGTCGGCGGGCTGCTGCAAGACATATTCGCTGGCCACCGCACCAACAGCACCCGGCTTGTTCTCGACCAAAACCGGCTGGCCCCACATCTCCGAGAGTTTGCCGGCTACAAGCCGCGCCACGATGTCGACGCCGCCACCGGGCGTGAACGGCACGATGAAGCGCACTGGGCGGTCGGGGAAATTGGCCGCGAAAGCAAACGCCGGAAACAACGCAATTGCGATAAACACCGCGAGACGTTTGGCAAAGTTCATTTATCGCCACGCATCGACGGAAACGGTCTTGCGATATTTGGCGGCCATGATGCGCCAGTAGCCGTTCGCTTCACCGCCAACCACGACGACGTTGATCTCGCTCTCGGGAAAGATGCGGATTGGCTCATCAGGCTTGGCTTTGAGCCAGGTCGCCATCGGCTCCTGGCCGAAAGTCGCCCATGGATAGACGTAGTTCTGCACCAGCTGCAGATCCCAGTAGCGCCCGGCCGGCATTTCCGCGGTTTCGTGAATGAAGCGGATCAATTTTTGTTTAGTATCGAAGCCACCGCGATCGAGGAATTGCTTTGCCGTGAGCGGATCGAGCAACAGGCACGGCGCCGATTGACCATCGACGCCGGCCAACATGTCACGCACATGCTCGCGCCAATATTGCTCGCGCAAACCCAGGCAGAACGTGGTGGAACGGCAGCCGAAGAAAATACTCACCGCCGAGTCGGTCGACTTGAATCCTTTTTGTACGTGCAGCGGCTCGTAGATGCTGCGCTCTTCATTCTCCGCGAAAGTCAAATTGTTGTAGCCGTAATTGTTGCCCTGCGACCCCATGTAGGATTCACCCGGCACCGATCCGCCCTGAAGATTTTGCGACAACAAGCCGTAGGCGCGGCCGATCGTGGCGTTGGCGTGATTGTACGGGCCCATGGCGCCGACGCCGGCGTTCATGCCGATCTCGTTGCGGATCGGGCCGTTCACTACCGCCATAATCGCCGATGAGCTCGACGAGCTGCTGCGCGCCGAAAGCTCGGATGCGGCAAGCGCGAGGATCACCGGAAAGTATTCCGGCCGCGCACCGGCCATCACCGCATTTACCGCGACCTGCTCGACGGTGAATTGCCAGGCGGCGCGAAACTCCACCGGCTGCAAATGGCCGACGATCTCGTCCGGCGCATGACTCGTACCGGCCAGCATGGCATCGACGCGCTCACGCGTCGGCAGCACGATCGGCAGTTTGTCGGTCCAGTTATTTTCCAGGAACAACCGTTGCAGGTTGTCCTCGGTATCGGGGCCGATCACTCCCGCGATCGGCGCCTCAATGACCGGCATGAGCGCCGTCCAGCGCCGTCGTCAGCGCCATAACCACCTCCTGCATCACCGGACGGCCGGTGATCGGATCGTTGCCGTTCACGTAAGCGGCAAG
>Ga0302324_100008187_pt1 | contig 22079 bp, 18 predicted proteins | sample Palsa_T0_1_FD_201949 | JGI IMG/M metagenome (GOLD analysis project Ga0302324, IMG submission 201949) | Peat permafrost microbial communities from Stordalen Mire near Abisko, Sweden - Palsa_T0_1 | ecosystem: Environmental > Terrestrial > Soil > Palsa > Peat permafrost | place: Sweden: Abisko...
GTCAGGGGGATGCTGTTGTTGCCATGGAATTCGCGGCTCCAGCCGTTTTCGAAGACCCAGGTTTTCAAGGACCTCTGCCAGTGCGCGCGCTCCGCCGAAATCTGCCGCACCAGTTGGTAAGTGTTGGGCTCCAGCACAAAGACCATCACATCGCCCATGACCTCCTCGCTCTGGTCGAAGAACTTATAGTAATAAATACGCGACCCTCTGCCGAAGATCCACTTGCGCTCCGGACTTAAATAGGTCTGCACCGCCCTGCCCTTGATCTCGTTGCGCAGTGCGTCCTGCCTGCGGTTGGCTTCAGGAACATAGTAATGATCGAAGGCAAACAGCCCCCCGCTGAGGAAACAGCTGGCGACCAGAATGGGAATCGCGAGGCGATGCAGGCTGACGCCGCAAGCCCTGAACGCGGTTACTTCGTTATGCTTGGTCAAAATGCCGAAGGTCACCAGCACTCCCACCAGGACGCTGATCGGCAGGGTTTCGTAGATCAGCTTGGGCGTCAGGAAGAACAGATAGGAGAAGACCTTGTACAGCGAGATCTGATTCTGGACAATGTCTCCGAGTAACTCGAAGAAGTTATAGATCTGTGTCATCGAGACGAAGCTGGCCAGCAACACCGTAAAATAGAAGGCGAAGTTGGACAGAATGTAGGTATCCACGATTTGCGGCAGCAGGAACCATCGGTAAGCCCTGGCCGCGGCGGCCGCGCCCGGCTCTCGCGCCGGCAATAAACGCGCCCGCAGGCCGTTCAACAGGGCGCTGGAGGCGTCTTTCAAGGCTCCCACAATATCGCGCCCGCCGGGTTTTTCCATGCGCGCCACAAAGTACGTCCCGGCAACGGCGAATACGGCGTTCGGCAGCCAAAGCGCCTCTTCCACCGTCAGGACCCTCCGGCGCGCCAGGCTCACCAGCGTGATGAAGGCCAGGTAGTAACAGAAGAACGCCAGGAACACCGCCGTGACGTACCCGCCCGACTTGCCGCCCTTACGCGAGGATACGCCCAGCGGAATGCCCACCAGCGCCAGCATCAGGCAGGCGATGGGCAAAGCCAGCCGGGTATGCAGTTCGATGCGGGCTTCCACCCATTCCCGACCGGTGGCCGAATACTTCCGCAGCTCCCGCGTGTTCATTTCCTTGAAGGAAAGATGTGCGACCTGCTCCGGGGGAGCCGCATAAAGCGCCTGGTCGCCGCGCGGGAAGAAGCTGTCATATCCAACCTTGTCTTTGCCCATTTCGTGCGTGCCGGCGTCCCGCATGGAAAGCTGAATGCGGTTGTGCTCGGGATCGGGAATCGCGATAGCTTCCCGCGCCACCGTGATCAGCGGCCCATCGGCCTTGTCGCGCATGCCGCTCGAACGCTTTTCCGGCGGCGTCAGATCCGCCAGGAAAACATTTCGCCACAGCACCACCGGTCCCGGGCGCACGTCGCCTACATACAAGATTGTGTTCGGAAAATCCTCGTCGAATACCCGCGGCTGGATGTCCGCGCTCACTTGCGAAGCCGAGAGCTTGTCCACAAGATCTTTGCTAAGCCGCATGGAGAGCGGGGTCAGCCGCAGGGTCATAGCTCCGGCAACCACCATCGCCAATAACGCGAAGGCCATCACTGGCGGCACCACTCTGCGGCTGGAACAGCCGGCTGCCCGCATGGCGGTAATCTCGCCGTCCGTGGCCAGGCGGCCCAGGCCCACCAGGATGCCCACTAACACGCCGAAAGGTATGGTCAGGGGCAGCAGCGGCGGCAGCGAGAGGGCGAAGAGGTAGATGATCGTGGCCGGCGGCGGCGAGGTCTTCACCAGTACCTCGAACAGCTTGCCCACGCCCTGCAGGAAAATGATGGCCGTCGCCAAACCCACGCCCAGCAGCGAACTGGAGAGAATCTCGCGGAAGATGTACCGGTCCAGGATCCGCATGCGTTCGCTAACGGCCCGCAGCCGTCGCCCGCATCACCGGCGCGGGCACAATGGGCAACTTGGGCAGCTCCTCTTCGACCGGATGCATCTCCACGTCGTCCACCAGAACCGACGGCGCAATCACACAGCTCTCGGCTACATAACCGGCGGCGCCAATGGTAGCGAAGGGCGCCGTACTGTTTAGGAATTCCAAGACGTTGGCGTCGTCTCCCGCAGCCAGAATGTCTTTCAGCGAACGCGCGTTCAAGCTGCGGAAACGCAGGCCGCGCACCAGTTCTTCCCGGCCGTCGGGATACACCCGATAGGCCAACATCGGCGGACTCACCGGGTGGCCGCCGCCCGCCTGCGCGGAACTGCTCAGGATGCGCCGGACCTCCTCAAATGAAGCCGCCGACGGGAAATCCATTTTTCGCACAATCACGCCATACGGCTTGTTGCGCTGACCGCACATCTCGATCAGTTTCTTCTTCAGGTCCGCCGGCGATGTGGTTTGGGTGGCGCGCACAAACAGGTTGCTGATGCTCGCGGCATTGGCGCCGAAACTGCCCGGCAGGCGCGCGCGTCCGTTGGAACCTGCGAACCCCAGCATGGGTTGCCGCGTCAGCAGAAACGTCTTCAGCACGCCTTTCTCTACCAGCGTGAGCGGCTGGGGAGCTACGCCCTCGTTATCCACTTCGTAGCTGCCGAACAGCGGATGGCCGTGCCATTCCGTTTGGGTCGGATCGTCCACCGCGTCGAACCACTCCGGCAGAATGCGCACGCCCTGGCGGCCCTCCAACTCACTCACCGGAGTGACGCCGTTGCGTCCGGGATCCATCACCGGCCGGCGCGCAAGGGCCAGGTTCTCTCCCAGGACTTCGGCAAAGAGCTGTGCGGCAGCCACGCCCTCAAACAGCACCGGACCGGAATAATCGTCGCCTTTGGGTGCCCCTGCCAGAGCCGACATGCGCTCGGCCAGTGCCGTAATCGCCCGGCGAAGTTCCGACTCGGCCGGCATGCTGCCGAAATCATGCGACTGGAAAATCGCGGCATCGCGCATCAACATCCCATCGGGCGCCTGAGCGTCCGCCCGGGCCATCAGGTATATCAGCTTCTCCGGCACGCGCACTTCAGCGCCTTCGGAATTCACGAAATAGTGCGCGGTTTCCGAAGCGCTCAGCTCCACGGCGGAAGACTTCACCGCCGGATACGCCGCGAAGATGGCGGAAAGAGCCCGAATCCTGGCGGCCCAAGCGTCTTCATCGAGCGGAGTATGCCGTATCTCCAAAACCTTTTTTATCGGAGCGGCTCTCGCGAAATCGTCCAACTGCTCGCCGGCGCTGATATTCTTGAGCGCGGCCCGCTTCCGCGAAATAGCCTCGACCGCCGATTTATAGGCGCTATCGGTCTCCAGCCAGAGAAAGCGCCGCAGAACCCCATAGGCGTTCTCGAGCGGAAATCGTTCGATATCGTAGTGCGTACCGAAGTGGTAGCCGCTGCCCGCGTAATTGGTGTTGTCGAACTTATAATCGCCTACCCGAACACTAACTTCCGGCAGCCGTTGCTGGTTGTGACGCACCGAAACGAGCCCGCCCAAGCTGGCGGAGACCTCAAAGCCATTCATGTCGTCAATCGAGTATTCGATATAATAAGGCCCTTCCAGACTGAGCACCTTGAGATTCCGCGACCTGTTCAACTCATCGCGCATGGCGCGCAAAATGGCGTCGTTGCCAGTTTGAGCGAAAGCTACAGGTGCACCTAAGAGACCGATAAGTACGCAGAGGGCCAATTCGCCCGCTCGCCCCCTCGCCCCCTCGCCCGCTCGCTCCGTCACTCCGCCCCCGCATCGGTGGGGAACGGCAGCAGGGGCGGCCGGTCCTGCGACTTGTTCTTCTTCTCGATTTCGATCTCCGACACCAGCAGCGCGGGCGAAACGGCCGACACCGGAACGTTGCCCGATTCCGCTCCGCAATATCCGTTGAACACCTGCGGCCGGTCCGAAGTCGCTAGTATCTTGGCGAAGCTCGCTAGCGGGGTACCGACAATGTCCGCGCCCCGGATCAACTCGTCCGGCCGTCCATCCGGATAGACCTTGTAGACTATGACCGGAATCACTTTGAACGCCTGCGGCCCCTGCCGCGCGGTATTGGTGAAGCCGCCGATGACGTCGCGGAAGTACAGCCCATATGGTTTGTTCTGGCGCTTGATTTCCTCGATCAGCATGGCACGCAAACGCGCCTCTGGAACCGCCCGCGACGACTCCACAATCAGGTTCGACTGGCGCGATACCACTTCCAGGCCCGGCTGCCGGCGTCCGTGGCCGTTCGAGCGATCGAATCCCTTGATTGGCGAACGGGACATCAGGAAAGCTTTCAAAACGCCGTTCTCGACCACGCTTACCGGCCGCGCGGCGATGCCTTCGTCATCGAAGGAATAAGAGCCGTTCAACTCGACGTTCCCGATCTTCTTGCGCGTCGGATCGAAGATCACGGAGAGGAAGTCCGGGAGCACCGGGGTCCCCACGCTCTTGGTAAAGGTCTGCCCTTCGGCCTCGTCTTTCTGACGGTGCCCCTCTACGCGGTGCCCGAAGATCTCGTGAAAGAAGACTCCCGCGGCGCGGCCAGAAAAGATAGCCGGACCGGCGAACGGTTCCGCGGCGGGCGCGATCAGCAGCGCTTCCAAATCTTTGGCGACGCGCTCGACAGCCTCCGCAATAGCTTCTTCCTTAGGCAGGCCCGCCGGGTCGGTGGCTTCAAAAGTCTCACCGGTGGCCAGATCGGCGCCGTCCATGGCCTTGGCCTGCGCGCTGACCACCACCCTTGCAAAACCGCGGCCGTGCTGCAGCCGGGAGCCCTCGGTGCTCACGAAGTATTTGGTCTCGCCGTGGAAAGTGACTGAGACACTGGAAGTCAGGATACCCGGGAAATCGTTGAATCTCGCCGACAGCTTGCGTACCCGCGGCGCCCATTGCTCCGCCGCAAACCGCGTGTGGCTAACCGGCTCGATGCGCACGGAAGGCTCTTCACTCGAGAAGTCGTCGGAGGCGTCTTCCTCGGCGACCTTCACTTCGGCGTTGGTGCGGATCTTGATGAGCCGCTCGGCCGCCAGCCGGTAGGCGCGATCGGTCTCCAACCAGATGCGATGCTTGACGGAATCCGGCTGGTCTTCGAAGGTGAGCGGGGCGCCGGAGGTGAACTGGGTCCGCTCGCCGCGCACACGATGGTAGTTATCCAGCTTCGGAGTGCCCACGCGCACACAGACGTCCAGCCGCCGGCTCTTACCCTGGCTGTCGTTGGTGATGGCGCCGAGGGTGGCCGACACGCCGTGCGAATCCTCCTCAGTGACCTCATAGGAGAGAAAATAGGGCGCGGGGTCGGCCTTCGCCTTGAGGAGCGAAAAATTGCGCCCCAATTCCTCGTCCATCGCATCGAGGAGCACCGAAGACTGTGCCGATGCCGCCGCCGAAAAACAGAGAAAGAGGACCCCAGGCGATAAACTTGGCACGAGATTATTAGGATAACATGGGGGGCAGTTCCAAGCCCTGGGTCCGGTCAGCTATCGCGGCGCGCGCTTGACGGATTTTTACAACACCCAGTCGAACGGCTCTTCCGCGCCCGAGCAGAGCGTGTTTCGACTTACATCTTTAGCAGCCGAATACTGCCGTTGGACGTCGAGAGTTCGATGCTCGGACCGCCTGCACCGACCTTACCCTCCAGGTGGTGCTTGCTCAGGGTGCCCTGGGTCTGCACTTCGAAATCCGTGGAGATGGACGAGTTATTCGTGTTTGCCACCAGGTTGGCACCCACGTTGCCCGGCAGGTGCAGGGTGATGCCGCCATTGCTGGTGTTGGCGCGGATCTCGTTCTCGTTCAGAGCATCCACGGTCAGCTCGATACCCCCATTGGAGGTCTCCAGTCTGATGGGACGGCCGGCAGCCGGCTTGGTCATGCGCACGCTGATACCGCTATTCGACGTTTCGGCTTCGAACGCTCCGCGTACGTCCTCGGCATGCACCCGGCCGTTGGAAGTATGCAGCGTAGCGCTGCCTTCCAGATTCTGAACGTCGATGCCCCCGTTAGAAGTCTGCGCGTCCAGGTTGCCGTGCAGGTTCTCGGCCCGTACGCCTCCGTTGGAAGTCTTCAGGCGCGCGGCCCCTTCGATGTCGAGGGTGTGAATCGCTCCGTTAGAGCTCGAGATGCGATCGAGGACGGTGCGCTTGGGGACCTTGATAATGTACCGGGCGCCCATGCTTCCGCGCCTGTCGGAAGGCCGGACCGTGCGTACGTAAACGGAATCCGGGCTGTGCTCGACTTCGATCTTGAGCGCGTCCCGCAATTCCGGCGTACGGGCATACTTGCTGCCACTGATGTCCACGGTATCCTGGTCCCACCCGGAGATCTCCACGGAGCCGTTAAAATTCTCGACCGACAACCGGCCGCCCGGCTGCATCGGGTAGCTGTAGTGGAAATCCTGGCTGGAATGCTCCGAGCCGCCTATATCCAGATCGTCGATATCGCACCCCGCCAAACCAAGCAGGCCCGCGGCCACGGACAAAACAAGAATCTGCGTTCGCATAAATGATTACTACGAGATTATACGGGAGTTTGTTCGGACGCAATTCAACGGGCGGGGTCCATCCATTGCCCGTTCAGCATAATCCGGTCGATGGCCCGCAGGTTGCGTATATCCTCGGCCGGATTGGCGGAAACCAGCAGCAGGTCGGCAAGCTTTCCGGGCTCAATCGTGCCGAGTTGGTCGAGCTGCCGTAACGCTTTGGCATTGTCCCGGGTGGCGGCCAGCAGCACGTCGGCGGGCGACAGACCGGCTTCGGCCAGCAGTTCCATTTCGCGGTGGATATCGCCGCCGGAGCCCACCCCGATAAGCACGCCGCCATCCGCCAGGCGCCTAATATTGCGCTTGGCAAGGTCCAACTCCCCTGCGCTCGCGACCTGTGCCAGGACGGGCACGAACACCACCTGCAGATCGCGCAGGCGGGTAATGAAGGCCGGATCGATCGCGGCGTTGTCCCGGATCACGTGCAGGAAAGCCGCGGCGCCGCTCTCCAAGCCGAAACGGGCGTCCGCCAGCGAGAAAATGTCGGCGAACAGCGGGATGCGATCTGTGCGAGCTTCTTCGACAATGCTTCCCGCGCCGCTCCGCCCGGTCAGTTCAGCTATGTCCGGGTGCGCACCCGGACGACCGAGGATGAACAGGCGCGTCGTGAGCAGGCCGCCCTGCCGCTCGGCCTGCCGCACCTTTTCCAGATCTCCCCCGCCCGGGCTCAGCACGCTCGAGACGCCGGTCGCCAGATAACGGTTCAAGTCTTGCTCAATGCTCCGTTCCGTGCGTTTGCCGTCGGCGGACGTATTCAGGGGAGCCTGCAGATCGATCAGTCCTGGCACCAGGAACTTGCCGGAGCCGTCGATCTTATCGGAATCGGCCGGAACAGGCAGGCTCGCGCGGTTGCCGACGGCGCGAATCCGCGAACCCTCGATGGTCACCACGGAATCGGAAATGGGCGGCCCGCCCGTGCCGTCCATCAGCACCGCACCCACGATAGCCTTCACGCCGGGCTCTTCGTTGGACGGTTTGCAGCCCGTCATCAACAGCGCTGGAAACAGCGCCAGGTAGAGCATTCGGCAAATGACAGGCGAATCCATGGATGCCTGACCATCATAGCGATACCGGCGCGCCATCCCACACTTTACTTTTTCGACAGGAGCCAGTTGCACATTACCGCAACGGGTGTAATATTGTTGACTGGACAAAGAATCGGGCAGCACCGGATGCGACGCTGAAATTCAGCGCAGTGGGGAGAGGCGGCTCTTGTCAGTGATTTTATTTGGGCCCCAATTACTAATCAACCAGGCTTTCCATACTCTCCATAAGGGAGTCGCCATTCCTGCCTCTCGAATAGAGCGGCGTCCGCCGGGTAGCCCCGAACGCTAACAACGGAAGCACGGCCGGAGAATTCCGACCCTGAGGAACGCAATGGCAAACGAAACCCCCGGGCCTACGGCGGGGAAGACACCCCCGCCTCAACCGCCCAAACCCTCGCTCTCGCAAGCGCTTTTCAAAATTCTCAAGGAGCCGGCCGACTCCGATCCCCAACGCGTAACCACACGCCGGCGCCGTTTCGTCATCGCTTCGGCGCTGGGATTTTTGGGCGTCAATTTTCTGATGTTCCTGCGGTTTTTCTTCCCGCGCGCCCTATATGAGCCCAAGACCAGGTTCCTGATCGGCTATCCATCGGACTTCGGCTTCGGCGTGGATACTAAATTTCAGAACGCGCACCGCATCTGGGTGGTGCGCAATACCGAGGGGATTTTCGTGATCTCGGCCATTTGCACCCACCTGGGCTGCACGCCGGATTGGAAGCCCAGCGAAAACAAATTCAAGTGCCCGTGTCATGGCAGCGGGTACGATCCCGAGGGCATCAACTTCGAGGGCCCCGCGCCGCGGCCCATGGACCGCGCCCACGTCGAGCTCGATCCAGAGGGTCAGATCTCGGTGGATCTGAGCCATGTTTATCGATGGCCCAAAGGCGAGCCTTCGGAGTTCGGTAATGAAGGTGCCATTTTGCGCAATGTTTGAGGTCTAACCTGAGGTTGAATCATGGCTGAACCAGACGGAAAAAACGGCGCGCCGGCGTCCACCGGCACACCCGCGGGCTCCGGCGGGAGCAACGGCAAGAACGGCAAGAGCAAGATGGCCGCGCTGCTCGAGGACACCAAGGCCGTACGCGACCGCGCGGCCGAGGAGCTGAAAGCCCTCCAGCAGCCCGAAAAAACCGATCTATGGAAATCGGTGCTGCGCGTCAAGCACGACGAGACGCCCCGCAGCCGCGCCCTGGGTGTTCTCTCGAACGTGTTCCTGCACCTGCACCCGGCCAAAATCAACCGTGATGCGGTGGCTTACAAATACACCTGGGGCATGGGCGGCATGACGTTTTACGTCTATATCACGCTGGTCTTCACCGGCACCCTGCTCATGTTCTACTATCACCCCTCGAAGGTGGTGGCCTTCCGCGACATCCTCTATCTCGAACACGATGTTCCCTTCGGCAAGCTGCTGCGAAACATGCACCGCTGGGGCGCGCATTTGATGGTCATCATGGTCGAGCTGCACATGTTCCGCGTCTTTCTCACCGGATCGTACAAGCCGCCGCGCCAGTTCAACTGGGTGGTGGGAGTGCTGCTTCTGGTGTTGACGCTTCTACTCAGTTTCACGGGCTACCTGCTGCCCGACGATCAGCTCGGTTTTTGGGCCGTAACGGTGGGGACGAACATGGCCCGCGCGACACCCTTGCTGGGGCACGATGGCCCCTTCGGCCATATGTTGGGGATGACACCATTCAATGACATACGCTTCGGGCTGCTGGGCGGCTCGATCGTGGATTCCAATGCCCTGCTGCGCGCCTACATCTGGCACTGCGTAGCGATTCCGATCATCGCCTCGACGTTTATGGTGGTGCACTTCTGGCGCGTGCGCAAAGATGGCGGCATCTCCGGACCCGCGCCGGTCGTATTGGAATCCGAAATCAAGGAGCCGAGGAAAGTATAGGAGCTCTTTATGGATTTTCGCCAGCTTTGGACGATTTTCAGCACTCCGGACAACGTCCCGATCGTGCTACTGCTGTTTGTGGTCCCGTTCTATACCTGGTACGCCCTGCGGCAGGCCTTCGCCAACGATCGGCTCATCGAGCGGCTTGAGGCCGACCCCGCCCTGGCCAAGACGCATCATCGCAAGGTCGAGCCATGGCGGCCGGGCTGGGTTAAGGAAGTACACGTCTGGCCCTATCTGCTGCGCATCGAGTTCCTGGCAGCCGTTATCGTCACCATCATCCTGATGGTCTGGTCGATCACCCTCAACGCGCCGCTCGAAGAGCCTTCCAATCCTACCCTGACGATGAATCCGGCCAAGGCGCCCTGGTACTTCCTGGGCTTGCAGGAAATGCTGGTGTACTTCGATCCCTGGATGGCCGGCGTGATTTTTCCGAGCCTGATCATTGTAGGGCTGATGGTGATCCCCTATATAGACACGAATCCGCTGGGCAACGGCTACTACACCTACAAGCAGCGCAAATTCTCGATTCTCACCTTCATTTTCGGCTTCATCGTGCTGTGGGTTTCCATGATCGTGATCGGCACGCTGATACGCGGGCCAGGCTGGATGTGGTTCTGGCCCGGCGTCACCTGGGACCACAACCGGCTGATCTTCGAGGTGAACCGCGATCTGCCGGATCTTTTCGGCATCAAGGGCCGGGTGATGAAGACCATCTTCGGGGCCGTCGTAGTGGGGATCTACTTCATTGCCGCCGGTGTTGGCATACACAAGCTGATTACTTACACGCCTTTCAATCGCAAGATCCTGGCGCGCATGAGCGTGATGCAATACGCCATCATGCAGCTCTTCCTGATCCTCATGCTGGCATTGCCGGTGAAGATCCTGCTGCGCCTGGTGTTCCGCATTAAATACATTTGGATAACGCCCTGGTTTAATATATGACCGACCAAGAGAAGGACCCCGTCGTTCATTCTTCCCTGAGTAAGCCGCTCTTCATTTCATCGGCGCTGCTGGTGGTTTGCCTGGGTTGGGCGCTCTACGACGAGGTCTACGGCACGCGCCCCTGGAAAGGCTACGAAGCGCGCTTCGAGAAGGCTTATACGCGCTTTCTGCGCAGCACCGGGCCCGGGGAAGCCACGCTGGAAAAGCAGATCAAAGCTTCCGCCGAGTATCAGAAGCTCGATCGCGAAAGGAAAGCGGCGGAGGACGCGGTCGCCCCGCAGGTAGGCGAGATCGACCGGAAGGTTAACCAGGAACTGGTGCCGCGCTCTCTGGCTCTAAACGATCCCTTCCAGGAAGTGCGCGGCCATATCGGGGCTCTGACCTATCAGATTGAAATCACCAAGAGTCCAAGCACGAAGGATTCCCTGCGCAAGGAAATCGAAGAGCTGCGCAAGGAAGTGCACACGGTCAAGCTGCCCAGGCCCGATGGGTCCACCGAGAAGCTACCGATGGACTTCGCCACGATGGACAAGACGCTGCTGGATTGGAAGGCGGAAAAAGCGCAGTTGCTGCAGAAGCGCGTCGATCTTCTGAAAACCGCCACCGATCTGCGCGTTGAGCGGGACAAGTATCTTACCGATCGCATTCCTGACGTGAGCGCCGATACGCTGCTCGGTTTGCAGCGCAAAATGGAGACCTTCGATATCGGCATACGCCAGATCCACGTTAAGGATGTTGACATGGTGGATCGCTGCGAATCGTGCCATCTGGGCACGCGCGAGCCAGTCACGCTGACCAAGGCGGCCATGGGCGGCGAGGAGGCCTTCGTGAGCCATCCCGACCGCGAACTGCTCAAGGTTCATGACCCGGAGAAGTTCGGTTGCACGCCTTGCCATGGCGGTAACGGCGTAGCCACGACCAGCGTCGAAAAGGCCCACGGCTATAACGAACACTGGCTCTGGCCACTGCACGCCCGTGCCAACTTAGACGCTGGCTGCCAGCAATGCCACTCCCAGGAAATCGTCACCGAAATGGCCGATACCCTCAACACTGGCCGTGAAATCTTCCGACTGCGCGGCTGCATGGCCTGCCACCGCTACGAAGGTTTCGACCGCGACCAGGACGATCTTTCCGCGGTGAGCCAGGACATACGCCAGCTCACCCAGCAGAAGGCCGAGTGGGGCCGCGAGATCGGATTTACCGTGCAGAAGGGCGACAAGACGCGCGATAACGCGGAGGCGCAGAAGCTCTATCAGCACGCCGACGATCTGAAGGTGCGCATCAGCGGCATCGACGCCAAGCTCGAACAGCTCGACGACCGCTCCCGCAGCCTCGTGCGCGAAACCAAGAAGGTGGGACCCAGCCTCAAAGAAGTGCGCATGAAGATCCACAAAGAGTGGCTGCCGGTGTGGATCAAGGATCCCAACCACTGGCGGCCGGGCACCAAGATGCCGACTTTCCGCCTGGATGACGACGAAGTACGCTCCATTGCCGCCTTCATCTGGCAGTCCGGCGTAACCGGCGATCTGAAAAGCCAGACGCCCGGCGATCCGGAAAGGGGCAAAGAGGCTTTTGAAACCCGCGGCTGCATGGCCTGCCACTCCATGGGCGAAGGCGGCCAGAAACAAGGCGGCACATTCGCCGCCAACCTCAGCCGTATAGGCGAGAAGGATAATTACGATTACCTGGTGCGCTGGGTCCACAACCCGCGCCAGCGCACGCTGCCATATTGCCCATTCGAGAAGAAGGACATCACCGCCGCGGACTACCAGCGCCATGGCCTGCCTTTCGTTTTCGATTTGGATCATAGCAAGTGCCCCAACGATGGCCACGAATTGCTGGTGATGCAGATGACCCCCATGCCCAGCCTCCGCCTGACCGAGGACGAGGCCCGCGATATTGCCAGCTACCTGGAAACTCGCAAGCACCCCGATGCCACTTACGCCAGTGCCGATTACCTGGAGGACCCCAAGCTGAAGCCGCGCGGCCAATTTCTGGTGCGGTATTACGGCTGCGCGGGCTGCCATGAAATCGCCGGCCTCGAAGAAGAGCAGCGCATCGGCACGGAGTTGACCAAGGAGGGGTCCAAGCCCATCGAGCGCCTGGATTTCGCACTCAAGGGCCATGAGGCCGAGCGTGACGGCTGGTACACCCACGAAGGTTTCTTCGAGCACAAGCTGGCGAACCCGGCGGTCTACGATGAGGGAAAAGAAAAAGCCAAGCTCGACCGGTTGAAAATGCCTAATTTCAATCTTTCGAAGCCGGAGATCGATGCTGTGGCTACGTTCCTGTTAGGCTCGGTGGATGCCTCCGTCCCGGCGCGCTATTTCTATGCTCCGGCCGATCAGCGGAGGGACATCGTCGAAGGCTGGTGGGTGGTGCGCAAATACAATTGCATGGGCTGCCATCAGGTGCACGTGGGGCAGACTACTGTGTTTATGACCCTGCCACGCTACCAGGATCCCGATTGGAAAGATCAGCGGCCACCCACCCTGATCGGCGAAGGCGCGCGCGTCAATCCCCAATGGCTGATGGGCTTCCTGAACAACCCATCTTTGACTGAGACTCCGGACGAAATGGCCCGCGACGGTGTGCGGCGGTATCTGAAGGCGCGCATGCCCACTTTCTATTTCTCCGACAACGAGATCCAGAAACTGGTCCGGTTCTTTGCGGCCTTATCGTCGCAGGCGGAGCCCTACATTGCGGACAAACTGGAGCCGCTGACGGATCAGGAGCGGACTATGGCGCGGCAGTTGTTCTCGAGCGAAGGAGCCCCGTGCCTGAAGTGCCACGCCACCGGCGACCCGAAGCACGATGTGCATGCCACGGCCCCCAATTTTCTGCTGGCAAAGGAGCGCCTCAAGCCCGGCTGGGCGCGGCGCTGGATGCTGGACCCGGCCATGATGAGTCCGGGCACGGCCATGCCGTCGGGGCTATTCCGGCCGGAGGGCGACCGGATGGTATTCGCCGGTCCCACGCCCGCCAGCTTCGACGGTTACAATAAGGATCACGCGGCGCTACTGGTACGCTATATGTTCCAGTTCACGCCGGAGGAACTGACTCGCCTGCGGGCAAGCGCCGGAGCAGGCGGCGGGCAATGAAGAAAGGTGCTGGGTGTTGGGTGCTGGCAAACTCTCCGCAGACGGTTCAAAAGTTTACCGGAACCCAGCACTCAGAACCCAGCACCTTGTGTTCGACAAAGGAGATCTTTCAACGATGACGAAGTTTTGGATTACAGGCACAGCCGCGATCGCTCTGCTTTTAGCAGCCTGCGGTGGCAGCAAGGAAGAAGCCAAGAAGGAAGAAGCCGCCCCACCGCCCGCCGCGACCGCGGCCGTGGACGAAGCCACGGCGGCCACCATCACCGGTAAGGTTGTCTTCACCGGCGACAAGCCCACGCTGCACACTATCGATATGTCCGCCAATCCGGCATGCGCGCGCGCCCACGCCACCGAGGCGCAGAAATCGCAAGAGGCCATCGTCAACGACAATGGCACGCTGCGGAACACCTTTGTGTGGATCAAGTCGGGGCTTCCGGACCGCCAATGGCCCACGCCCACCACGTCCGTCAAGCTCGAACAGTCGGGCTGCATGTACAAGCCGCACGTAATCGGCGTGATGACCGGCCAGGGCATCGAGATCGTCAATGACGATCCCACCAACCACAATATCCATCCGCTGCCCAAGATCAACCAGGAGTGGAACGAGTCCCAGCCGCCCAAAGGCGATCCGAAGACCAAGAGCTTCGCGCGGGAAGAGGTCATGATTCCCGTGAAATGCAACGTACACCCGTGGATGCGCGCCTACATCGGCGTGGTATCGCATCCGTTTTTCGCCGTGACAGGCGACGATGGGACGTTTACAATAAAGGGATTGCCTCCGGGGACCTACACGCTCGAAGCCTGGCAAGAGAAATACGGCCCGCAGGACATTCAGATCACTGTGGCGCCCAAGGAGAGCAAGACTGTCGATTTCACGTACAAGCCGGCCTGATCGCTTAGCCTTTTCATGAAAGACTACATCGAGCTCACCAAGCCCAGGATCACTTGGCTGATCCTGATGAGTACCGCCATCGGCTATTATTTCGGTTTGCCGAAGGCCGGTACCTGGTGGGTTTTTGCGACGCGCGTGCCGTGGTTGGGACTGCTGCATACCATCCTCGGCACGGGCCTGATCGCTTCGGGGACGGCGGCCCTGAACCAGTGGTCCGAGCGCGAAGCCGACTTCCACATGCGCCGCACCTCGGACCGGCCCATCCCGGCGGGCCGCATTTCTCCGGGCCGCGCACTGGCGTTTGGTGCCGGTCTTTCGGTGGCCGGCTTCGTCGATCTCTGGCTGGGTGTGAATCTGCTGGCCGCCCTGCTGGGGCTGTTCACGCTGCTCAGCTATCTTTTCGTGTATACGCCTCTCAAGCGCCGCTCGTGGCTCTCTACCACCATCGGCGCTTTTCCCGGCGCCATGCCTCCCATGATCGGCTTCGCCGCCGCGCACGGCTCCATCACCGGCGAGGCCTGGGTGCTATTCGCCATACTGTTCCTCTGGCAGTTCCCGCACTTCTATTCGATTGCCTGGATGTACCGCGAAGATTACGCGCGCGCCGGTATCCGCATGTTGCCCGTAGTCGAGCCGGATGGCCGGTCCACCGCGCGCCAGATCGTGCTCTACGGGCTGGCTCTGATTCCAGTCAGCCTGGTTCCCAGTATCCTGGGCATGTCGGGCCGCATCTATTTGATAGGCGCCTTGCTGCTCGGTTTGTATTTTCTCTATTCCGGAGTGCGTGTGGCGCTGGAGCGGACCATATTGCGCGCCCGATACGTTTTGCTGGTCTCTGTTTTCTACCTTCCTCTGATCTACGGGCTGATGCTGTTGGACAGGCCTGGATTGTGATTCTTGTCGAGAACCTGACGCATCGCTACGGATCCCGCCTCGCGCTTTCGAACGTCGGTTTCGCGGTTAAAGCGGGTGAGATCTTTGGCCTGCTGGGGCCCAACGGCGGCGGCAAGTCTACGTTATTCCGCATTCTCTCCACGATGATGGTTCCCTCCGAAGGCCGCGCCGAAGTGGCCGGGCACGACGTGGCCCGGGAGGCGGCCGCGGTGCGGCGCAGCATCGGAGTAGTGTTCCAAACCCAGAGCCTGGATAAGGCCCTGACCGTCGCTGAGAACCTGCGCAGCCAGGGTCACCTGTACGGCCTCTCCGGCCCCCGGCTGCGCGATCGCATGGAGCAAGTCATGACCCGCCTCGGCCTGGCGGACCGGCGCGATGACATTGTGGAGAAGCTCTCCGGCGGCTTGAAGCGCCGCGTCGAGATCGCCAAAGGGCTGCTGCACCGGCCGGTCGTGCTACTGATGGATGAAGCCTCCACGGGCCTGGATCCGGGCGCGCGCCGCGAACTGTGGCAATACGTCGAGGAATTGCGCAGCCAGGAAGGTGTCACCATTTTGCTCACCACCCACATTCTGGATGAAGCCGACCGTTGCGACCGCCTGGCGTTGCTGCATCAGGGCCGTATCGTCGCGGAGGGCACTCCGGCGCACCTGCGCTCGCGCATCGGCGGGGATGTCGTAGTGCTGGAGGCGGCGGACGCGGCCGCGCTGAGCCGGCAGATTGAGACACGGTTCGCGCTCCAGGCCACCGTGATGGACGGCGTGGTGCGCGTCGAGATCTCTAACGGCCACCGCTTCATCACCGAGGTGGTGGAAGCTTTTCCAGGCTCGATCCAGTCGGTCGGGCTGCATAAGCCGACCTTGGAAGACGTGTTCGTCCGCGAGACAGGAGCTTTGATTGCGTAACTTCTGGCTACCCGTGGCGACCCTCTGGCAGCGCGAGCTGATCCGCTTCTGGAGACAGAAGAGCCGTGTGCTGGGCGTAGTCGCCTCGCCGCTGGTGTTCTGGCTGCTGATTGGCTACGGCTCCAACAACCTCAAGCAATTCTTCGCCGGCGCGCTGGTGTTGACCATTCTTTTTTCCGCTATCTTCTCCACTATCTCGATCATCGAAGACCGCCGCGAAGGCTTCCTGCTTTCCATGCTGGTCTCGCCGGCATCGCGCGCCAGCCTGGTGCTCGGCAAGATCCTGGGCGCCGCCACGCTGGCCTGGATTCAGGGCCTCATTTTTCTGGCTTTTGCGCCGCTGGCCGGAATCTCCATCGGTATAACGGATCTGTTAGCGATCATCGGCGCGGTGTTTCTGGTCTCCTTCACCCTCACCGGCCTCGGCTTCGTGATCGCCTGGCGTATGAATTCCACGCAGGGTTTTCATGCCATCATGAACCTGCTGCTGGTGCCTATGTGGATGGTTTCCGGTTCGCTGTTTCCCATGGCTACCGCGCACGGCTGGATCAAGGCCATCATGTGGGTGAATCCGCTGACCTATTCCATCTCACTGCTCAACGGGTTCATGAAGGTGAGTTCCGGATCGCCGGGCATTGGTGTGAGCCTGGCGGTAACCGCGGGCTTCGGTGTCTTGCTGCTGCTGGCTTCCGGCGTAGTGGCGAGCCAGAAGAGCACGGTCAGCAACGCATGAAGACTTCCCTGCCCGCTCTGTTGGTCCTCCTGTTCACCGGCTGCCCGAGCGCGCGTCCGCTCCCGGTTTACTGGAAGCTGCCGGACTTCCAACTGACCTCGCAATCCGCCCAGCCTTTCGACAGCAAGTCGCTCGGCGGCAGCATTTGGGTGGCTGATTTCATCTTCACCACCTGCCCCGGCCCCTGCCCGCGTATGAGTTCGCAGATGCGGGGCGTACAGACGGCCGTGGCTTCCATGCCCGACGTGAAGCTGGTCTCCTTCACCGTCGACCCGCAACACGACACTCCCGCCGTGCTGGCTGTGTATGCAGTCCGCTACCACGCCGTGCCGGACCGCTGGTTCTTTCTAACCGGCGATCAAACCGCGCTCGAAGCCCTCTGCCGCAATGGATTCAAGCTGGGAGATGTGGACGGCAGCCTGGTGCACAGCACGCGCTTCGTGCTGATAGACCGCCGCGGCCGTGTGCGCGGCTTCTATAGCACCTCGGACGATGCCGCGCTGCCGCGCCTGTTGCACGATATCCGAAGCCTGCGAGGTGAGAAATCCTGATGTCCGTTCACGACCTTCCGACCGTCAATGCCGTTCTGAACGCCATCGCGGCGGTGCTGCTGGTCTGGGGCTACACGCTGATTCGCCGCAAGCGCGTTCAAACGCATCGCAAGGTGATGCTGGCCGCTTTCGTGACATCGTCAATCTTTCTGATCTGTTACATCATCTATCACGTCCAGGTCGGCGCGAAATCCGTGCACTTCCCCAAGACCGGCCCGATCCGGACAGTGTATTTCAGCATCCTGTGGACTCACACGGCGCTGGCGTTAACGGTTCCAGTCCTCGCTGTCATAACCCTGAACCGCGGCCTGCGCGGGCGCTATGACAAGCACCGCAAGATTGCACGTTGGACGCTGCCCATCTGGCTCTACGTCAGCGTAACCGGCGTGGTGGTGTATATGATGCTGTACCACATGTAGCTTGAAAGACCAATCTTTTACAACGAAGTCTCCATGGGCAGGGCCAGAGGCGGCTCCAGCAGAAAGTCCAGTTGCGCCATCTGCGTAACGGCCTCGCGAATCGCATGCTCGTAGGTAGGTTCCACAGTGATCACGAAGGGCAAATCGTGCTTACTCTCCATCGGCAGTTGCAGGACCGCTTCCAGGCTGATCTGCTTGGCCGCCAGGATGCCTGCCAGCCCCGCCAGAATGCCCGGCCGGTCCTTCACCCGGAACCTCAGATAGTAGGCGCGCTTCTGCCGGATCACCGAGACTGGCTGATATTCGCCCAACCTCTCGTGAGCGAAAGGTGAAACGCGCTCGGGGCTGCCGCTGCGGATCTCGCGCGCCACGCGCATCAGGTCGCTGACCACAGCCACGCCCGTCGGCAGCGATCCCGCGCCGCGGCCGTAGTAAAAGGTATCCTCGCCGTAGGCGCCCTTCACCCACACGGCGTTGTACGCGCCCTGCACGCCGGCCAGGATGGTGGTTCGCGGAATCAGCGCGGGCCGCACCGACAGAATCAGCCCTTCGGACGTTTGCCGCGCCGCGCAGATCAGCCGGATAGTGTGGTCGAGCTGATGCGCGTAGCGGAAATCCAGGGGCGATATGCGCCGGATGCCTTCCATGAAAATATCCGACGGCGTGATCTTCTCTCCGAACGCCAGGGCCGCCAGGATGGAAAGCTTCGAGCGTGCGTCGATGCCGTCCAGGTCGGCGCTCGGATCGGCTTCCGCAAAGCCCAGCTGCTGCGCCTCCGCCAGCACGGTCTCGAGCGGGTCGCCGCGCTTCTCGATCTCCGTCAGGATGTAGTTGCAGGTTCCGTTCAGGATGCCATACAGCGCCACGACGCGGTCGCCGGAAATGCCCTCCCGCAACACGGCATGTATGGGAATGCCGCCCGCCACGCTGGCTTCCATGGCCACGTTGATCCCCGCTCGAATTGCGCGGTCCCAGATCTCCGGTCCACACGCGGCCATCAACTCCTTATTGGCGGTGACCAGGGATTTGCGATGGGCGATGGCGCCGTCGACAATCTCGGCAGCCACCCCTGTGCCACCCACCAACTCCGCCACTATTTCCACATCGGGATGCGCCACCACCTCTCGCCAGTCCGCGGTTTTGAGGACCGGCCCAAGCGATTCGGGAATCGGCCTGGTGGCTATCGAGCGGCAGCAAACCGCGACCACTCTCAAGCGGAAGCCGAGCTTGAGCGCGATCTGGTCGGCGTTGGCTGCCAGAATGGCGAGCGTGCCCGAGCCAACATTGCCCAGGCCCACTATGCCCACGTGAACTTCCTGCATATCTAGCGATTATGGCATGGGGTTAATTGTCTTTACATTCGCCTCAGGCAGCGATATTCTTCGACCTATGAAAGCTACGCATTGGGAGTTTACAAATAGAGCGATGCTCTTCGGGCTGATCTTTGGCCTCTCGTTTCCGCTCTACTTCCTGGATCGTCAAAATTCAACCGCTGCGCTGGCCAACTGGATTGGCTCGAGGTGGCAAATGGATCCGGATCTCGTTGCCCGGCTTCTCTTTGCTGTCGCCGCTCTTCTATTGGTCCTGGCCGCTTTCATCCGTACCTGGGCCTCCTCCTACCTTCAGGCGGGGGTTGTGTATGCCGCCGAAGTGAAGACGGCGTCGCTGGTTGCCGATGGACCGTATCGCCAGGTTCGCAATCCGCTGTATTTTGCCAATGTGTTAATGGTCATCGCCCTGGGCGCCATGATGAGCCGCGTCGGATTCTTTGTGGCGCTGGCGGCAATGCTGGTGTTCAGCTATCGGCTGATCCTGCGGGAAGAGGCCGAGCTTCAGGCCAGTCAGGGTGAATCGTACGAGGCCTACCGAAAAGCGGTGTCGCGCCTATGGCCCGCCTGGAGGCCGCGAATTGCTTCCAGCGAAAGGCAAGCCAATTGGGCTGAAGGATTCAAGGCAGAATCCTGGTATTGGGGTTTTGCGGCGGCGCTTGTAGCTTTCGCCATCACGCTGAAGCTCACACTATTTTTCGTGATTCTGGCGGCCAGCCTGGTGTTGTTCTGGGTGTCCTCGATGGTTCTTCAAAATCCTAGAAGGCCCGATGTTTCAAGCGGGCCAGACTGAATTTTGCGGTCTCCGACACGGCCATTACCGTCATTACTCCCGCTTGCAGGGGATCGGTAACCACCAGATCCGCGGCCGCCGGCACGCTGCCCGCCATGTTCAAACTCACCACCAGTAAGCCCTGCGCTCGAACCTCCCGAACGGCGCGCTCGATGTCGCCACCCATTAGTGAGCCGGCCAGCACCAGAGCCTTCACCCTGGGCAGCCGTCCGCAAGCTCGCACGGCATCGGCCAACGCCTGCTCGCCCACCAGCGGGATGGTATCCACAGAGATGTGCTCGCCGCGGATATTGTGGCGGTCCGCCTCCGAAATCGCACCGATGGCGACCTGTCCCACCTGCGCGCCGCCACCCATGATAACGATTCGCTTCCCAAAAACAGTCTGAAACGTCTTCACCTGGGTGACACTTCGAACGATTGGCAGCTTCGCTAAATCCTCGATTACCGCAGCCGCCTCATCCGTTATCTCGATCTCGAAATAAGTCTGGCGTTCCTCGAGGATGTCAACCGATGTGATATTGGCGCCATGCGCCGCAATCACACCTGTCAACTTGTGCAGAATTCCCGGACCCGGGTCCGCTTCGACCAAAACACCGATCGTTTCGCTCATCCCCTTAGCTTACGATTCTAACTACTTGGGCGGCACAGCTCGGGTAGGGAAACAGTTTGGCTCGGGGCGGTCGTAGGGAGCGACCGCCCCGAATCCTGAGTTTAGCTGGAGCTTGAGCTATCGCCGTCGCGACGTTTTAGCGTAGGCCGTTCGTCTTGATCGGCCGGCTGCTTATCGTTGTCGTCCACCGGCCCGGTGCCGCTGCCCGGACTCCGCCGCAGGGTTGGGCGGTTCGGATCATCCTTGCCCTTCTCTTTCCGGCGATTGTGCAGTGAATACAAGCGCGCCTTCACGTCGTTGAACTCCGAAGTATTCACCACGTATTCGGGCTTCGCCACCAGGATCTGCTGAATCTCATTCTGGGAGGCCTTGATCCGGTCGTCGGTCATGGGATGCGTCGAGAATACCTTGGCCACGGTGCCCGGCTTGCGCTTTTCCAGGGTCTGGATCTTCTCGAAGAAGTCCACGAACGAAGTCGGATCGTAACCCGCCTTGTACATGTACTGCAGGCCCAGATAATCCGCCTCGCGCTCGTTGGCGCGCGAGAAAGCCAGGAATCCCATCGGAATGGCCAGGTGCGCTCCCTGGTAGATGGCGTATCCAGCCCACCCGCCGCTCATCACCATTACGGGAATCATGGCGATTTGGGCGAGTTCGCCGCGGGTCGCGTTCCGGGTACCGTGGCGCGCGGCCACGTGCGCGATCTCGTGCGCCATCACTCCCGCAAGCTCGGATTCGCTGTCCGCCTTCAGGATCAGGCCGGAGTTCACGAAAAAGAACCCACCGGGCAGCGCGAAGGCGTTCACCTCTTCGGAATCCAGCACCTTGATGGTGAACGGAACTTTGGCATCGGAGTTCCGCACCAGGTTTTGGCCGACCCGGTTCACGTACTCAGCGATGACCGGGTCATCCACGATTTTGGCCTGACGCTCAACTTCCTGCGCCAATTGCTTGCCTATGGCGATTTCTTTCTCCAGGGAGTAGAAATTGACACCCTTGCCCACATCCCGGTTGCCGATTTGGTCGGGGTCGTTTTCCTTATCCCCGGCAAAGGAACTGGTTGGCAGAACGATCAGCGCTACCGCCAGAAAGGCCACGGATACCGCAGAGGACCGCTTCATATATGGATTTCTCCTGCTACGTTTCACTATACGCCCAAACGGGTGCACCTGTCAGTCTTAATCTTCATACGGATGGCAGTGGCGGCAGGTTACTACACAGATCGCGCCTTTTTTGATGACTTACAGCTGGTGCCAAGGCGACGATAGGGGGAAGAGGGCGCTCCTTCCACCGGTGCAACCCGCGCAGCTACGAGCCGGCGTGACCAGCAACGCCGGTGCCAGTCTTCCCGAAACCACCCCGGCGTCCCAAGAGATGGCCGGCGCGCCGGCATGTTTCCACCGGTGCGGAGGTCACGATTCCACCGGCAGCCGCGTAAGCCTGGGAGAAGC
>Ga0302324_100008189_pt1 | contig 22077 bp, 19 predicted proteins | sample Palsa_T0_1_FD_201949 | JGI IMG/M metagenome (GOLD analysis project Ga0302324, IMG submission 201949) | Peat permafrost microbial communities from Stordalen Mire near Abisko, Sweden - Palsa_T0_1 | ecosystem: Environmental > Terrestrial > Soil > Palsa > Peat permafrost | place: Sweden: Abisko...
CTCCGATGGTCGTCATTTCCCAGTCGAGCACTGCTTCCACGCGGTCGCCCGTGGGCCGCAACATGACATTGTCCAGCTTGTAATCGTTGTGTACCAGCGTCACTTCAACTGAAGGCGGCAAACAGTCATGCAGCCAGCGGACGACGCGGTCCATTTCCGGAAGCTCCTCGGTCTTGGCCCGACTCCAACGATCCGCCCATCCCCGCACCTGCCGCTCCACGAAACCCTCGGGTTTTCCCAGCGAACTGAGGCCCGGCTGAGAAACATCAATCGAATGCATCCGCACCAGGCAATCTATGAATGCTTCGCTCAGCTGTCGCGGATAATCCGGAATCGCGGCCAACTCGCGCGGCATCGAATCGCGAATAACGAACCCGTGCCGCCGCTCCATCAGGAAAAAAGTGCCGCCGATGACCGATGGATCTTCGCACAACAGGAACACCTTGGGCGCTTCCGGAAAGTGCGGATTCACCGCTTGCAGCACACGGTATTCGCGGGCCATGTCGTGCGCTTTCGGCGCCACCGGTCCGAGCGGCGGACGCCTCAGAACATATTCGCGGTGGTTCGTTCGAACCAGATATACAAGGTTGGAGTGGCCATTGGGGAACTGCTCCACCTCGATGCCGGACGCGGCGCCGGGCAAGTGTTTGTTCAGATAATCCGCCAACGCCGAGCGGTTGAGTTCTTCACCGGCACGGACCGCGGAAGTATCGGATTCAAATGCCACGAGTGTCAACGGGATCTATAATATCAGGCCACATCTTCTACCGGTCGATCGGTCTACATCGCCGCGCGGTTGTAATATACTTTCAACGGCTGCCGTTGCTAGCGTCCATGTCAGCACGGTTTTCTTGAACGGAGACTTATGAGCGAGCTAGTCAAACTGACGCGTGCGCAAGACATAGCGGTTGTCACCATCGACAACCCTCCAGTGAATGCACTCAGCCCCGGAGTTCCCGAGGGCATCCTGCATTCCATCGAAGCCGCCGCGCACGATCCCGGGGTGAACGCTGTGGTCGTGATCGGCGCGGGTTCCACGTTTATTGCGGGCGCCGACATCCGCGAATTCCAAAAAATGACATCCGGCGAGAAGCCGCGCCTATCACTCCTGCCGACGCTTCTGGCGATTGAAGATTCTCCGAAGCCCGTGGTAATGGCGATTCACGGCCAGGCGTTGGGCGGCGGTCTCGAAGTAGCGATGGCTGGCCATTATCGGGTCATTGCGCCATCGGCTCAAGTGGGACAGCCCGAAGTGAAGCTGGGAATCATTCCCGGCGCGGCAGGCACCCAGCGGCTTCCGCGCCTCGCGGGCGTCGCCAAAGCCGTCGAGATGTGCGCGTTCGGCGAGCCAATCCCAGCGCAAGAAGCCCTGGCGCTGGGCATCGTGGACCGGATCATCGAAGGCGACTTGCTGCCAGGCGCAGTGGCGTTCGCTCGTGAAATGGCGAATCGGCCGGCGCCCAAGACGCGCGAGCGCAACGAAAAGCTTGCCAATGTGGACACTTCGATTTTTGCCGCCGCGCGCGACACGGCGCGAAAAACCAGACGCGGGCAACCAGCGCCGCTGGCGGCGATTGACGCAGTTGAGGCGTCTACCAAACTTTCATTCGAGGAAGGCTGCAAACTGGAAGCCAAGCTATTCAGCGAATGCCTCTACTCGATCCAGTCGAAGGCGCTGATTCACGCGTTCTTCGGCGAGCGCACGGTCAACAAGATTCCGGACATTCCCAAGGAGACACCGGTGTACCAGATCCGGCGCGCGGCCGTGATCGGCGCGGGCACCATGGGCGGCGGCATCGCGATGAATTACGCCAATGCGGGCATCCCGGTGATCGTCAAGGAGACTGCGCAAGATGCGCTGGATCGCGGCATCGGCATCATCCGCAAGAACTACGCCAATTCGGTACAGAAAGGCCGCTTCCCGCAAGCGGTCATGGACGAGCGCATGGCGCTGATCACGCCGCAGCTCAGCTACGACGGCTTCGATGAAGCCGACATCATCGTCGAAGCCGTTTTCGAAGGCATGGCGCTCAAGAAACAAGTCTTCGGAGAGATCGATACCATCGCGAAATCATCTTGCATCCTGGCTTCGAACACCTCCACGCTCGATGTCGACGAAATCGCCTCCGCGACGAAGCGCCCGGAAATGGTGATCGGCCATCACTTCTTCAGTCCGGCGAACGTAATGCGGCTGCTGGAGGTGGTGCGCGGCAAGGCGACCGGTAAAGATGTGATCGCCACTTCGATGGCGCTCGCCAAGAGGCTCAAGAAGGTTGCGGTGCTGGCGGGCAACTGCCGGGGCTTCATCGGAAACCGGATGCTGGCCCCGTACTTCCGAGAGGCTCAATTTCTGATTGAAGAAGGCGCTTCGGTGGAAGACGTCAACCAGACCCTCTACGATTTCGGGTGGGCCATGGGACCGCTGTCGGTCTCCGATCTCGCCGGCCTGGATGTCGGCTGGCGCATCCGCAAGGAATTCAAGCACCTTGAAAAACCTGGCGTGCGAATCCCGCGCGTCGCGGACCGGCTGTGCGAGCTGGGGCGCTTCGGGCAAAAGACCGGCCGCGGGTTTTCGAAGTATGACGCAGAACGAAGGCCGTTGCCGGATCCGGAAACAGCATCGTTGATCGAAGCGGTGGCACGCGAGGCCGGCATCGAGCGGCGAAACATCACGCGAGAGGAGATCGTGGACCGTTGCTTGTTCGCGCTGGTGAACGAAGGGGCGAAGCTGCTGGGCGAAGGCTTCGCGTTGCGCGCGGTGGACATCGATATCGTCTACTTGAACGGATATGGCTTCCCGGCGTGGCGCGGCGGCCCCATGTTCTATGCCGATACCGTGGGCCTGAGCAAGGTGTTGGCCCGCATCCAGGAATTTGAAACGCGTCACGGTTCCGATCTGTGGTCTCCGGCGCCGCTTTTACAACGTCTGGCGAAGGACGGCCGGACCTTCGCTGATTTCGACCGCCAAACCGCCAGCCAAGCGTCGGCGTGAGTACCAGCCATGCAACGTAGCGCTAAGGCAGCTCTTGCGGTGCTGGTGGCCATCAACATTTTGAACTTCTACGATCGGAACGTGGCCGGCGCGCTGGTGGAACCGATTCGCAAGGAATTCCATCTCACCGACACGCAGATCGGCTTTCTCGGGAGCGTCTTCATTTGGTTGTATGCCCTGGTGGGCGTTCCGCTCGGCAATATCGCGGACCGCTGGAGCCGTAAGAAGCTGTTGGCCGGAGGCATCGTGATATGGAGCGCGCTCACGGCTTTGGCCGCGCTCACGACCACGTACGCAATGCTCCTGTTTACGCGTCTCGGATTCGCCGTGGGAGAAGCGGCCGTCGCACCCACGGCAACCAGTTGGATTGGAGACCTGTTCCCTGGACCGCGCCGCGCCCGGCCGTTGGCGCTCTTCATGCTGGGCGTTCCCATGGGGGGAGCATTGGCTTACTTCTTCAGCGGGCCGATCGCGCAAGCCTTTGGATGGCGTATCGCTATGGTGGTGGCGGCCGCGCCCGCGGCGCTTCTGATCCCTCCGCTGTTGCTGCTGCGCGAACCCCAACGCGGTAGCTCGGAAAGCCGCCGCGAAGCGGAGTACACGGGATGGGAGTCGATGAAGATCGTCAGCCGTATTCCCACGCTTTGGTGGATCATCGCATCGGGCGCGCTGCTCAACTTCAATATGTACGCGCTGGGCACGTTCACTCCCGCATTTCTGAGCCGCGTGCATGCCATGAGCCTGGCGCAATCGGGCGTGGCTACGGGCATCCTGTACGCCGCCGGTGGAATCACCGGAAGCGTGTTCGCGGGATGGCTCGGAGACCGGGAGGCGGTGAGCCGGGGGAACGGGCGGATGTTGTGGTCGGCGGGCCTGATGGTCGTCGGCGCGCCGCTCTCCTACTTTGGAATTGTCGCGGGCGGCGGCGTGATGGCGGTGGTTTTCCTGACCATCTTCTATGGCACGCTGTGTTCCTACTATGGACTGGTGTACTCGGCGATTCAGGACATCATAGTGCCGTCCATGCGCGGCACCGCGATGGCGGTCTATTTTATGGCGATGTACTTGTGCGGCGCGTCCTTCGGACCGTTGCTCACCGGCAAGCTCAGCGACATGATGGCCCGGCGAATGGCCGACGCGGCGGGGTCGGCCACGGTCACTGAAGCTTTCAAAGCGGTCGGGCTGCAACAGGCGATGCTGATCCTTCCGGTGATGGCCGTATTGCTGGCCGTGGTGCTCTACATTGGATCCCGCACCATCGTGAAGGATTTGCAGAAGCGCGAGACGGCGGCCGCCCATCAAGCCGTGGCCGGAGCGTAGCTGCGCTTCGGGTTCCGTATCATGAGAGAGCATCGACTTGAAGGGAACTTGCGAGACCACCGAACGACTGTTTGACACTGCGGCCGCCCTCTTCTGGCACAAGGGCTACGCCGCAACCACCACCCGCGAAATCGCCACCGCAGTCGGCATTCAGCAAGCATCGTTGTACCATCACATGGCGAGCAAGCAGGATTTGCTCTATCAGATCTGCCTGTCGTCGCTCGAACAGTTCCTGGCCGATGTTCCCTCGGCTGTAAACGCGGTTGCTTGTCCCCTGGACCGTGTCCGGGTTTTGATCGGCGCGCATCTAGCCACGCTGCTGCGGAATCAGAAGCGCAACGTAACATTACTGACCGAGCTCCGCGCCCTATCGGGCCGTCATCGCCGGGAAGTGCCGGCCTTACGCGACAAATATGAGCGTTTCGTGCGGTCAACCTTTGAAAATGCCCAGACGGCGGCCCTGATTCGAAGCGATGTTCCAGCCAAGTATCTTGCCCTTGCGTTGCTGAGCGTTCTGAACTACGCTGCCCTGTGGTTCCGCAAGGACCAGGCTTTGTTACAGGACCAGCTCGCCGGCATCTTCACCAAGGTTTGCCTGCAAGGAGCTGCCAACATGGCCGCGCGCTCCTCAGTGACCTTGCCTGCCCTCGAAGCGGAGAGCAAGAAACCCGGCGCGCGTGCTCGCAGGACGCCAAGAGCGGGCCAGAACCCTGCTCTTACTCGCGCACTGGATGCCGCAGTCGGGCTCTTTTCACGAAAGGGTTATACCGCCACCAGCACCCGTGAAGTCGCGGCCCTGCTCGGTATCCAAAAAGCTTCGCTGTACTACCACATCAGCAGCAAGGAGGATCTTCTTTATTTGATTTGCCGGTCTTCGCTGGAGCAGATTCGCCACGATGTCGAAACCGCGATCCAGGAGGTTGAGGACCCCCTCGAACGGCAGTGCGCGCTGATTTCGAGCCACATCGAAGGCCTCTTGCGGGGTGCGGACAAGCATGCGACCACCTTCACGGAAATGCAAGCGCTATCCCACGATTCGCCTGGCCCAAGTCCTGGCGCTGCGCGACGCGCACGAGAGTCAGGTGCGCTCGGCCTTGCAAGAGGCGCAACGCGCCGGGGTGCTGCGCGATGATATCGAAGCGAAGTATCTTTGCCTGGCTCTGCTTGGCATGATGAATCGCGTCACGGTGTGGTATCGACGCGGCGGAACCTTGTCACCGAACCAGGTGGGGCAGTTGTTCGCCGTGATATTCTTGACCGGTGCCGCGACTTAATGGCTGAGCTCACCACCGTCACCAAAGAAGATGAAATTGCGTGGCAATTATCCCGGCAGAGCACGTATGTAAGGTAGACCATTAGGAGCGGTGACAAATGTTGAGAACAAAAGTTTCGCCGCGAAACTCAAGCGGGAGCGGGCCACGGCCGTTACTTGGATTGCGGAAGCCTTCCCCTTAGGGTTTACTCTTAAGTTGATCTAAGTAAGCCTCATCGCATACGCATACACGGCAATTGCGCAAATGCGCGATTAGCGCTAACCTAGTAGATGCTGGCGTGGAGAAGCTATTGCAATCGCTATGCTATCCAACGGCCAGAAGGCAGCATTGAACAGTCGAGAGGGTCTTCCCAAACCTTCCGGCGTTTGGAGTGTTTAATGATGTCCCAGAATGTAGTGCAAGCAAGGATGCTTTTGGAATATACTGGCCAAACGTCTGCCCAAGTGAATCGGGGTAGGTGATACTATGTCTGAGATCAAAACAAAACTCAACGCGAGCGCACAGGATACGCACGCGGTGCACCTTGAAGATAAGGATACTGCCGCCATTGCGATATGGAATCTCAGTGTCTTGATAGTTCCCGACGAGGGCTTTTGGTTTGCACAAGGTTTAGAAATAAACTACGGCGCTCAAGGGGACACGGTGGAGGACGCCCAAGACAATTTCCAACAAGGGCTGTTGGCAACCATCGAGCAGCATCTTCGGGTACACGGGCACATTAAACATCTTTTGAAATTCGCGCCATCCCAAATTCTCCAGGAGGCAGCGGAGCACAAGCCTTCTATCAAGCTGTTCGCGCAAGTGTCGTTTCATGAGATCCTCAATGCCAAGTCTCAACTCCAAATTCCATTCGATGGAATTGAGTATCGGGTACTACAACAAGCTGCGTGAGGACATGGGATTCGGCGTAAGGCGCGAGACGGTTTTTGCTGCCTTCCGTGCCCGGAACATAGACTTTGCTCCAGCCCCCGGCAAGCATCTGTACGAGGTAGCCGCACCCAATGGCGAAATGGCCACTGAGTGCATTCCGCCAGAGTTGGGGCGTAGAGAACCACAACGACTGTCCGAGCTATACGACATTCCAATTCAGTGGTTTTATAGTCCGGCGATGATCCCCGGAAACGAACTCAAACCGCAACAGGTGCTTAAGAAACGTGCAAAACATCGATAGCGGCTTACGTAAAGCCGAACCACACGTGCTTTCAAGGGATAATTGCCATTGCGTTTATTATTAGGACTGATTGTCTCAGCGCAGCAACGATCCTACCGTCAAACGCTCTTTTGTGCCCGACAAATTGGAACACGCGCTTGCAGCAGAATGAATCTCTACATACCGAGATCGCCAAGCTGAAACGCGAGCTAGCGGAGGCCCGGAGCCAGCACGATGCGCTGCGCCGCTCGCTGAGTTGGAGGATCACCGCACCGCTGCGCCGGGGGGCCGACATTTTCTTATGGGCCGCCGGGCGGTTTCGCCGAACCGCGCCGCGCGCCAGCCCCGCCGGCAACCTGCCTCTTTCCGATGCAAATTATGAACGCTGGACCGCGATGTATGGAAATCTCGACGATCGCGACCGCACCGCGATTGGCGCTTGCATCGAAGCCCTGCCGCAGCGTCCGCTGATCTCGCTGATCATGGCGGTGCGCGACACGCCGGCGCCGGTTTTGCGCCAAGCGATCGCTTCGGTTCAAAGCCAGATCTATCAACATTGGCAGCTTTGCATCGTGGACGACGCTTCCACCGAGCCGCACATGGCCCGGCTGCTGGCGTACGGCGGGGAACCCAGAATACGAATTGTTCGGCGGGACGAGCCGGGCGGAGTTGTCGCCGCACTCCAAGATGCTGTCGCAATGGCCGAGGGCAGCTTCTTCGCGTTTCTCGATCCGGAGGATCGTCTCGCGGAGACCGCTCTGTTCGAGATCGCCTACGAGCTCGCCTCTTGGCCCGATGCCGAGATCCTCTATTCCGACGAGGACCGGATGGATGCGGGAGGGCGGCGCTTCAGTCCGCGATTCAAAACCGGCTGGAACCCCGATCTGCTAATGGCCGAGGATTACATCGGCCGCCTGGCTGTTTACAGCCGCGCATTATTTCAACGGGCCGGCGGCTTGCGTCAGGACTATGCAGGCGCGCACGAGCACGATCTCGCGCTGCGAGCAGGCGCGGCCACCAGCCCATCACGTATCCGGCACATTCCCGCGGTCCTCTGCCATCGCGCCGGAGAGGCTCCCGCCGGGCTCGAGGCCGCGGATCAAGGCGCCCAAGCTGCGCAATCGCGCCGTGCCGTGCAGGACTTCATACTATCCAGCGGCGCGACTGCCACCGTCTCGCCCGCTCCCGGCGCGCCCCTTTGCCACCGCGTGGCTTGGCATCCATCCACACTGCCGCTGGTATCCATCATCGTCCCTACACGCGATCGCGCGGATCTGCTGGAACGATGTGTCGATGGCCTGCTGCACCATACCGACTACCCAGCCCTGGAAGTAATCTTCGCCGATAATGGCAGCCAGCAGCTCGGAACGAAGCAGCTGTTCGAACGGCTGGAGGCCACCGGACAAATTCGCATTCTGCCGTTCGATGGTCCGTTCAACTGGTCGGCCACGAACAACCGGGCGGCCGAGGAAGCCCGCGGCGAGGTTTTGGTATTCCTCAATAACGACATCCAGGTGACGGAACCCGGATGGCTGCTGGAGATGGCCAGCCACGCCATGCGACCCGAGACCGGCGCGGTAGGGGCGAAGCTGGTTTTCCCCGATGGAAGTATTCAGCACGCCGGGGTGTGGCTGGTGCCGGTTGGCGCCAGACATTATTTCCATCTGGCCGGCCGCGGCGAATCCGGCTATCTGAATCAACTCATTCTCACTCGCAATCTCTCGGCCGTGACCGGCGCCTGCATGGCCATCCGGCGCGTTTTGTTTTGCGAATTCGGCGGCTTTGATACCTCGTTGCAGGTCTCCTACAGCGATATCGATCTGTGCCTGCGCCTGGTGGAAGCCGGGTATCGGATTGTTTGGACGCCTTATGCGGAGCTGATTCACCTGGAATCGGCGTCGCGTGGCTCAAACGAATGGAGGCTGGAAAGCGAGGAGCGGGAAAGGCTGCTCTTCATCCAGCGCTGGGCGGAGCGGTTGGAGTGCGACCCTTTCCTGAACCCGAATCTTGGGCCCCTCGGAGAAGAGCAGCTTGGATTGGCTTTCCCGCCGGGCCGTGAAAAACCGTGGTTGGCCGGTCAGCTACCGCAAGCACTCGTAGACTGACCGCACTTTACCCGCGACGGCTTCCCAGGTGTAATTTCGGAGCACTTTGCGGCGGCCCGCTTCACCCATCGCGGTTCGTATCCTGGGGTCGGCAAGCAAGCTCGCCAGCCGCATCGCGGCGGCTTTTGCATCCGCGCACAGGAAACCGTCCACTCCATCTTCGATAAGCGAGCACACCGCGGGACAGCCGGCGTCTCCGATCACCGGCTTGCCTCGGATCCACGCTTGCAGGAAGACCAGGCCGAAGCTCTCGAAACGCGACGGCAGAATGAAGACATCGCACGCATCGAACGCGTCCCACAGATCGTCGTCGCTCACCCAGCCGAGATAGCGCACGCGCTGGCCCGCGATCGGCATGCCATCCACATCTTCACCCACCATTACCAGGAGCGCGCTGGGGTCGGAGAGCAAATTTACGGCATCGATCGCCACCTGGTACCGCTTGCCCGGTTCCTTGCGGCCGGCAAAAAGGATCAGCTTTCCGTCGCCGAGGCCATATTTCGCGCGAAAACGCCGCCCGGATATGCGGGAATCGTCCAGGCCCGACGCGTCGACGCCGGCTCCTACGTGGATGCTCCGAATGCCCGGATAAATGCGGGCCAGATGGGTGGTGGAGTGCTCCGTCAAAGTCAGGATCGCGCTGGCGCGCACCAGCGAACGTCCCAGCAGCGGGGAATTATTCGGCAGATCGTTGGCGTGGAACAAGGGCAGCACCACGGCGGGCTTATTCCGCGCTCGCGCCAACCGAACCACGGCGGGAACCGAAAAGAGCGGGAAAAAACTAACCAGTACCAAGTCGTAGCGGGGCAGCTGCCGCCAAATCGCGGAGCCCAAGGGCAAGGAGAGCGGACCACGGCTGGCGATCCCCAGCCAGTCCGACCAGCGGGGTTGCCCCGCCATGGCCTGGTGCTGATACATCGGCAACAGAGGCGAACCGTCTTCCGGCTTGGGTCCGAGCTCGCGCTGCCGGTGCGCGACATGCCGCCCCAATTCACGCGACGCCAGGCGCCCCACGGCGGCGGGCATGGTGACGTTGGTGGGAAAGCGCTGGATGCGCAAATCGCCGTCGCGCGAAATCCCCGGCGGGTATTCGTTGGGCCACAGCAGCGAGAATCCATCTTTGACCGCGATGCGCCGGGTGCATGTGGTGAACACATCCACGTGGACGCCGGCGCGCGCCAGTTCTTTTGTCAGCAGGTACGCGTAGCGCTCGGACCCGTTGGGCAAATCCGGTCCGAACAGAGGGAAAACGTGCAAGGCCCGGATCGGACGGCGCGAATCCATTCTACGATTCCACTGTGCGAGGGCGACCTAAGAATTCGCGTTCCGCCGATTCGGAAACCCCCTCCGCACCGCCCAGATAGAACGCATTCCGTACAACCGTTTGCGAAATGTCGCCGGTCTTATGAACCGAGCGGTCTGGGAAAACGATTGTTGCCGCTTCGTACAGGCTGGCGTCCGCCACGATATCGCTGTAAAACAGCCAGGCGGTGGACAGCGTTTTGGAAGCCTGCAGGAGTGGAAGCGCCAGCCCCTGGGCGATCCGGGCGATGGCTTCGGGAATGTGGTCATGATTTCCGAGATCCAAAAACGAACTCTTGACGCGCTCCGTGGCCTTTCTCTGCTGTGCGGTCCAGCGGGCGCTGATCTGATTGCTTGACACGGTGTATTCGAGAAAAACCGGCTGGATGATTCTTACTTTGAAGAATCGAATCCACGCCGTCCACAGGGCATAGTCCTCGCAATGCGTGAATCGCGGGGAGTGGGGATAACCTCCCAGGGTTTCGAAAACGTCTTTGCGCGCCAGGATACTGCCGTGCGGGAACGGGCACCCGATATCGCGGCATAACGCGAGCGTTTCCCGCCAGCCGCCGGCGCGAATCTCATCGCGATCGAGCGCGGCGCCGTGAGGGTGCACCAGACGCATGCTGGAAGCAACCAGAGTGAGGTCTGGATCCAAGCGGAAGGCCTCCAATTGCCGAGCCAGTTTGCCGGGACGCCAGACATCGTCCCCGTCGATTCGCGCAATCAGATCGTAGCGCGCCTGCGTCAGGCCGGCGTTCAAAGCGTAAACCAATCCCTGATTTTCCGCCAGCCGCAGCAGCCGGACTTCGGGTTTTGACAGCAGCCCGCGCACGGCTTCCAGGGATGCGAGCTCTGGCTGCGAGCCATCGTCCACAATCAGAAGTTCATGTGGCAGCTCGCAGGTCTGCGAGAGCGCCGATGCGGCCGCGCGAATCAGGTGGTCCAAGGCGGGGCCATCAGCGGTACCACGCGACAAGAAAGGAAGGATAGTGGTAATTCCGGTAAACAATCAGGCTCCGGTCTTTGGCCGGCCGGCTTTCACGCGAAATAGGCCTGCAATCTGGCGGGCCGGCGCGGTCCAGCGCCAGCACAGCGAGTGCTCCAGTTCCTGAATCCGGCGATTGAGAAAAGCGGCGTGCAGGTCGTTGGTAGCCGGGTCGGGCAGGCCCAGACGCGCCAATTCCGCGCCAGGTATCGAAAAGCAGGTGGCATGAATGTACTGCGTGATGCGTTCGGAGATTTCTTTCCACCGTGGCGAGTCGTTGCGCTCCCGCTCGCGCGCGGCGGCGATGCGGAACTCGGATAACTCGATGGGCAGGGCATGAAAGCGGAACCCGCTCTCCAGCATCCGCAGCAGAAAATGCCAGTCTTCCAGGTACTCGATCGTCTCGTCCATCCGCAGGCCGGATTTGCGCAGCGCCTCCAATCGTACCGCATAGCTGTTGGTGGCGATAAAGTTCTGTTTGAACAAAGCGTAAAAGGGCAGCGCCGGACAACCGGCCGACGGCAGCTCTCCCGGTTCTCTGCGATTGGAGGCCGCGTAGACCACATCCGCTCCACCAGCCGAGAACGCTCGTCCGAGCATGCTGGTGAAGAACGGATATACGATATCGTCATCATCGAGCAGGAACACGAACTCGACAGCGGGCTGGTGCGCGAGGCAATAGTCGAGACCGATGTTGAACGGATGCCCTAGCTTGCGTTGGGTGTCATTGGCGTGCAAGACGTTGGCCTGGGGCGCAGCGCCATTTCCTGCGACGGCGTGCGTGACCCGCGAAAATGCGCCGGCAGCGCCGTGAACCACGACGATGGACAAGCAGGGCGTTTGTTGGAGCGAGACGGACTGAAGAGCTTGCAGCAACTGGCGCGGCCGCTCACCGGTGGTACGGATGATGGCGGCGAACGAAGGCACGCCACGATTGTAACTTGACAAAGCGGCGACGACGGCACGTAGCAGCTCCGAGTTGACAGCCCCGGCGACATCAAAAAGCGTCAAGACTCATTCGACGACTTCCGAAAGACGCAAAAATGTTAGCGGCCCAGAATTTGAACCGCGCCCTTGCGGCGGGTTGGCCCGGCTTCGATATCGGCGAACGAATCCCGCTCTCAGACATCGCCCGCGCTCATGAACTCGCAGAACGCCCGGTTCGGCCAGGGAGGATTGTAGTGAAGCTCCTGACGGGTGTTGTCGCCGCCCGGACGGCACTCAGGGCGAGCGTGTTGACGGCTGGTTGAAACTTTCCAAAACAGGAGAGGGTTTTCTCTAGGGCGTTTCTTTGCGGGATTGGGCGAGGTACGGAAGAAGCAGATCGATGAATTCTTTGGGCGTCACGATGCTGGTTCGCTCAAAGGTCTTGGGAAAATGCTTGGCGTTACCGGTGACGAGGTAGCCGGCGGCGGCGTGAGCGCATTCCAGAAAACGGTTGTCTGATTCGTCTTTTTGATCTTGGCGATGATGTGGGTGGGCTGAACCAGCTGAGCGGTACTGCGGATATCGGCGAGAAGAGTCTTGACGCGTTCAAAGAGGAAGCTTCAGATGCGGCCGGCTGAGCACCGTCTCATATTCCGCCAGTACGGGCGCGGAGACGAACATCAAAATGTTTTTGTCGAGCGCCAAACTCAACACGGCGGCTGGTAGACTGTCGTCGTTTAACGCGGCGGACACCACCACGTTGGTGTCGATGACAGCGCGGATCATCGTTTGGGTTGCTTGGGTTTTTTCTTGGAGGCTTGCTGCTTGCGGACTGCGGCGATTTCGCGATCGATCTCCGCGATACTGAGCTTAGCCGTACCGTTGCGCCTGGCAGATTCTTGAATAGCTCGCAAGGCAGGTGGAGTAGGAGCAATGTTCCTGATGTAATCGCGCACGCTCATGATGATGACGCTCGGCTTACCACGGCGGTCCACCACAAACCGTTCATCCTTCTCAGATGCCCGCTTCAAAATCTGCCCGAGCTGAGTACGCGCGGTGAGCGCGGAAACCACGTTCTGCGTGCGCTTATTCTTCGTCTTCTGAAGGGTGGATACAGCCATGGAAATGGATTGGAATGATTAATTAGTTCGCTCTTAGCCCAGCAGATGGCTGGGGCTGTCAAGCCCTTGTGCTGGACGTGCTGGATGAGCATATAAGCAACACCTTCAGATATTTCTTTGCTAGATTGATCGGCGGGACTACCCAAAGGGTTGGGCGGGATTGGCCGAAAATCAACATTGCTAGAATCTGCGGGCTGTAACAGGACTTCTCATCTAGCCGCGGCTCGATACGGACGAGTCCAAGAAGGCTCCTTAAGGAATGATTTAAACTGAAGGGCGGTAACGATCCATTGATCGATCGCCGGAAAGCGGAGATGAAGATGAGAACTTTCAGAACTCTTGCATTTGTCTGGGCCGCACTGGCTTCCGTAGCTGGATTGCCGGCGCAGACATCTAAACCGGTGCGCATGCAGTCCGGGTTGGTCCAAGGCACGACGCAAGACGGTGTAACCACGTATAAAGGCATTCCCTTCGCGGCGCCGCCAGTCGGCGATTTGCGCTGGCGACCGCCGCAGGCGCCCATGGCGTGGAGCGGAGTCCGTAACGCAACCCAATTTGCACCCGCGTGCATGCAGGTCCCCATCGTGAGCAAGGATCTTGGGATGGAATCTGTCGCGACCAACGAGGATTGCCTTTATCTCAATGTTTGGACGCCCGCGAAGTCGGCGAACGAAAAGTTGGCGGTGATGGTCTGGATCTATGGCGGAGGTTTCACCATCGGCGGCACTTCCATATCCCTGTATGACGGGATGAATCTTGCGAAGAAAGGTGTGATCTTGGTAAGCGTGGCGTACCGGCTGGGTGCGTTCGGCTTCATGGCGCATCCCGAGCTCACGGCCGAGCAAGGAGGCCATTCCGGTAACTACGGGCTGCTGGACCAGATCGCTGGATTGCAGTGGGTAAAGCGCAACATCGCTGCGTTTGGCGGCGATCCGAGCCGCGTCACGATTTTCGGCGAATCCGCGGGAGGAATCTCGGTAAGCATGCTGTCGGCATCGCCGCTGGCGAAGGGATTGTTCCGGGGCGCGATCTCGGAGAGCGGTGGCAACTTCGCGCCGCAGCATCAAACGGGTACTGAAGGCGGTGAGAACATGGATTCGCTCGCCGCAGCCGAGAAGAACGGCACGGCTTTCCTCGCCAAACTGGGTGCGGCTTCGATCGCCGATGGGCGCAAGAAGTCCGCCGACGAGATCCTGAAAAATTCGCCTCCCGGCCTCGGAACCGCATGGCCGATTTTCGATGGGTACGTGCTCCTGGGCGATCAATACAAGCTTTATGAAGCCAAACGCTACAACGACACCCCGGTGCTGATCGGTACCAATTCCGACGAGGGCGCGCTTTTTGTGCCATTCGCCAAGGCCGACGTATATCAAAAGACCATCCACGCGGGCTACGGCGAGTACGCGGACAAGATCTTGGCCGCCTATCCCGGTGGAACGGACTCGGAGGCTCTCCGTTCTTCGCGCGACATGTTCCGGGATGCCACCTTTGCCTGGCCGACGTGGACTTGGGCGCGTTTGCAGTCCAAGACAGGCAAGGGCAAGGTGTACGTCTATTATTTCAGCCATCGGCCGCCTTATCCAAATACGCCGCAGTTTAAGGATTGGGGCGCGGCGCATGCCGGCGAGATCGCCTATGTCTTTGGTAACTTCACGCCTACCATGCCTCCGTCGGCTTCCGATCGCACGATATCAGACCAAATCTCGTCCTACTGGGTGAACTTCGCCAAGAAGGGCGATCCAAATGGAAGCGGCTTGCCGGAGTGGCCTGCCTTCACCAACACCAGCGCACAAGTGATGAACTTGGACGATCCTTCCAAGCCGATCGATGTTCCGAATCTCCAGAAGCTGGAAGTCTTGGACGGCTATTTCGCCTGGCGGCGCGAGACTGAGAAGAAGCCCTGAGGACGGCGGATTCCAGGTAGGCGCCACCAATGCCATGGCGGGCCAGTATGAAGCCGCCGCTGCCAGCTTCAAACAGTCGCTCGTGCTGCGTAAGACCGCTCCCGCCTACACCAACCTCGGAACCATCTACTTCTTCCTCGGGCGCTGCGCCGAGGCCGTTCCCCTGATGAAACAGGCCTCCGAACTCACGCCGGATAGCGAGCAAATGTGGGGTAATCTGGGCGATGCGTACGCCTGCGCAGGCCAGAAAGACGACGCGAATCTCGCCTACCAGCGCGCGGTTCAACTCGGGCAGCGGCGTCTTACCGTAAACGCGAATGACGGCGAGACACTCAGCGTGGTGGCGCTCTATCAGGCCAAGCTTGCCGAAAAAAACAAGGCCCTCGCCAATATTCAGAAAGCCCGCGGCATCGCGCCCGGCAGCAGGAAAGTTTTTTGGGAAGCGGCCTTGGTCTATGAACTCGCGGGCAACCGGACCGAAGCGCTGGCCGCGCTCACTGGCGCGATTCATGGCGGACAGCCGTTGGATGAGGTGCGCGGTGAGCCCGCTCTCAAGGATCTTCGCGCCGATCCGCGCTACCGGAGCCTGATGGGCAAGCTTGCGCAGATCAAGTAATATCGAAGCTTAGTTGGGAGGACCAATGCTATGAAACTGAGAGCGCAATTGCTGTGGACAGCGGCGGCTGTTTCCGCGAGTGTGTGGGCACAGGAACCGGGTTATCCGATCACGGTGGTCCCACCGGGGAAGGAGTCAATTCAGTTTCCTCAGGGGTACCAAACGCCCTGGGACAAAATCGAGATGCTGGTTACGGAGAAGCTGGCGCCGAATCTCTATTCTCTGCACGGTTCGGCGGGCCTTGATCCGGCACATCCCGATGCCGCCGGTGGCAGGGTCGCGGTGCTCTTCGGCCCCGACGGCGTGCTGATGGTGGATACCGAGGACCCACAACTGGCGGCAAAGACACTCGACACAATCCGGACATTCACCAGCGCTCCCATTAAGATTGTGGTCAATTCTCATATTCACCCCGACCATACGGGCGGCAATGCGTTCTTCGCGAAACAGGGGGCAGTGATCTTCTCTCAGGAGAATCTGCGCGATGAGATGATAAGCCCGCCGGGCCAAGGCAACGCCGATCGCGCGCGCGATTCCGCCGGCGTTCCTACTGCTACGTATCGGTACGGGTCACCGGGTGAACCTGCCGTCACGATTCATATGAACGGCGAAACGGTGGACTTTATACCGATGATGCCGTCCCACACCGCGGGTGACACTATCGTGCGCTTCAACAAGGCAAACGTGATCTATATCGAGGATTTCTATCGCAACTTTGGCTATCCTTTTGCCGACCAAGCCAACGGCGGGTCGATCAAGGGCATGATCGACGCCGTTGACCTCATTCAAAAGCTTGCGGGCCCCGATACGACGCTCGTCCCAGGCCACGGAACGCTGGTCAGGAAGAAGGATCTGTTGGGCTACCGTGCCATGCTGGTCGACATCTTGGGAAAGGTGCAGAAGCTCCGCGACGAGAGCAAGTCGCTGGATGAGGTTCTGGCTGCGAACCTGACCGCGCCCTATGACGCGACCACGCTGGGCGACACGAAACAGAGCAAGGACCGGTTCATCACCGAGGTGTACGACGAAGTGAAGGACTTCCCGCCGGTTGTGAACGGCGAGCGGAAAATGCCGAGGAGCACGAAGCCGTGACCGGCCAAAAGGTCTCTTGATAAAATAGCGGCTGCCTGAGGACGACGAGCCAATGAGTCCGACCAGCATCTTTGCTCCCGTATCAACTCCCGCGGAGTCGATCTTGGGGCTCTCGGTCTTCGTCTTCTCGATCGTGGCGGTGATCTTCGTGGTCGTGTTCGCTTTACTAGCCTACGCGGTGGTGAGGTTCAGGAGCCAAGGTTCCCATAGCACCGAGCCCGCTCAGATTTATGGGAGCACGCAAGTGGAACTGGCCTGGACCGTCATCCCAGTTCTTATCGTTGTGGCCCTGTTCCTGGCGACTGCGCGCGTGATCGCCTCTATTCAGAATCAGCCACGGCTGCAAAACGCGATCGAGGTCGTCGTGACCGGACATCAATATTGGTGGGAATACCGTTATCCAAGCTTAAATATCGTCACCGCGAATGAACTGCATGTGCCAGTCAGCGATCCGGCGCATCCAACGCCCACGTTCCTGACACTGCTTTCCGCCGACACAGACCACAGCTTCTGGGTGCCGCGATTGGGTGGCAAGACCGATCTGATTCCAAATCATCCGAATCAGATGTGGATCGATCCGCATGAGACAGGCCTGTTCTTGGGGCAGTGCGCACAATACTGCGGAACACAGCACGCCAAGATGCTGCTACGGGTCTATGTGCAGTCGCGCGAGGAGTTCGATCGCTGGGTTCACGAGCAACAGCAATTGCCCCAAACGCCCGCGTCGGCCGGCAGACGCGCGTTCGAATCGACCGCGTGCGTCAACTGCCACACGGTCTCGGGGACGCCGGCGATTGGCAAGTTTGGCCCGGACCTGACGCATCTCATGAGCCGCGACACGATCGCCGCGGGCGCCGCGCCTAACACGCCCGAGACGCTGCGTCTTTGGATCAAGAATCCGGACGCGATCAAGCCTGGATCGAAAATGCCAGCCATGGGATTAAGCGATCAGGACCTGGACGCGGTGACTGCTTACCTGGAGACGCTTCGCTGATGTCGACTCACACCATCGCGCTAACCGACCTACCGACGACGCGCCCGCTCACATTGGTGCTGCACGAGTGGGTCACCACGGTGGATCACAAGCGGCTCGGGATCCTCTACATTTTGTACGCGCTGATCTTTCTTGCACTGGGCGGGATCGAAGCGACCATCATGCGATTCCAGCTCATCCGCCCGCACAACGCCCTGGTCTCGCCTCAGGTTTTCAATCGCATGTTCACAATGCATGGAACGACAATGATCTTCTTCGTTGCCATGCCGATGCTCTTCGGATTCGCGAACTACCTGGTGCCGCTCATGATCGGCGCTCGTGACATGGCGTTCCCCCGGCTCAATGCCTTCAGCTTCTGGATGACCGCGCTGGGCGGACTGCTCCTTTATTTCAGCTTTTTCGGCGGTGATGGGTTGTATGGAGCAGGAAGCGCGCCCGACGTCGGTTGGTTCGCTTATGCTCCGCTGACGGCGAAGACCTTCTCGGTAGGGCACAGCACCGACTTCTGGACGCTTTCGCTGCTGTCCTCCGGTATCGGCAGCATCGGGACGGCGATTAACTTAATTACCACGATTCTGTGCATGCGCTGTCCGGGAATGACGCTCGGGAAAATGCCGCTGCTGGTCTGGCTGAACTTTGTGATGGCGGGCTTGGTGATTCTAGCGGTAAGCCCTCTCTCCGCGGCGCAACTCATGCTCATCGTCGACCGGTACTTGGGAGGGCACTTCTTCGACACCCAGGCCGGGGGCTCCGCTGTCATCTGGATGCACTTCTTTTGGATTTTCGGCCACCCGGAAGTCTACGTGCTCGTGCTTCCCGCATTTGCGTTCGCGTCCGAAATCATTCCTGTCTTCTCACGCAAGGCGATTTTCGGCTATCCGGTGATGGTGCTGGCGACCATCGCGATCGGATTCATTGGAATGAGCGTCTGGGCCCATCACATGTTCACGGTGGGAATGAGCGCGGGCGCAAATACCTTCTTCGTGCTCTCCACGATGGCTATCGCGGTGCCCACGGGCATCAAGATCTTCAATTGGCTCGCGACCATGTGGGGCGGCAAAATTCGCCTTGCCACGCCGATGCTGTTCTGCGTTGCCTTTCTTTTCCAGTTTCTCATCGCCGGATTGACCGGAGTAACGCTCGCCGTAGCGCCGCTCGATTGGCAGCTCAGCAACTCGTATTACGTGGTGGCGCACTTTCACTACGTGATCGTGGGCGGCATTCTCTTCTGCATTTTCGGCGCGTTCTATTACTGGTTCCCGAAAGTCTCCGGGAGGATGTACGGCGAAGCGCTGGGAAAGTTGCACTTCTGGCTCTTTGTCATCGGCTTCCATCTCACATTCGATTTCATGCACGTGCCGGGGATTTTGGGAATGCCGCGCAGGATTTACACCTATGAGCCGGGCCGCGGCTGGGACATATGGAATCTGATCGTGACGATCGGCGTCGTCTTTCAGGCTGCCGGGATCTTGGTTTTCGCCGCCAATCTAGTGTGGTCGTATTTGCGAGGTAGGACTGCAGGCAATGATCCCTGGGACGCGTGGACGCTGGAGTGGTCCACAAGTTCACCGCCACCGGTCTACAACTACGCCAAAATTCCAAGCGTGCGTAGCCGCCGGCCGCTATGGGATTTGAAGCATCCGGAAGATCCCGATTGGAGGTACGAGTAGCCAATGAGCGCACTATCCGTGAGTGTCCCTCAAGGCAATCTCATCTGGCGGCTTCCTTCGCGAGGGCGCGTTGGGATGTATTGCCTGATCGCAGCCGAATCGGCGATCTTCACGATTTTCGTGGTGGCATATCTTTTCTACGTCGGCAAGAGCCTTACGGGGCCGCAGCCCAGTGATGTTCTGCATGCGCCGATTTTCTATACCGTCTGCCTGCTCGCGAGCAGCCTGACAATACACGTCGCCTTGCGAAGGCTGTCTGCCGGAAAGATGGCCGCATTCGGACGTTGGTGGCTGCTCACGATAGTGCTCGGCGGCGTCTTCCTTTTCGGAACCGGGCGCGAGTGGGCGCACCTGATCCAAGACGAAGGTCTTACGATCAATACCAACCTATTCGGCACCACCTATTACTCGCTGGTCGGCCTGCATGCGTTCCACGTGACCATGGGCCTCGTGGCCCTCATTGCGGTAGCCGTCTTCTGCTTCACATCACAGCTCCAGCGTGCGCACGCCGAGCGTGTGGAGATCCTTTCGATGTACTGGCACTTCGTCGACGCGGTTTGGGTGATCGTCTTCACGGTTGTATACGTGATTGGAAAATAGCGGAAAAGCCATGCAAACTCCAGACAATATCGAAATGCCCGCGCCGACCGCGTGGCCTCTCGTGCTCGCTTTCGGATTAACGCTCATAGCCGCCGGAATGGTCACCGCGGCTTCTCTGAGCATCCTCGGCGCGATTTTGACCGTGGCAGGTGCGGTCGGCTGGTTTCGCCAAGTGTTGCCGGTAGAATCGCACGAGGCGATCCCCGTCGTTCAACAAGAGGTCGTGATTGAGACGTCGCGCGAAGCCGTTGAGCGAATCGGCGGCATTCGGGAAATCCCCCGCGCTTGGCTGCCGCTGGAGACTTATCCGATCTCAGCGGGCGTTAAAGGTGGGCTCGCCGGCGGCGCGGTAATGGCCGTTCTGGCCGCAGCGTTCGGATTGGTGAGCGGGAATGGGATCTGGTATCCGATGAACCTCCTGGTGGCCGGACTGTTGCCCACCACCGGGACTGCCAGTCAAATCGGAGCATTCGATCTCCAGCACTTCCTCATCGCGATTCCACTGCACCTTCTGATCTCGCTTCTGGTTGGACTGCTCTACGGAGTGATGCTGCCCATAGCTCCGAAGCGCCCCATTTTGTTGGGTGGTTTAGCCGCGCCGCTGCTCTGGTCGTTCTTGATTCATGGCTGTCTTGCGGTGATCAATCCGGTGATGAACCAGCGCATCGACTGGCTATGGTTTGTGCTGTCACAGATTGGATTCGGGATCGTAGCGGGACTGGTCGTTGTCCGGAGCGAAAAGATTCACACGCGTCAGGTCATGCCTTTGTCTGTTCGGATGGGCATTGAAGCTCCCGGAATTATAGGAGAACATCGCGAAGGCCCTCCAGAGGACCAGCGCCGATGAAATATACCGCACTGAGCCTCATCGTTATACTGGCGACCACGTCCTGTGACGCGCCAGGACGCCGCGCCGCGGAGACAGCGGCAATTCGCCCGAGCGATGTCGCCGATTTCCGACTGCTCTATTCCGAGAACTGTTCCGGATGTCATGGAGCGAATGGACAAGGCGCCTTGACCGTCGGCATAGGCAGGCCCGTATATCTCGCCATCGCCGGCGACGCCACGATCCGTAAAACCATCGAGGAGGGCAGGCCGGGAACTCCGATGCCGGCTTTTGCGCAGAAGGCGGGCGGTCTGTTAACGCATACACAGGTCGAAATCCTCGTCCGCGGAATTCGCACTTGGGCGAATCCAGGCGCTTTCGCGAATACAAAGCTTCCGGCTTACGCAGCCTCCGAGGCCGGCGAGGCCACGCGAGGAGCTGAAATATTCAAAGCCGCATGCGCTATGTGCCACGGTCCGGAAGGCCGCGGCGCGCGCGCTATCGCAGACCCGACATTCCTGGCTTTAGTGACCGATCAGCATCTCCGCACCGTGATCATCGTTGGCATGCCGCATCTTGGGATGCCGGACTGGCGGAGTCACCGCAAACCGCTGACCGATGCCGACGTGGGCGATGTAGTCGCGTGGCTCGCCGCGCAACGTGAACCATTGTCAGCGCGATTGAATCAATGAGGAACTTCCGATGAGCGATCCTTCCAGACGTCAAGTGGTCTTCAAAATCGCGATGCTGTTCAACGGCGTGGTAGGCGTCCTGCTCGCCATACCGATCGTGCGTTATCTTCTCTCGCCCGTGGTGCGGGAACGCAAGCCAGGTTATGAAAGCTGGATCTCGCTTGGTTCCGTCGATCAGTTCCCCCCGGGCCAGACGCGCTTGGCGACTTATCGCAACCCGATCGCGAACGCTTCGGATGGAGAAACGGCGGACATTCCATGCTGGGTGCGTAACGTCGATGGCAATCGCTTCCAGGTATTTGCGATCAATTGCGCGCACCTGGGCTGTCCCGTGCGATGGTTCCCGCAATCGCGGCTCTTCATGTGCCCTTGTCATAGCGGAGTTTATTATGAGGACGGCGCTCGCGCTTCCGGCCCACCGGAGCGGGGCTTGTTCGAATACTCTTTCAAGGTCCTCGGCGGAAATCTTCAAATCCAGGCGGGAGAGATGCCGACACCGGGCTT
>Ga0302324_100008190_pt1 | contig 22076 bp, 23 predicted proteins | sample Palsa_T0_1_FD_201949 | JGI IMG/M metagenome (GOLD analysis project Ga0302324, IMG submission 201949) | Peat permafrost microbial communities from Stordalen Mire near Abisko, Sweden - Palsa_T0_1 | ecosystem: Environmental > Terrestrial > Soil > Palsa > Peat permafrost | place: Sweden: Abisko...
AAAAAAGGCGCAGAACGGAACCTGGGAACGACGAATTCGAGGGCGGCGTGGGATCAGATCAGGTGTGATCGGAGGTCAGGCGTGTGCATAATTCAGGTACAACATTATGGTCCGATTATGTTTTGGAAGTCCACGGCTTTTAAATCCGGTTGCAAGATCCCATGGCCGACTCCCGCTAATCAATTACGTCAGTTTCTATCGTGTGATACTTGGCGACGGCTCGAAAAAGTCCGAATCGAGCAAACATTTCTGCATTTAATCTGGGGCGACGTAGTTTGCGAGAGATCGCTCGGTGAACTGTCGCCCTTGTATCTCCAAAGAGGGTGCGCTCCGGTTCCAGTGACCCTTCCTGGGTTGCACTCACATCACAACTGCGGGAATATTGTCGCACCGTGCTCCGTCTTCACCAGTATGAGGAAGCACGTTTACGCGTAACAAGTACGACTAATGTCTACAAGGAGAAATGGCATGACGCAAGAAACGCATCAGACCAAGCATCGGACGAAACACATTCGACCAAACTGGCTTTGCGCGGGAGCGTTGCTGGCAGCCGCCGCAGGCTCGTTAGCCGCTCAAACGACCAGCACTCCACCGAATAACTATCTTGTTCACAACTTGGTGTCCGATCTCGCCAACACCGCCGATCACCAAGATCCGAATCTGGTGAATCCATGGGGCACGGGATTCGGCCCCACTCCGTTCTGGGTTGGAAATAACGGCACCGGCACTGCCACGTTGTACAGCGGCACCGGCGCCCTGATTCCACTGGTGGTCTACATTCCCCAGGCGGGAGATGCGGGTACAACTGGCCCGGTGACGGGCGTGATTTTTAGCGCATTCGCCTCGACTTCGAATGCCTTTAACCTCCAGGCAGGCTTTTTGCCGGCGCTTTTCATTTTCTGCTCGGAAGATGGGGTGATCTCGGGATGGAATGAGGTCGTCAGCGGGTCCCAAGCGTCGATCCTCTTCGACAACTCCAAATCCGGGGCGGTATATACGGGATGCGCGGTGGGCGGAACCGCCGCGGCCCCATATCTTTTCGCGGCGAACTTCCATGCGGGAACAGTGGACGTTTACGACGGCAATCTTGACCTGAATCCGGCGCCGTATAACCAGAGCAGCCTCCCGGAACCATATTCTGGTTCTTCGTCGTTTTCGAATCCGGCGATTCCGGCGGGGTTTGCTCCGTTCAACGTACAAAATATCGACGGCACGCTATTCGTGACCTATGCGGAACAGGACGCCCAGAAATACAGCAATGTCGGCGGCCCGGGCAATGGATATGTCGCGATGTTTAACTTGGACGGCAGCCTCATCGCGAATCTCGTCAGTCAGGGACAGCTCAATTCGCCCTGGGGGATGGCGATTGCGCCGGCCAATTTCGGACCGTTTGCCGGCGCACTTCTGGTCGGAAACTTCACTGACGGTGAGATTAACGCGTTCAACGCAACCTCGGGCGCATGGCTCGGCACCCTTGACGACGCCACCGGCAATCCAATCGCGATTCCCGGATTGTGGTCCTTGGATTTCGGAGGCGGCGCTGAAAGCGAAGATCCGGGCACGCTGTACATCACGGCGGGAATTGGCGGCGGGCCGAATAACGACCCGGTGCAGTCACACGGGCTGCTCGCGAGCATCCAGGCCGCGCCCTCCTTCGCGGCGGCGGAAGTCCAAAACGCCGCGAGCTTCATCGCTGGATCCATCGCCCCGAATACATGGGTCTCGATCGAGGGAAATGGCTTGTCCGCAACGACGGGCACCTGGCAGGTTACCGGCAGCACGCTGCCCACCGAAGTCAACGGTGTGGGCGTCACGCTAGACGGCACGGCGGTTCCTGTGAGCTTCGTGAGCAATACGCAGGTGAACTTTCTGGTTCCCTCCACCGTGGCGACGGGCCCCGCTCAGATCCAGACCACCAATAATGGCTTAACCAGCGCAGCCGTGAACGTTAACGTGGAATCTCTCGCGCCAGCTTTCTTCGCGATCGGGACCAATGTTGCCAGCGGCAATATTTACATCGCCGCCGAACACGCCAACGGAACCCTCATCGGGCCGGCGGCGACTATCACCGGCGCTACGCCAGCCGAACCAGGCGAGACCATCGTGCTGTTCGCCACCGGCTTCGGACCAACGCTCGCTTCCGGCGAAGTGCTCGCGGTGACACCGACCATAGCGATCGATGGAATCGCCGCCGACGTCACCTTCGCTGGCCTGGTGGGGCCGGGACTGTATCAGCTCAACGTAGTGGTGCCGACCACAGTGACGCTCGGCCAGGACGTGCTAGTGGTGGGACTGTCCGGCGACTTTGAAACACAACCCAACGCGTTCCTCACGATCGCCGCTCAGTAGCGATTGAAGCGCATGCCCGGTGTCAAGATGCTGTAAAGAAAAAACAAAGCGGTTTTCGAAGCTTCTAGTTAGTACACGTCGTTGGCGGATCACCAAAATCTAAGAAGAAAAGGAAATGTAATGAACTCGACAAAGTCTCTATTTACTAACAATTGCGCTGGATCGGTTATGACCTTCGTTCTCGGCTTGTCGCTGGCGGTAACCGCCCGCGCACAGAGCCCGGGAACCATCGATCAGCTATTTGCTTTCACCTGTACTAATGGCGCCAGTGGCGAAACCTGTCCGCAAGGAGGGCGGCCCGATCTCATCATTCAAGCCTCGGACGGAAACTTCTACGGCGCGGCGGGGGTTAGCGAGGAGGGCGTCTCCGATCCCCATGGCGGCACACTCTTCAAACTAACCCCTGCCGGAAAGTTCGCCCGACTCTTTACCTTCACCCAGGGCACCAGCGGGTTCCTGAACGGCGACGGCCCCGCAAGTGGCTTTGTGGAGGCCAATGATGGATTCCTCTACGGCCTAACCATTTTCGGCGGCAAACAAAATGACGGCGTGCTCTTCCGGATTAGCAAAACGGGCGCCGACTTCAAGGTTCTCCATAACTTCTGTTCATCCGCGAACTGCGCCGACGGCAGTATTCCCGACGGCCTCTTGCTGGGACAGGACGGCAACCTTTACGGGACCACACGGGATGGCGGATCATTGGTTAGCCCGTGCCCAAGCTCCGGCTGTGGCACGATCTTTCGCTTCGAGCCGACGACCGGCGCTTTTACCGTTCTCCATAGACTGGGCGCTGCCGATGGTCTTGAACCATCGGGGATGATTCAGGCAACCAACGGCAACTTCTATGGTGTCACGGATGGACTTCCTCGTGTGGGTACCTTCAATGTGGATATCTTCCAATTCACGCCGGCGGGTGAATTCACGGTTCAGTTCAAGTCGTCAATACATAATACCCCCATTAGTGGACTGACACAAGGCGCCAACGGCAATCTCTATGGAGCCTTCGAAAACATTCCCGCAGGCGAGATCAACTTTTTTGAAGTCAGCACCGACGGCACCGGCTTCGTGGCCTTTGCGCCATTCACGTCGCTCGCAGGAATGCTCAGCGTTCCTTCGCTCTTCCTGGCTTCGGACGGCAACCTGTGGGATACCAACTTTACGGACTCGACCGCTACGCTCGGCAGCGTCTTCTCGATCAACCCGCAGAATGGAGCGGTGCTCCAGACCTTTGCGTTCGACGGCGCCAACGGTGACTCGCCTGAGGTTGGCGTAATCCAGGCTGCGGACGGCAGGTTCGTGGGCACGACGACACTTGGCGGCACAATCTCCGGCGGGAGCAACGAGTTCGCCGACGGCACAGTCTGGACTCTGGATGCGGGCCTGCCCGCGCCGGCGCCTGCTATTATTCTGCTTAACTCGACTAGTGGCAGTGTGGGGTCGACAGTGCTGATTAATGGCCAAAACTTCATTGGCACTACGGCAGTCAGTTTCAACGGAGTCAGCGCTTCGTTCCAAGTGCTCAACGCCCAGTTTGTCAGTGCCACAGTTCCTGCCGGCGCCACCACGGGTCCTATCGAAGTCACGAATTTGGGCGGCACGGCTACAAGCACGCAGTCGTTCGACGTCAACTAACCGGATGGCGATTCGCCATTCGGTCCAATGGTTTGAGTCGGATCGCAAGGTCGAAACAAACCTGGCCGACTCGGCCATAAATCTATGAATGGACGGGTTTTTGATTTGTCGTGGGGTCTGATCCTTGTAACAGGATTGATGCTCTTTGCCCAGCAGCGAAGGTCTCGGCGAACCCGCTCCCCTGGGCGGGTTGCCCCGCCGTGACAGAGGCCAGCCCCCCGCGAACTTACCGGATGCGGCTAACAATCCCGGAACCTGCAATGCCGTTATGGACCAAGAGACCAACCACCAAAATGCGCCTCCATGGCGCAGACTCCGATCTGCCGCATCCGCCCTCATTCGCAGACACCGGTGGCTGCCCGCGGCCGGCACGCTCGCCAGCGCGGTCGGATTCACGCTCGCACTTCTGCTGCATCGGGGCGCGTTGGCCGCACTGGGGGCCGCATTCCTGCTACTGACGTCGTACGTGTGGGGCTATGCCACGCGCGCTCTTAGCCGTATGGATTGGCCAGTCTTGCGTCATCTTCAGCGCAGGCAATACGCCGAGGTCTGGAACTCTTTGGCTTCCTCGCCCCGCGAAGCTAGGGCTGCTACGTCGGGAGAGCAGGAGGAATCCGGGCTGCGGCGCTCTGCGGCGGCGGTGCACGACCGGCTCACGGAGTTGTCCGGTGTCCATCGGGAGGATGACATCCTGGAGATCGGTTGCGGAGTCGGCCGGATTGGATTTGGACTGGCTTCCCGCTGCCGGTCATGGACCGGCGCGGATATCTCGCCGAACATGCTGGCCGTCGCCGCGGACCGCCTGCGATGCCTGAGCAACGTCCGCCTGGTCCAGTTGCACGGCGTTGGCCTGCACGAACTCGTGCCGAACTCGTTCGACCTGGTTTATTGCACCAACGTTTTGGCCCACCTGGACGAAATGGACCGCTGGCAGTATGTGCAGGAAGCGTTCCGGGTGCTGCGCCCTGGCGGCCGGCTATTCATCGATAACGTCGATTTGGAATCGGATGCCGGTTGGAGGGCGTTCTCAGAGGGCGCCGCCGCCGCGCAGCAGTTGGAACGCCCGCCCTACGAGCCGAGGCTTTCAACCGCTGCCGAGTTGACCACATACGCGAAGCGGGCGGGTTTCGACCAGGTGCAGGCGCACCGGCGGTCGCCCCTGGTGGTGGTGACGGGCGTCAAGGCCCAATGACGCGGCAAGTCCGCGCCGCGCCGGTTGGCCTGTGGTCGGAGTCGCGAGGTTGATGAAGAACCCGCTCTCCGTGTCGATGACGTAGTCGGGGCTTTTTCCCATTCGAAATCTGTCAAGATGGTCCTCGTGTCGCACGTCGTCGATACAACTGATTTCAGATAGTGCGTGGCCGACCGCTGGGCCGACAATCGGAGCACCATATTTTCTGGAACACGCGCAGATCGTGCGTACGACAAACTCGTATTGAAATAGTCCTCCAGGTAATAATCCCATTCGGTGTCGTAGCGGTTTTTGTTGCCTACCTTGATCTGCGAGAGCCGAAAACAATTGGCCGACCTCCAATGCGAACACTACTGTGCAAGATAGCGTGCCAGGGCGAAGCGCGAGGCGTTGGTTGAACCGCTCACGACCTTGGACGAGTTTCCCACCGCAACGATTTTGCCACCGGCCTGGATTAGCACTACCGTGGCAAATTCATTCGTGCCGCCGAAGCTGGTGATCACCTGTCCACCGCTGCCGAAAGTGGGATCGATCTGCCCGGCACCGGTAAAGCGCGCCATCTCGAACTGCGCGATACCGCTGCCAACCACCGTGGTTAGACCGCCAGCGACGATATCGCCATTCGTCTGAACGGCTATTGACGCCGCATCGGAAAGCGAACCCGAGGAAGCCGGAGGCGCAAAGGCGCCGCCACCCGTACCGAAAGGCGTGTCGGGAACTCCACTGACCGTGTACCTGAGAACCGCGAGCTCGGTCAAAGGTGATCCGCTGGGCGTGGGCTGTGTGGAGAGAGATCCAGCCGCCAGGATGCTGCCATTGACCTGGAACAGCACGACGCTGAGCTCGGCCGGGGATCCCGCGATCCCCCGGCAATGCCGAAGCTGGTATCGAGCGTACCGTCGGAGCTATAGCGCGACATAGTCGAGCCGCCACCAACCAGGATCTTGCCATCGGACTGGAGCGCGACGGATTGTCCGCCCACAATGGCGGCTGTTCCGCCGCTGCCGAACGTGGTGTCGAGCGATCCGACGTTCAGGCGCGTCAAGGCGCCATAGCTGAGCAGGATTTTCCCGTCCGGCTGCAGCACCAAGCCCTCTGGAATCCGCGGGAAAGCATTGGGATTCTCGAAGATGGCCAGTCCGGCGGCAGCGAAAGTGGTATCCAGGGTTCCGTTGGCGTTAAAGCGCGCCACGATGTTGCCTTTTTCTGGCTGGGCGGTTGCGGCCACAATCCTCCCGTCGGTTTGTATGGCGACCGCGAACAATCCCTCGCCGGGCGTTGATGACGGAAGTTGCGTCATCCCAGCAGTACCGAAACTGTTGTCCAGGCTGCCATTCGCGTTGTAGCGCACCAGAACTGACACGAGGCCGGTGCCGGTGGGTGTGTTTATCGTTCCGGCGACCACGATCTTGTCATCGCTCTGGAGCGCGGCCGCGTTCGGGGTAGCGCCGCAAAAAAAGTTTGCATACGGGGAACGGCGTGAGGACCTTGCCGTTTTTGCCAAAGGTGGGATCGAGTTGGCCGGCCGCTGCCAGCAGTAATCCCGAAAAACAAGCGAGGGCTGTGGCAGCCAGCCGCGCCGTCCTATAAGCGTTCGTATAAAGTGAGTTGTTCATTCGGATTTGTCTCCTTATTGCATTGTGCAAGGGCCGTCAAGCCCGCCTAGTAATTAATCTCAGCGGCCCGCGCGCGGCGGGCGCACTGCACGGGCCAGGCATTCCGTACCGTTCAGCCTGACCCGCCCCCTGCCATCAGCAACTGCTGGGTCTAGAACACCGCAATTCCCTGGACGCGAACCGGCGTGGCGCCGCTCACTGGGAGTACAGTCGGAGAAAAGGGTTCAGTCAAAGTGCCATTAGCGGCCACTTTCAGGGCGTGGAAGGCATTCGCCGCTGGCGTAGCCGTGGCACTAGACTGCTCGCTGGATACGTAAATCCAGGTATCGGAATGGTCAATCACCGTTGAAAACGCCGCGCCCGTTGTGCTGGCCATTACGAAATGCTGGATCTGGACCGGGTTCAGCGGATCGGCCAGGTCATAGACGGCGATCGAGTTGTCGCCGGTATTGGTGGCGTAAAGGCGGGTGCCCGCATGATTGACGATGGCCCAACAGGGAGCCATGCCTGAATCTGAAACCGTGCGCACAAATGAAAGCTGGCCATTTTCGTCATAGGTGTAGACCGCCACCTCGCTCACTGGTGTAATGTCAACGTAAAGGATCGGAAGCGTCGGGTGGGTCCGCATCCCAAGCGGCTGATGGCCGCCAGTCAGTCCAGCAAAAATTGAATCCGGCAATGCCTGCGGAAGATTCTGGTTCAAGTGGCCTTGCTGATCGAGACGGAAGGATTGCAGCAATCCACCCAGAAAATCCGCCCCGAACACGAATCCGCCCTGCGACGCCATGAGCGCCTGCGAAGGCGAACTGCCGTAAGCCACGGACACCGTGGATTGAGGGACTGGGACAAGCACGCCCCCTGGCAACACGCGGAATGACGTATAGTTCGGCTGTACCAGATTGCCATTCTGTGCAGGGTCTTGGTCTTTATTGACGACCGCGAGGATATCGTCCTTTAGACCCAGGCTGACGGGATCCGAGCCGCCCGAAGGAAAGGGAGAGCCATTTACCGCTATCAGGCTCCCATCTGGCTGTATCTGGAACACCGCTACAGTGTTCGAGCCGGAGTTTACAGCGAACAGCATCGCGCCGCTGGCATCTTCAATGAGATTCTGATCGGAATCGAAGGGACCGAGCGCAAAACTGGGATCGTAAACTCCGATGCCGCCGGCCGGAGTCGTACTAAGTAGCGTTGGGCTGGCGGTAAAGTCAAACTTGTAAGCAAAAACGGAATTGCCGGCGGTGCTGTTGCTCTCCAAGTAGATTACGTCCGCAGGAGCAGCGCTGCTGGCGGGGGCCTGAATTGCGGCCAGCGTTGCCAGTCCGGAAAGCAAGCAGGCCGAGTATCGACGGAGGTGTTGTAAAGTCATTTATCTCCTCAGTAGATGAAACCTAAAGTGCAAATCTTTTATTCCAAAACATTCCAGAAAGTTAAACGACTTAGATGTAACCTTGTCGCACTGTTAGCACGAAATGCCGCTCTCGACTGCGCTGGGTTGACGCGGCGAGGCCAAGATATCGAAAATACGACGGGCTGCTACAGCGTGAGTTGCGGTGAGTTGCCAAACTCGCCCGAAGCTCACTGAAGTCGCGTCGCGGACAGCGTGAACAATGTTTGACGCGTTTGGAGGTTGCTCGGTCCGCTAGCGGACCTGTTGATCAAAGGGGATTATTGGGGGTTGGTCGGCCGCTACTGGCGGAACGAGCGCCCTTCGCCGCATAGCAGGCGAGGGCGCCTTCCGTCAGCTACGACCTGTCGCGTGCACTGCGAGCCGGAACAAATTGCAAACGAGCGATTGCCGGCCGTCCCACGGCGCACGTCATTACGAGCCCGCTGCCATAGAAACCGGAACGGCGATTCGCCGGTTCGGTGCTCGCGCGCAGAGCCTTGTTCTTGATGCTCTTGGTTACGCCAAATGAAAACGATTCGCCGAGCAAGCCGGAATCAAACGCCCGAATGACAAGCGTTCCGCCAATGTTGGCGATCTCCAGATAGTTGCGCCCGGACGAATGCTCCGGCGTGGCAATGGCGAGAAAGGCTGCGCTCACTCCATCGCCGCTGAGATGGATGCTCGGAACGCGCGACATGTCATGCGCCTCCGTGCTCATCGAGATGGTGTACCGGCCAGGCTGCAAAAGCGTGTTCCCCCAATAGGTGGCCTCGAGTAGCTCAAAAGTACCGTTCAGGCCCTGTTCGGCGTTAGCCTTAAAAGTGGATAGGCCGAGCGCTAAGCCGGTGAGCGCCAAGCCGATCGTCAAGTGTTTCCGTACGTTCATAGTTATTCTCCTAACACAAGGCTAGCGCGGGCGCTGTGACGAGTGGTCAACGAAACGTAATCGTTTTGTGAATTAGTCACGGGGCCACAGCCAGTTACGGCAGGCGATTCTGCCCGCGGCGCCCTTGCTGGGTGCAATGCGACAGGGAACTTGGGGCTTCCGCAGGTTCCAGGTCCTCGGACTCGGTACGAACCGGCTGCCCGCAGAACAGGCCGGGCCGGTTCCAGGCGGGAGTACGGACCAGTAAGCCCGCATCCGGCTCTTTGCCCACCGCCAGTTGTGATCTCTCTACAACACCTCGTCTGCGCTTACCAAATGTGGTGGGCGCCGTGTTGCTTTGTCGATCGCTCGCTTTGGGGGGGGAACACCAAATTCTCAGAACTGCCTGAGACAAATAGCCTTGTGATCTATTCGACGTACGCGCGCAACACGATTTTGTGATTGGCATGCGGACTGCTTACGATTGCCGCGTCGTTTAGCGATCGGATAAGGCTGAGGCCGGAGGGTAGGCCGAGGGCCACCGGGGCGAGCAACTGAGGGTATGCTCAGCTTCGCCATGAGGCGTCCGGTATCGCTGGCGCACGTTTGACCGATGTGCTAAACCCATTACCGAAAGAGACAGGAGAATTCCGAAATGACAAAAAGTGAGTTGAACAGATACAGAAGCGTACTAGAGGCTATGCAGGTAGAGCTGGTGTGCCTGTTACGCAATCGCGACGGCATCGCCATTGAAAAGTGCCCCGATGCTCTCGATGAAGTGCAGCAGGCCACCGAGCGCGAGCTGGCGGTCCGCAATCTGGACCGCGACTCCAATCTGTTGCGGAACGTTGGCGAAGCACTGTGCCTCATCGAAAAGGGTAACTTCGGCGTCTGCCTCCAATGTGAAGAGGACATCAGCCCCAAGCGTCTGGCGGCAGTACCGTGGACGCCGTTCTGCATCCGGTGCCAGGAAATTGCCGACCGCAGCCAGGGCGGAAGCGCCGACTACCTCGACACGTTGCTGGGCAACGCCGCCTAATCCCGTATCTTCTAATATTGCCGGATACGCCTCGGATCCTAGCCCAAATCGCAAGCATCAATCACCGAGTCATCCAGGTGAACGGAATCAAGATGCACATTGCCGAGCAAGGAGAGGTCCGTTAATAGTGCTGGCGCACGGTTGGCCGGAACTCTGGTATAGCTGGCGGCACGTCTTGCCCGCCTTGGCCGCTGCCGGTTACCACGCAGTGGCCCCGGATATCCGCGGCTACGGTCAAACCGACGCTCCGCCGGCCATCGAGGATTATACGCAATTTCAGTTGGTTGGCGACGTGGTTGGGCTGGTGCATGCGCTCGGCTATGAAGAGGCGGTAATCGCCGGCCACGACTTGGGTGCGATGGTGGCTCACAATGCCGCCATCTTGAGGCCCGACAGGTTCCGCGCGGTGATCCTGTTGAGCGTTCCGTACGGAGCGCGCACCCCAGGCGCGGTCAAGCCGACAGAAGCAATGCGCAGGCGCATACCACCGGGACAACAGTTCTATCAAACCTATTTCCAGACGCCAGGCGTGGCCGAGAAGGAGTTCGATGCCGATCCGAAGCGCACGCTGCGTATGTTCCTGTACTCGCTTTCACGCTCAATTCCAAAGGAGCACAGGTGGCGCTACGTGTTCGGCGAAAACGAGAAGCTGCTGGACGGCTGCGTGGACCCGAAACAGCTCCCGGCTTGGCTGAAGCCGGAAGATCTGGATTACTACGCTGAGGAATACTCGCGGACCGGGTTTCGAGGCGGGTTGAACTGGTATAGAGGGCAGGACATTTTCTGGCAACAGACGCCATTTCTGATCGGGCGCAGGCTGCTGCAGCCGACGTTGTATGTCGGAGGAACGGACGACGCCGTGGTAGAGTTCGCGAGGCCCTATGTTGACAACCTGGAGAAGAGCGTTCCGCATCTCTGGAAAAAGGTCCTGCTGCCGGTCGTTGGGCACTGGACCGAGCAGGAAGCGCCGGCTGAGGTGAATCGGCTGATGGTGGACTTCCTGGTTAGCGTGGACGGCAAGGGTTAGCAAAGTGAACACATCCTCCCCGCTGCAAACAGGAACGGAATAGGTCTTCGCCGACGGATGCGAGGGGGTTGGTCCACGCGCGCATGTCAGCCGTCCAGCGGGATTTGCATTCGCGGGATTTCTTCCTTTTTAGCTAACGACGCTTTCGCGCGCCTGCTGGTGCAGCGCGGGGCTGGAGGTGCGGAAATCACACCGCAGGAACCGGGCGGCCACGCGACCCTCCTCCACACGCACGACGATACCGGAGGCGACCAGGTTCAGGTGCACCTGTTCGTCCAGTAACGCCGGCCAGATGATGCACAGTTGGACACGGCCACGCAGCTTCACATGGTCCGGCATGGCAATCAAAGCCCCGCGGCTGCTGATATTGATAGTCTCGCCCCAGCCCTCCACGTGGGAGAAGCTGTAACGCAGCGGCAACCGCCGGGGATAGCATGCCGCACATCGCCGTTCCATGTCGTAATCGCTCATTTCGGTTTAGTGCTCCCGTCAGGGCGCCCATTCCGAGCTACCGCGCGGATGTGGAGAACGCTTATGTGGGAGTCAATAAACTCGATTTCAACGCAACATCGGGACCATCTAACTGGCGGACTTTACGGACGCGTGGAGTTGACTGCGGGGACTGGTCAGTTAGAAAGGTGGGTAGTGGCATTAACCAGCCACTACCCATACATGCCTACCATCGTCGCCTGGCTACTAATTGGCCAGATACCGCTCCAACACAAGATTGGCATCGATCCCGCCGATGGCAACAATCTTTCCGTCCCGCTGTATCAGCAGGCCGGAAACGATCTGGGTGCTGATCAACCCGCCGCCGTTGGCAAACGTAGTGTCCAGGTCGCCGTTGGCATCGAGCCGCGCTAAGCCGCCCGTAACTGGCGTGCCGTGACCATTAGTGATTCCGCCCACCACGATTTGTCCGTTCGATTGGAGAGCGATCGCCTGCGGCTCGCTTTCGAAGTTGCCGCCGAAACCGAAGGGCGTGGAACTGAAGGAAGGATCCTTGACCCCCGTTTCGCTGAAACGAGATACTTTGGCTTCAGAGTCTATGTGGCTGTTGCCCACACCTACTTCCCCGGCCACCACAAAGTCGCCATTCGGCTGGAAAAGGACCGGGCCGCAGCAACTCGACCCACACTGGGTGGCCGCTACCAACGTCCCCGGCGTCACCGTGGATTGCAACACTCCCGTGGAGCTGAACTCCACTGAAGTCCCGCCGCTCACGGCCAGATAGGAACCGTTGGAGAACTGCGCCAGCGCGGCGGGCGAAGCTATGCCATCCTCCACTTCCACAATTCCACCCGTGCCAGACGTAGTGTCCAGACTACCGTTGGAGTTGTACCGTACCAGCACCGTCTGGCCCCCCTTATGCACACTCGAACCGTCCACAAACCCGCCCACCAGTATCTGGCCGTTGGGCTGCGCTATGACTGCTGACGGCGTGGGAAAGGGTCCTTGGGGCTGGGTCGTCACCAAGCCGCCGTTGCCAAAGGTAGTGTCCAATTGGCCATCGGGCTTGAACCGCGCTATAGCGAACTCTAAAGCAGAATCAATGCTAGCCGATGCCGTTCCCACCACCACGATGTCGCCGTTGGACTCGACCGCGACCGCAATCGGGCTACTGACGCCATCGGTGAAGAATGACGCGTGGGTGGCCCCAATCAGAGTCCCGTCGGACGTGTACCGTACCAGAGCAAAAACCTCCAAGCCCGGAAAGGCCGTCGGGTTAATGCCGGTCACCACCGCGAGGTCGCCATTGGATTGCTCGATGGCGGTCAAGGTACCTACGACACCGCCGTCGGGCGCGTTGGGATTGCCGCCGATTAGGGCTGGGTTGGTCGTAACGATTCCACCCGTACCAAAAAATGTGTCCAGAGTGCCGGCGGTCTGGGCGACACCCAGCCCACCTGCGCAGCCGATCAGGGCGGCAACAACGCTCGTGGACCCTAACGTCTTAGTGGCGGTCCGCAGCATCTGCCGCCCGGTTCTTGTCGTCTTTAGTATCTCAAACATAGATATTCTCCTTGTCGCCCCCAAGCCGTACTAACTGTGACGTGCCGATCCGATTAGAAGATGACCGCGATGCGGTCGAAGATGTGAGCAGGATGTGATCGTTCTGTAAATTCGCCTGCGGCGCGCCAGTCTCGAATCATCCAAGAGTTCCCAGCGCTCGGCCGTCGATGGTTCTCAAGCGTCCAGCCTTACGTCGCCATCCGCATGACCCACGCAGGTCAGCACGAAGCCTTGCGCTTTCGAATCGGGATCGAGACCCTCTTCGGCGTCCATTTGCACATTTCCTGCCAGCAGCTTTGTCTTGCAGGTCCCACACTGTCCCTGCCGGCATGATGAAGGTATGCCAACTCCATGCTCCTCGGCCGCGTCCAATAAGGTCTGGCCACTGCGGACGGAGTATGTCTGCCCTGATCGAACGAACTCGATCACCACACCCGTCTCCGCCGCCGCCGGAACCGGTTGAGCGCTACGCAAAGCGGAGCTGCCGAAACTCTCCTGCATGATTCGTTCTGGCTTTACTCCCAGGCCAATCAGGATCGCGCGGCTGGCGTCCATGAACCGAGGCGGGCCGCAAAGAAAGAAATGCGGCAATTCAATGTCGCTGACGGTATTCTCGATGAGTTCACGGCTGACATGCCCGCGTGGACCAGCCCACTCCGCATGCGGTTGCGACAGCAAGACGTGGTACTCGAAGGTCTTCAGCCTGGATCGTAATTGCGCCAATTCGCTCTCGAAAATGATGTCCTTGTTGGTGCGAACGCAGTACAGCAGGGTTGCAGTTGTTTCCAGGCGAAGGTCGTCGATATAGCGGAGCATCGCCATCATGGGGGTGATCCCGCTTCCAGCCGCAAGCAGAACGATGTTATGGTGCTGGGACTCGTCGAAGCAGAACTGCCCAAAAGGACCATTGGCTTCGACTGTCATGCCCACAGACGCGCGATCGTTCAAGAATATGGAGACGCATCCCGGGTCTACCCGCTTCGGCGTGATCTCGATGTAACCCGACCTAGCCGCCGATGAACAAATCGAGTACGACCGGATGACTTTTTTTCATCGAAGAGAAAAGAGAACGTAAGAAACTGGCCTGGCCGCGTGCTCAGGCGCCGGCCGTCGGTAACAACGAAGCGCAAGGTTTTTGCGTTCGAGGTTTGCTGTGTGACGCTCGCCAGCCTCAGGATCAGCGGATCGCGTGGCGATGAGGTTGCGGCAGGACGAGCCCCGGCGTGTGCTGGCGCCGCCGCACCGAGGGGGGGTCTTGAAGGCCGCCGCACGACAAGGGTCAGCATGCTCAAAAACACGAACGCGACAAAGATGATCGTCCGGACGTCATACCGCCTGGACGGCGCAGACCGATCGGCAGCCGCAACGGCAGTTTGTGTCACCATGCTCCGGCCGGAGGACGAAGCCGCCGCCACCTGAGCCCTCCGCCGGTTGACGGCATCGGGGGTTTGCGTCGCGGACAAGTAAGCGATGATTTGTTCGTCTTCGCCGGGCTGAAATGCGTTACCACTGCCGTCGGCAAACGCAACCATTCGATTGATGGTAGTTCTCCACTCCTCTGGCGTTTCGGCGGTCTTATAGACGCGGTCCAGGCTATGGCAGCGTCCGCAGCGCTGGTCCACAACGGCTCTGGCAACTTCCAGGCTCGCCGCCGCGAATGACCCTTTCTGGCCCATTTGGGAAGCCAGGTATGAAACGATGATCCGGGCGTCTTCTTCCGATATCCCTGAGTCAGGCAAAGCTTTCATACGGTTCACGGTCGCCAGCCAGCCCGCCGCGTCTTTGTGAGCGCCGACAATACGGTCCAGATTGTGGCACTTGGAGCAGCGCTTCTCCATCGTCGAGGCAGCTATATTTATATCGATCGAGGTGGGCGGTAGATCGAGGGTCGCGAGCGAAACCGTTTGCATCTTGACATGGCGGGTGAGAGAAGGGCCCGCCGTAATGCCAATCAGAACAAACGACAACACGAATATAGTCAGCCCGATCGGTGTCAGAAAAGAATGGTAGCTCTTGTAATAGCGAGCGACCAGAACTTTCACAAAAAGAAGCGGGCTTAGGACCATCGCCAGCGTTATGTGGAGCATCGTGCCGGGGGGAGCGCCTCCGCCGGCGGCTCCCAACCTGGCAAGCATGAAGTATCCCATCACGCAAAACAGCGCGATGAAGAGATAGCCGCCAATCCGATGGGCGGCAATTAACCGGGTGCTGGCCTGCGCGTCCCTCACCCGGGCTGACGCCTGTAGAATGAGCCACACGTTGATCGCGCCGATCAGAACGAACGCGGCCCCGAGCCAAAGGCTTGCGGTACTGTTGAGCATGTCTAACCTGAGTATTCAACGGGAGATGCGATTCCTGGGTTGAACCTTGGAATTGCGCCTCCTCACTATTGAGGATTTCACCGAACACTTTATTCCCGCTTTCGCGGGTAGGGGGAGCCGGACCACAAAACGTGCGCCTGCCGCGGGTTCAGCCCACATATCGCCGCCGTGGTCAAGTACAGTCTCGCGGGAGAGAGCGAGCCCCAGCCCCAGGCCGTGGCTTTTGCCTGCGCTAACGAAGGGTTCGAATAGCCGGTCGCGAATCCCAGCCGGAATACCCGGCCCTGTGTCTTCTACTGCGATCAGCATGCAATTCTCCGCCTTCCTTGTGCTAATGCGGACCTTCCCACCGTGCGGCATCGCTTCGACAGCGTTGGCAATCAGGTTAAAGAATACGCGCTCCATGCGCGAGCGCTCCAGAGGAATCTCTACACCGCTGGGCATATCGTTCAGGATCTGAACATTCTGCTCCTCCGCTGCGGGCAATGCGGCCTCCGACGCCGAAGTGACGACATCGCGAATTTTGCAAAGCTCAGACGGTCGTTTGCTTCCATCGCTTGCATCGGCAAGGTCGGACAACAATTCGCGCATGCGGCCGGCTGCACGGTAGATGTTGGCCGCCAGGCGCTTGAAGTGGGGCGACGCGGGATCGAGCTCCATTAACATCTCAGCGCCCGCGAAGACTGTACCCAGGGGATTCCGGAGGTCATGAACGATCGCAGTAGAAAGCCAACCCATGAAAGAAATGCGCTCCCGCCAATTCTCCGGGCGCGGAGTGGTGAGATTCGTTCGCGGCGTCCGGACCGCATTAAACTCCATCCGCATCGGAGACGCATCGAACATCTTTGTAGTGCTCTGTTGTACCGCGCCTTCCGTCATATCGCGTGTCCTCACGTTCGGTTAATCGGCAATGGCTATTTTCCCGTTGCCGGAACTCATGGCGCCGTCGCGTCCGACCCTGCACGCCCGGCACCCCTGTGCGCGCTGAAAACCACGTCAGCCGCACCTTCATTCCGCAGATGCAACAAGGTCCGCTGAAGCTGCTGGCGCGCCCGGCTGATGCGAGACATGACAGTACCCAAAGGGATTCCCGCAACGTCTGCGATCTCCCGGTACGAAAGTTGTTCCAGCTCCCGGAGTATCAGAATCTCGCGGTATTCCGCGGGCAATTCTGCCAGGGACTTCTTCACGAGTTCGCTTCTCTCTGCCAGCAGCAGCGCGGCCTCCGGGTTGGGAGCCTGCCGGCCGGCACTGTGTAGTTCCTCGTCGAAATCCGTGTTCCGATCCGATGCGCCCTTTTGCCTCAGGCGGTCGTAGCAGCTATTGCGTACGATCGTCAGCAGCCATGCGCGCCCGTCGCCGCCACGAAATCCTGCAAAGTGGCTGGCTACGCGCACGTATGCCTCTTGGACCATGTCCTCCGCCTCGGTCTCGTCGTGCATTAACCAGCGGGCGAGGTTGTAGGCCGCGTCCAGGTGCACTATAAACAGCGCCATACCTCCCCGGGATCCCGGATGCTCGCACGGGCGTTCTCTGGATGCGGATGGCAACTGGTGCATCATGATTCGTTTCCCGAGTTTGGGCAATCCTGGCACGCGTCAGAGCGCGCCGCATCTTTGAGCTGCTGAGCCACAAAAGAGGTGGGGTTGAGAAGGGTAACGCAGCGATGCTTCAGTTCCTTGAGCAACTCAATTCCAGCAGCGTCGACGAAAGCAACGTCTGCCAAGTCGAGGGTCAGCCGGATACCGTCGTCGAGTCCCTGCAGATCGCAGGTTTTTCGCAGTTCCTCGACCCAGCCATCCGTCACCCGGCCTTCTACCCTGAGTCTTGCCGCCTCACCCGACGACTCGACCACCGTTATTCTCAGCATGCCACGACGCGTTGCAGTTGGCGCGCCACTTAACAATTTGGACTGCGGACTGGAAACTGTGCGGAAGGGCCAAGCCTTTCTCGAGGAGCTATTCCCTCACGCCTGTCAACCACTGGCCTAATCCATTCAATAAGTTGCGAGGATTAGCGCTGCTCTTGGATACGTCCGATGCAAATCCAAACCCGTCTGGTTTTTGTGCGGGTCATCGGCACCGGAAGACACCAAGGCCACCACATTTGGTAGGCGCAAGCGAGGTGTTGTGGAACGAATCACGGCTGGCGGTGGGAGAGCACTGAATTCCGAGCTTGTTTAGCCGGTGGCGAAAGGCGGCCCGTCCACCACTCCATCAGCCTGCTGTAGGGGCGGCCGGGAATTACGGCCTTCCGTCCGCGTGTGATGTTCCAGCGCGCGCATGTTTTTCCTGAGCAATTCAAACGGATCGTTATATCCGGCAGGCGCATCGCCTACGGATTGCAGAAAAGGCCAGTATTCTCCGGATCGCAGCCAAAGATTTCCGCCGCCGAGGGATTGAGGATGAGCCGGACTCGCTCCTCGCTACTAAGTAGCGCCTCCTCCCCGGCTTGTTGGCCAGGAAGCGGCCGATGAGGTCGGTCAGCGCAACACCGATGTATCGCCATCGCTCCATGCGGCCCGAATGTGAGACTCACGGAGCGGTAGGTCCATTTCCGATCAGCTCATCAATATCGTCTCATTACAGCCTGCTGGTTCAAGCCCATGGTTTACATTCGCAAATTCGTGAGCGTGGAATAATTCCTGCCCGACTGAAGTACAAGTGAGCAGGAGGATTGGTCTCATGTCAAGAAGGTATCTTACGCGATTTTACGGGCTGCTGGCCACGTCGGTGCTCATTCTGCCGGCCATCGCGAGATCCCGACATCAACCGATCGAACCAGAAAGCGCTTTTCGTACGTCTTCGGACCTGGTCTTGATCAGCGCCAGAGTTCTGGACGGCCGGGGCCATCCACTCAATGGTCTGGAGGCGGGCCGCTTCCACCTGTTCGAAGGCGGAGTGGAGCAGAAGCTTGTCGCATTCAACCAAGGAGACGTGCCCGTCTCGATCGTACTGGTGTTCGATAACAGCAATAGCATGAAAGGGCTGCTGGGCCGCAGCCGCGAAGCCGTTTCGCTTCTGTTGAAAGCCGCGAACCCGGAGGATGAATTTGCCCTCGTCGAGTTTTCCGAGCGTCCATCCCTGGCCCTAAACTGGACCGGCGATCCCAGCCAAGTTTACGATTACCTGACGCACGCGGAGCCGCACGGAACTACAGCGCTGCTCGATGCCATCGTATTGGGTGGCTCGGTTGCGCGCCGTGCGCATAACCCGCGCCGGGTCCTAGTGGTGATTTCCGACGGGGGCGATAACCACAGGCGCCACGGTTTTGCCGCGGTGGAGAGATACCTGTTGGAGGCCGGCGTTGAAGTCTATGCGGTCGACATCATGAACGATTTTCCGCAGCCAACTTGGACGGCGAACGGCCCGCTTGTGCTCGCCGGGATATGTTGGGCTGGGGGCGGCGAATCCGTTCAGATCGAGCAGTACACCAATCTTGCCGGCGTGATCGAGCAAGTGGCGCGGGAGATCCGCAGCCAATACATTTTAAGCTATCAGCCTTCCACTCTCGGTAGACCAGGCAAGTATCACCGGGTCAATTTGAAGGTATCCCCTCCGCCCGGGATGGGCAGAGTATTCGTCTCGTGGCGCCACGGCTATTACGAGCCGCGCGACTGACCAAGACGAGGGTAGCGTTGCGAGCCGGAGTATTGGTCGGGACCTTATTATCGAACGAATCACGGCTGGCGGTGGGAGGAGCGCTGAATGCCGAGCTTGCTCATCCGGTGGCGTAGGGTGTTGGGATGGAGATCCAGAATCTTTGCGGCGCCCCTCGGCCCATCCACCACTCCATCAGCCTGCTGCAGGGCGGCCAGGATATGGCTTCGCTCCACTTCCTCCAAGGTAGGCAGTTTCCCAGGTGACGAAGCGGCCAGCGGAGCCTCATTAGCCGAGATTTCAGCCGTCGCCAGGCTGACTGCGGAGGCAGCCACCGGCACCAGATCCTTGTCCAATCGGAGAATTGGGCCCGCCGACAAGACCACCGCCCGCTCTATCACGTTCTGCAGCTCACGGACGTTCCCAGGCCATGGATAGCCCACCAGCCTGGCCATAGTCTCCTGGGAAACGCCTTCGACCTTCTTCCCGAACCGCTTGGCAAATCGCGATACGCAGAGCGCCACGAGTTGTGGAATGTCGCAGAGCCGTTCTCGTAGCGGAGGCAATTGAAGGGGCAAAACGTTTAAGCGGTAGAACAAGTCGGAGCGGAAGCGGCCAGCGGCGACCTCCTCTCGCAGGTTCCGGTTGGTGGCGGCGATGACGCGCACATCTACGCGCAGAGGACGGCTGCTGCCCACTGGCTCAAACTCTTGTTCCTGTAGAACGCGCAGCAGCTTCGCCTGCGTCTCCAAGGGCAGTTCTCCGATTTCGTCGAGGAAAATGGTGCCCCCGTTGGCCAACTCGAACCGCCCAATCCGCCGCTCAATCGCTCCCGTGAAGGCCCCTTTCAGGTGACCGAAGAGTTCGCTCTCCACGAGACCCGCCGAGATAGCGCTGCAGTTCACGCTTACCAGCGCCCGCTCTTTGCGCGGGCTACGGTTGTGAATGGCGCGCGCGATGAGTTCCTTCCCGGTCCCTGTTTCCCCGCATATGAGTACCGTGGAGTCCGTGGGCGCAACCTGCTCAACGGCCCTCAGGACCGCGAGCAAGGCCGGACTGTTGCCCACGATCTCCTCGAAGTTGCGCTCGATGCGGATCTCCTCGCGGAGGTAGATATTCTCCTTCTCCAGCCTCCCTTTCAACGTGGCGATTTCTTCGTAGGATTTCATGTTTTCGATCGCCAACGCCACCTGGATCGCTACTTCCTGCAGAAACTGCGCGTCCGCTTCGGAATACTGGTCCATTTTTCGGCTCACCACGCTGAGGGTGCCGATGCTCTTTCCCCGCAAAATCAAAGGAACTACGCAGAGTGAACGAAGGCCCTCTGCGTAAAGGCGGGTTTCGTTCTTGAACAGGTGCTCTTCCTCGAGATTGCGGACGAGAGGCTGTTGATGGTCGAACACCCAGCCTGCGCTGGTTTCGTTACGGTCGATCTCCAGGCCAGGCTGGAAGTAGTCCGAGCGCAAGGCTCCCTCTACGGCCAGAAAGCGGAAGGTGTCTGTCTCCGGTTTGTAGAGCGTAATGGCGCATCGATCGAAGGGGATGGAAGGCCAAACCGCTTCGGAAATGGATCGGAGTAGCGCCTCCTGGGTGAGGTTCGTAATGATGGCGTTGTTGATCTCCAGCAGCGCGCGAAGCCGGTCGGCGCCGAGCGCCACCTTTCGGTTCAGCGTGGCGATTTCTTCGTAGGATTTCATGTTAGCGGCGGCCAGTGCCACCTGGCCTGCCAGTTCACACAGAAACTCCGCATCCGCTTCGGAATACTGGTTCGCCTGGTCGCTCCCTACGCCGAGTGTGCCGATGCTCTTTCCCTCCAGAATCAGAGGAGCGAGACAATAGGACTGGAGACCTGTTTCCAAGAGGCGCCGCTCAATGGGATACTGCCATTCGGTCGCGACATCGCGGCGAAGGAGAGGCCGTTGGTGGTCGAACACCCAGCCGTGATGGCTGTCCTTTCGGTTCATCTCGGTCCCCACCCCGTAGTAGTCCAGGCCCCAGTCCCTTTCGAGCGCGATGATGCGCAAGGTGTCCCGGTCCGGCTGATATAGGGTGAGAGAAGCCCGGTCTACCGGTAAGAACCTTCGCAGGGCTTCGCAGATAGCGTGGTGCAGCGCATCTTTAGTGAGATTCGTGACGATGGCGTTGTTAATCTCGAGAAGGCTCTGTTTTCGCTGTTCGCTCTTCCGCAGCGCCTCCTCGGCCTGTTTCCGCTCCGTGATATCCACAAAGGTGATGACGGCGCCGAGAGTTCTACTCTGCCGAAATACCGGATGTGACCAAAACTCCACCGGAAAGCAGGTGCCGTCCTTTCTCCAATAAACCTCATCGTCTCGATGAACATCCTGGCCGCTCTGAAAACCTATATAAATGGGGCACTCCTCAATCGGATAGGGCCTGCCGTCCGGCCGCGTGTGATGTTCCAGCGCGTGCATGTTTTTCCCGAGCAATTCGGACGGATCGTCGTATCCGAGCAGGCGCACCGCCGCCGGATTGCAGAAAAGGCAAGTACCCTCGGGATCGCAACCAAAGATCCCCTCCGCGGCGGAATCGAGTATGAGCCGGACTCGCTCCTCGCTATTCCGTAGCGCCTCTTCCGCTCTCTTTCGCTCCGTGATGTCCTCGGAGAGAGCCATGATAAATCGGGGTATGCTCTCTGTGCCGGGGACAAGAGAAACGTTGTTGCGCACCCAGATCAGGCTGCCATCCTTGCATCGATACTGCTTCTCGATTTGAAACTGTTGCCGCTTTCCTTCGAGGAGCTCGGCGACCAGCGCCCAGTTGGCTTCGCGGTAGTCCGCATGGCTGATATCGAGAAAGGAAAGCGCCCGGAGTTGCTCGTCGCTGTAGCCCAACATTTTCTGGTAGACCGGATTGGTGGCCAGGAATCGGCCGTTGAGGTCGGTTAGCGCAACACCGATGGCGGAATTCTCAAAGACGGACCGCCAACGCGCTTCGCTCCGCGCGGCCTGCAGATGCGCCTCGCGCAGAGCCTTTTCGTTTTGCTTATGCTCCGTTACATTGCGTGAAACAGCC
>Ga0302324_100008191_pt1 | contig 22075 bp, 19 predicted proteins | sample Palsa_T0_1_FD_201949 | JGI IMG/M metagenome (GOLD analysis project Ga0302324, IMG submission 201949) | Peat permafrost microbial communities from Stordalen Mire near Abisko, Sweden - Palsa_T0_1 | ecosystem: Environmental > Terrestrial > Soil > Palsa > Peat permafrost | place: Sweden: Abisko...
CGGCGCTTCGCTTCCGCAGCCACGTATCCGGGACCGCTCGCGATGTCCAGCAGGCTCGCGCCGCCCGCGGCTGCGACGGCGTCAAGCAGCGGGCCGATTGTTTGCATCGTGAGGCTGCCAAAATACCGGTGGTAGTCGTCGGAGGCGTGCTGCCATCCGTCGAGCTCGAATTCGTGGAAGGCATTCGCGTCAATGTCCGGCGGAGTCATGGAAAGTTTTCAATCCAAAAAAATGGGGAGGCAGAGCGGAGTCTCGACGTGGAAATCGAGGCGGGCGATTTCCGCGAGCGCGCGATTCAGCGCGGCGCTGTCGCATGCCTCGAGGGTCATCACAAACGGCAGCGCGGAGTGCGGGAAGCCGGGCTTCTGGAGCAGCGCGTCGAGGCTGATTTCATATTTCGAGAGAATCGCCGCGATCGCCGCGACGATGCCGGGACGATCCCGCACCACGAAGCGGAGATAGTGCGGCACGGTGAAATCGCCGCTGATCGAATCCGGAACTTCCGCCGCGCCCGGCAGCGCTTCCGCCGGCGCGCCGGAGCTGCGAAGGATCGCGTAGAGGTCGGAAATCACAGCGACGGCCGTGGGATCGCCGCCGGCGCCGTAACCGGAAAAAATCATTTTTCCGCCGAATTCGCCAGTGGCCGTCACGATATTCTGGCTGCCCTGCGCGTGGGCCATCAGCGAAGCCGCGGGAATCAGCGCGGGCTGAACGGCGGCGGCCAAGCGCACGCCTTTTTTCGTTTCCTTCTGCGCGACCGAAATCTGGCGAATCGTGCAGTCGAGGCCCGCGGCATACATGAAATCCACGGCCGCAACCGTGCTGATCGAGCGGCACGGAATCTGCTTGCTGCCCACGCGCAGCCGCAGGCCGGCCTGCGTCAGGATCAGAAGCTTCGCGCGCGCGTCCATGCCGTCCACATCGGCGCTGGGATTCGCTTCGGCATAGCCGAGAGATTGCGCTTCCTTGAGCGCCGCGTCGAAGCTCGCGCCATCTTTTTCCATCTTCGTGAGGATGAAATTGCAGGTGCCGTTCAGAATTCCCGCGATTTTGTAGAGCCGGTCGCCCGCGAGGCCTTCCTGAATGCCGATGATCGCCGGAATTCCCCCCGCCACGGAGGCGCCAAATTCCAGCCGCTTGCCCATTTTTCGAGCGAGGTCGAGGAGTTCGGGTCCGGATTCGGAAATCAACAGCTTGTTGGCGGTGACCACGGACTTGCCCGCGCGCAGCGCCTTGCGCACCCACTGGCCGGCCGGCTCAAGCCCACCGATCAGCTCCACGACGACGTCCACATCGGACGAAAGCACGTCGTCAACATTTTCCGTCCAGCGGATGTTCGCCGGCAACGAGCTGATTTTTTTCTTTTTGATGCCGCGATTGAAGATGTGCGTGAGAACCAGAGGACTGCCGGAATCCTGGGCGAGAATCTTCGCCACGGAGCGGCCCACCGTGCCAAAGCCGATGAGGCCGATTTTCAGGCGCCGATCCGCGCTCGCGGACTTCTTTGCAGCGCGAGACCTGGCAGATTTTGTCTTCGACGAGCGGGATGACGCGCGCGATTTCCCCAACGAACTTTCCTCCGGATGCTCATCGTATCAAAGGCCGGATAAGACTCGCAGGAGAAAGCCTGCGAGCAGTTTCTTCGCAGGAGTTCGCCGAGGCCGGCTACGCCCGGCGCAAATGTCTGGCAACGGTGAGCCATTCAAAGATGTTGTCATTCTGAGCGGAGCGACCGGACGGTTTTCTCGTCCCGCTCTTGCGGGACGTCCGGTTACGCAGTCGAAGAATCTCTGTTCGAGTTACCAGCCGGCGATGCTTTCACACGAAGAGAGATCCCTCGCTTCGCTCGGGATGACAGCCCTCGAATGCACGGCGCATGTCTAGTGTCGGGTCTTGGTCTTGTACGCGCCGGATTCGATGTAGGGCTTAAGGCGCTCGAAGATGAAATGGTGCCAGACCGCGTCAACAGTTTTGTCCTCGCCGTCCGCAATCTGGCCGGAAACATCGCAGGTTACGCGCAGCTTCGTTCCGGCAGGATCCGGAAGAAAATCGTACGTGGTGACGATGGTGACTGCTTGCCCCGCGAATCCCAGCGGTCCGATGAAGCGAAGCCGTTTTCCGCGGTCGGCGTAAATTACCGTGGCGTGAAGCACGCCATTACCCGCGTCGTCGAAAATTTCATAGAAGCCGCCGCCGGGATTCGCTTCGATATAGAGTTTTTTCGGATGTTCGGACATCGAGTGATCCCACCAGCCGCTGATGTCGCCGGTCGCGGCATCGTAGACGTCCTCCGGGCTCGCAGGCAGAACCAGTTCCTGTTGCACCTGGAACGCGCCCACTTTCAAATCCTTCGTTTCACTTCGCAAGTAAGAGGGAGCGGAAACCAATAGCAACGCGAGACACAGCGAAACGAACACGACTCTGTTCTTCAAAGGGTTTTTCACAGTGCTCTTCACAGAATTTCCTCCCAGGATTGGTTTTTCTTGCCGGTTCGAAAGGCCCCACACAACGGAGCCTGGCGCGCCGAACGTCGAAATTGTTAACGGCGCTTACTCCGCGTCGAATCCCACGGAGCGCACGGCCGAGAGCGCTCCACTTGCGTCGGAGGCCTGGAAATCCAGGCGATAAGATCCCGGCGGCAACTGGTCAATCGGAACCTTAAGTCCCAGCGGCACGACCGGATTTCCCGTTTCCAGGTAGGACGAAGTGTCTATGTCGTGAGCTCCGAGAACGACCTCGCCGGTCTTTGCGTCCACGATGTTGAAAGCGACTCGGACGGCCGGCGGATTAGGATCGGTCAGATGCGGATCGTAGACCTGCGCGTACAAAGCCACCAGGTCGGTTTTTTTGAAGTGGTTGCTGGGCGATGGAGTGATTTCCATATTTTTGACGATCAGGGGCGTGCGATCGGAGACCAGGTCCGCAGCCATGGCGGCGCCCATACCTTGCACCTGCCCAACCTGATTGCTGAGGGCGAGGCCGCTTACGCTGAACGTCTTGCCGTCGTAGGGATCTATCACCAGCGGGGTTTCGAACTTTCCGAAGCTCTGGCCACCGGCTGAAAGGATTACATCGAGGCGATATTTCCCCGGAGCGATCTGAAACTGATTCGAATAGCGCGTGGGCCTCTGCGTGAATTGCTTCCACTCGTCCTTTTCGAGATCGAGAGTCACCTGATCGCTGAATCGAGCGGCCACCGTGCCGTCGGGACGGTAAGCGATGCCGAGAACATTCATGTCCGCATGGTACTTGCCCTTGTCCTTGGAAAAATCCACAGATGAAGCGGGGAATTCCATGGCCAGGTTCACGCGCGCTTCGTTGGGTGACGTATAAAAGAAAGGCGCTTCGATCGTGCCGCCGATCGTGCCTTTCTCCACGGCAGCCGCGCGAGCCTCCAGGTCTTTTCCGGCGGGCTTGCCGGCGAGCATGTCCTTCGATCTGGCGGAGCAGTATCCGCTGCGCGCGCGGACCTGGAGTCCGCCGCGCTCCATCTTCACGCGCAGGGCATGGCATGCGCCGTCGGGTGCGTCCGGTGGCGCGTATCCGAGAAAATAGTATTCATCCTGTTCGTGCGCGATCTTCGTAAGGCCGCCCAGGAAATCGTTGCTGTTCAAGATCGGAAAGCCACCCGTGCCTTGGGCCAGCGCGTAGAGCACGGATTGATTCGCGGAGCCGGTGTCCGGCATGGTCGGCATGATCAGCTGCGTATTGGCACCGCCCGGCTGCATTGGATTTCCAGGCATCATCCCACCTGGAATACTTGCTCCACCGCCGCCTGGCGCCGCAGGAGATCCGCCCGGAGAACCGCTCTTGCCGCCACCGCTCCCGCCAGTGCTGCCGCTGCCGCCTCCGCCAACACCCCCGCCTCCACCGCCAACCCCGCCGCCCCGACCACCTCCACCACCGCCTCCGCCATGCTGCGGAGGATCAGCGGGCTCAGCAGCAGCGGGCGCCGGGTACGACGCCAGAACCAAATGCGGCCGCGCGTTCGCGGAATCGCCAGCGGTGCTGCGCGATGCGGTGAGCGGCCGCGCGGCTGAACCATCGTCGCGACGAAGCTGGGCTCCAGGACCGGGACCCGGAATCCCTGTTATCAGTCCGCGGACGTCCAGCGGATAGATGGCGACGTTGGCTTGATTGCACGACGAAATGGTCGCGGTCAATTCGGCCTCGGCCTCCGACGTTAGCGGGAATCCAGCCGTGAAAAGAACCACGCTCTTTCGGCCCGGCACGTTCGCCAGATTCTTGGCCAGGCTCCTGATTCCGAGCAATAGCGTGTGAACTCCGAAATCGGCCTGAGCGTTGGGCAGGGCAGGGCCGCTGCCGAAATTTCCGAGCGCCGAGGTATCGGTGAGCGAAGGGTCCGGAGCGTTCGGCGAAACAGCCGAGGGCTTCATGGAAGCGGCAGCCTGCTTCAGGCGAGTCGCATCCGCCGTGAAATTTTGAATGACGCGCAGAGCCCCGGTGAAATCCACGACGGCCATCACGCGACCGGGTCCAGCATTCGCATCAATGAATTTCCGCGCCGCATCCCGGGCGCGCGCCTGATCGCCCATGTCCATGGTGGAATCGTCAAAAAACAGAACCAGGTAACGGCGGTCGGGAGCGCCGGATGGTCCCGGCGTGGAACCGTAGGAGAAGTTGACGATCGGCTCTTCCTGGTTGTTGTCGAAGACGTGAAAATCCTTGGCCGTCAGATCGTGGATGTAGTTTCCCTTTTTGTCCGTGACAATAACATCCACGCGAACCACGCGCGATTCGGCGCGGAGGACCGGCGAGGTGGGCGCAGCTGACGGTGCAGACGCAGGAGAGGACTGCTGCGCGCGAACAATCGCCGGGGCCAGAATGAGAAGCGCGGCGGCCAAAGGCGCTTTGATATGCCGGAGCTTCATGATTCACCTTCCTTCTTGCGATCTCAGTACGGAATTTCCACGACGCCATTTTCGGCTGAAAGCGCCGCGGCGTTGGAATCCCTGACGACCAGGCGGACGACGTAGTCTCCCGGTTTCAGATCAAAGCTCGTTCTCACCGTCACGCCGGAGTGGCTCAGCCTCTGGAAAGTCTCGTCGCGCAGATTCATGGAGACGACCCTCTGCGTGCCGGTGACGAAGTTCCCATCGCGGTCGAAGATCGCGGCGACAACAGTGAGGTCGTCATGGTTGCGGCCGTCCGCCTTCGTAAAGTGCACGTGAGCCAGATCCACATGGGCGAGCACGGAAAGCTTCGCGTCCGTCGCCCCGGTCTTGTAATACTGCGTCTGGAGCCCGACGGAAACGCCGTGCTGCTCCTCCTGCGAGAAAAGCGCATCGTCAATATCGCGCCGGGCCACTTCGGCGGGAGTTTCCCCGTGAAGCGGCGCGTAGTATCCACGCCGCGCCTGGATGCTGAGCCTATCCTTGGAAATCAGCGTGACTTTCAGCGTGTGGTAGTGGCCGTCGTACTTGAAATTCTGCGGAGCGAACGCGAGGAAATAGTACGCCTCGGGCGCGCCGGCTACCTCCCGCAATCCTTCCGCGAGATCGTTGTTGTCGTGAAACGCGTACCCGCCGCTATCGTCGGCGAAAGAGGCGAGCGACTCGGCTTGGAGGCTCTGAGCGGTAATTCTCCACTCCGCGCGGAATCCGGCGTTAGCAGGATTGGGGTCGTTCGTTCTCTGGCTGATGTCCGTTCCGATCGCGGGCACATAAAGCCCGCGCGCATCGAGCGTATTGATGAAAATGCTTTCGCGGATGGCGCGATCAATCAGGTCCGAGTACTCGACTTCGTGGGTTGTGTAAAGGAATCCGGGCGAGATCAAGACCAGGTTCCGTTGTCCAGGCATAGCCGACAGCCTCTGCAGGACCTCGTGCATGCGGCGCAGCGTGTTTTCCGTTTGCGTGGAAGTTTCTTGCTCGACGCGAAGAGCCATATCCGTGACAAGCGCCTGCGCCCTCTCGATGTCAGCCGCGCTCGGTTGGCCGGTCTGGGTGGGGTTCGGCGACGCGGAGCAGACCAGCGCGTCCGCAGTGGCGACATCAATGGCTTGCTGGTCGTGATGGTTCTGGATCAAATCGGCTTCGTAAGGTTCTATGGGCGGGCAATCCGTCGGGGACGAAATACCCCCAGTCACGGTGTCGACCTGCAAATCACGCAGCTTCTCGTGCAGCTTGGCGATATCGTCGGTGAAGTCCAACTGATTGCGGCCGGAGACCGTGAGTATCGCCACGCGATCCGTGGGTTTGACGGAGGTATCGAGATACTTGGACGCGGCGTTGCGCGCCTGCATCAAGTCTTCCTGGTTGAGCAGCGCGTCGTCAAACAGCAACGCGACGAAACGCGAAGGAGGCAGAAACGCCGGAGCGGCGGACTCTCCGGGATTGGGCGCGACGGCAGGGGAGACCGCTGGAACGACGGGATGAGCAGCAGAGTCCGGCGTCTCTATCGAGAAGTTCGAGATGATCTGAGGCTTGCCGTCCTGAAACAGCTGGAAATCTTCCTTGTGGAGCGTCGCGACGGCGTGCCCCTTTGCGTCGCGGACGATTACGCGAACGGGCACCAAGTTCACAAGCACGCGCAGGGGCACGGAAGCCTCCTGGGTGGTCATTTCGGCCACGTCGGCGGTCGCGGGGGCGGGTGCGGCAGGGACGGGGGCAGTACCAACTGTCGGAGGCTGCTGCGGCGATGCATCCTGGGAGGGCGCTACCTGGGATGATTGCGTTTGGGAGGATTGGGCGTGCGCAAGGGCGAAGCGCGCATCGCCTGCCCAAGCCAGCAGGAGGCCGAGCAAAATGACGGCAGAAATTCGCAGACTCTTCGCCGCTGGCTCGCTCATTCGGGACCCCCAAGGCAGCCCGGAGCCCACCGCACCGGGTTGATTCCTTGCTTGGACTCCGGGGAGTTTACATCGAACTTACGCTGCGGGTTGGGTTTTCTTTCTTCTTGACCTGGCCCGGGGCGAGGCGCTACCGTCGCGCGAAATCAGGCCGGGGCGAACAGGCGCGGCCCGAGAGGCGCTCAATCGAAATGGGTTATTCCGGATAGGGGGTTACATGGAACGTCCCGCAGGCGTGACAATTTTGGCGGTACTGGCGTTCGTAGCCACGGGGATGCTGGTCCTGGCGGCGCTAGGGGTGTTGTTGGGCGGGGCCATCGTGGGGAACATGGCGGCGCGTCCGGGGTTTGGCATGATGGCCGGAATTGCAGGGGCCGTCTTCGGCGTGGTGTTTCTCGGTATCGCCGCTCTCTACGCGGTCATTGGCGTTGGATTCCTGAAACTACAAAATTGGGCGCGCATCTTGGCGATAGTTCTTTGCTGTCTGGGAGTGCTGTTCAACGCCCTGGGCATCCTGACCGCGCTCTTTCACTTTCACGTGTTTCTCTTGTTCTGGCGCGCCATCATCGTGGGCATTAATCTATGGATTGTGCTCTATCTCCTGAAGCCCCATGTGAAGTTGGCGTTCGGCGCGACGGGGTTCTGAGTTCGGCGGACCCGCGAGGCTCAAATGAAATTCGCGAAGATTGTATTTTGGGGCGCGGGGATTTGGGGCGTGCTGACGCTCGCGCCTCTCTATTTCATTTTCGACATGATTGGGCGGCAGGACCCGCCGGCGATCACGCATCCCTTGTTTTATTACGGCTTCGTAGGAGTGGCGCTTGCGTGGCAATTCGCATTCTTCGCGATCGCGAAAGATCCGGCGCGCTTCCGGCTGATGATGATTCCGTCCGTGCTTGAAAAGCTGGCGTTTGGAATTCCCGCGATCGTGCTTTACGTTGAGCGGCGCCTCAGTGGTAGCGATGCCGTCCTCGGCTGCGTGGATTTGCTGTTCGGCGCGCTGTTCCTGGCGGCGTTCAGTTCAACCGCGCCTTAGGCAGCGGCCGCTCTGAGAATTCACTAATATTAAAAATCGGCTTCCGGGTCTGGTCCCTGAAACTTTCCCTCGGAATCCAACTTCCCGATAGGCGGAATCTCCAAGCCAGAATTCTTACGGACGTCGTCTAAGACACTGTGAATGACTTCTTGTCCGTAAATTTCTCCCACCGCAAATCTGAAACCGGATAAATTCCCGCGCCAGAATTCCGTTTCGCGGCTTGCCGCGCTCTTGTCGCATTCCGCGTGATAGCTCGTCAACAAGAACGAAACCCGTTCTGCAAGTTGACTGACGGTTTCAGCGCTCGGACTCGTTCGGGTCATATGCTCCTCCCTTTTCGAAGAAAATCCGGCATGGTATGCGCGGTGATGAGGAACGCGTCGGATCCAAGAACTGTTATCGCTTACCAGTCAGGTAGAAGGAGAGATCAAATCGGTCGTGATCCCAATCCGCCTTATGGTCTCGACACCATTGGCGGGATTTGTCCATTTTGGTGATGTCGTGGTGGACCTGGCCGCTGTTGTCGCCGTAGCGGATGACATCGCTATCAATTCGCGCGCGATCCGATTCGAGCCGGCGTTGGCATTCGGCTTGATGGTCTCCGTCAGCGAGAGAAGGGATGCCGAATGCGGAGACTAACCCACCGACGATTGCTACATTCAGGGCCAGTCGAATCCAGAAATTCTTACTCGTCATGATAACCTCCGCCCGTCATGCGATTTCTCACGGTTTCGGATCAACGGCTCGCGGTCCGGGACAAATATCATAGGATCTTTGTACGACGCGCTTCTGCCCAATAAGGGACACATTGACCGTGCTGCGCGGGTCGAATACACTACATAATTCGCTTGCGTCCGCGAGGGGCATCCGATGCGCCGACTCCGCCGCTAGAACAGGCCAGCCCGCGAAAATAGAGGAGAAAGATCGTTGCCGAAACGTACGTTTCAGCCCCATGTTCGCCGCCGTCACAAAAAACACGGCTTCCGAAAACGCATGAAGAGCCAGGGTGGACGGAAAGTCCTTGCGCAACGCCGCAAAAAAGGACGCCACAGTCTCACGCGAGTCTGACGCGCCGCCGCTCGGTTTGCCGCGCGAATGCCGCGTGGTGCGCCGCGCTGAATACGACGCCGTCTATCGCGAGGGACGGCGCCGGTCGAGCCGCGAGTTCACTATTTTCGTTCGCCCCAATGGCCTCGATCTCAGCCGGTTTGGCTGGAGCATCAAGAAAGCGCTGGGCGGCGCGGTCCGGCGCAACCGCATCCGGCGCCGGCTGCGCGAAATTTTGAGATTGCACCGACAGGAGATTGCCCCGGGATGGGACATCGTGATTCACCCGCGCAGCTCGGCGGCCACAGCGGATTTTTCAGCGCTGACCAGGGAATTGCTGCAGCTGATTCCTCGCGTACCCACGCCTTGAACCCGGCCGGCGAAGCGCCCCGATTGACCGGACGAGCGAAATCATTGGCCGCCTGGATGCCGCTCCTGCTGGTCCGTTTCTACATCACGTTCCTTTCGCCATTTTTCGGAGGCGCGTGCAGGTTCCATCCCTCCTGCTCGAACTACGCCGCGGAGGCGATCGAGCGCCATGGCGCCGCGCGCGGATTGTCCCTCGCGCTTCGGCGTCTGCTGCGGTGCAATCCCTTTACCAAGGGCGGAAAATTCGATCCCGTGCCGGATGAACTTCCGGGCAAGCACTTGGCACATCTGCCGCGAACGCAGGGTGACCGGCAGTGAAGGAGATGTCGGACCAGACCCGCGGAGTCATCTTCGTAGTCATCGTGATTGCCGTCACATTTATCTGGATGCATTACTTCCAGCCGCCCCTTCCGCCGCCGCAAAAATCCGGCACGGTCGCCGGGCAGACGACGCCCGGACAAGCTCCCGGTGCGGGCTCGGGCCAATCGAATTCCACACAGAGTGCGATGCAGGGCGCCATGCAGATGACCGCAGGCGGCGCGCCGGCCATGGCCGCGAAAATTCCGGTGGCGCAGGCCACGGCGGAAACCAACATCGTTGTCGAAAGCAATCTCTATCGCGTCGAGCTATCGAATCACGGCGCGGTGGCGCGAAGCTGGGAGCTGAAGAAATATTTCGACGATCAGAAGCCACCGCGCCCGCTCGATCTGGTCAACCCCGATGTCGCGCAGGAACTCGGCTGGCCGCTCTCACTGATGTTTTCCGATCCGCAATTGGAAGCGCAGGCGAATTCCGCGCTCTACGAAGTCACGCCCAGCTCCGAGGATCTCACCGCGCCCGCCGAAATCACCTTCCACTACAGCGATGGGCATCTCGACGTCACCAAGAAACTGAACTTTACGCAGGATTACCAGATGTCAATCGAGGTGACGGCCTCGCTCGACGGCAGGCCGCTCGCGCCCGCCATCGCCTGGCGCGGCGGATTTGGAGACAAGGCCGTCCGCAACGCCTCGCAGCTGGTGACCGTTTTCTACAAGCAGGCGGACAGCCTGAGCCTGCTGCAATATAAAAAGCTCGGCGTTTCGGGGAATCAGGTTCAGCCGTTCGAGCAACCCGGCTCGATGCAGTTTACCGGAGTCATGGACCAGTTTTTCGCCGCCGCGTTCATTCCCGACGGGACCGACCTGGGACTCTGGCACTGGACGCAGTGGCACCACTTCACCGCGGACAATCAACCGGCGACCTCTCCCGAAGCGGAAATCGCCGTGGGTGCGACGGCTCCCGGGCCGGTGAAGGCGCGAATTTTCGTCGGCCCGAAAGACCTGGGCCTGCTCATCAAAGTACAGCCGTCCCTGGAACAGCTGGTCAATTTCGGCTGGACCGGAGTGATCGCCAAGCCGCTGCTTTTCGCGCTGCAATGGCTGCATCGCTACATTCCCAACTGGGGCTGGGCCATTGTCGCGCTCACGCTGGTGATCAACTTCGCCGTGTTTCCGCTGAAGATGAAGAGCTGGCGATCCATGCAGGACATGCAGAAAATCGCGCCGGAAATGAAGCAGATTCAGGATAAGTACAAAAAGTATTCGATGACCGACCCGCGCAAAAAGGGCATGCAGGACGAAATGGCGGAGCTATACCAGCGCCACGGCATCAATCCCATGGCGCAACTGGGTGGCTGCGTGCCGATGCTGATACAGATGCCCATCTGGTGGGCGCTGTGGCGCGTGCTGACGGGTGCGATCGAGCTGCGGCACGCCCCGTTTGTCTTCTGGATCCGGGATCTCTCGGTGCGGGATCCGTATTACATTTTGCCGGTGGCCATGGCCATCACCATGTATTTAATGACCAAGATGACGCCGCAAAGCGCTGCCATCGATCCGTCGCAGCAGAAAATGATGCGGCTCATGCCGCTGATGTTCGCGGCGATCTTTTTCAGCTATGCAAGCGGCTTGAATCTCTATATGTTCACCAGCAACCTGGTGGGCGTGGGGCAACAATATTATCTGAACCGGACCCGGCCGCTGCCCACGAACAGCCCATTCAAGAATAAAAAGAAGAAACTACAATGAACGGCGATCGAACACCGCATATGAACCGGCCGCCCAGCCGGCAATTTCCGCGCCGGGAGCACACGGCCCCTCCGCCGCCGCTGGACCGCGAGCGCGCCGTTGCGGAGCTGAAGCGATTTCTCGATCTCGCCGTCAGCGAAATGGGCCTCGCCGTGGAATTTGAGGCGTCCGCGCCGGCTGGCGATGAGGCTGAAGTCATCGTGATATTCACTGGCGCCGATCAGGAACTGCTGCTCGAGAACGACGCGGAGCTTCTGCTCTCGCTGGAGCACATCGCGCATCGCTGGCTGCGACTCGACCCGCGGCTGCACGATCGAGTGAAGTTCGATAGCGGCGAATATCGCGCCGCGCGGCTCGCGGAATTGAAGCTTTCGGCGCGAGTGGCCGCGCAACGTGTGCGCGAAACCGGCCAGCCGTTCCAATTCAATCCCATGTCGTCGCGCGAGCGCCGCATCGTTCACCTCGAGCTCAATGGCGCCGCAGGCGTGCGCACGGAGAGCGAAGGTTCCGGCGATCGCCGCCAGCTTGTGGTTTATCCTGCCAGTCCCCCGAATAAAAGGTAGCTGCGGTCCACTTGGAGTGCTTCCGGGCCGACGCTAAGTTCGCCACCGTCGAGCAGTGTCATCCCGAGGGCGAAGTGTGCCCGAGGGAAATCTCTTCGGCATAAATGCCCAGCGATGACTTCACACGAAGAGAGATTCCTCGGCCAAAGGCGGGCCTCGGAATGACAGACTCTCCGCTTGGGGTGCTTCTTGGCGGCGCCAAGTTCGCTACCGTCGAGCGTTGTCATCCCGAGGGCTAGGTGTGCCCGAGGGAAATCTCTTCGGCGTAAATGCCCAGCGATGACTTCACACGAAGAGAGATTCCTCGGCCAAAGGCGGCCTCGGAATGACAGACTCCCCCCCCAGCCGCAGCGATCGGAAGGGCGGAAGTTTATTCCCGCCGCTACACTTCGATCGCGTAGCCTTCTTTTCCGACGTTGATGCACAGCGTTGCGCCGAGCTGGTCGGAAAGCCCCGCGGTTTCGTGGATGTGTCCGCAGAAGAGAAACGGCGGCTGCTCGCGCTCGACCCACGCGCGCAACGCCGGACTGCCCGCATGCTGGCCGGGAGCGTATTCATCGAGCCGTGTGCCGTACGGCGGAAAATGAACCACCAGATGAAGCCCGGCGATTCCGTCGAACGGCGCGAGAGCCTCCGCGATCTCCTCCTCGGAGTATTCGCCGGGAGTCTTGAACGGAGTGATGTTGCTATAGCCGAGGCCCGCCCAGGGCGTGGAATTCGTCTGCAGCACGCGGCGATGAAAATCCACGAAGCCGAAGCGCCGGCAGAATTCGCGAATGTCGTCGTGGGTCTCGTGATTTCCGGGCAGCACCCAGAGCCGCTCGCCGAGCGGCTTGAGCACTTTGCCGCAGCGGTCGAGCCCTTTACGAAACGTGGCGAGATCGCCCGCGGCGATGTAGACGTCGGCCGGCTGCTCGACGATCCGCGCAAGCGCGCGGAGATCGCCGTGAATATCGCTGAAGATCAGGACCTTCACTGGGTTTTCTTCGCGGGTGGGGCGGTCGGGGGTTGTTGCGGAACCATCCGTCTCATGCTGCTCTGCAGCATGCCGTTCGTGAGCCAGCCTTCCTCGAGGACATTGCCCGCCTCGTCGAAGACCACGCGATATGTGAACGGCTGAGGGCCGCGCCGCCTCCCGTCCTGAAAACGGTTTTCGCCCAGCTCAACCACCGGATGGCCGTCCTCCATGAAGCTGATGATGGATGGAAAGCGCGCGAAATTCCAGTAGAGCCGCACATCGGGAAGCTGGAACGCGCGCGAGATGAACTCGTTCGGCGGCGAATCAGGGATGAAGTTGAAAACGGCCGGTCCGGGCGCGCGCAGATCGAACTGCGATTCGAATATGCCGTCGGGCGAGCGTATCGCGTCGCCCCAATCGAGCCACGACGGCGGGACCGGCAGCGCGCCGATCCGCATAATTTTAATGTGGTGTTGATCCGCGAACGCTTTGGCGCGCAGAAGCGCCTCGTGATGCGCCACCGAGCAGGCGAATAAATACACGAGCGCCGCGAACGCTCCCGCCTGGCACCATTGCGTGCGCGTCACGCGGAAGCCCCAGCCGCCCTTCGCCGGCGCGAAAAACAGCGCGGCCAGCACCAGGCTCGCGAGTCCTGCAACCCACAAATGGAAGGGATACGCGGCTGCCCGCGTCAGCAGCCATGCCAGCAGGTCGCCCGCGCTGAATAGCGCCCACATCCGCCAGGCGCGCGCGCGGCTTTTTTCCGGATCGCGATAGATCCAGGCGATCACCTGCGGCACGAGGATGATCGCGGTAAAGCTGAAATCAATGATGAAGAGCAGGTCCCAAGCGACGCGCTCGCGCGATATCGGAAACCACATGCGCGTGCCGAACGACGTCATGGCGTCGAGCAGGATGTGGCTGGCAATGCCCACGCCGTAAATCAACGTGAGCATTGCAAGCGGCGGAGATTCCAGATCGTGAAAGCGCGGCCACCGCCGCTTGACCCATGGAAGGAGGGCGCGCGTCAGTACGGCGAGAAGAATTGCGAAAAATGGCAGCCCGACGAAGGAGTGCGTGATCGCGCGATGGTACTTCACGATGCTGAGGGGATCGCGCGAGATCGCCTCCGCAAAGATATCCACATCGGGGAAAACCGCGCCGAGCGTCGCCGCAAAAATGGCGACTCGCTCCTGGCGCTTCGAAAAAAATCCCTTGCCGAGTAGCGCGCCCGCGATTCCGTGAGTTACAGGGTCCATGAAGGATTCAAAACGGCAGAAGTGTACACGATTCGCCGCGTCAGCGCGATCTCAAGCAGGTCAGGGTGTTGGTTTCATCCGGGGGCTCGCTCGGTGGTCATATCGTATCGGGGCCGTCTTGCGTAGCGCCGGCATCTCGCCGGCTCTTTATTTTCGGTGTGCTCTTGGTTTTCTCTGTGCTCTTTGTGCTTACTCTGTGTCCTCTGTGGTGAGTCCCAGGTTTTTCCGCGCGCTCAAGAAACCTCGAGCAGCACGAGCGACATATCGTCAGTAGGCGCGCCATCGCGCCACGCCGCGACGCGATTCAGGATCGCCTGCTGCATATCGCCGAACGGCAGCAGCGCCGTCTCGCGCACGATTTTTTGCACGCCCTCAGTTCCCAGCATCTCGCCATCGGTATCGAAGACCTCGCTGATTCCGTCGGTGTAAAGCACCACGCGGTCGCCGCGGTTGAGGTCCACTTCGATCGCGGCCTCCGTCGCAACCGCATCGGACAGGCCGCCGAGCACCATGCTGCGCGATTCCAGCAGCCGCGGCTCCTGGCCGGGCGTCACGATCATTGCCGGCGGATGTCCGGCGCCGGCGAAAATCATCCGCCGCCCTCCGATGTCAATCCGCGCGGCCGCGAGCGTAAAGAGAAGCGCGGAGCTGCCCAGGTTTTGCATCACGAAGCGGTTCAGTTCCCGCAGCATCGCGTTGAGCGGCGCGCCGCTGCGCAACTGCGCCATCGTCTCGCTGTAGATGCGGTTGGCGACCAGCGCCGATCCGATGCCGTGGCCCGAAACGTCGCATACCATAAGGTTCAGGTGGCGATCGTCGAGCGGGCTGACCAGGCCGAAGTCGCCGCCGATCGAGCGCACCGGATGAAAATACGCGTCCACGCGCATCCCACCCCATACCAGCGACTCCGGAGCGAGACTTTGCTGCACGCGCGCGGCCAGCAAAAGGTCCTCATCAATTTCGCTCTGCCGCTCTTTCAGCCGCGCGTTGGCCTGGCGCAAATCGGCTTCGGCGCTCTTCTGCTCCGAGATGTCCGTGAACGTGACGACGGAGAATTCGAGGCCGTCCGGGTCTTCGAACATGCGGGCGCTGATAATCACCGGCACGCGGCTACCGTCCTTCTTGGGAAGGACGAACTCGTAGCGGTTCTTGCCCGATACGTTTCCTTTGGCTATTTGGGCCTCAATGAACCCGTACTCCTCCGCGGAGTAAAACTGGGCGCCGGTGTGGCCAACCACTTCGGCGGAAGGAAAACCGAGCAATTCTTCCATGCAGGAGTTGATGAAAAGAATCTTGCGGCAGTCGTCCAGAATCATCACACCCTCGTTGAGCGTTTCGAGGATGTCTTCCATCTGCAGTAGCCAGTCGGGGCGTTCGATGTTCATCGGGTCTCTTTTCAGATGCTGCAGGGTGCGGCGAAGAAGCATCTTATCGAATTCCGGCCTAAGCGCCAAAGCGCCGCCGAGGCTGTAGAATGGAGGCCGCGCGGCGCGCGAATATGAGTGCAAACGGACACCGAAATCCGCCGGGACCGAAGGGCTTGCCGATCATGGGCATGGCGCTGAGTCTCCGCAAGGATCCCCTGGCCGGAATGCGGCAGATGGCCCGCGACTACGGCGACATTGTCCGCTTCGAGGTGATGGGGCAGGAACGCATCCTGCTGAATCGTCCCGACCTGATCAATCAGGTGCTCGTGATCCAGCATGGCAAATTCCATAAGAGCGAGCTGACCAGAAGAATCACCAGGCGGATGCTGGGCCAGGGCCTGCTGATCAGCGAAGGCGAATTCTGGCGGCGGCAGCGGCGCCTGGCACAGCCGGCGTTCCACCGCAGCCGTACCAACGACTACGCCGCCACCATGCTCGAGATCGCGCAGGTCCACATCCGCGACTGGCGCGATGGAGAAGAGCGCAATATCGCGCAGGAAATGACGGGGCTCACGCTCGATATCGCCGTGCGCACGCTCTTTGGCACGACTTTGCCGGGGGAAGCGCGGCAGGTCGGCCACGCGATGACCTTCCTGATGCGCTATTCGTTGCGCCGGCAGCGCTTGCCGTTTCGCATTCCCGAAAAATGGCCCACGCCGGCGAACCGCCGCGCGAATCGAGAGCTCGAGTTCATTGCCTCGCTTGTTTACCGGATTATTTCCGAGCGCCGCGCGGAGGGGGATTCCAGCCAACACAATGATCTCCTCGCCCTGCTGATGGGCGCGATGGACGAAGACGGCAGCCAGATGACGCCGCAACAGCTCCACGACGAGACGATGACGCTGTTTCTCGCCGGCCATGAAACCACGGCGCAGATGCTTGGATGGACCTGGTACGCGCTCAGCCAGAATCCCGCCGTCGAATCGCGCCTGCACGAGGAATTGCACGGCGTGCTGGGCGGCCGGCCGCCCGAAGCGGCGGATTTTCCGCGGCTCCCTTATTTGCAGGCGGTGATGAGCGAAGTCCTGCGGCTGTATCCGCCCGCGTACATTCTGGCGCGCGAGACGGTCGAGCCATGCGAGATCGGCGGCTACCAGCTTCGCGTGGGCTCCACGGTTGTGCTCTCGCAGTGGATCATGCATCGCGATTCACGCTATTACGACGATTCCGAAGCGTTCCGTCCCGAGCGCTGGCTCGATGGGCTGGCGGATCGCTTGCCGCCCGGCGCCTATTTTCCGTTTGGAGACGGCCCGCGCCGCTGCATCGGCCAGGGATTCGCGCTGCTCGAAGCGGCCATCGTGACGGCGACGATCGCGCAGAAATTCAGCTTCCGCATGGTCCCCGGTCATCCCGTCGTGCCGGAGCCGCTGGTAACCCTGCGCCCCCGCCACGGCATCCAGATGACGCTCCACGCACGCGCGTAGTCCCCAATCTGTCCGGACCCGGTGCCTCGCCATCAACGGTCGTTTAGTAGGGGCGCAGCGTGCTGCGCCTGGCGCCGAATCACCACGTCGCAGCCACGAGCGCGATGTGACGGCCGATCCATTTCCGGAAAATGGCGAATCCTAGCCAAGGATGTTTGCCGGGCGTAGCGGTGCTACGCCCCTACGAATTTCCTGACCGACTCCCCGCCGTTCGCGCCGCGAGGTCGTGCGAAATTAATGCACGAATTCGCCCGTTCCGCCGCTCGACCACGGATCATACGTCAGGTAAAAACGCATCCGGTCGCGCGTGGGGGGATGGTCATAGGTCAGCAGGACGTTCAGAGGGCTTGGGTCGGGATACTCGAGGTTCGTTTCGCCCAGCACTTGAAACGCCTGCGCACCCACCTGGGCTGCATCCGGCGTCAGCCCATGCGTCACTTCGATCGAGTATTGATCCGCCTGATGCTCGAAGTAGCGGCTGACGGTGTTCGAAACGGGCGACGCGATGAACGTGATGATGCTCAGCAGCAGAAGCAGAACCGGCAGCGACGCCAGATCATCCACTCCGCGAATCCCCCATGCCGCACCCCGCCGCGCGACTAACCATTCGAGCAACCGAAATCCAAGATAGAACGCGATGAAGAGCCCAGCGAAAGAAATCAACAGTCCCTTGGCTATGTGGTTCAAGACGTAGTGGCCTGTCTCGTGGCCCATGACGGCCACAATTTCCGGCGTGGTCATTTTTGCGACAGTCGTGTCGTACACCACCATGCGCTTCGACGCCCCAAACCCGGTCACGTACGCGTTCAGATCGGTGCCCTTCACTGCTTCGCCCATCAGGAACATTCGTTCCGGCGGAATATTTTCACCGGCGCGCTGCACCATTTGCTCGAGCGCGGCCGTAAGCGCCGGATCTTTCTGCGCCAGAGGCTCGAACTTGTTGAACAGCGGATTGATTATCAGCGGCTGTAAAAAGGTCAGCAGTACCACGAGCGGCAGCGAAACCAGCCAAAAATAGAACCACCACCGCTTCGGACTCCTCCGGATCACAGCGTATAGAATCGCGACCAGAATGATCCCGAGGATGATGCTGATGAGCTCGCCCTTCACCTGATCCCATGCCCACGATCCCCATCCCTGCACCGAGAGCCCGTAGTTGCGCAAGACCGTGTGCGCGTAAATTTCCTGCGGCAACCCAAGAATGTCACTCGTGAGGATCAGCAGCGGCGCAAACACCAGCACTTGCACGAAGCGATTCGATGAAGCGCGTTCCGCCCAGTCGCGGTACTTCGGTGCAAATTTCAGCCGGAGGATCAGCCACAGGACGATCAGTCCATAGATTGTTCCGACCAGTATGAATTCGAGGCGAATCTTGCTCAGGCGCTCCGTTTTCTTGTAAAGCTCCGGCGGGAGCGTGTACGCCGTGACTATTTTCGTCGCCGCTTGCGGCGCAGCGTTCAGCGACGACTGTTGCTCTTGCGCTTGAGGAATCGGCCCGGGCGGCGCTTGCGCGCCGGCGAGCGGCGAATGGAGGCACAACGCAATCGCGCACGCCGCAAGAACGAGCTTCAGCTTTTTCATCTTCCCCCCACTGGTGGATCAGACGTCGCGCGCAAGTATCTGACAATCCGGCCAGGATTGTCATCCTGAGACGCGCGCGCTCGGCCCGCCGAAGGACCTCTCTCCGTCGCCCCACATCCCTCGCCCGGCCCAAAACTCTGGCATAATGCCGCCACTATGACAGCCAGTACCGCAAGCCCGCTTCCGACCGTCAATCGCCAGTTCACATTGGCCGCGCGCCCCGTGGGAATGCCGAAGGAATCCGATTTCCGTCTCGTCGAGGCGCCGATCCCCGCCCTCGCAAACGGACAAATTCTGCTGCGCACGCTTTTTCTCTCGGTTGACCCATACATGCGCGGGCGGATGACCGGCGTCCGCACCTACGCCGATCCCGTTGATATCGGCCAGCTGATGGTAGGCGGCACTGTCGGCAAGGTCGTGCAATCCACGAATCCGCAATTTCGCGCCGGAGATATCTTCGCCGGCTACTGGGGCTGGCAGGAATATGCCGTCTCGGACGGCAAAGGTCTGCAGAAGCTGGACGCGAGCGTCGCTCCCGTATCCACCGCGCTCGGCGTGCTCGGTATGCCGGGAATGACCGCCTATTTCGGCTTGCTCGAGATATGCCAGCCGAAGCCGGGCGAGACGGTCGTCGTTTCCGGCGCAGGGGGAGCCGTCGGATCGCTCGTGGGCCAGATCGCGAAGATCAAGGGATGCCGCGCCGTGGGAATCGCCGGCACCGATGACAAAGTTGCGTGGCTCACCGGCGAAATGGGTTTCGATGCCGCGTTCAATTACAAAACCACGCAGGATTATGTCGCCAAGCTGAAAGAACTTTGTCCCAGCGGCATTGACTGCTATTTCGACAACGTTGGCGGCGCCGTCACCGACGCCGTCCTGCCGGTGCTGAACGTCCGGTCGCGCATCTCCATCTCCGGGCAGATTTCGCAGTACAACGCGACGAAGCCGGAACCCGGCGTGCGGCCGTACATCTATTTGCTCAGCAAGCAATCGCGCGCGGAAGGCTTCATCATCACCCAATTCATGAATCGCTTCCCCGAAGGCATCGCGCAAATGGCGCAGTGGCTCAAGGAAGGCAAACTGAAACACCGCGAGCAAATCGTCGAAGGCTTCGAGAACGCGCCCCGCGCCTTGATCGGCGTACTCAGCGGAGATAACACCGGCAAGATGCTCGTCAAATTCTCCGAGGCCTGATTCCTGCAACTGAGTAACGGACAATCGCCCAGGCAACCGACGGGCGCGATTCACCACGAACCGCGCAGTCCAATCCACGCCAAAGGGCGCCCCACGCTTTGGGTTGCAAGGGTGGGCGGCCCGGTTCATTCAGTGCTCCGCGCCATGCCGCGAAGTACAGTTACCTCTTTGGATGCCGCGCTGGACGCGGATTGCCACGCGTCGTCCGCCGCGACTAATATGGACATGTAGAACGCGCTCTCGACGAGGGAGAAGTAATATGAGAATCGCACGCTGGGCATTCACCGTTTTCTTGATAACGCCGCTGACCGCGCCGCTGAGGACCGCCTCCGCGATGCCTCGGCAGCAGGACGATTCGTTGGCGGCTGCCGCTCGCCGCGCGCAAGATAAGAAGGCGCGGCAGGCGAGTTCCTCCAAGCCAGCCAAGGTTTGGGACAACGACAATCTGCCGGACACGCCCGGAGCCATCAACGTGATCGGGCCGGATCAACCTCCCGCGGACTCGTCCGCAATGCCCGGCAACAATGCCGCCAACCCACCGGCCGTGGACCCGAAGACCGCGGCTGCCAATAGATCTGCCGCGGAGGGCGACCTCGCCTCGGCCAAGAACAAGCTCGCGGACCTGAAGGCCGATCTCGACGTGATGCAGCGCAAATATGAGATGGATCAGTCCAGCTACTACGGCAAGACCAACTACGCCGCCGACAAAGACGGCGCGGCCGCGCTCGCCAGCGAAAAGGCTGACATAGACGACAAGCTGGACGAAGTCGCCACCGCGGAAAAGCAGCTGGCGGAATTGCAATCGAAGGTTGACACCGCTAGTGCCGACAAACCGCCCGCCGCGAAGTAACCCATCACTCCGGTTTCTGTAGGGCCAGCGTCTCGGTGGCGATTTTGACGCGCGCGCTTCCGGAAACGTACCCCTACTAATAGTACATATTTTCCTTGACACACTAGACGCCCCGGCGCACAATCCCGCCAGTTCCAGGGGGCGTTTTCCGTTTCACATGCTTGCCGGCGTTCTTCGCTCGCTTTCCGCCGCAGGCCCATCTGACTGCGAGGCAAAAGGATGCAATATCTGCCCGGCTGGACGGTGCAGTGCTTGACTCCGGAATGTCCCGCGCGTGGCCACTGGCTCCGCGTACAGGGCAGGCCACAGGAAATCTGCAGCAATTGTGGCGCTCCGCTTCACAACGTGCCTCCGCCGCTCGCGCCGCGTTTTCGCATGCGGCCCCGCGCCCTTTCGAGTTATCGCCCGGCGCGGCCTCCGCGCTGAATCTACCGCGGCCCCGCCAACCAAATGGCTAGAGTACCGGCCCGGATCGCCTCTGAACACACCAGGGCGGTTCGGGCATTTTCATTGCCCATTTCATGGCAAGACGCTCGGTTTCGCAATTACAGGATGGAGGGCAAAAAAGGGGGAGCGGCCGGTGGGGGGACCGGCCGCTCGTGGGCATTGGGGGTGATGGAGGTGCAGCAACTCGGGGCACTCGCCCCGAATCCATAGTCATTCTGCCGGTAGTTCGCTGCACGGTCGATAGCCAGCTGGATTCAATCGTGTCAGTACCTTCGTACTTGTCCTCAGATTTCGACGCACCTTCGCCGGCCGCGCCGGTTCCACGCTTTGCGTAGAGACTCCGTTGTTATTGCGTCCAGGTTTTCGCTAGAATGCGGGCCATGCCAGTCCAGCCATTTGAGGTATCCCAGCGCACGGGATCGCTTGCGACCGTGCAAATCATCAGCGTAAAGGGCGCCATCACGTTCGCCACTTCGCCCGCATTCCAGGACGCGATCGCCGCAGCCACGGCGCCGCGCTTGATCATTGACCTCACCGAAGTATCGTCCGTGGATTCGATGGCCGTCGGCACGCTCGTGCGAGCTTTTGTTTCCTGTCACAAAGTCGGCCGCAAACTCGTTCTCGTGGGGCTGAATTACCGCGTGAAAAATATTCTGCAAATCACGGGCGTGGACCCGCTGTTCGAAATTTACGCGAACATCTCGGAAGCGCAAGGCGCGCTGATCTGAACTCCGCTCGAGCGAAGCCGTCGCCGAGCCGCGCTTTTTGCCGCCGGCGCGCGGGATGTACTACGATGAGCGCCCATCAGCGATGCCACTCCCTCGAATTCCGCCGATCCTGATCCGATTTCTGCCGAAGCGCGCGACCTTGTCGCGAACCCCGCCGCAAGCCTCGCGCAAGAAGCGCGAGCGCCAACGAAACCCAGCTCAAGTCCGCGCCACGGGCGCAAGCCTCCAGCCGCATCCCGAAAATCCAAATTCGGGCGCGCTGCTGCCCTTGAAGGACGCCGCGGCGGCGCCCGGCCTTTGGCCCCTTGCCGC
>Ga0302324_100008192_pt1 | contig 22074 bp, 17 predicted proteins | sample Palsa_T0_1_FD_201949 | JGI IMG/M metagenome (GOLD analysis project Ga0302324, IMG submission 201949) | Peat permafrost microbial communities from Stordalen Mire near Abisko, Sweden - Palsa_T0_1 | ecosystem: Environmental > Terrestrial > Soil > Palsa > Peat permafrost | place: Sweden: Abisko...
AGCTCATGGCCGCGCAAGCCGCGACGCTCTTCACCGACACCACCGCAGGCACCAACAATGTCATCGTCGATGAAGCGCAAACCTACCAAACCATCGAAGGCTTCGGCGCCGCCTTCACCGACTCCGCCGCCTACCTGCTCGAGCAAGTCGAGCCTTCCTCCTCCCAGGCAAGCACGCTAAGCGACCTCTTCACCCGCACCGGCAACGGCATCGGCCTAAGTTTCATGCGTGTCCCTATCGGCGCCACCGACATCGCCCGCTCCATCTACTCCTTCGACGACAACAACGGCACAGTAGACCCGACCCTCGCAAACTTCTCCATCGCCCACGATCAAACCTACATCCTCCCGCTCATCACGCAAGCGAAAGCGCTCAACCCTCAAATGAAGTTGTTAGCCAGTCCCTGGAGTCCTCCAGGCTGGATGAAGTCCACCAACTCCATGAACTCCGGCACGCTCCTCCCGGCTGACTACACACCCTTCGCGAACTACCTCGTGAAGTATCTGCAAGCCTACAAAACCGCAGGCATTACCTACGACTACCTCACCCTCCAGAACGAACCCCTCAACCAAACCACCGCCTACCCCAGCATGTACATGGACGCCCCCACCCAACTCACCGTCATGCGCGACTACGTCCTGCCCGCCCTCACCACCGCGCAACTCACCACCAAACTCTTCGTCTACGACCACAACTGGGATACGCCCGCCTACCCCGAGACAGTCTTAACCGACCCCACCATCGCCGCCTCACCACTCATAGCCGGAACCGCCTGGCATGGCTACGCAGGCACTCCCGGAGCGCAACAAACCGTCCAGAACCAGTTCCCAACCCTCGGCACCTGGGAGACCGAACACTCCGGAGGCACCTGGCAAACCGACCAGTTCACCACCGACTTCCTCGAGATCACACAAGTCATGCGCAACGTCGCAAAATCCTTCGTCAAGTGGAGCCTCGCCCTCGACCAAACCCTCGGCCCGAACCTAACCGAACTCAACACCGGTCTCGGCGGCTGCGCAACCTGCACCCCCATCGTCACAGTCAACAGCACCACCGGCGCCGTCACCAAGGACGTCGAGTTCTACACCCTCGGCCACTACAGCAAATACGTTCAGCACGGCGCTACCCGCATCTATTCCAGTAACACTCCATCCATCGTCAGCGTCGCCTTCCTCAACCCCGACAACTCCAAGGCCCTAGTCGCCTTCAACAACTCCACAACCAGCCAATCCTTCACAATCCAGTGGGGAACTCAGGCCTTCACCTACACGCTTCCATCGCTCGCGGCCGCCACCTTCACGTGGAGCGGCACCCAGGCCGGCACGCCAACCACTCCCGCAACCTGGCAGATTCAGGGCTCCAGCTACTCCCAGGAAAGCGGTCTCGAGACCGAGACAACCGCAGACACAACCGGCGCCTATGACCTCGGCTATGTCAGCCCGAACGCCTTTGCCCTATATAAGAGCATCAACTTCGGCACCTCCGTCAGCACGGTCAGTGTTCGCACCGCCAGCGCAGGGCAGGGCGGCACCGTTCAATTCCATCTCGACTCCGTAACCGGCCCTCTGATCGCAACAGCAACGCTGCCCATCACAGGCGGTTGGCAAACCTGGCAGACCGTAACCGCGCCCGTAACCGGCGCCTCCGGCCTGCACGATCTCTACCTCACCTTCCAGGGCACCACAGCCGGAATTTCCAACCTCAACTGGTTCCAATTCAATTAGATGCCGCCCCCCCGACACTCCTAACCAACCTTCCGGACGCCCACGCTCCCCTGGGTTTGCCATTCAGTCGCTCGCACCACGACTTACCGGACCGATGTGCATCCTGCCGGCCGCATATCTTTGCCGTCGAAGTCCACCACTCAGACCCAACTCACTTCGCTCTGTGGTCCAAACGATGGAGCCGCTTCTCAACCTCGAGAACGAGCATTAACCCCGCTGTTCAGGCCTTAAGTGGATTAAGTACTTGACAAGCCACAGAGCGTTGGATCATTATGATCCGCGATTCCAATCAGCTGAAAGACAAACGTTTGTCTCGTTTCCGTCAGCTGATAGACAAACGTTTGTCTCGTTTCGATAGCTGTACATGCAGAACTGATGAAGTAATTGGAGGCACTATGAAGTCAAGTTGGTCATTATTCAGGATAGTTGCGTTTGCCATGGCCGGCATCCTGGGATTAGGCACCGCCCACGCACAGAGTACGAACGCAGGCGACATCCGCGGACTCGTCACCGATCCATCCGGCGCCCTCATCCCCGGCGCCACGGTCACCGTGATGAACCTCGACACAGGCGTAGCCAAGGACTATCCCACCAACAACGATGGCTTGTATGACACCAACTCCATCGTGGCCGGCAGCTACAAGGTCACCGTCGCTAAAACTGGATTTGAGACCTACGTACGTGGACCCATCACCGTCCTGGTCGGTATCACCGACGTCAACGCCGAACTGAAAATCGGCTCATCGAGCGTTGAGGTGACCGTCAATACCGACGTTCCCCTCCTCAACATGGAAGACGGTTCACATTCCGCAACCCTCGAAGCGCATGATATGGAGCAGATGCCAAACGTCGGCGGCAGCAACGGCCCTGACTGGCAGAACTTCATGATCCTGTTGCCCGGAGCCTCTGGCACGTATAACGGCAGCAACAACCAGGAAAACGCCTTCAATCCTGGTCAGGAAGTTTCGACCAACGGCAACCTGCCCTTCACCAACGTGCTCGCCGACGGTGCCTCCACCACGCTCCCCAGCAGCCAGAACGCCAACCCCGCCGCCTTTGAAGACGTATCGGAAGTTCAGGTCAGCCTTTCTTCCTTCTCCGCGCAGTATGGCGTAGGCGGTCTCATCATGAACCAGATCACCAAGAGCGGTACAGACAAGTTCCACGGCGTTTTGTACGAGTACTTCCAGAACAGATCGCTGAACGCCGCCAACTACGGCTTTGGTAACGTGGAGCCGGTGCCCCCCTCAACTATGACGACTTCGGCGGGACCTTCAGCGGCCCAATCCCATTCTTGGGGTTGAAGAAGAAAGCATTCTTCTTCTTCGGTTACGATCAAATTCACAATAACGCCACCACCAACGGCTACCAGACCGTTCCAACTGCCGCCATTCAGAGTGGTGATTTCACCGGGAACATCGCGGCCAACCCAACTGCCCCGTACTACATCTACGATCCCACGACGCAAACAATTGGGTCGGATTCGCAAGGCCATCCGTACCCCATTCGTAAGCGGTTCATCGACGAGTATGGAACAAACGCCATTCCCTCGGCCATGATCGATTCGGTCTCGAATGCCTTCCAGCAGTATTATCCGACCCCTACAAATCACATCCCCTACGGTAACTTCGTGCCGAACGCAACCGTCAATAGCGCCGGCGTCCTGGTGAACAACTTCTTCTCGCAGTATCCAGTGCCTCGGCCATGGAAGCGGTATTTTGGACGCTTGGATTATGCGATCACACAGAATAACCGGTTGACGCTCTCCGATACGCAAGGCGATGAAATTGAAAATGGCGCGAACGCTGTAACGGCCTGCCCAGTCGGTTGCCAGATCGGTGACGTCGACAACAACAATGCACAGGTCACCGACGTTTGGAATATCAGCTCGCGCACCGTCAATGAAGCCAGGATGGGTTTTACATCTCAGCTCAACTTCTTCCAGGACGCCGGTACGGGCTTGGGCTATCCCGACAAGCTTGGCTGGCAGTTCGCTAAAGCCGACGTTCTTCCCTCGGTCCAGTTCCAGCGCAATTATCCCTATGCCTGGATCGAGCCAGCCACCAACGCTGAATACAAGGAAATGGTCTTCGATCCTTCTGACGTCGTGACCATGATTCGCGGCAAACACGTACTCCACTTCGGTGGTGAGTTCGCGTTCTATCGTGATGACACAACCACCTGGGGCAACATCAATGCCGGCACCCTGCAGTTCGACGGCGTCTACACCGAGAATTGGACGCTTAACGATTCAGGCGTGGCCTCACCCAATCCTCAGTCGGGCGAAGAGTACGCTGACTTCCTCCTCGGCTACGCTCAGAACTGGAGCGCGAGCGTCTCTCCTGAATATGGTGTGCGTTTGAAGAAGCCCCAGATGTTCGTTCAGGACGACTGGAAGGTCAAACAGAACCTGACCATCAACCTTGGTCTCCGCTACGAAATCAGCCACGGTTATAACGAGGTCAGGGGCAACATGGACAGCTTTGACCCAACCGTAACGAACCCGGCAACCGGCACGCTCGGTGCCTATTGGTTTGGAGAAACCCACGCCAACGGCCGAACCTCTCTGCAGGCGAACGTATTTAGTACTTTCCTGCCGAGAGCTGGCTTCTCCTGGCTCGTGCATCCCAACACCACCGTGCGCGGCGGTTTCGGCCTATACTCCTACAACTGGAGCACGGATAACTACGGCGGCGCTACCAATGCGGGCTTAGGTCAATCCGTCTCTTCCGCCGGAAGTGTCAACGACTCCTCGAACGGAATCTATCCAACGACCAAGTTCGATGGGCCCGGCACTCTCTTCCCCTTGGGCGGCGGCTCAATGACACCTCTGCCGTACACAGCGGCTTCTCAGGACCCAACCAGGTTCAACGGACAAAACGCGGGCTACATCGCCTACCACACTGCAATCCCGAAGATCTATCAGTGGAACTTCGGTATGGAGTGGCAGTTGAGCACCAACACGGTCGCGACCATGAGCTACGTCGGCAGTCATGGGCAAAACCTGACCTTCCCCACCAATATCAACGCCGTTCCTGAAAACGAGCTGTCATCCAGCGACGTCTCGGGTTGCGGTACCGGATCAACGGTCAACTGCGCAGTCGCGTATCCGATTTATAAGCAGATCACCGGAAACCTCTATCAGGCGATCTCCAACTACAATTCGCTGCAGACAACCATCACCAAGCGCCTGCAACACGGGTTTAGCTTCAGCGCCAACTACACCTGGTCGCACTTCCTGGATGACCAGGATTCGTCCGGATGGGGAACGCATGCTGGTCCGCAGCCCTATCAATACGCAAGCACCCTGACCGTGAATAATGCAAGTAAGAATTACGGTCCCTCCAACTTTGACGTCCGCAACGCCTTCAAGGGATTCGTAATCTATCAACTTCCCTTCGGCAAAGGCAAAGCGTTCTTGAATAAGAACTGGTTCGAAGATCTAACCGTCGGTGGTTGGCAGGCCTCCGCCACGGTCATCGTCTCGTCCGGAAATCCCTACCAGGTCTATGCCACCAGCAACACCTACCAGAATGCTGGCTCGCAGTATCCCAACTGGTCCGGAACCTCTCCACGGCCTGTCAATAGGAGCATCAAAGAGTGGTTCAACCCAGCCGCCTTCTCCAACCCAGGAAATGGTAACTTCGGCAATGTGGGCAAAAACCCCTTAGTCGGCCCCGGATTCAACACCGTGAATCTCTCGGCCCTTAAGGAGTTCCACTTGCCCTGGGAACGGATGGCCTTCTCCATTCGCTGCGATGCGCAAAACGCATTCAACCATCCCAGCTTTAGTCCTCCGAACGGCACGCTCGCAGGGGATAACGGTTCAACCTACACGCTCACGAGTAACCAAAGCGTCAATGCACAAGGCCAAATCATCGGAAACCAGATCACCGGCATCCAGCTTGGTGGACGTACGCTGCAGCTAGGGGCTCGCCTCTCGTTCTAGCGTGCATTGACTGTCACACCCTCCGGAGAGACGGCGAGTACCTTCGCCGTCTCTTTCTTTTTTCCGCCCACCTGTTCCGCTTCACTCTCGATATCATCTGGACAGCATGTACCCAAAGCTAAGAAGTCTTTCCACCGGATTGGTTCTGCTTTTGTCGGCGGCGGCCTGCCTCCCGCAAGCCACGCCCAACCAGCAGGAGCTCTCCTCCCATCTCCAAAAGGCGCAGGCGGACCTTCATCAGAATCGCCCTGACCTCGCCATCCCCCAGCTGCAAGCGGCGCTAGCCATCGATCCCTCCAACCTCGAAGTCCGCGCCAACCTCGGCGTCCTCCTCTTCTTCCAGGGTAAGTATGACCAGGCTCTTCCCCTTCTCCAGGCCGTAGTCACCGCCAAGCCCGACCTCTGGAAGATTCAATCTCTCCTCGGCATCGCCGAGTCCAAAACCGGCGACGACCGCCAGGGCCGCATCGATCTCGAGACCGCCTTCCCCCACATCGACGAGACCAAGCTCAAGATCAACGTCGGCCTCCAGCTAATCGAAAGCTATACCGCCACCGGTGATCTCGAGAAAGCATCGACTCTCATTGCCCAGCTTCTGGCCCTCAAGCCCACCGACCCAGAACTCCTCTACGCGGCGTATCGCATTCATTCCAACATGATGGCAGAGGATCTCCTCAGCCTCTCCCTCGCCGCTCCAGACTCCGCGCAGCTTCACCAGGCCATCGCGCACGAACTCCAGCGCACCCACGACCTCGAGGGCACCATCCGCAATCTTCGCCAGGCCCTCGCGCTCGATCCCAAACTTCCCGGCATCCACTTTGAATTAGCCGAAGCTCTCCACGCCTCCGACGATCAGCGCCTCCACACCGAGGCCCTCGAGCAATACAAGCTAGCCGTCAAAACCAATCCCTCCGACCCCAAAGCCGCAACCCGTCTCGGCGATATCGAAGTGGAGATGGGCGACCTCGACGCCGGAGAAAAGAACTATCAGCAAGCCCTCAAACTACAGCCCAACTCTGCGGACGCCAAAATTGGTATGGCCAACGTTCTCACCGAACGCGGTGACCCCGCAGCCGCAGCCCCACTGCTCGAGCAGGTCATTGCCGCCGATCCCTCCAACTACCTCGCGCACTTTCGTCTCAGCACCGTCTATCGCAAGCTGCACCGTCCAGACGACGTCAAGCGCGAACTCGATGCCTACACCAGGTACAAAGACATGCACGAGAAGTTGACAAGCATCTACAAGACCCTCGATTCTCCCGACAAGACTCCGGGGAAATAACGTGCGGCACCTGCTTCATCCAACCCTCACCCTCGCTGGCCTGCTCCTCGGCGTCCTCACGTGCGCCTCCGCCATCGCGCAAGCCCACCCCGCCCCGCCCGCGCCAACATCCACAACCCAGCCCATCGACGTCCCGCAACTCGTCGACATCACTGCCTCCACCCACATCCAATTCGAGCACCTCTCCAGCTCCGACCAGAAATACATCGTCGAATCTATGAGCGGCGGTGTCGCGCTAATCGACTACGACGGCGACGGCTACCCCGACATCTACTTCACCAACGCACCCAGCGTCGCCATGGCTCTCGCCAACAAAAAAGCCCGCAGCGCCCTCTATCACAACAACCACGACGGCACCTTCACCGACGTCACCGACAAGGCAGGCGTCGGCTATCCCTGCTGGGCCATGGGCGCAGCCGTTGGCGACTTCAACAACGACGGCCTCCCCGACCTCATCGTCAGCTGCTTCGGCGGCGTAGTCCTCTATCGCAACAACGGCGACGGCACCTTCACCGACGTCACAAAAACCTCCGGCCTCGCCATCGACAAAGGATGGGCCACAGGCGCCGTCTTCGGCGATTACGACGCCGACGGCAACACCGACCTCTTCGTCCCTCACTACGTCGACTTCAACATGAACGACCTCCCGCAATTTGGCTCGCAGATCACCTGCCAGTATCACCACGTTCCCGTGCAGTGCGGTCCGCGCGGACTCAAAGGTTCGCCCGATGCCCTCTATCGCAACAACGGCGACGGCACCTTCACCGACGTCTCCAAAGCCGCAGGCGTCGACGATCCCAGCCACTTCTTCGGCCTCGGCGCCGTCTGGTCCGACTTCGCCAACGATGGAAAGCTCGATCTCTTCGTCGCCAACGATGGCGAACCCAACTACCTCTACCGCAACGACGGCAGCGGCCACTTCAAAGACATCGCCCTCGAAAGCGGCGTGGCCGTCAGCGACGAAGGCGTCGAGCAGGCCAACATGGGCATTGCCCTCGGCGACTACCTCAACGACGGCAAGATGAGCATCGCCATCTCACACTTCAGCGAAGAGTACGCCGTCCTCTATCGCAACGACGGCAACCTAAGCTTCACCGACGTTTCTCATCAAGCCGGCATCGCCCACCCCAGCGTGCCCTACGTCGGCTGGGGCGACGCCTTCGTCGATCTCAACAACTCCGGCTGGCAGGACCTCGTTCTCGTCAACGGCCACGTCTATCCGCAGGTCGAAGACGCCAAGGCCGGCATCGCCTACCGCGAACCAAAGCTCGTCTACATCAACCAGCACAACGGCACCTTCCGCGAGATGAGCGCCGCAACCAGCAAAGCCCTCCTCATCCCTCAAGTCAGCCGAGGCCTTGCCGTAGGCGATCTCTTCCATCGCGGCGTCCTCGACCTCGTAGTCGAAAACCTCGTCGGCGGCCCCATGATCCTCGAAACCAAAGCCAACCCCTCCAATCACTGGGTAAGCTTCGCTCTCGAAGGCAGCCCCACCAATCGCCTCGCACTCAACGCGCGCATCCGCATCACCACCGGCACGCAGCAACAACTCCAGGAGATTCGCAGCGGCGGCAGTTACCTCTCACAAAGCGATCTGCACATCCACTTCGGCGTCGGCAAAGCCCGCACCCTCGACAAGGTAGAAGTCCTCTGGCCCAACGGCCCCACGCAAACCTTCACCAACGTCCAGCCCGGCCACTTCTACACCCTCAAGCAGAACGGCAAGCTAGTCCTCGCCGACCCAACCCGCTAATCTTTCTTCGCACTCTTCTTCCCACCCCGCGGCACTCCACTCGACTCCCTCACCACCAGCTCCGGTTCCACCTCAATCGTCGCCGGCAGCGTCTCGTGCGCTAGCTTTCGCAGCAGCGCCGCCGCCGCCGTGCTGCCCATCAACTTCAACGGCTGCCGAATCGTCGTCAGGCTCGGCACATGATAGGAAGCCGACTGAATATCATCGAATCCCACAATCGAAACATCATGCGGCACGTGATACCCATAGTCGTGCAACGCGCGAATACTACCCATCGCCGAGATATCGTTGAAGCAAAGAATCGCCGTAAATTTCTGCTTGCTCTCCAGCAGGTCATGAATCCCCGGATAACTGATCTCCGGTGACGTCGAATCCTTCGCCAGCTGAATCGTCAGGTGTTCATCGATCGCCAGCCCCAGGTCCCGCGCCACCTTCATCGTGGCGGACCACCGAAGCTCCGTATCGGTACTCACTGTCTGCCCCTTCATATAAACAATCTTGCGATGCCCCAGGTCGTACAGATGCCGCAGCGCAAGCCGCGCCGCGTGCTCATGATCCAGCACCACGTTCGTCACATCCGCCAGCGTCGAGTGCCCCGCGATCAGCACCGCCGGCAACGGCAGGGGATTGGTAAGCTTCGTATCAATCGCCAGAATTCCGTCAACTCCGCGCGACTGCAGCAATGCGGGGTATTCCTCGATCAGGCTCTCCAGGTGTCGATGATGCACCGTGAAATAAAAGTACCCCTCCTCCATCAACAAGTCGCCAATCCCCGACAGCACCTGCGAGTGGTATCCCTCGCCCAGCACCGGCAGCAGAATCCCAATACTGCGCATCGGCTTCCCCAGCAGCGACCGCGCAATCATGTTCGGCTTGTAGTTGAATTCGATCGCCGCTGCTCGAATCCGCTCGCGCGTCGCCTCAGGTATCGAACGCCCCGGCGTGTCGTTCAGCACAAACGAAATAGTCGATGGACTCAGATTCAGGTGCGCCGCCAGGTCCTTCAGGCTCACTCTGCGCAGGTGACCGCTCTTTGCTTTGGCTGTCGGATCGTTCGCTTGACCATCTCGCATAGGCGTCAATTTGTGCTCTCACCACAATACCAACATAATCCAGTCGGTTAACCCGCAACTCAGCTGCGGCGTTGTACGTATTAACAGGCAGATTCGCATTCCGCGATTCCCGTTTGCACCCTCGCCGTTTCACTGTAGACACAAGAACAAACGTTTGTCTAGAATGTCGGTACTCTATTGGTCGACAAGTTGCACTCTTTGTGTGACGGTTTCGTTTGATCCGGCGGATGGAATTCCTGATGGTTGGAGATCTGTAATGCGAGCACGCGCTATCCCCTCCCTGCTGATGTTCTCTGCCGTTGCGATCACCCTGGGCGCCGCAGCTATCTGTATCTCAGCTCCATCGACTCCCGTATCAGCGCATCAGGTCACCCAACCCCTCCCAACCCCTCCCTCCGATGCTGAAGCGCGCGCCTTCGCCGACAAACTCATCGCGAAAATGACCCTCGCTGAAAAGCTCGGCCAGATGACCCAGGTCCCTCTCAACAGCCCGCCACCACGCCCAGCCGATGAACTCGCGCGCACCGGCGCCGTCGGCTCCTTCCTCTTCATCACCGACGCAGCAGAAATTAATCGCCTCCAGCACGCAGCCGTCGAGCAAAGCCGCCTCCACATTCCTCTCCTCTTCGGATACGACGTCATCCACGGCTTCCGCACCATCTATCCGGTCCCCATCGCCCTCGCCGCCAGCTGGAATCCCGCCGCCGCCGAACAAGCCCAATCCATGGCCGCTCGCGAAGCCCGCGCCACCGGCATCCAGTGGACCTTCGCCCCCATGGTCGACATCGCCCGCGACCCGCGCTGGGGCCGCATCATGGAAGGCGCCGGCGAAGATCCCTTCCTCGGCTCTCGCATGGCCGAAGCCCAGGTCAAAGGCTTTCAAGGTGCATACCTCGGCGCCCCCGATCACATCATGGCATGCGTCAAGCACTTCGCAGGCTACGGCGCCGCATCCGGCGGCCGCGACTACGAAGAGTCCAACATCTCCGACGAGCAGCTTTGGAACGTCTACTTCCCGCCCTTCCACGCCGCCCTCGAAGCCGGCGCCGGCTCCATCATGAGCGCCTACATGGACCTCAACGGCGTCCCCGCAACCGGCAACCGCTGGCTCCTCCACGACGTCCTCCGCGACGACTGGAACTTCCACGGCATGGTCGTCAGCGACTGGGCAGCCGTCCAAAGCCTCACCACCCACGGCTTCTCGAAAGACACTACAGACGCGGCCGTTCGCGCCGTGAACGCCGGCGTCGACATGGAAATGTCCACCACCAACTTCCAGGACACACTCCCCTCCGCCCTCAAGCAAGGCCTCGTCACCGAAGCCACCATCAACAACGCCGTTCGCAATATCCTCATCGCCAAATACAAGCTAGGCCTCTTCAAAAATCCCTACAGCGACGCCACTCAAACTGCTTCGCAGATGGTCACACCCGAGCAGCGCGCCACCGCCCGCAAGATCGCCACGCAAACCGCCGTCCTCCTTCGCGACGAAAATAATCTCCTCCCGCTCAGCCCAAACTACAAAACCATCGCCCTCATCGGCCCGCTCGCAGACTCCAAGCCCGACATCATGGGCTCCTGGTGTCTCGCCGGCCATCCCGCTGACACCGTCACCGTCCTTGAAGGCCTCCACAAACGCTATGACTCATCCGCAAAAATTCTCTACACCAAGGGCGTAGAAATCGAACGCGAGCAGCCCTCCATCTTCGACGAACAATTCTCAAGCCCTAAGCCCACCCTGAAGACCGATGCCGAGCGCGACGCCGAGTTCCATCACGCCATCGACCTCATCAACCAGTCCGACGTCGCCGTCCTCGTTCTCGGAGAGCTCCAGAGCATGAGCGGCGAACGCGCCTCGCGCTCCTCGCTCGACCTGCCCGGCAAGCAGGAACAACTCCTCGAAGCCGCAGTAGCCACCGGCAAACCCATTGTCCTCGTGCTCCTCAACGGTCGACCCCTCAACATCACCTGGGCCTCCCAGCACGTCCCCGCCATCCTCGAAGCCTGGTATCCCGGCACCGAAGGCGGCAACGCCATCGCCGACCTGCTCTCCGGCGACGCCAACCCCGGTGGCAAGCTTCCCGTAGCCTGGCCGCTCACCATCGGCCAGATCCCCATCAACTACGCCCGCAACTTAACGCAGATTCCCGAAGCCCCCAACACCCGCTACTGGGACGGCTCCAGCGCCCCCCTCTATCCCTTCGGCTACGGCCTTAGCTACTCCACCTTCACCACCACCAACCTCCGCATCGCAACGCCCACCGTCCACGCCGGCTCAACCGTGCAAGTCTCCATCGACGTGCAAAACACCAGCAACCGCGCGGGTGACGAAGTCATTCAGCTCTACACCCATCAACGCTCCGGCAGTGCCTCCCGCCCCGTGCGCGAGCTCAAAGGCTTCGTCCGCGTCTCACTCAAGCCCAACGAAACCCGCACCATCACTCTCCCCCTCAACACCAAAGACCTCGGCTTCTGGAGTCCCCAAACCCACCACTGGTCCATGGAGCCCGGCACCTTCGACCTCTGGGCAGGCACCGACGAGACCGCCACCAACCACACCACCTTCGATCTTCTGCCGTAAAAGCTCTCAGCAAAAGTTCCCGCTTACGCCGTCATCCCGGCCCTGAGCTTGTCGAAGGGGAAGGGCGCCTCCGCATTTACCCTCGCCCCGGCCGCCGCCTTTGTACCTCCGGATGAGCAGGGGCCTTCAGCCCCCTGAACAAACACCAGCAACAGAAGGGCTTTAGCCTCTGGGCCTTTCCCACCGAAGCCGATCAAGCCTCGCCATCGCGCCCCATGCTTTACCATCGACTCACCCGGCCGCATCCGGCCACCCAAGAGAGCAGGGAACCGAATGGCATTTGTAAGCTTCATCGCAGAAGGCCGCGCCACCTACGGCATCGCCCGTCACAACGGTGTCTTCGACCTCGGCCGCCACATCGGCGCCGCCTTCCCCGACCTCCGCTCGTTCCTCACCGCTCAATCCCACGGCCGCATCGCCTCTCTCCCCGAGCCCCTCATCACCGACTACGCCACCGGCCAGTTCACCTACCTCCCCATCATCCCTAACCCCTCCAAGATCCTCTGCGTCGGCCTCAACTATCAGGATCACCTCGCCGAAACCAAGCGCCGCCCCGTCGAACACCCAACCCTCTTCACCCGTTTCGCCGACACCCTCACCGGCCACCACACTCCCATGCTCTTCCCCGCCGTCTCTTCTGCGTTCGACTACGAAGGCGAACTCGCCGTCATCATCGGCAAGCACGGCTTCCACGTCCCCGAAGATCGCGCCCTCGACATCGTCGCCGGCTACTCCATGTTCAACGACGGCTCCATCCGCGACTGGCAGCGTCACACCAACCAGTACACCCCCGGCAAAAATTTCCCCTCCACCGCCGGCTTCGGTCCCACCCTCGTTACCACAGAAGAGGCTGGCCCCCTCGCCGAAAAAACCATCCAGACCCACCTCAACGGCCAACTCGTCCAGGACGCCCACCTCGGAGACATGATCTTCTCCATCGCAAAAGTCATCGCCTACATCACCGCCTTCACCGCCCTTTCGCCCGGCGACGTCATCGCCACCGGCACCCCCGGCGGCGTCGGCTTCACCCGCGAACCTCCCCTCTACCTGCGCGCCGGCGACACCGTCACCGTTACTATCGAAGACATCGGCACCCTAACCAACACCGTCCAATCCGCACCGGCATAACTGAGAACTGAACGGACAACTGAGAACTCTCCCCCGGAGGTCCCATGCCCACCTACACCGTCACCACCACCGCCAACCACCTCACCCCTCGCCAGAAAACCCGCATCGCCCAGGACATCACCCGCATCCACAAGTCCGTCACCGGCGCCCCCGCCGTCTTCGTGCAGGTCATCTTCGCAGACATCGATCCCGCCAACCACTTCATAGCCGGCAAGCCTCTCCTGCACGACTTCATCTTCCTTCAAGGCCACATCCGCGCCGGCCGCTCGCCCGAGCAGAAACACGACCTCCTCCACCAGCTCGTGGTTGCTCTGGCTGAAGCTGCTGCCTTCCCCAAAAACGCCGTCTGGGCCTACCTCAGCGAGTTCCCCGCCAACCAGATGATCGAGTTCGGCCACACCCTCCCCCAGCCCGGCACCGAAGCCGAATGGCTCAACGCGCTTCCCCCCGAGGACCGCAACCTCATGGATCGCATCGGTCGTTAACCACACATAAGAGGCCACTTAAAAGTACCCAGCCAACTATTGGCAGGTTAGGTCACCCCCCAAATTAATTACCCCGAACCACGCTTGATCCCCCCTGCGTTGACTACTATCAGGCTCTACCCTTCGCCGAGTTCCACTCAAGGGTCTTGTAGCTGTGCCGATAAAGCTCCTGTACTCCCAACGCATAATCGCTGGGAAGGAATTGGCGCCGCAGGAGGAATGCGCAGTCCAGATGACGAATCATCACCCCCAGCCCACCCCGCTCACCGCCGCACAGGCAGACTCTTTCCTCATGGAAGAGATTCGTATCCTGCGGGAACGCGGCCTCACCGACGAGTGCATCCACGGCCTCTTCAGCGGCTTCAATATCGACGCCCGCCCCGAAGCCTCTGGTCAGCATTGGAATCTTCCCACCAACGATCAGCTCATTCGCCTGATCTGGGGCAAAGCCCTTCCCGCCCCCGTCCACCTCGACTAGCAATCCACCCCAACGCCCCCGCCTACTGGTCCGTCGATTCCGTCGGATGGCTCCGCTCGTAAAACTCGCCGTTCATAAAATGATGCCGCTGCATGCTGATGGCCAGCACCAAGAACAGCACCGTCAGCGTCACCACCACCATGAACTGAACATACTGCGGCCAGCGCGTATTCGGCCCACCTGGCGCAACCGGCTTACGCGGCCCGCTTGGAACCCCAGGGCGACTCATGCCGCTCGGAAACCCCGGGCGACTGCTTCCTCCCACAATCCCACTGCGATTCATCCCGCTTGGAATCCCAGGCCGGTCCGGTCCTCTCGAGCTTCCATCTTCTGTCATCCAGAATCCCTCCATGCAGCTCTGTTTGGATCTCTGGCCCGAAATCGTATCACCCCTTGTATCAGGTCGTCTCACCCATAGCGAGAACAAACATAGCCCCCGTCCCCAAACCTGATTCCCGAACCGAACCCCCAGCCCGCACCGCCGCAGATTGCTAAAGTAACCAAGGACAAAGCTAAGAGCTAAAAGCCGCCTTTCGAGTGTCCCAACACAGAACAGCAAATGGAATCGCCTCATCCCGCCGATAAGACCTCTACGGATGCCCGCGGGCGCGCCTCAATCGCTCTGCCCCTCGCAACATCCGCAGCCAACATCCAGGGCTTACCTCACGAGGAGATCACCATGTCCGCCAACCACAAAACCTACACCGTCGATCAGATCGCGATCGCAGCACGCGAACTCCGCGAGGCTGCCGGCGTCGACGCCGAGCGCTACACCGGCCTCGAGGTCGTTTCCCTGCTCTCCGGTGAAATCGAGATCCTCCGCCAGCGCGGCTTCACCGACGAGCGCATCACCGACCTCCTCAGCGGCTTCGACATCGAAATCAAGCCCAAGCAGATTGAGCGCCGCAGCCGAACCCCCGCAAACTTCATGCGCCGCCTCCTATGGGGCCGCCTCAACCGCGCCCGCACCCAACCTGGCCAGCTGCAAACCGAATAGCCCCACTCGTCTTACGCCGGGTGCCCCACCTTAGGCGCGTACTCCGCGCCTAAGGTGGGCTGCCACTGCCACTTTAGATTCCCCTCAGATGCCAGTCGTATACTCACCGCATCATGACGCTAGCTCGCCTCTCCCTTCTCCTCTCCACCGCCGCCCTCGCCGCCACCCTCACCCCCGCACTCTCCGCCCAGACCACCGGCCCCTACAAGCTCCTCAACATCGCCAAAATCGGTGGCGACGGTGGCTGGGATTACCTCGCAGCCGACGCCTCCAGCCGCCAGCTCTTCGTCGCCCGCTCCGGCCCCACCGGCAACCTCCACGTCTATAACCTCGACACCCTCGCCCCCATCGGCGAAGTCCCCACCGGCACCGCCCACGGCGCAGCCATCGACGACTCCAACCACCACGGCTTTGCCACCAGCAATCCCGTCACCATGTTCGACACGCAAACCCTCAAGGTCATCAAGACCATCAACACCGGCGGCCGTCCCGACGGCTACCTCGCCGACCCCGCCACCCACCGCGTCTACATCCTCTCCCACGCCTCCCCCAACGTCACCGTCCTCGACTCCAACACCGGCGACATCCTCAAAGCCTTCGACGCAGGCGGCGCCGTCGAGCAGTCTGTCCTCGACAACCACGGCCACCTCTTCATCGACCTCGAAGACAAAGACGCCATCGCCGTCATCGATACCGCCACCCTCACCGTCACCGGCAAGTACGACATCTCTTCCGTCAGCGGAGGCTGCGCCGGCCTCGCCATCGACGCCGTCCACGACGTCCTCTTCGCCTCCTGCAGCGACAAGAAGAACATGGTCATCCTCAACGCCACCAACGGCAAGATCATCACCACCCTCCCCACCGGCGAAGGCTCTGACGGCGCCGCCTTCAACCCCGACACCATGGAAGCCTTCAGCACCCAGGGTGAAGGCACCCTCGCCGTCATCAAGGAAACCTCTCCCACCACCTTCTCCCTCGAGCAGCTCCTCAAAACCCAGCCCCGCGCCCGCACCCTCACCCTCGACCAGAAGACCGGCCACATCATCACCGCCACCGCCGACTTCGGCCCCGCACCCGCCGCTCAACCCGGCCAGCGCGTCCGCCCACCCATGATCCCCAACACCTTCCGCATCCTCGTCATCGGCAAATAACCCTGCGTGGGTCGTTGCTGGTTTCACGTGGCGAAACGTGGCAACCCTTCGCGCCCTCTGCGTCAAAGCCGTTGCTCTCGCCTCACCAACTGCCACCACCTCCCGCGATTCCGCATCTCAACCGTGCATACGCCTCACTTAGAGCCGCGTATGCACGGTCGCCCTTTTCAGGAGACGCAACATGGAACGCAGAGACTTCCTCAAGACCGCCGCCGCCGGCATGGCCGCCACCACAACCTCCATCGCCCAGACTCCAGCCATCACCAGCTCCGCCTCCGGCTCCCGCCCGCAGTCCCCCGACATGATCTACCGTCAGCTCGGCACCACCGGCGAAACCGTCTCCGCCATCGGCCTCGGCGGCTATCACCTCGGCCATCAGGCTGACCCCAAAGACAGCGTCAAGATCATCCACACCGCCGTCGACCACGGCATCACCTTCATGGACAACTGCTGGGACTACAACGACGGCACCTCCGAACTCCGCATGGGCGAAGCCCTCCAAAACGGCTACCGTCAAAAGGTCTTCCTCATGAGCAAAATGGATGGCCGCACCGCCACCGAGTACAACAAACAGCTCGAGCAATCCCTCGCCCGCCTCCGCACCGACCACATCGACCTCGTCCAGTTTCACGAAGTCATCCGCATGGAAGACCCCGACCGCATCTTCGCCGACGAAGGCGCCATCCACGCTGCCATCGCTGCCCGCAAGGCCGGCAAGATCCGCTACATCGGCTTCACCGGCCACAAAGACCCCGCCGTCCACCTCCGCATGCTCGAAGTCGCCAAGCAGCACGACTTCCACTTCGACACCGTGCAGATGCCCATCAACGTAATGGACGCCCACTTCCGCTCCTTCTCCAAGGAGGTCATGCCCGTAGCCATCCAGCAGGGAATCGGCGTGCTAGCGATGAAAACCTTCGGCGACCATTTCATCCTGGAAAGCAAAACAGTCGAGCCCATCGAAGCCCTCCACTACGGCCTCACCCAACCCGTCTCCGTAGTCATCACCGGCATCGACTCGCTGCCCATCCTCGGCCAGGCCCTGCAAGCCGCCCGCACCTTCAAGCCCCTCACCGACGCCCAAATCAAATCCATCCTCGACCGCACCCAGCAAGCCGCCCTCACCGGCAAATTCGAGCTCTTCAAAACCACCCCCCACTTCGACGGCACCGCCGCCAACCCCAAATGGCTCGGCTGACCCTGATGCATTGAAGTTTGTCATCCTTCGCCAAAGGCGGAGGACCTGCTTCTGCCCTGGCCTGTCCTTCCGGATTAGCACGGGGCTTTAGCCCCCTGAAACAGCCTCCAGGAGGAAAGGGCTTTAGCCCTGGGCCTATGCTCCGGCCTCTAGGTACCCCAAGGCTTCAGCCTTGGGTCTCATAACCCCGCGCCAAAGGCCCCTACCTTGCTGCCGCAGGCCGGAGTGCAGGCGCAGCCGCAACGACCAATTGCCCTCTCTCGTCCCCCGCAAACCGTCCACATAGCCAAAATCTTGTCAAGCCCCCAAACCCCCTAACTCCAACAAACGAAACAAAATAGAGTTGGCATAGTTACCCCCACCAAAAGCCTACAATTGAACTAAGCCATCTTTTTGAAACACAGGGGCTGCGAGCCGGCGAAAGCCACTCGCAGCCCCTGGTCCATTTAATGGCCAAACCTAGGAGAAAAAACATGTTCGAACCATTCAAGATAAGCCGAGTCCTCCCGCCCCACGAGCTCAACGCCCGCCGCGCCCGCAAGCGCGTCCTGCCCCAGCCCCCGCCCCCGCCCGTCGCCAAGCGGCCCATCGCCAGCGACACGTTCCACGAGCCGGCCAACGACCATGTCTTCAATCACGGAGCCACGGCCATCACCCACCACGAGTAGCCAACAGCACCTAACGTCTTTGTTTGGCCTACTTTGCCCGTAAAGTCTCTGTATGGACGACTCTACAGCAGATTCCGCCCAGACGAAGACCCATACTTTGCCCCATAACCCCTGCCCCTGGAAGACTTTGCAGCAAAAAGTCCCCAGGCAGGGGGAGGGGGGTGCCCACCGGGCGCCCACATAAGGAACCTCATGTCTATCCAATATTGTCGCCACATCAAGATCAACGGAGAGCGCTGCGGTTCGCCCGCCCTCACCAACGAACTCTTCTGCTATTACCACGTCGAACTCAAGCGCCGTCATCACCGCTGCAAGCCCCTTCGCGACCCGGCGGTCACCGTTCTCCACCCCATGTCCCTCCAGGACGGTTCGCAGCGCGACCCCATCCTCGCCGAACCTCTCAACCCCTTCCCCCCGCTCGATCTCCCGCAGCTGGAGGACCGCCACTCCATCCAGGTCGCACTCTCCCTCATCGTCACCGCCCTGGCGCAATACCGCATCGACCCCAAGCTCGCCACCCTGCTCTTCTACGGCCTTCAGGTCGCCAGCACCAACGCCCACAAGCTCAACCCAATCCCCAAACGCGCTCCCGCCAAGGTCAGCCTCACCATCCTCGACGAGTCCAACGGCAACCTCATCGCCCCCGCAGGCGATCCCGAAGACCCCGAGGAGACCCAGGACTACGAGCGCAAGGGCTCTGCCACCCGCTACTGGGAGATGCTCCAGGCCGAGGACAGGGAGGAGACCCGTCTCCAGGCCGAAAAAGCCGCCGCAGCCCTGGCAAACCTCGACGCGCCACTCCCTCCTCCGCTCTAACCCATTACCGCTGCGAACGCGATATTGATCAACCCTGAGGCAACTGCTACCCTCCGAAGCGAATCTCCCCATAGGACTCTCCGCTTCCTTCACCGCAACTTTTCGGGTCCCGGTCTGGTTTGACACCCCAAGGGAATAAGATCCCGCAAGGAGCTCACATGACAAAACTGAAACAAGCAACGCTTGCAATAGCCGGAGGCCTCATCCTCTCGGCCTCGCTCACCGCTGGCGCTCAAGCCTATGTCCGCGTCGGTCCTCCGCCACCGCCGCGCGGCATAGTCGTCGGGCCCGCACCCCATCGCGGCTATGTCTACCAGCAGGGTTACTACCGCTGGTACGGCGGCCGCTACGTCTGGGTCAACGGCGTCTGGGTCCGCCCTCCGTATGGCGGCGCCGTCTGGGTCCCCGGCATGTGGCGCAGTGGCCCCGGTGGCTACGTCTGGGTAGCCGGCCACTGGCGTCGTTAACAACTGTGGGTAGTGGTGAAGCAGTGAGTAGTGAGTAGTGCGTTGCGTGCGCTTTTACTACTCACTACTCACTACTCGTTACTCACTAGCACTCCCAAGTATCATCAACTCATGCCTGACCTCACCCCCGAAGACCGCGCCCGCCGCGTCAAAGTCCTCCTCTACGACGTCGACGGCGTCCTCACCAACGGCGACATCACCATCATCCCTCCCCTCGACGGCAACCCCAACGGCCACGCCACCGAGATCAAATCCTTCTCCGCCCACGACGGCATGGGCATCTCCATCGCCCGTCTCGCAGGCCTAAAAATCGGCTTCGTCACCAAGCGCAACTCAGCGGTGGTAGCCATCCGCGCCCGCGACCTCAAGATCGATCACGTCTATCAAGGCCAATCCAACAAGGTCGACGCACTCAACAAAATCATCGCCGAAGAAAACTGCACCCTCGACGAAATCGCCTACGTAGGCGACGACATCATCGATCTCCCCGTCATGCGCAAAGTAGGCTTTGCGATAGCCACAGCGAATGCGAGACCTCAAGCCAAAGCCGCCGCGCACTACATCACTCCCAACCCCGGAGGCCAGGGCGCCGGCCGCGATGCCATCGACTTCATCTTGAACGCAAGAGGAATCCTCGACCAGACCATCGAGCGCTACCTCGACCCCACCAGCGCCGAGGCCAAATCCGTAGACATCGGCGTCGGCAACATGTAAGGAGAAACATCATGGACATCCAACGCGTCGGCACGCAGCCATCCGGCAAAGGCCCCGCAGCCTGGTTCACCGGAACCGTCCGCATCGACCCGCTCTTCCAGGCCCCCGATCCCGCCCTCGTACAAGGCGCAAGCGTCACCTTCGAGCCCGGCGCCCGCACCGCCTGGCACACCCACCCACTAGGCCAGACCCTCATCATCACCGCAGGCGCCGGCTATGCCCAACGCTGGGACGGCCCCATCGAAGCCATCCACCCCGGCGACGTAGTCTGGTTCGCCCCCAACGAAAAACACTGGCACGGCGCCACCCCCACCACCGGCATGACCCACATAGCCATCCAGGAAAAACGCGACGGCAAAGTAGTCGACTGGCTAGAGCACGTCACCGACGAGCAATACACTAAAGCCTCTTCCTAGAAGCAGCCGCTGCCTGTTCTCCTTCGCGAAACGTGGTCAACTTCGCGCCCTTCGCGTCAAAGCAGTTGCAGTTGCAGTTGCAGTTGCAGTTGCAGTTGCAGTTGCAGTTGCAGTTGCAGTTGCGGTTGCCCTTGTCGTTGTTTGTTTTTCGTCGTCATCCTGAGCGGAGCGAAGGACCCCCGCATTGGTCGTTGCAGTTGCTCTTGCCTTTGTCTTTCTTTCTGTCATTCTCTCTGGGAATCTGCTTCTGCACTTCCCAGTCTTGCCTGTGCAATAAGCGAAGAAACCGCGAACAGCTACAATGTCTCATGGCGCTCGCCCCCGTCATCGTCGATCCTCCCATCGACCCAGCCCTAGCCTGGGCTCACCCCATCGTGCGAGAGTGGTTCCTCACCAAATTCGGCTCCGCAACCGAGCCGCAGATCGCCGGCTGGCCCGCGATCCTCCGCGGCGACCCAACCCTCATCTCCGCGCCCACAGGCTCCGGCAAAACCCTCTCAGCCTTCTTAGTCTGCATCGACAAACTCCTCCGCGCCGCCATCGAAGGCCGCCTCGCCCCACACACGCACGTCGTCTATATCTCGCCCCTCAAGGCCCTCTCCAACGACATCCAGAAAAACCTCGACGTACCGCTAGCTGAGATCCAGCAACTAGCCATTGCACGCGGCTATCTCTGCCCCGAAATCCGCACCGGCGTTCGCACCGGCGACACGCTCACCAAGCACCGCCTCGCGATGCTCAAGCATCCACCGCACATCCTCGTCACCACGCCCGAGTCGCTCTACATCCTGCTAACAGCAGGGAAGTCCCGCCAGAACCTAACCCGCGTCCAAACCGTCATCGTCGACGAGATCCACGCCATCGCCGACGACAAGCGAGGCGCTCACCTAGCCATAACCCTGGAACGCCTAGACGCCTTAGTCTGCGGCGAGAACCACCTAAGCCCCGGCGCAATGCTAACCGGCCTCAGCGCCGCACCCCAACGCATAGGCCTCTCCGCCACCCAAAACCCCATCGAGCTAGTAGCAAACTTCCTAACCGGCAACGCGCCCGCGCGCAAACCCGCGACCATCATCCAGGTAGGCCAACGCCGCACCCTCGACCTCGCCATCGAAGTCCCCTCCACCGAGTTAACCTCCATCACCTCCATCGCGATGTGGGACGAGATCTACGACAAGCTAGCCGTCCTCGCGA
>Ga0302324_100008193_pt1 | contig 22074 bp, 17 predicted proteins | sample Palsa_T0_1_FD_201949 | JGI IMG/M metagenome (GOLD analysis project Ga0302324, IMG submission 201949) | Peat permafrost microbial communities from Stordalen Mire near Abisko, Sweden - Palsa_T0_1 | ecosystem: Environmental > Terrestrial > Soil > Palsa > Peat permafrost | place: Sweden: Abisko...
CTGTTTTACGTTTGTCCGTGTTGGTACATTCTCAGCAGTTGTGTCGGGTATATATTGAGCGCACGAACAATCCAAGGCCCCGCAGCCGTTCTCATCGTGCATTCCGTCTGTGTGTCCACACTTACGGCAACTCAGCATGATGCACCTCCCTTAGACATTCTCGGGCGAGGCAGCGGAATTCTGTCCGGCACATTCGCCCGGTTCCGTCTCCTAGTGCTGCGTTTTGACCCCAAGAGGCCGCGTCCTTACGCGCCACGACCTGCAGCATTGGCGAGTGGCTTCTCTTGTTGAGAAGGGGCAGGCGTGGACGCCCTCGGATTCGTCACCGCGTATAAGACGAGCTCTACGCGACTTGAAATTCCCAACTTGTCGAAAATGTGAAACAGGTAGTTCTTGACCGTGTGCTCGCTGAGAACCAGCAGTTCCGAAATTTCCCGGTTTCCTAGCCCCTCGGCGACCAGACGCATGACTTCTTCTTCACGCTTGCTGAGGAGATTCAATCCCGCGGGATCCACCACGCGCAACGGTCGCGCCTGGGTCAGCGCGTCGAGAACATATTCCATCTCCGTGGTGCTTATCCAAACTTGCCCCTCAAATACCCGACGGACGCACTTGCGGAGTGCGGCGAAATTGAAGTTGCACCGTGAAAATACTCCCCTTGCGCCGGCACGCAAGCCCTCGACGACGACCTGCGGTTCGGGTCTGTCGAATAAAAGAATCGGCCGCAAGTCGGGATGGGCTTCATGAACTTCTCGCAGCGCATCAAGGCCGCTCAGTAGGCCGTCTTGCAGATCCGCTCCGATGATGGCGACATCTGGCTTCAGCCCGCGCACTGCATCAAGCAATGAAGTCTTATCAGCGGTGCAGGCGACCACCTCAATGTCAGGTTGGCGCTTGAACTGATCGCTCAGTAGGCGACCAGCCATCAGATTAACGTCAGCGATGGCTAAAGTTAATGGACTCGGTCTCGAATCACTTGCCGTCATGATAGGGCACCAGCAGGCGCGAAATAACCTGGGGTTGGTGTTTCGTGGCGGGCCGGGGTGGCTCTAAGAACGATGCTAGGTTACGTTCCGATCACGGCCATGTCAATTCGCATTTTTGGATGATTGGTATCCATCTTCTTGGATCTATTGGTAATGGGACTAAAGTAACCAGAGCCATTCTTCTCATGGCAGTTTGTATCTAGGGCGATTCGGTGACAACTAGATCGTCTCTCTAACGTATGAATGCCCATCGAACATTTCGGTACCTGGATGTATCCCTCTCACTTTGCTCCCATCGTTTAGATCGTAGAGACGCGCAGCATCCAAACGAACAGACTCTTGTCGACGCGCTGGATCGCGCCTATTCTGACCGCGTCACGTGGGGAAGTTAGCTCGTGTGAGCCAAGGGTTTGAACGTGTCAACTCTTTTCGGAGTGGCGGTGGAACTTCGAAAGTCGAAACGTTATCGACTTTTGGCCCCTGCTTCTTTCTTGTGGGAGCGCCCGGACGGGCACCTACAGGAAGCAAAAGGGACGATTCGGGACATAAGCGATAGAGGGGTTTTCGTAAAGGGAGACTTCGTGCCCCAGCGTGGTGCTCATCTTGACCTTGAGGTCTACCTGCCCTCTTTGGAAGTGGGCGGAGCCGCGGTGCGATTGCATGGCGAAGGCACTGTGATACGGGTTTGTAGAGAAGACGGAATCACGAAGGGGTTCGCGGCTACCGTGGCATTTCAAACGGAGGCTGCGAGTGGGCCGACTGTCGTGAATCCCAAAAGGCTGCATTAGCATGTCGGCCTGAATTTGTAGATCCGCAGAGTGGTTTCTCACTCGCAGAGGACGAAAGCGGTGATAAATCATCTGTGACCGGGCTCAGCGGAGCTATGTCAAATCTAGCAAATACAATCTCTAACATTCCGGCGGTGTCGTTGCAGGGAAAGCTTTGCGCCGGCGCGTGTTGGTATGCGATTCAGACATGGCCACGGTTTGAAAAGAAGGTCGCGGCCGAATTTAAGAGGAAGGACATTGAGACATTTCTTCCTCTCCTTTCGTCGCAACGCCAGTGGAGCGACCGGCGCTGCATAGTTCAGTTTCCTTTATTCCCCAATTACGTTTTCGTGAGAGTGGCAACCGGGGCGAACGCACGGATCCCTGTGCTGCGCACGAATGGAGTCGCCGGTTTCGTAGGATTGCGCGGCACGGGAACTCCGATTCCGGATTCAGAGATCGATTCTGTACGCTTGTTACTGGCCGGAGGTGTCGCGTTCCAGCAGCATCCGTTTCTGAATCTGGGTCAGCGCGTTCGAGTTCGCGGTGGCAGTCTCGATTCAGTTGAAGGTATTCTTCTCGCCAAGAACGACGACCTCAGTTTAGTGGTTTCTATCGAAATCATTCAGAGATCAATATCAATACGGATTTCCGGTTATCAGGTCGAAGCAGCTTAACCCCAACGCTTGACGCCAAGATGCCGCAGCAGGGGGCGTTCAAGTTCCTTGAGTTGTGCGGCCGTACGCATCCATTTTTTGTCCTCTGGCCCTCCCCTATTCAAGCCGCGGTTTCTTCATGAGTTTTCAGAGAGCTTTCCTCGATTTCGAGTCTAAGAGACCATGAATCCGAGCAGACGACAATTCTTGAAGCATTCGGCAAGGATATTCGATCTTTGCGTGCTGGCTTGCTCCTTCGTGTTTGCAAGCATTGCCCCTGCTTTGCCCAAGGGCTTCACTCTTACATGGCTGATGGCTCTACGCATCAGTCTGGGGAATTGCCTGCTCTTCGCGATACTTTTAGTCACTTGGCACAATCTCTTTGTTCTTTGCGGACTCTATGTCTCGAAAAGAATGACGGGGCGGCGGGCCGAAATGTTTGAAGTCTGCAAGGCAACCTTGCTCGCGTCGGTTTTCCTCGTAATCTCGGCAAAGCTATTCCACATTCGAATCGTGACACTCCCATTCGTCCTAGTCTTCTGGCTCTTCTGTACTTGTGCGATGGCTTTCGGACGTTTGGCAGCGCGGTTTCTGCTGCGCGCACTGCGACGTCGTGGAAGGAACGGTCGGTTCCTGTTGATTGTAGGTACGAATGAACGAGCAATAGAGTTTGCTCGGCAGATCACGGATCGCCCCGAGCTTGGGTACCAGATTGCGGGTTTTGCAGATGATGACTGGGTCGGGACTCAGAATTTCGAAGCAACCGGTCACGTCCGCTGTTGTGACTTTGCTGGGCTAGCCGAATTCCTCCGGCGCAATGTTGTGGACGAAGCCGCGATCTACTTGCCGTTGCGGTCCTACTACGAACATGCCGCTCAATTGGTTTCGCTCTGTGAACGCCACGGAATCGGAATTCGGTTCGACTCGCTGGTGTTCAACTTAAGCGCTCCGAACGCTCGCCTGCAGGACTTGGACGAAGACTTCCAGGTAATCACCGTCCCCGGCTCCGGGAAAATTTTGCCCGCCCTGGCCAAACGAGCGATGGATTGCGTTTTCTCGCTGCTGCTCCTCATTCTCCTCGCTCCGCTGCTCCTCGCAGTCGCCGTTCTTGTAAAGCTCATGTCGCCAGGGCCGATTTTGTTTCGGCAGACACGCGTTGGTCTCAATAAGCGGCAATTTAGCATTTATAAATTTCGCACTATGATCGCGAATGCGGAACAAGTCCAGGACCAACTCCTTTCGATGAACGAGATGTCCGGTCCGGTGTTTAAGATCCAGAACGATCCGCGGGTTACTCCTCTTGGAAGAATCCTGCGAAAGACCAGCATTGATGAACTGCCTCAGTTGTTTAACGTATTGCAGGGGGACATGAGTTTAGTCGGCCCGCGCGCAATGTCTTTGCGCGACTACAGACTATTTGACCAAGACTGGCAGCGGCGTCGTTTTAGCGTCAAACCCGGCATCACCTGTCTTTGGCAAGTCAATGGGCGGAACTCCATTCCGTTTGAGCAGTGGATGGAACTCGACATGCAGTACATCGATAAATGGTCGTTATGGCTTGATCTCAAAATCCTGATCCAAACGGTTCCGGCAGTGCTCCGGGGGGCTGGCGCTGCGTGACGTTCGCATCCGCTCAGAGCAGTTTGTCCACACGGGCATCGCTGTTATTGCTGACAACAGAACGTGACACGAGCTTTCCCGTCAAGGTGATCGGCTTTCTGCGGGCGAAAAACTAGACATGAGCAACGTATCGCAAAGGCATCGTCCATTCACTCGGCCGCAATCAGTTCTCCGCCACGCCGGCATGGATCGGGTGGGCATCGGCCATGCATTGGTTGACAACTGTTCCTTTCAGGAAGCATGCGGTGCGATCATCGCACACGCAAAAACTGGCGGAGAACCGGCCTACGTCACTACGCCAAACGCGCAACACATCGTGCTGTTAGATCGAGACCAGCGCTTAAGGGAGATCTACGATCGCGCCGACCTGGTCGTTCCCGACGGTATTTCGCTCCTACTCGCCGCGCGACTCTACGGCCGGTCTCTCCGGGAGCGGGTTGCAGGCGTTGATATGTTTCAAACGCTGTGCGGTCTCGCGGCCGAAAACAACCTGCACGTCTTTTTGTTAGGAGGTCGTCCCAACTCTGCAGACATGACTGCTGCGGCTCTAAGGAAACGCTTGTCGATTTTGCAAATCAGCACGTACTGCCCGCCGTTCGGATTCGAGAAGACTGCGGCAGGTCTGGAGGAAACGGCCCGGGCAATCCGTGCAGCAGCCCCGGACCTTCTTTTCGTTGCCTTTGGCGCACCGAAACAGGAATACTGGATTTACGAACACGGCTTGCAACTTTCGGTACCGATATGTGTAGGTGTGGGCGGTACTTTTGAAATGATTGCGGGCATCGTTCGCCGAGCGCCGCTGTGGATCCAGAATGTCGGGTGCGAGTGGCTCTACCGACTCTGCCTCGAACCGCGTAGGATGTGGCGCCGCTATCTTATCGGGAACCTCCAGTTTGCTGCAATCGTGCTTCGCCAGCGCATCCGCAGAGCGTTTCTCGATACTTTCGTCTCTCTGGTCGATAACGACCGCTTTGCCGCCGAGCTTTATGAGCCCGGCCTGCAATATCAACGTAACCTTGTTGCGAGTGTCCTGAACTTCCGGTCATCAGAAATGAGTGAGTCTCGTCATTCCGATGCCTTGCCGGGGATCTTGAATGCCGGCCAGCATAGAGAGACGGCCGAGCTCGCGACCCGGATCCCCTTACCTTGAGTCTTAAGAAGCAGAGCGTTCTCATGCAGACGTTAACCGCGAATGTCCATCCTGTCGCTGAACAGATCTCAGAGCTACGGGATAAAGATCCGCATTCCATTGCCCTGAGCTATGGGGATCAACAGCTGAGTTATGTCGAGCTTGATCGTAGGGCAGCTCGGTTTGCTGGATATTTGGCCCAGTGTGGTGCCGTATCCGGCGGCACTGTAGCCATCTGCATGGAACGGTCATTCGACTGGATCGTCGCAGCTCTCGGAATTATGCATGCTGGTGCTGCCTATGTGCCGCTAGATTCCGCTTGGCCCGATTCGCGTTTGCGCTTTGCCGTGAAGGACTCGGGTGCAACTGTTCTCGTGGCCCGAGCAGCGCTTCTCGATCGCCTCCGAGCTAAAGCACAGGGTATCGATCCCTGCCGTGACGCTGCCGCCATAGCTTCGACCGCCAAAGAGGCACGTCGGCCGGCACAACCAAAGAGCCTGGCGTATGTCATCTACACCTCGGGCTCGACCGGAGTTCCGAAAGGTGTCGAGATTACACATGCGAATCTGGGCCACCTAATCCAATGGCATCGAGATGCCTTTGGGGTCACACGGCGAGATCGCGCATGTCACCTCGCGGGGCTTGGATTTGACGCAGCTGTCTGGGAAATTTGGCCACATCTTGCCGCGGGCGCGACGGTGTGCCTCGCAGATGATGCGGTTCGGTCATCGCCGGTGTTGTTGCAGCAATGGATGATTCGCGAGCGTGTGACCATCGCTTTTGTTCCGACCGTGTATGCCGCACCCATGATCGCGATGGAGTGGCCAGCCGCAACTCCGCTGCGGCTTCTACTTACTGGCGGAGACGTGCTGCAGCGGGCTCCGGCTTTCCAGCTACCCTTCGATGTCGTTAACAACTATGGGCCCACCGAATGCACTGTGGTCGCCGCATCCGTAGTGGTCAAACCTGGCTCACTTGGGACACCGCCCATTGGTCGACCGATAGCGGGCACAAACATCTATTTGCTGAACGAACGAGGTGAGGAAGTTCACGATGGCATCGTCGGCGAGATTTACATCGGCGGCGGTGGTGTCGGACGTGGCTACCGCAACCTGCGGGATTCTACCGAGCGAAGCTTCCTGGCCGATCCTTTCGCCAGGGTACCGGGTGCGCGCATGTATCGCACAGGCGACCGCGGAATCCGGCGGTCAGATGGGGAGATCGAATTTCGCGGTCGCGTTGATCGGCAGACAAAAATTCGCGGACAACGAGTCGAACTGGATGAAATCGGCAGCATTCTTACTCAACATCCGAGCATCGCTTTTGCCACTGCGATCACAATCATCGCGGAGGAGGGAGAGAACCAGCTTGTGGCGTACGTTCTCCCTAAAGAGGACACGTCTATTCCCACCGTCCACGAACTTCAGGAGCACTTGCTGCGCAGCTTGCCAGATTACATGATCCCAGACATCTTCGTCCGCTTGCATGCACTGCCGTTATCGCCTAATGGGAAAGTTGACTTGACGCTCCTTGAGCGACCAAAGGATGCCAACCTACTGGAAAAAACGGCTACCCAGATGTCCCCCGTACCGATAGAAGAAAAACTGCTGACTATGGTCCGGGCGCTTCTGGAAAACGATGCAGTGCGGGCAGAGGATAGTTTTTTCTTGGCGGGAGGTCACTCCCTCTTGGGCATGCAACTCGTGATGCGGGTTCGAGTTGCCTTCGGCGTGGATCTGACGTTGAGACAGCTCTTTGAATCGCCAACGGTCGAACGTCTAGCGTTACTGATTGAAACTAAAATCGCGGAAGAACGCCGGGATACGAGAGGGGGGAGTGGTTTGCCATCCGGAGTTCTCGCATCGCAACCTGATGGAACTCGAAACAGGATCTTTTGGATCTATGAGCTCAGCGACGATTTGGCTAAGGTGATTGGAGATGATCAAACGCTCGCCTCGGTAGTGCCTACCGCAGAGGACTTCGCCTCGCTGAGCGAAAAGCCCACGCTGCAAGGCTTCGCCCGGTGCCTGTTGCGCAAGATGCTAGCGGCACAATCTAAGGGACCCTACACGATCGGCGGGTTTTGTCTGGGAGGCATACTTGCCTACGAAATGGCATCCCAACTGCGGGCTGCGGGGCACGAAGTAGCGCTCCTGATACTGCTGGACCCGCCCAACCCTTCTTACATCCAGTCGTGTGACTCGCTGACACGGAAAGCGAGCTACGTACGCTACGCCTTGAAGCGAGCGGCTCGGCTAGGTCCGCGAACGAGTTTCGTCTACCTTCGTGAGCACCTGCACAAACATTCTACAGGTACGGCCCAAAAAAATTCCGACGGAACAAAGATGACTGTAGCTCGAGGAACGATCGACGCTGCGGCTCGTCTATATCGGCCAGCGAGGTACGAAGGCAATGTACTTCTATTGCTCGCTTCTGAGCGCCCTCCGCATGTGAATCTTCTTCCCGGATGGGAGGCAGTCGTTCCCCATGGTCTGCATGTACAGTATGTGAATGGGCATCATCGCGACTTACTAAAAGGAGAGAGCGCGCGGAGCATAGCGGACTCCATCGTCTCTCACCTCGCGTTTGCAAACGACTACAAGTTGTTACCTGACTGCGCCGAAACCTCGAGCCAACCCGTGTCAATGCAAACTGCCAGCCCGACTGGAGTTCGGGTTTGATGGGCACTAGGGTGGCAGAAGACAACAACGCAGCATCGGTGGCCGTTGATTCGATGACTGACATGATTACGAACGGGAACAATGAGAGATTAAGTCTGCTGAAGCTGCTCGATCCAACGGTATTAGCTGACCCCTATGCGCTGTATCGCGCGTTGCGCGAGCATGATCCCGTGCACTGGGATCCGTACATGCACGCATGGGTGGTCACTAGCTACCCGGAAGCGATTTCGGTGCTAATGAATTATTCGGCAGACCGCGCTCCCGAACCGGGTTACCTGGATAAGCTCGGACTCTCCTTCATGAAGCCGTTTGCCGAGATGATGAAGCAACAGATGTTATTCATGGATGACCCTATGCACGCTCGTCTACGCAGCATCTGCTCGGCGGCATTCACTCCGCACCGAGTAGAGGAGCTGCGCCTGGTGGTCGAGTCCATAGCCGACGAACTCATTGACAATGTCATTTCTTCTGGGCGAATGGATATGGTCGCGGACTTCGCCAACCCTTTTCCTGCGATCGTTACGGCGAGGATGTTAGGGGTGCCGATTGAGGATCATAAACAGCTCGGAGCATGGGTTATTGATCTAGCGGAAGTGCTAGGCAATTTTCAGCACCACCCTGATCGCGTCGCCGAAATCGTGCAAAGTCTCCAAGATCTAAAGAGCTACGTTATCGCGAGAATGGAGGAGAAGCGCAACTCTCCATCTAAGGGTTTGATTTACGCCTTAATGACGGCAGAGGTCGACGGCCACCGGCTTTCAAATGAAGAGGTAGTAGCGAATACGATTATTACAATGATTGGCGGTCATGAGACCACAACGAACCTAATCGCCAGTGGATTTCTGACTCTGCTTCGCGACCCCGAGTGCCTCGAACAGCTGCGTAGTCGTCCCGAGATAATTGGCTCTGCAATCGAGGAACTGCTTCGCTTCGAGTCGCCCGTCCAACATACCGCGCGGATTGCGCCAGCTGATATGCAGCTTGGTGGGAAAACCATCCAAAAGGGATCGAGAGTCGTGGCCGTCCTAGCTGCCGCGAATCGCGATCCAAATCGGTTCCCGAACCCAGACCAGCTGGATTTACTTCGGCTCGACAACCGGCATCTGTCGTTCGGTTGGGCGGCTCATTTCTGTTTCGGCGCACCGTTGGCACGCATGGAAGGCCAGATCGCTTTCAACAAGCTTCTGCGCAGGCTTTCGAAGCCCGTTTTGATCGACAAAACGTGGGACTGGCGAAGCAACGCCGGTCTGCGCGGACTAACCGCGCTAAACATCAGCTTCGGTCCTGACCTCCCTACAGTGAGAGCCTAACTATGAAAGCGCGAAAAGAGAGATTTGCCGATGCGAAGCGCAGTCCCCTCAGCAGAATATCCGCTGAAGGACGGCGCAGACAGCGAAAGATCAGATTTGTCCTGGCCCGCATGCCTGATCAAGTGCCAGCGCCACTGGACAAGTTGAAGTGATTCGCGAGAACCAACAATTGTCCGCTGGGAAGTCTTCGTTAACTTGCTAGCAGCGATCAAGACAGCTTCCCTGAGAGAGGAATACAACTATGGATCAACAACTTGCTAGAAGAAGTGCGGCAACGGATGACCTTTATATCGGTTCCACACGCAATGAGCTGACGGTCGCAGAATTTTTTCTGACCTTGCGACGGCGCAGGAAATTGATCGCACTAACGATTGCGATCTGTTTCTTGCTGGGAATCATCGCGTGTCTGGTCACCACGCCCAGGTTTGAAGGCAAAGGGGTCCTGGAGATCCCCAAGACCAGTGCGGACATGCTCGACGTTCAAAGCATGATGGCGGGGGCGGCCTCTGATGGCTCGGGCGATGCTCTCAATGCAAACCTTGATCTGCAGACCGAAGCCGAAATTCTCCAGTCAGATGCCCTTGCTCTAAAGGTTATCGAGGAGCTCCATCTGGACAAAACGAAGGATTTCCAGCCTCAATGGAATCCACTCACTTGGATCATGAGTTTCCTTCCACCTTCCAGCCCGCCTGACGCAGTCGGTGCCGATTTAGAGGACTCTCCCCATCGCCGGACGAGTGCATTGAAGGTCTTTGCGGCACACCTCACCGTAAAGCCCGTTGCGGGTACACGCCTCATCGAAATAAGCTACTTTCACTCCGATCGCAAGATGGCTCCCGCAGTAGTGAATGCGCTGGTTCGAGCGCTAAAAGACTATGGCTTCCAGACGCGCTACGCGGCGACAAGTGAATCATCCGAGTGGCTTAACGGACAACTGTCCGACCTAAAGAAGCAAACAGAAGATCTCCAAGCCAAGGTGGTGGACTTACAGAAGGACTCGGGCGTATACAGCCTGGGTACGGATTCGCAAGGCCGCGATCAGGTCTACAGCGCAACGCTCGATCGTCTGCAACAAGCGACAACGGCGCTCACGGATGCGACGTCCAATCGGATCATGAAGGGAGCGGTGTATCAGACAACCAAGAATGGCGATCCTGAGCTGATCTCAGGTCTAGCGGGAGCGAGCTTAATGGGGGCTTCTCCTAGCGTCCAAAGCTCGTTCACCCTGCTACAAACGCTGCGTCAACAGCAGGCTTTACTGCAGGCGCAGCTTGCGCAGGATAGCTCGAAATTCGGAAGCGCCTATCCGCAGTTAGCCGACGAGCGCTCTAGCCTGCAGAGCGTCACACAAGCCATCTCGGACGAAGTGGGGCGCATTGGAAAGCGAGCGGCGAACGACTTCCACGCCTCCGAAGAGGCCGAACAGCGCCTGAACTCCGTATACGGTACGCGCAAAGCGGAAGCCGAGGAACTGAACGACAAGGCGATCGAATATGGCATCGCCAAGCAGGAAGCGGATGACAGCCGGGGCCTTTACGAGGATTTGTTTAAGCGTCTCAAGGAGGCAGGTGTAATAGATGGGCTGCGCTCTTCTAACATTTCCGTCGTCGAGCCGGGACGAGTGCCTGCTAAACCGGCAAAGCCCAACGTTCCCATTTACCTCGGAGTAGCGCTTTGCGGCGGATTGTTTTTCGGGGTCTGCGGAGCTCTCCTCATGGAGAGCCTCGACAGCAAAATACAATCGTTCGAAGGGGTCGAACAGCTGCTCGGGGCTCCTCTCCTGGCCGTTCTTCCGAAGTTCGGAAAGCCCGCGCAAAGGTCGGTTCCGAACGCGCTCGTGCCCTCTGCGACCCGTTCCTTGAGCGTCGTAGATGGACCGGCTACTCCGTTTGCGGAGGCTCTGCGGGCGCTTCGAACCAAACTGCTACACTCCCGGAACCCAGCTCCCCCCGAGGTAATCTTAGTCACGAGTTCCGTGCCCGGGGAAGGTAAGACCACTGTCAGCGTTAACCTTGCAGCCTTGTTGGCACGATCGGGGAAGCGGGTGTTGCTGGTTGAAGCCGACATGCGCAATCCGTCGTTCAACCAGACGAGCATGTCTCTGAGGGATTCATCAGCCGAACTCAGCGTTCTGCTAACGGACGCGGAAAATAAGTTGGCCTGCATACCCATGAAGAGCGGTTCCGGCATGGAGGTGTTGCGCGCGGGGCCGATACCTCTGTTTCCAGCGGAGCTTCTGGACTCCGACCGCATGCGGAGTCTTCTGGCCAACTGGAAACTCCAATTTGATCACATCGTCCTCGACAGTCCGCCGCTTTTGGCGGTAACGGACGCAGCCATACTTTCTGACATGGCGGATGTGACATTGCTGGTCGCGCGCCCCGGGTTTACCTCGAACAAGGCTCTCAGGCGTGCTTATGAGCTGATCGAATCATATAAAGGTACGCCAGTTGGCGTAGTCCTGAACGCGGTCGATCGCAAATCCGCGAGTTATAACGATTATTACGGCTACTCGGATTCGACCTGCTACGCGCAGAACAAGGAGAACCTGCATGCTTAAGAAACTTCGCGTATTCGGGTTCGTACTGATGGCCTCAGTAGCGACGCTAGCCTTTGCAGGCACGCCAGAAACCCTCCTTATCGGGCCCGGGGATACGCTCCATATTCAAGTGTTGAATACACCGGAGCTTGAGCAACATCCGCGAGTTACGGATGCTGGAGAAATCCCGCTCATCGGTGTGGGCAACGCGAGCGTAGCTGGGTTAACACCTGCAGAAGCGGCAGCCAAGATTCGCGAACTGCTCATCAGCGCCCACTATATGAACCATCCGGAAGTCACAGTGACGGTGGAACAGTATGCGACACAATCGGTATCGGTCTTGGGTCAGGTGAAGGCTCCAGGTGCATACACAATTTCCACTCCGCGATCGATACTCAGCGTTGTTGCTCTCGCTGGGGGCCTCACAGACTCCGCCGACTACCGCATCACGATCGAGCGCCGGGACCCCTCCCAGCAGCCAGTCAGCTACACACTCTCCAACGATGCTCGCGACGCGATCGCAAAAGATGTGCAGGTTTTCCCAGGGGACACAGTCATCGTGCCAAAGGCGGGAATTGCCTATGTGCTTGGAGACGTTCCCAAGCCCGGGGGTTTTGTCATGCAAAACACTCATTCTCAGCTTACAGCGATGGAAGCCGTCGCTCTCGCAGGAGGGACATTGCCATCGGCTGTGCCTTCGCAGGCTCGGGTAATTCGCAGAGCAGCGGACGGGGGATATAAGGAGATCGCTCTTAACTTCAGCGCGATACAGAAGGGGAAACAGGCGGACCTGGCGTTGCAGCCGGACGACGTGATTTACATACCTTTCAGCTATCTGAGGAACATTGCCAGCACCTCGTCGGGAATCGTTGCGTCGGCTGCATCAGCTGCGGTCTACGCTGTCCCCTAAGTCTTCGCGTACCTCAGGCTCCCGGGGGCACCCTCGGGATCGCCAGAACATTCCTGCAATTCCAAAATTACAGAATGATCCCATCTAATCCATTGGTAAGTGTCGTCATCCCTACGCGGAATCGTCCTGCGCTTCTGCAGCGGGCGGTGCGAAGCGCGTTGAAACAGACCTTGCGAGAGATTGAGGTTATCGTTGTGATCGACGGCGAACAGGGAGCCGAAAGTGCCAATGCCGTCGCACTCCTGGGCGACTACCGAGTCCGTTGTATCGTGCTGCGGGAACAGGCGGGGGGCGCCGAAGCACGGAACATTGGTATCAGCGATGCTCGGTCCGAATGGATAGCGCTGCTCGATGACGACGACGAATGGCTACCCTCAAAGCTAGAGATGCAGATGGATGCGGCCCACGATTATGCGGGTGAGCAGCAGCTCGTGGTCACCTGCCAGCATATATATCGTGCGGAGAGTACGGCAGATGTAGTGGGTCCGCGGAGGCTACCACGGCCTGGCGAAGCTCCATGTGAATTCATCCTCGACTACCTGTGTTACTTTCAGACTTCTACGTTCGTGTGCTCGAAAAACTTGATGTTGAAGGTTCCCTTTACAAAAGATCTGCCATTCTTTCAGGATATCGACTGGTTCTTGCGAGCGCTGCGTGGCCCTAATGCCCGGCTTATTGTTGTTGAGCAGCCACTCTCAATTTACTATGCGCACGAAAAGCGGGAGACAATTACAAGCGGCCTGAGCTGGAAAGCAAGAGTCGATTGGGGGCATGCTAACCGAGGTCTGATGAGCAAGCGCGGTTATTCGCGCTTTATAGTTGGCTCATGTGTAGGCCGCGCGGTTCAGGAGAGAGCCGGCGTCCGTGGATTTTTTCGGCTTTTCTATGAATGTGCGATCGTCGGCTCGCCCACCCTTCAACTGCTAATACTCCTGTTTGGCAGCTATCTCCTGCGCCCGGCATTGAGAAATAAACTGCGCGATCGTTTCTTATTACACGCCGCGAACGCCCAGGTGATTCCGGAGCGCCACTCGGATGCGAAGGTCGCTTGACGCCTTAGCGTGCCGAACCACCCGGGCTTAGCTCCAGAACGGTTCGCCTAGCAGTAGACCGTGATCACAAAAGATGCAGGAACAATGAAACGCAGATCCTTCTTGACGAAAAGTCTGATGTCGGCCGCCTGGTTGGCCATGCCTGAGGTCGTCTTGGCCGCCGCGAGTACGACTTCTCCAACCGCTTCGGGCTCCTTAAAGGATGCAGGAGCGAAGTGCGGCATCAAGGTTGGACTGCAAAGCGGACGACAGACTCTGCAAATTCCGGAATTCGCCCAGATCGTGACAGATAATTTCAATATGCTTACGCCAGGCAACGAACTCAAATGGCCTCGGTTACGGCCTGGGCCGGATACATTCGACTTCGCGGATCCAGATTGGATGGTCAATTTCTGCGAGGCTAACGGCATCCTGGTCCATGGTCACAATCTCTGTTGGAACAGTCCCATGTCAAGTCCGAGTTGGTTCAAGAACACCCTGGACAAATCGAACGCGAGTCACTATCTCACCGAGCACATCACCACGGTGATGCGTCACTACCAGGGGCGTATCGATTCTTGGGACGTGGTTAATGAACCCACGGTGTTCTGGTCCAAGCGCAGCGACGGACTCTATCCGGGAATCTGGTTGGATCTCCTGGGACCCACGTACATCGATACCGCCTTTCACGCGGCTGCAGCTGCTGATCCGAAGGCCCTCTTGGTATTGAACGTCTACGATGTGGAGCACGGAACGCCGGATCATGAAACGACGCGAAAGACAACGATAGCGTTGCTCAAGCAGCTTTTGGCACGCGGGGTGCCGATCCAGGCCGTCGGTATGGAATCGCATCTCGACGCTTCCTTGCCGCCTGGCGGCGTCGGCCTCAGCGCTTTCATTGAGCAGGTTCGGGATATGGGACTCCAGATGCTGATTACGGAAATGGACATCAACGACACTCACACAGAGGGCGACTTTCAGACTCGCGATGAAATCGTTGCAAAGACGTATCGCGATTACCTGACCCAAGTTGTGCCCATCTCCGGTGCAAAACGAGTGATCTTTTGGACTCCCACCGACAAATGGGACTGGCTGAATTCCACCAACATTCCTCATGGCGAACGCGCGGACAAGACTCCGCATCGTCCAGGTTTATTCGACGACACAATGGGGCCCAAGCTTGCGTTCGGCGCAGTGCGATCTGCCCTGGGAGAGATCTGCGCCAGCGAGACTCGGCGGTAAGTCAAATATGCTAAGCACCGGACGATGGGAGATGGCGGTTCCAACGCGGCGGGTGACGTGGCCTATATCTGCGCCTGCTCATCTTTGGCAAATGGCGCTGGGCTGGGTCCTGCTTGTTCCTATGCTGTACATTGCAGTCGATGGAGTATTAATACCGCGCACCGGAGATGTCAGTTTTGTCGCGACGGGAGAAGATCCGGGCAGCTCAGCCTCGCACAAGATTACCTTGGCGCTGTTCGGCCTGACATGTCTGCTATTGATTGCCTTGCGTTCGGCACCCGTGCTTGCCCTGGGTCGCCGGGTAAAGTTACTGCTCGCCTTTCCGATTCTAGCCATTCTTTCCTGCGCATGGTCCGCAGAACCGTGGCAGAGCATCGTGAGCGGTGTGGTCTTGCTCATGTTCACCCTGTTCGCCGTATATGTGGGCAGCCGATTATCTTTCCAACGACAGTTTGAACTCATCATGTTGGTAGGAGCGGTTGCTCTGCCATTAAGTATCGCGCTCGCGATCCTCGTACCGGCAATGGGAACGGACTCTACGGGCTGGCGAGGGATTCTGGTGTCCAAGCAGAATTGTTCAGCTGTCTGCACACTATGGCTCATCACGGCTCTGCATTGGAAATGCTCTGGCCTTTACCAGAGAATCTTTCGTGCGATGTACATCGCCATGTGCGGCGTGCTGATTGTGATGTCTCAATCGCGGACGGGTTGGGCCTTGGCCCTGGGCGCTCTTCTTCTCTCCGGAGCGATCTGGCTCTTGCAGAGGATACCGGCGAAGCAGGCACTCGCGTTGCTGCTGCTGGGACTTGCCGTGGCGGCGGTGGCGATCTACGGAATGTATACCTATGCCCCTACCATCCTCACTTTCGTTGGTAAGGATTCCACGTTAAGCCAACGAACAACCATTTGGGCAGCCGCTTGGCAGGCGGCTTTGCAGCATCCGATCCTCGGTTACGGGTTCGCCGCCTTCTGGAGGGGGCTCTACGGGCCATCGCAAAACCTCGTCCTGATCGCAGGCTGGGGACTGGCCCAGGCGCAAGATGGTTTCCTAGATGTTTGGCTAGGAATAGGTCTCGTTGGTGTTGCGGTGATCGCGGCAATGGCCGGACAGGCCCTGCGAAACGCCTTTCGTTCCATATACTCGGAAAGAAACCAAGCCTACGTGCGGTGGTGCATCGTGGTGATCGTATGCACGCTGCTCTTTAATATTGGGGAAAGTTCCATCGGTCTGTTCCGCATGACCTGGTTTCTCTTTCTCCTCGCTTGCATAGGTCTGAACCAAGTGGCTACGGCGAACGAGAGATGAATTCCACCACACTCGGCGCTGACGGGTCCCGACCTACGCCAGGAAGGCTGCCATCCCTTGACGGAGTTCGGGCAATTTCTTTCTTGATCGTGTTCCTTGCCCATGCGGGCCTTGATTACATCGTTCCAGGACGTTTTGGCGTCGACATATTCTTCCTGTTGAGTGGCTATCTGATCACGCTACTTCTGATTCGGGAACAAGCTAAGACCGGATGGATTTCGTTAAAGCTCTTCTACATGCGCCGCGCGCTCCGCATCTTTCCCCCCTTGTATGCCATTCTTGCGGCCACTTTGCTTCTTCTGTGGCTCTCGCATGACATGGCAGGAATCACGCTGACTGGTGTGTGTTCTCAGCTATTTTATTATCAGAACTACTTCTTCCATCCCGGCATTATCCCGGAACTTGGGCCGCTCTGGTCCCTCGCCGTAGAGGAACACTTTTACCTATTCTTTCCACCATTGATGGTTCTGCTCCTCGCACGATCGAAGAACTATAGTGAGATCGCGAAAGCTCTGTTGGTGCTTTGCGGCGTGATCCTTCTGTGGAGGTGTTGTGTAGTTGCCTATATGCCCGATGGCATGAGGTGGGCGCGTGATGCTACCGATACCCGTGCAGACTCAATCTTATTTGGCTGCGTTCTCGCCTGTCTCCAGCAGACTCCCTTATGCGAGGGTGTCTTTCAACGACGACGCCTAGAGCGGTACATAATTCCCGGGTGTCTAGCGACGTTGCTGCTTACATTCTTGGTAAGAAACCCGATCTTCCGCGAGACCCTCCGATACACGCTGCAGGGATTGGCGATCGCACCGTTGCTGTACTACGTTGTTCATTACCCGGAAACCGGCGTTGGCAAGCTGCTCAATACTCGCGTCCTTAGCTACATTGGCGTTTTGTCATATTCGCTCTATTTGCTACACGCGGTAGTTCTCCTGCAGATGCATCGGATCGTCCACGGGGCACTAGCAGTTGGGCTATTGAGCCTTCCCATTACGATCGCACTGGGAGTTCTCATTCGGATCTTGATAGAGAAGCCAGCGGAGAAGTTGCGCGCGGGTCTCAGATACAAACGTTTAGCCCAGTTGGATGTCCGAAAACCTGCCCCATCTCACGATCTGTCTAGGGTCAATCTTGCTTGAGGGGATGATGATCGGGCGGCTATTAGGACGTACTCTGCTACTCCTTATATCCGTGTCGAGGAATCCGGATGGGGCACGAGCTGCGGGTGAAAATAGGCAATGAGGGTTCTGGATAGGGTTAGGGAAAGCCGACTCGCCAGAGACACGGGCCACTTGGCAACTGGCCAGGGTCTCAGGTTAGTCATACAAGCGGCCTACTTTGTCCTTATTGCTCGCATCCTGGGCCCGGGAAAATATGGCGCCTTCGTCGCAATCGTGTCACTGGCTTCGATTCTGGCGCCCTTTTCAGGGATGGGCACGACCCATTTATTTGTCAAGAACGTCAGTTCCGGAAAGCGTCCTGCGCGAGTGTGTTGGGGGAACGGATTGGTGGCCACTGTAGTCTCCGGCACCGCCTTCAGTGCACTTGCTCTCACGATCAGCTACCTGCTTCACTTGCGGGTACCGTTCTCAGCGGTGGTAGCCGTCTGCATATCCGACTTGTTTCTACTGCGAGTGATCGAGCTTGCGTACTTCGGTTTTGCAGGCCTGGATCGCATGAAGGAAAGCGCCATATTAAACGTGACGGGTAGCCTACCCCGGCTTATCGCCATCGGCTTGCTCTCGATCTGGCGGCATCCCCTCACGCTTCAAAGATGGGCCGGCGCTTACCTGGCGGCCACCGTGATTAGCACTCTGTACGCTATATATCGAGCGCACAAACTTTGGGGCGCACCCAGATTCAATTGGACCTTCCTTCGGGAGGATGTTGCCGAAGGCGTTTACTTCAGCATAGGAACTTCCGCGGCCACGATATACAACGACATCGATAAGGTCATGCTGGGAAGAATATCGTTCGCCGCCGGCGGAATTTACGCGGCGGCCTACCGAATCGTCGATGTCAGCATGACTCCCATCCGCTCTCTCGCGTCGGCGGCGTATCCACATTTCTTTCGCAGAGGTGTTGATGGGATGGCTCCGGCTCATGCCTATGCGATCACGCATATCAAACGCGCCTTTATCTATAGCGCCGCATTGTTCGCCGTCCTGTGGCTGTCTGCTCCTCTCCTCCCGCTGGTGCTCGGGGCAAATTATGCACAGACGGCGCTGGCGCTGCGATGGCTTGCATTGCTTCCGGTTCTGCGAAGCGGGCATGTCTTCCTGGCGGACTCCCTGTCTGGCGCGGGGTTTCAAGGTTTACGTTGTGCAATTCAGGCTGCAGTCGCAGGAATCAATATCGCCCTCAACATTGCCATTTTACCGAGGTATGGCTGGTTGGGAGCCGCGTGGACCAGCCTTGCTTCAGATGGATTGCTGCTCCTAAGCCTTTGGATCGCTGTCCAATACGAGCTACGCAGGGCGGTTCAGTCAACAATAAAGCATGAATTCGGCGAGGATGAATCGCGATGTTCTCCTTCCGATGAAAATGTTGTCGTGGAGATCACATGAGATTACCGAAAGCCGCTGTGTACATGTCCGAGTTGCCGTTGAGGATTGCGAAAAGAGCTCGCGCGGAGTTGAAAGTTAGGCAACTTAAGACGATCAACGCGCGCAGCAAGTCTCGAGTTATATGCCCAGGTGGACCCGTCGTGTCCTTGACTTCGTACGGAAAGCGGATTGATAAGGTGTATCTCGCGATCGAGTCAATTGCCAGTGGTTCCTTGCTACCGTCTGAACTGATTCTTTGGCTCGACGACGAGTCGCGCTTTGAGTCATTGCCTGTTGCGCTAAAGAGATTAGAACAGCGCGGATTGACGGTACGATTGTGCAAGAACTACGGTCCTCATAAGAAGTATTACCCTTACGTCGATTCCCAAAACGAGTTTGCGCTTCCGATGGTAACCGCGGACGATGACGTCCTCTACCCAAGAGATTGGCTAAAGTCCTTGACCGAAGCTTTCGAACATAATTCCAATGTGGTTAGCGGTTATCGCGCGAGGGTTATCTCTTTTCAGGGAGATCGTATAGCACCGTACAGGCAGTGGACCTTGTGCGGATCAACGAAGGCCAGTCGGCGGCACTTCTTAAATGGGGTCTCAGGCGTGATCTATCCGCCGGGGGTGTTGGCAGCTCTCAAGAGCGGCGGTACTGAGTTTGAGCAATGCTGCCCAAGAAATGACGACTTTTGGCTACACGCGATAGCGTTGCGTGCCGGCTTCAGGATACAGCAGATCAAGAGCAAGGCTATTCACTTTCCGTTTATCCCCGGCTCCCAGGAGGTTTCCCTGACGTTTGAGAATGCGGCGACCGGAAATGACATGATGGTAGCGAAGACATATTCGGAGAGGGACCTTCAACGTATAGCAGAGGGATGATCTACCTCGCATCAGGGGTACTACGCGCACGGATTCGGTTGAGCGTGACGTCGATGCTAGTGTCAAGATTGGATTATGAATCGGGCGATCAAGCCTCCGACATAAGGACGAAAGACCACCAAGATGCCTAAACAATTCACTCACCTGTTACTTACGAGATTTAATATCGAAGTTGACTTCGCGCCCAACGTGCCGCGGTTGGACACGGATTGGCTAACCGGACGACTGGCGCTCTTCGAACAATACTGCCTTCCCTCGATTGCCGCTCAGAGGGGCGCAGAATTCCGATGGTTGATTTTCTTTGATGAGGCAAGTCCGGCTTGGTTCAAGGAAAAAATGGCGACTTTCGCGCCGCTGGTGCAGCCCGTCTATATCGGCGGTCTCGCGCCGCCTGAAGTGATTGCACGCAGGATTGTAGAACTGGGTCTCGCGTCCTCTCCGCACTTGATAACCACAAGAATCGACAGCGATGACGCCCTTTCGAAGGATTGTCTTGCGTTGGTACAGGACGCTTTCCGTGAACAGGAGCGAGAGTTCGTCACGTTCCCCTTCGGTTTTCAGTTGTTTCATGGTCATCTCTACAATATCTATTGGCCGCCCAACCCATTTCTATCCTTGATCGAAAGAGTAGGTGACAACGGACAAGTCGCTACGGTGCTTTGCGTTGCACACCACCTCGTGGCTGACAAAAACGACTTGAGAAAGGTTGTGCGGTCGCCGCAATGGCTTCAGGTCATCCATGGCTCCAATCTTGCGAACACCCTGCGGGGATGGCCACGCCTGAGTAGCCTGTCTCATCAAGACTTCCAGGTGGTTTGGCCAGAAACGCGCGCGGCTGATTCCATTGCCAATCGCTTCCGTATCTCGGCTCAGACATACGTGGCGAGAGCAGGCCGACGCATAACTAGGATCGCCGGTCGTCAAAAAAGATAGGAACGCGCTACATTTCAGGCTGGTATTTGCGGCGCGATAATCTCTCATTCGGCACGAATTCCCAACATTTGCGACGCCTTACGCGTCCCGCGCGAAGGCACGAGTTCCCCGCTGACTGCAGTTAATCGAGATCCGATGTCACACATAATCTCACAAGTCATTCTGCCCGTCCCTGTCAACGAAACGTCGATGGCTGAGAGCCAAGGACAATGTCAGCACTCGAGTCGGGAGAGATCTTGACAGGTGTCAAGACAGCAGGAGGGAGCAGAGGGGCCCACAGGCTCGATATTGATGGCCTTCGAGCTCTGGCTGTTCTCCTTGTGGTTTTGTTCCACACCGGCGTTGGAGCCTTTTCTGGGGGCTTCATTGGTGTCGACATCTTTTTCGTTATCTCTGGATATCTGATAACGGGAATTATTGTCCGCGACCTGTCCCGAGGGTCTTTCTCACTTGGGAAGTTCTATGAGCGGCGCGTCCGGCGCATCTTACCGGCGTTGCTGGCCGTGCTGCTGGTCAGTTCGATCGCTTGCTACTTTCTTTTCCTACCGCAAGATCTGGTTCGTTTTGCGCATTCGCTCTTTGCTGCGCTGTTTTCCTATTCCAACGTTTACTTCTGGACGCAGGCCGGTTATTTCAAGCCGGCGTATGCAAAAGCACTGCTGCACACGTGGTCTCTGGGAGTGGAAGAGCAGTTCTATCTATTCCTACCGTTAACTCTTTTTGCATTCCGAAAAAGACTGGCCGTAGTTCCGTGGATCGTACTGGGCTTGGCGCTGGCGTCGTTCTGGAGTTCCGAATGGCTTGTTCTGAGAAATGACGCGGATGCGGCCTTCTACATGCCCTACTCCAGAGCGTGGGAACTCTTCCTTGGAGCACTGCTCGCGTTTGATCTGTTTCGCTTACCGAAGAGTCGGCTGGTGCGGGATTGTCTTGCGGCGTTGGGAATGCTCCTTATCGTATTCGCGGCGATTTACTTCAAGCCACAGACCCCATTCCCCGGCGCGTCTGCTTTACTCCCGTGCATGGGAGCGGCGCTGCTCCTTGCCACCGGCGCGGGCGGCGAGACTCTTTGCGCTAGGCTGCTTTCCGTGCGGCCCCTCGTGTTTATCGGCCTCATCTCTTACTCGGTATACTTGTGGAACTTACCTTTGATCACCTTCGCAAAGATGGGTGGCATTCAGGGCGTCACGGACAAGGGGCTCGTGCAGAAGATCGCCGTTATCCTACTTTCTCTTCTTCTTGGTTGGCTGTCTTGGCGGTTTGTTGAGCTGCCGTTTCGCGCAGGCGGTCCGAAGAAGATCCAGAGAAAGCAGCTGTTCATCGGGGTTGCCGGCGCAGCAGCCTTGATCTCGGCCATTGGAGCTATCTTTTTGTTGAGCGCTGGGTTGCCTCTCCGGTTCCCGGAAGCTGCGGTGCGTGTCGGAGCGTTTCTCGATGCGGACCAAGAGATGCGTATCGGGAGCTGCTTCATCACCTCTGGCGATCACTTTAGCGATTTCAAAGAGACGACCTGCACCAATGCCGATCCCAAGCT
>Ga0302324_100008197_pt1 | contig 22070 bp, 20 predicted proteins | sample Palsa_T0_1_FD_201949 | JGI IMG/M metagenome (GOLD analysis project Ga0302324, IMG submission 201949) | Peat permafrost microbial communities from Stordalen Mire near Abisko, Sweden - Palsa_T0_1 | ecosystem: Environmental > Terrestrial > Soil > Palsa > Peat permafrost | place: Sweden: Abisko...
CGGTGCTGGTTGTGATGGGTCTCGTAGCCGGGCAGGATCTGCCGGCCCACGGGGCACTACCAGCCTTGAGATGAAGCCCTATCCAGAAATAATACTCTATGTTACTGTGCAGATACAATGAGTAGTCTTCACTCTGGGGGGACAGTGCGGCATCCGGTACGTGCGACAGCGAGCTGCCTGGCGTCCCCTGACCGGGCCTGCGTATTGCTGGCGGGGCACGACAATGAAGACACGCATTCTGGATACTTTGTGCAGCCTGGCTATGGCCGCCAGCGGGATGGCGTTTGCTGCTGGCGGCGCCATTACGGTCTGGACAAGTACAACCTCAGCCGCAAGTACGGGTGCAAGAACAAGAACGGGTGGCATCGGGAATCATGAGTAAGTCGCTTAGCTCTCAGCTGTACCATGCAGCCCGCGACCTTGGAAACGTCGATGCTGTGACCAAGGGCTACAAGCGCGGCGGCGTCCTTGGTGCTGGCGGGGGAACGGCTAAGCGGATCGTGCGGCGCAAGGTGTATGCCAAACCAACGGTGCACTCGGCCGCATGCTCCGCTCTCTCGGGCTCGGCTAAAGCCAACCCGGAGCACCTGCGAGATCAGGCACAGTCCCGCCAACTAGAACGATTTCAACGGCACAGAACTGGCAGACAACGCCAGATCGCCTCTGCGTGCTGGGCAGATAGCCGACAGCTCTCGGGCAGCGCAAGCAATCCGGCCATTCCGGCCGGATTGCTTGCGCTGCCCGAGCTTAGACCCCAGACAGTGCTGACGCGGTGCCGCGAACCCGCAGCACGTTCCCGCTCACGGTGGCGCTCACGCCGGGAGACGTGCTGAGGAGAGCCTGGCTGATCGTTGAGATCTCGCTATTTTGCACCGAGGACTTGAAGACGAGAACGACTTCTTCCTCGCTGCCCTGCTTGCCCGCCGCAAAACTGGAGACAATGGACTGCACACTGGGCGGCAGAGTTCCCGCGACAGAAGCCGGCAGGACACTATAACCGTCCGATGACACGATGCCGGAGGCGGATTGTGTGCCGCCGCCGCCGCATGCCGCTATCCCTATGACGCTTCCCAGGGCGGCCGGAATGGCCAGGGCGGCAAAGATGCGCTTGATCATTGTGGTTCCCTCCTTGAGGGATCTGGTGATACTTCAGGGATCAGGACTTGCGGGCAGTCAGGTAGACGTGGATCTCGTTGCCGCCGTTCTGCAGCTGGGCGTCAGCTGCCGGATTCTGTCTTCAACGCGCCGCCTCAGTAGCTGGCGACGTTGTTTCGCGGATAGCTTCCGGTTCTGTGTTTCACTGCAGCCCCGCACTGCTGGCAGAAGTTTCCCTGCGAGGGCGCGCCGCACTGGGCGCAGAAGCTCGAAGCCTGCTCGTGACCAGGAAATGCGCTCGGACCATCTGAGGCGGTCACCTTCCCGATGCCGTCGCCGCGAGTCCGCACCTCAGATACTGTCGTCTCGGCCGAGCTGGGTGCCACGGAGTGGGCCGAGCGCAGCGGGGCCTGGTGGTCCTTGGAGGAAGCCTTGCGCTGCTTGAGGATGAACAGCACCACGCCGGTTATGAGGCTAGCCAGCGCCAGCCAGCCGCAGGCGGTGTGCAGATAGCTCTGGCGAACTAGGCACCCCCCCGCATTGAGCGCCGCGACAGCATCACTGCACGGAGGGAGATTGGAGTTCGTCGTGAGAAACACAATCGTGAACACCGCCGCGGCGATGGCCGCCTTCGTAATGGTCGGCGCTCTCGTAAACTTGATCTTCATCGCGGTCGCCTCTCGTCGGGCCGGGTCCCCGCCCAGGCGGCGGGAAGTTAGGCCCATCGTGAGCCCGGCCGAAGCCTGACGGCAGGGGCCGGGCGGCCCCATGGAGCGCGCCAGGTGTGGGCCGAACGGCCCCATTCACCGCCCGGAGACCCCTCACGCCGGGCCAGGGTGGGCCAGTACTTGCCGACGCGCCCGTGGGACCTGCAGAGCACCGATGTCGCGCACGGCTGGGGACGTCAGTGCTGTCGTCAAACTTGTGGATCGGGGTAACACTGAGTGAGGGGGAGCGACGAAATGACAATGGTGATGCCTGAGTTGCATGTCGGGCGGCGTACGGAGCTGCTGACGGTTACCCTGCTCAACCGTCACCACCCGCTGCTGGGGATCTCCTGACCGACGACGTAGCCGGGGGCCCGCGGCTGATCCCAGCACTGGCTGATCGCGCCGCCGGGGCGCTGCTGGGCCTGGCGTGCGGGGATGCCCTCGGGGCGGGCTATCAGTTCGGCCCCCCAATGCCGGGCACGTATCCGGTGGGGATGATCGGCGGCGGGAGCTTCGGCTGGGCGCCGGGGGAGTGGACCGATGACACCTCGATGGCTGTGGCCATCGCAGAGGTCACTGCGGCCGGCGGCGGCCTCGAGGCGACCCTGGATGAGATCTCGGTGCGTTGGGCTGAGTGGCGCTCAGCGCCGCGGGCTGCGGAGTCGCGCCAGGTCGAGTTCGATGCGCTGGCCGTGGACGGTGACGACGATGCCGGCGCCGTCGGCGCCGGGGCAGCAGGAAGCTGACCACCACGTGACCCATCCGTTCCCTGACCTGGCCCAGTCGGCGGTCACTGATCGCCCCGGCGCCAGAGCACAGGCAGGCGCGGGAAGTATCCGCGGGCCACAGGCTGCGGTGTGAGCCGGTCGACGGGTCTGCCGCGCTACCGTGATGCGTGGCCCTTGCCAGCCGCGGTGCTCGTGGTCCCAGGCGGGCTGGTCATGCGTCAGCGTGATGGCGCGGGGCGGCGCAGGAGGGCGGGAAGGTATACCGCCCCGGGTCCCCCTGTCGCGGCCAGGTCGCCCGGGTTCTGCATAGAGCAGTGCTTCAGCGACAGGCAGCCGCAGCCGATGCACGAGTCCAGGCCGTCACGCAGCCTGGACAGTGCGGCGATCTGGTCATCGAGCCGGTGCCGCCACGATCGGGACAGCCGCGCCCAGTCGGCCCGCGTGGGCGCCCGGCTATCGGGCAGCGACGCGAGAGCCACGGCGACTTCCTCCAGGCTCAGGCCGACGTTGCGCGCCGCCCGGATGAAAGCCAGTCGGCGCAGCACACTGCGCTCGTAGCGACGCTGGTTGCCCGACGTGCGGGTGGCACGCACCAGGCCCTCGCGCTCGTAGAACCGAAGTGCGGACGGAGCGAATCCGCTCCGCCTGGCCACTTCGCTGACTGTGAGAAGGTCTGTGGTGCGCATGGCTGAGTCCCTTGACTTAAAGTTGACTTCAACTACAAGAATGACGCCATGAACCAGGTAGCGCAACCAACCGCACTTATCACTGGCGCGTCCAAGGGTCTTGGTCGTGCCCTTGCCGGCGCGCTCGCCGCTCGCGGGTGGCGACTCGTGTTGGACGCCCGCACGCCGGGGTCGCTCGCGACCGAACTGTCGGCCGCCGTCCTGGCCGGCGACGTCACCGATCCCAGGCATCGCGAGGCACTCGCTGCGGCCGTCGACACGCTCGGCCGACTCGACCTGCTGGTGAATAATGCCAGCGACCTGGGGCCCAGTCCGCTGCCCGCGCTCGCCTGCTACCCGATCGAGGCGCTGCGCCGGGTCTACGAGACCGACGTCGTCGCGCCGCTCGCACTCGTCCAGATCCTGGCGCCCCGGCTGCGCGCCGCAGCAGGGATTGTCATGAACATCAGCTCCGACGCCGCCGTCGAGCCCTACCCGGGCTGGGGCGGTTACGGTTCGGCGAAGGCCGCTCTCGACCAGCTCAGCGCCGTGCTTGCCGCTGAGGAACCCGACCTTCGCGTGTACGCCGTGGACCCTGGCGACATGCGGACCGACATGCACCAGGCCGCCTTCCCCGGCGAGGACATCACCGACCGTCCGGAGCCCGCGACCGTCGTGCCTGCCTTGCTCCGGCTCCTCGATGCCCGGCCGCCGTCCGGGCGCTACCGCGCCGCCGACTGGGCCGTGGCTGACTCCGCCTCGGAGGTCTACCGGTGACCACCACATTCGAGCTCCCCGCCGGTCTCGAAGCCACGGCTCCGCCAGCCGATCGCGGCGGTGTCCGGCTGCTCGTCGCCCAACCCGGCGGCGTCGAGCACGCCCGCTTCCCCGCTCTCGGCACATTCCTCTCGCCGGGCGACCTGCTCGTCGTCAACACTTCCGGCACGCTGGCCGCCGCCATCGACGGCACCCGCCACGACGGCCGGGCCGTCACCGTCCACTTCGCGACGGCGCTCGATGACGGCAGCTGGGTGGTCGAGGTTCGCCCCGCAGGCCGGGCGACGGGCCCGGTGCCGGATTCCGGGACCGGCGATGTCATCACGCTGCCCGACGACGTGCGTGTCGTGCTGGTCCAGCCACATCCCAGCGGCCAGATCCGGTTGTGGCAGGCGACAATCGGCGTGGAGGGCGGCGCGGTGGCCTACCTCGAGCGGCACGGCCGTCCCATCCGCTACGCCTATCTCCTGACGCCATTCCCGCTGGCGGACTACCAGACGGTGTTCGCCCGCGAACCCGGCAGCGCAGAGATGCCGAGCGCGGGCCGGCCGTTCACTACGGAACTGGTCACCGATCTGGTGACCAGAGGTATCGGGATCGCGCCAATTACGCTGCACACCGGGGTCTCGTCCCAGGACGCCGGCGAGCCGCCGCAGCCGGAGCGGTACACGGTACCCGAGACCACCGCCCGGGCAGTGAACCTGACCCGCGCCTGGGGCGGGCGGGTCGTCGCCGTGGGCACCACGGCGACGCGCGCGCTGGAGTCCGCTGCCGACAGCGCGGGCATCATTCGCGGCCGCACCGGATGGACCGATCTCGTCCTGGGCCAGGACCGGCCGGCGCTGGTCGTCAACGGCCTGATCACCGGGTGGCACGCACCCGGTGCATCCCATCTCGACCTGCTGGCCGCGGTGGCCGGAGCCGATCTCGTCGACCGCGCGTACGAGGAGGCCCTACGCGCCCGCTATCGCTGGCACGAATTCGGCGACAGCTGCCTACTGCTGCCCTAGCCCGGCAACCGTGACGACGCCCAGAGCCGGCCGGTGTTGGCCAGGAGCACATGCCGACACACGTCTCGATTCCTCCGCTGCTCGCACAGCCATCGGTGAGCCGGCAGGCGATCAGGGACCCGGGACGACCACTGACACTGGCGAGGCGGTTGGCGGCGGCAGCAGGAGGTCGACGCCGACGGTCATTCTCGCGAGGAACTCCTCGCGGGTGCTCACTTCGTGTTTGATGCCGTTGGTGATGCTCAGCAGCGTCTGGGCCATGTCGCTTGCCAGGCCTCTGCGCCCGGCCGGCATGCCGGCGGTGAGGGCGTCCGTGACCATCTTGGCGAACCGTATGGGATATTGCACGGCCGCGAGGCCTACACCGTGCCGGACGACGCTGAATTGTTCCAGAACAGCCACGGCGTCAAGCAGTGGGCAATCGACGCCGACACCGCGCAGAAGCTGTGGACGGTCTCGCTCGCCCTCATCAGTCAGTCCGCCACGCCCAGCGGCTGAATCACCAGCGCTCCCGGTGCAACCTCGTCGGCGAGCAGCCACCTCGGTTCTCAGCCCGGAACGGGCGTCCCGCCAGTGACACCAGAAGCTAAACTGGCACAATAAGGATATTCGCAGTCTCTCGCCTGCCCGTTGGTTACGCGACCGGAAAGCCTAGAATGAGCGATCATCCCGGCGGGTTCGGAGTGCGACTGCGCGCCTGCCGGCAGTCTGCGGGACTGTCGCAGCAGGACCTGGCCGAGCGGTCAGGATTGAGCATCCGCGCGATCAGTGACGTGGAGCGCGGCCGTACCCGCTGGCCCTACCCAGGCTCGTTGCACCGGCTAGCCGATGCCCTGGGACTGCGCGACTCGGCCAGGGCCGAGTTCATCGCCGCCGCCGACCGTCGGCTGGCCCGCAGCCGGACAGGCGGCGCAGAGCTGGGGAAGGCCGTCGGCCGCCGGGCTGCCAGCACGCGGGTTGTGCCCCGCTACCTGCCTGCCGCTATCCCGGGTTTCGTCGGGCGTCACGATCAGCTGGCCGCCCTGTCCCGGGTCTTGCACCAGCCCGGCGGAACCGCTGTGATCACCGCGATCGGCGGCACCGCGGGCGTCGGGAAGTCCGCGCTGGCGGTGCAGTGGGCTCACCAGGCGGCGGGCGAATTCCCCGACGGGCAGCTATTTGTGAACCTGCGCGGCTTCGACCCGTCGGAGCCGCCGGTGACGGCCGCCGAAGCAGTGGGCGTCTTCCTGGATGCCCTGCAGATCCCGGCTGACCGGCTACCGCAGACCGTGGAGGGGCAGCTGGGGCTGTACCGCAGCCTGCTGGCCGGCAAGCGGATGCTCGTGGTGCTGGACAACGCGCGCGACGTGGCGCAAGTGCGCCCCCTGCTGCCCGGCTCGCCCACCTGCCGCGTTGTCGTCACCAGCCGAAGCCAGCTGACCGGCCTGGCGGCGATCGAGGCCGCCCGCCCGCTGATCCTGGACGTCTTGTCCGGTGCCGAGGCCCGCCAGCTGCTGCAGCACCGCCTCGGCGCCGAACGGCTGGCCGCGGAACCGGGCGCGTCCGAGCAGATCATCCGCTCGTGCGCGCGCCTGCCGCTGGCGCTGGGCGTCATCGCAGCGCGCGCCGCCCTGCGGCCGGACCTGTCCCTCGCGCAGGTCGCCGCGGATCTGGCCGAGCGCCCGGACCTCGACGCGTTCGCGGACGGCAGTGACCCGGCCGCGGATGTCCGCGCCGCCTTTTCCTGGTCCTACCGGCAGCTCGACGACGGGGCCGCGCGCGTCTTCCGGCTAGCAGGCTTGCATCCCGGCCTCGACCTAGAGCGCTACGCGATTGCCGCGCTGGTCGGCCTGTCCGCCGATCGCGCCGACGCGATGCTGGAGGCGCTGGCTGGCGCGTGCATGCTCCAGCATGCCGGGCCGGGCCGGTACGGCCTGCACGACCTGCTGCGCGGCTACGCCCGTGAGCTTGCCGAGGGCCAGGACGGTGACCAGGAGCGACGGGCAGCACTGACCGGCCTGCTCGACTACTACCTGTACGCCGCCGCGACCGCGATGGATGTCGCGTTCCCGTCCGAGCGTCATCGCCGTCCCCGCATCTGTGCGCCGTCCGCGGCCGTCCCGGACTTCGCCGACGTGGCCGGGGCGCTGGCGTGGCTTCATGCCGAGCGGGCCAGCCTGGTTGCGGTGGTCAGGCTCGCGGCCGAGCGGGGCTGGCCGGACCACGCCACCCGGCTGGCCGCGACGGTGTTCCGCTACCTCGACACCGAGGGCCATCACCCGGAGGCCGCCCTGATTCACGCGCAAGCGCGCCAGGCGGCCGCCCGCGCTGGCGATCAGGCGGCCGAGGCCGACGCACTCAACAGCCTGGGCGTCACAGACCTGCGGCAGGGCCGTTACCGCCAGGCCGGGGGCTACTTCGAGCAGGCGCTGGTGCTCTACCGCTCGAGCGCGAACCAGACCGGTGAGGCGCGCGCCTTGTCCAATCTGGGTTTCATCGACTTCGTGCTGGGCCGTTCCCGGCGGGCGGTCGTCAACCTGGGGCAGTCGCTGGCCATGTTCCGCGAGATCGGCGATCAGGTGGGCGAGGCCCGCACGCTCGCCAGTGTGGGCTATGTCGACCTGCGGCAGGGCCGTTACGAGCAGGCCGCTGGCCACCTGAAGCAGTCCCTGAGCTTGTGCCAGACAGCAGGCGACCGGGGCGGCCAGGCCCGCGCGCTGGGAAATCTCGGCGAGGTTGAGTTGCGGCTGCGCCGCTACGGGGAGGCGTCCGCCTACGCTCAGCAGGCCCTGGCCCTGTTCCAGGAGATAGGTGACCGGATCAGCGAGGCTGACTCGTTGGCCAGCCTCGGCCTCATCGACCTGGCGCAGGGGCGCTACGAGCAGGCAGCCGGGCACCTGCGGCTTGCCCTCTCCCTGTGCGATGAAACCGGCGACCTGTCCAGTCGCGCGGGCGCTCTCAGTGGTCTGGGCGAATTGCTCCTGGCCACGGGCCGCCCCGCCGCGGCGCGCGAGCAGCTGGCCGCCGCGCTCGACGTGGCTGTCCAGGCGGGCGAGAAATACGCGCAGGCCCGTGCCCATCACGGCCTGGCCCGCGCCTGCCAGGCCAGCGGCGACTCAGCCCGAGCCGATCAGCACTGGGCGCAGGCTCTTACCCTGTACACCGAGTTCGATGCTCCCGAGGCGGCCCAGATCCGCGCCGTGCTGGCCGCGGGCCAGCACGGCCCACCCGGCCGCTGATCGGCCCGGCCGGATCAGACCAGGACTGAGCTGGAGCTCCTGCGGTCGCGCAATTACCGGCAAGTCTGCCGGTAAGTCTGCCGGTCAGACTTCCTGTTTATGCCTCCTTGCCCTTGCTACCGTCGGCAGCGAACCATTCGTTATGCGCATTGCTGAGGCGGGTAAGGAATGATGTACCCATTACGCGATTCAGGCAGGCTGGCCGCAGGTTTTGCTGCCATCGCATTTCTGCTTGGCTCTTGCGCCGTCGGCGGAGTTCGACTTGCCACGTCCGGTGTTCCGCTTGCCATGTTGAGCAGCCAGCAGAACGCAGCGCTGTCTTCTGCCGTGCAACGTGAATTCGCGGAATGCATGCACAATCGCGGATTCAGATACTGGCCGCAGCCGCCACCGTCGCCGGCCGAGCAAGACCTATTCCCATATGTTATCGACAGCATGACCTGGGCGCGGTCGCATGCCTTTGGCGGGATTAACGGAGTAATAAGCTCGGACCTCACGTCTGCTGACGCCGCGGCCGTCAGGCTCAACACCAGATATTTTCGGCATCTTTCACCTGAGCGGCGCATCAGGTATCTGCTCGCGGAGAACGGTAATGGCCCCAGTGACCCAGGCGATATCGCCAGGCTCCCGAGCGGGCAACTAATTGGCTACAGCAAGCTGTCATGTTATGTATGGTCCGGAAATAGCCTCTTCAGACGCACGACCGGCTGGTTTCAGCCGATGATGACTTATCAGGCTCTCCCTGAGCTATGGCAGCAGCAAGTGGAGTCCAGTCCTCGATTCAGAATCGCGGTACGCCTGTGGTCACGTTGCATGGCCGAACATCGTATTGCATTTGCGAATCCGTCCGTTGCAGCGGAGGCGTATCAGGTACCGGAGAAGGATCTCAGCAGCGCGGCTTTCAGAGCTGCGATCAGCGAGGCAGCTTGCGCTGGTCGCAGCGGCCTCGCCCGCATAGCGGCCCAACTGGATAAGTACTACCGGAAAAGAATCGAAGCTAGGTATGCATCGGTCATCCGGCGCTACCGGTCCTTGGTCCTGAGCTCGCTCGCTCGCCTGAGAATGCTGCCAGCATCTCGAGCAGAATCTAGCGATCAGTAGTCGCCAGACATTACGCCAGGCATTACGCCGGGCGCCACTCCGCCGATGACTGCCGGCCTTCGGAGGCCAGCTAACTGGAGGTGCAATGGAAGTAGCTCGTTCGCCGCCCGGTCACTTTCCCACGCTAAATAACAAGTCTAAGCAAAGAAGGGAAACAGGAGAAAGATGAGAATCATCCGCCCGATGCTGATCGCAGTAGCTGCTCTGACGGTCCTCACCGCAGGTACGGGCAGCGCATTCGCGGCCACTGCACACCCGGCGTCCGCTGGTGCCGAAGCCCAGCGGACCGCAGTACACTCGGCAACAGTGATAGGAAATGACGTGCCGGCGGCCGGCAAGCCGACGCAGTGCCCTGGTGGTGATTTCTGCATCTACTCGGGTTCCAACGGGTCAGATATATGCTCAACCTGGTCCCCGGGGCAAGGGACGAACAGTAACAACTGGTACTGCTATGACAATGGTACCGTCTTCGACAATGGCTCCGAGCCGATAGCGATGAATTACCTGGCCAATCTCAAGGGCGCGTGGACCTGTATCGGCGCCGGGTCATACTGGCTCTTCACCGATCAGTATGTGTACGACCACGGAAGCACGAGCGGCCCTGGCTGGAACGCGAAGGTCTCCTCCGGAATCGGCTCCTACCACTTCCAATCCAACAACTGCGGTAATACTCACATCTGACCGGCGCATCGCGGCCCATTGACACGCTGTTAGCAGCAGTGCCAGGCCTGGAACGACTGTCCCGCGCGGGCGTACGAGGAAGCTCTCCGCGCGGGACAGCCGTATCTTGCCGTACAGCACCACCCCTTGCCCCACAGCGCTGGCTGGTCGGGGGCTTTTACTGAGTGCGGGTTCATCTACCTTGCCAGTGTCGGCGATGATAGAGATCGTTTACGCTGCCGGTACGGACGGTTCTCGGTCACTCTCGGACCACACGGAGGCGAGCGCATGGGGACGATCACCGTAACCGATGGCACGGAGATCTTCTACAAGGACTGGGGTTCCGGCCAGCCGATCGTCTTCAGTCACGGCTGGCCGCTTTCTGCTGACGACTGGGACACCCAGATGCTGTTCTTCCTGCAGCATGGCTACCGCGTTATTGCCCATGACCGGCGCGGGCACGGGCGCTCCACGCAGACCAGCGACGGTCACGACATGGACCACTACGCCGACGACCTTGCCACGCTGACCAGGCATCTCGATCTCCAGGACGCCGTGCACATTGGCCACTCGACCGGCGGCGGCGAAGTCGTGCGCTACATCGCCCGGCACGGCGAGAGCCGGGTCGCGAAAGCGGTTCTGATCAGCTCGGTACCGCCGCTGATGGTGCAGACCGAAGCCAACCCCGGCGGCCTGCCGAAGAGCGTGTTCGACGACCTGCAGGCCCAGCTGGCCGCTAACCGCTCCGAGTTCTACCAGGCTCTGCCCGCCGGGCCCTTCTACGGCTTCAACCGGCCCGGCGCCGAATCCTCCGAAGCGATCATCGAGAACTGGTGGCGCCAGGGAATGATGGGCGGAGCGAAGGCACACTACGACGGCATCGTCGCCTTCTCCCAGACCGATTTCACCGAGGACCTCAAGAAGATCACGGTGCCGGTTCTGGTGATGCACGGCGACGACGACCAGATCGTTCCCTACGCCGACTCCGGACCGCTGTCCGCGCGGCTCGTGCAGAACGGGACGCTCAAGACATACAGCGGATTCCCGCACGGCATGCCGACAACCGAGGCCGCAACGATCAACGCTGACATCCTGGACTTCCTGCAATCCTGACACCGTCTGCGCGCGGATGCTGCGATGAGCTGTCCCGCCATCGCCGAGGCCTGCCGAGCTCGCCCCCGCTGTCAGGCTGATGCTTCTCCAGGAATAGTCACTACTATTTTAGTAGTTGATACGGGCAGTGCAGCTTCGACCGGCGTGGCAGCGCAGCAGAAGGAGTCACGATGACTGACTACGGGCACGATCTACTTTTCGGCACGTTCATCAGCCCGCAAAGTCAGCGCCCGCAGGAAGCTGTGGCGCTTGCCCAGCTCACTGAGCAGTCCGGCCTCGACCTCGCCACCTTCCAGGACCACCCTTACCAGCCGGCGTTCCTTGACACCTGGACGCTGCTGACCTGGGTAGCCGCGCGCACGGAGCGGGTGCGGGTTTCGGCGAACGTACTGAACCTGCCGCTGCGGCCTCCGGCCGTCCTGGCCCGGGCAGCCGCCAGCCTCGACCTGCTCTCTGGCGGCCGGTTCGAGCTCGGCCTGGGCGCGGGCGCGTTCTGGGACGCGATCGAGGCGATGGGCGGCCCGCGGCGCGGGCCGGCCGAAGCAGTTTCCGCGCTGAGCGAGGCGATCGACATCATCCGTGCCATCTGGGATGGATCCGCGCGCGGCGGGGTGTTCCTGGACGGTGAGCACTACCACGTTCGCGGCGCCAAGCGCGGCCCCGAGCCAGCCCATGACATCCCGATCTGGCTCGGCGCCTACAAGCCGCGGATGCTGCGGCTGATCGGCGCGAAGGCCGACGGGTGGCTGCCCACCCTGGCGTACCTGAAGGACGGCGACCTCGAACGCGGGAACCGCGTCATCGACGAGGCGGCGGCCGCGGCCGGGCGCGACCCGCGTCAGGTCCGGCGGCTGCTCAACGTCTCCGGTGCCTTCGTGCCCGAGAGCCAGGGGTTCTTGCAGGGCACCCCGCAGCAGTGGGTCGACGAGCTGCTCCCGCTCGCGGTCGAGCAGGGCATCGCCGCGTTCATCCTGGCCAGCGACGACCCGCGTGCGATCGAGGTGTTCGGTGCCGAGGTCGCCCCGGCCCTGCGGGAGGCGGTGGCGCGCGAGCGGCAGGCGGCGGGCACCACGCCGGGGGAGGTGGTGCGCGGCCCAAAAGCCCTGGCGCTCCGGCGTGACGGCATCGACTATGACGGCCTGCCACCCGCGCTGCGGGCGACGGCGGTCGAGCCGGGCGACCGGGAGTACGCGAAGGTCCGGTCCACCTACCTGCGCACCGGCTCACCCGGCCTGGTGATCCGGCCGGACAGCGCCGCGGCGGTTGCCGAGGCGCTGGAGTTCGCGCGCAAACAACGGGGACCGCTCGCCGTCCGCAGCGGCGGGCACGGCATCAGCGGCCGTTCCACCAACGACGGCGGCATCGTCATCGACGTCAGCAGGCTGAACCAGGTCGAGGTCCTTGACCCGGCCGCAGGGCGGATCCGCGTCGGCCCCGGCGCCCGCTGGGGGCATCTCGCCGACAAGCTCCTTCCCCACGGCCTGGCGATCAGTTCCGGCGACTACGGTGACGTCGGCGTCGGCGGCCTGGCGACTGCTGGCGGCATCGGCCTGCTCGGCCGTAAATACGGTCTGACCATCGACCACGTGGCCGCGGCCGAGCTTGTCCTCGCCGACGGCACCCAGCTCAGGGCGGACGCCAGCGAGCACCCGGACCTGTTCTGGGCGCTGCGTGGCGCTGGCGGCAACTTCGGCATCGTCACCGCACTGGAGCTCGACGCCTACCCGGTCCGGGACGTGGTCTTCTCGGTCATGGTCTTCGACGGGGGCAACACCGCCGCGCTGATCCGGAACTGGGGCGAGCTGGTCGAGGCGGCGCCGCGCGAGCTGACCAGCTTCCTTTACTTGTTCGCCCAGCGCGGGGCTCCGCCGGTCGCCCGGCTGATGAACGTGTACGCGGGGGACGATACCGAAGCGGCCGTCGCCGCCCTCACACCGCTGCTGAAGATCGGCCCGCTGCTGGACCAGCAGGCTCAGCTCGCCCCCTACGCCGCGATCATCCCGGCCTACGACAGCCAGCACGATGGCGGCCAGCGCAATCCCCTGATCAGCAACGGCCACGCGGTCCATCTCACCCCCGAGATCGGCGACCTGGTCACCGAAGGGCTGCTGAGCCACGTCGCACCCTGGGTGTCCGTCCGCGCGGTCGGCGGCGCCGTCAACGACGTTGACCCGGCGGCCACCAGCTACCCGCACCGCCACCAGAACTTCAACCTCAGCTCGGTCGGCTCAGCGCAGGGGAAGTTCCGCAGCCACTGGGATGAGCTTCGCCCCTACCTTGACGGCCTGTACGTGAGCTTCGAGACCGACGACCGCCCGGAACGGCTGTCCGACGCCTTCCCTGGTGCGACGCTTACCAGGCTGCGCCGGCTCAAGGCGGCGTACGACCCTGAAGGCATCTTCAACGCGAACTTCCCGATCCCGCCCGAGGTACCTGCCCGGCAAACTGCCTGAACACCGTAGCTGGCCCTGCCAGACGTTAGCGGCGCCCATGGGCCGCCGGGTACGGCCGGCGCCTGATCCGTCGCCGGGCGCGCAGCCGCTGGTCTTGCTGACTGGTCGGCAGCGGAGGATTCTGGTGCTCCGGGGTGGCCGGAAACGAGAGGCCCAGTGATCGCGATGAGAATGGGGTGGATCCTCGCGGCCGCGGCCGTCGTCCTGGTCGGGGGCACCGGCGCAGGCGTGTCCGCCCAGGCGGCAGATATCCGCCCGGCAGGCGCAACTGTTGTCCTGCCAGCCGGCCTGCCCCGCTACTACATCGAGGACGGCATCAAGAAACCCAGATCCGGCCAGACCGAGACTCTGGTGCGGCGCACAGCGACCGGTGCGGTAACAGCCACGATCCGCTGCCCTCGGCTGCCAGCGGGAGAAGAGATAAGTAATATCGCCGCGGCCGATCACCACGCATTCTTCCTGGCATGCGACAGGGTGCTCCAGCGCGGCGCGAATTCCGTGGTGACCGGATCGCGCATCTACCGGTTCTTGATCACCGCTGCCGGCCGGGTCAGCAGTTACTCCCTGGTGCGGGGTGCGGTGCTGGACGGACTTCGCACCGGCAGCCTGGCAGCCACACCAGACGGCTCGCAGATCGCGGTCACAGTTGCCCCCGGCGCCAGTTCTGCTGAGATTGCCAAGATCATGGTCATTAACACCAGGACCGCGGAGCACGTCGTGTGGCAGAACCGCCCGGCTGTTCCCGGCACTATCCGTTTCAACGTCGGTGATCTGTCATTCGCGCGTCACGGCCATGAGCTGGCGTTCCTCACCCAGCCGCGCTGCGTTCACGCAGCGGGCGCACCGCCGTGCAAGGTCGATGGCGGCGAGGAAGTGCGGGCGCTCAATCCCGCCGCCGGCGGCCTGCTCGGCAGCAGCCGCGTGCTGCTGCGGCAGTCCAAGATCATGCGACTGTCCAAAGGCTATATCAACGATGCTGTGGTCAGCCCCGGCGGATCGGCGCTGACCCTGGCCATCGTAGGTGTCGGGGCATCTTCGAACTCCTCCGGCGTGTCGGTTGTGCGGTATTCAGCCGCCACCGACAAGCGCCTGCGGATCCTGTATCGGATACCCACGGGCAACGGCTTCTTCTACCGGTTCTTTAGCGCAGACCCTTCTGGCCGGTACCTGCTTCTCGATGCCGGCCCCATCAGCGGGGCGGTCAACGGCTGGATCGATCACGGGCGGCTGGTCCGGCTGAAGCCCGCCGGCGACAACGTCTTCTTCGAAGTCTGGTAGGGACTCGGCGCGCCTGTCAGCGCGTTGCTGGGTTGCGCCCGGCCAGCCCGAGCAGGGCGAACGCGAAGGACACGACGGCAAGAAAGACCCAGCCGGTGTCGAAGCTGGTACGGGGCACCAGATGCCCGAAGATGATGGGAATGAAGAAGCCGCCTACCGCGGCCACCGTGAGCATCAGGCCGGTCGCCGTGCCGATGTGCTGGCGCTCGATGTTGCAGACCCGGGCAGGTACCGCCAGCCAGGCGGCGAAGCCGAAGATGAGGAAGAAGCCGATCCCGATCCCGAGCGCCCAGAGCGCACTGGCCGGCACCACGGGGATAAGGAGCAGCAGCGCGGCGACGGCGATGAGCGGTCCGACGACGAACATCCGCAGGTTCCTGCTGCGGTCGGCGTAATACCCGCCCAGCAGGCTGCCGGGGATGCCGGCCAGCAGGATGAGCGAGGACAGCAGTCCGCCGGCCGTCGGGTCGAAGTGCCGTTCGAGCGTCACGTACTCGCTGAACAGCTGCGAGGTGGTGAAGTACGCGCCGTATCCGCCGAAAAGCGCGATGCCGTAGACCCACAGATCTCTGCTCGCGAGCGCGGTGTGCAATGCGGCCCGATCGAAGGCGATGCCGGCGAGTGACTGATCGCCTTGCGGGATCTGGAAGGCCGCGAGGGTCACCATCATGACGAGCAGCTCGAAGACACCGGCCAGGATCAGTGAAGTGTGCCAGCTTGTCGCGCGTTGCACATACAGCCAGACATAGAGCGCGAAGGCAGCCCCGGCGCTGAAGGCGGCACCGCCGGTGATGCCGAGCGCGAGCGTGATGTCCTTGTCGCGGAACCAGACGACCACGGCGGCGGTCCCGACGGCGATGAACACCGACCCGCCGATCCCGCTGACGACCCGGAAGAAGGCCAGTTCGGCGTAGCTGTATGACAGCCCGGACATGATGCCGGCCAGTCCCTGCAGGAGCAGCCCGAGCACGAGAGTCTTCTTCATGCCGATTGCCGTGGCGAGCATGCCGCCCGGAATGTGCGTGAGCCCGTAGCCGACGATGTAGAGCGAGATGAGGTAGCTCAGCGACCCGATGCCTACCTTGAACTCCGCGCCGATGAGCGGGAAGGCCGTGGCGACATCGAACCAGTTCAGCGTCAGCGCGACGATGCCCAGGCTGATGACGGCGAGCATTCTCCAGCGGACGCGGCCCAGCTCGGTGCCGTGGGCGGAGGCCATGGTATTCCCCTTATCGGGAGTGCCCCGACCGCGGTCAGCCAGAGCTAATGGATCGACGCTGGCCGCTCGCCCGCAGGACTGCCGCACCGTACCGGCAGCAGTAGCATAAGTCTGTGCGCCTCAGCTCTGACCGTCGCAGCGAAGACGGGCATCTTGCGGGCACCGGGCGAAGCCCCGGTTAGCTTTATGAGTGCCCCAGTCGGCTTCGTCGGGCGGCAGAGCGAACTGCGCATCCTCGGTGAACGGTTTGCTGCCGCCGGGCTCGGCCATCCGCAGGTGGTCTATCTGGAGGGCGAGGCCGGGGCGGGTAAGTCGGCCCTGCTGTCCCGGTTCCTCGGCTCGCTGTCCAGCGCTGTCGTCCTCCAGGTTGGCGGTGACGAGGCAGAGGCACTGCTCCCGTACGGGATCATCGATCAGCTACAGCCCGGGGTTCTGACCGAGCCGGGCACGGACCCGATGGCTGTCGGAGCCCGGCTGCTGGATCTGCTTGATCGGCTGCAAGCCGACGGGCAGGTTGTCGTGCTCGCCATCGACGACCTGCAGTGGGCTGACCGGCCGTCGTCGCGGGCGGTGCTGTTTGCGCTGCGGCGGCTGCGCGCCGATAAGGTGCTGACGATCCTGTCGGCGCGGGTCGGCGGGCTTGCCGATCCCGGCTGGGCGCGGTTCGTCAGCGGTGACTGGCGGGTCACCCGGATCCGTCTGGGCGGGCTCGGCTCCGGCGATCTCACCGAGCTGGCGAGCGCACTGGGGCTGGGCGTGCTATCACAGCGCGGGGCGTCCCGGCTGGCTGCCCATACCGAAGGCAACGCGCTGTACTGCCGGGCGCTGCTCGACGAGATCGGCATTGTCGGGCTGAGCGCGGCAGGGGATCGCGGGCTGCCGGCGCCACGGGAGCTGTCCGCGGTGATCCTCGCCCGGGTGGCTGCGCTGCCAGCCGCAGCTCAGACATTCCTGGCGGCAGCTTCGGTGCTGGGGCAGCACGCGCCGATGTCGGCGATCGTGTCGGTCGCTCGGCTGCCCGATGCGCAGCACGACGTGGATGCGGCGGTCGCAGCCGGGCTGCTGAGCGAAGGCGCTGCGATGTCGGAGCTGTCTTTCACCCATCCGCTGTACCGGGCGGCGATCTACGCCGATCTCAGCCCGACGACCCGGCGGGAGCTGCACGCGCGGGCCGCGGAGGTCGTCGCCGGCCGCGCGCGGCTCGCCCACCGGGCAGCAGCGTCGCTGGGTCCAGATGAGGCGCTGGCCGGCGAACTCGAGGCGTCGGCCCGGGCCAGCGCCGCCGCCGGTGACGCGGGCGCCTCGGCGTGGGCCCTGGAACAGGCAGCTGCCCTTTCGCCGGCCGCGCAGGACCGGGAGGACCGGCTGCTCGACGCCGCTGTCGTCCACCTCAACGCCGTGGACACAGAGGCGGCGGCCCGGGTCCTGGCATCCTGCCAGGCTTCCAGTGCGCGTCGCGACGCCCTGACCGGGCTGCTGGGGGTGTACACCGGATCGCCCAGTGCCGAGAGCCGCTTGCTCGCCGCGTGGCAGGCCCACGATCCGCAGACCGAGCGTGAAATCGGAACTCGTGCCGCGACATCCCTGACTAACTGGATGGTCTTGTCTGGTCGCTCCGAACAGGCGCTGACCTGGGCGGATCGAGCGGTAGACGGCACCGTCCCGGGTTCGGCGCTGCACGCCATGGCCCGCACGGCGCAGGCATATGCGCTCGCCTCGGCCAGCCGCACCCCCGAGGGGCTGGCCGCGCTCGGCTTCCTGCCCGTCTCGGGGAACGAAGTACCGATACCCCAGACCGACGCCCTCATCATGCGGGGCATGCTGAAGGTCTACCTCGATGACCTGCCAGGAGCCATCGCGGACCTCGGCGTTGGGACTGCCCGGCTCCGCACGGGACTGCCTGCGACCTATCCGGGCCCGTGCCTGGCTCATCTGAGTGACGCCTATTTCCGCCGGGGTGACTGGGACTCCGCCGTCACGCACGCCCAGCTGGCGACCTCGCTGGCCGAAGACGCTGACCGTCCGCTGGACCTCGCGCGGGCGCACGCACGTGCCGCCCAGGTTCTGGCCTGCCGCGGCCAGTGGCCTGCCGCGCAGGCGCACGTCAGCGCGGCCCGGGCCGCGGCTGAGCGGCTTCCGCTGGTCCTCGCGGTGGCCGCCGCCGCAGTGGCGGGCGCCGCACTGGCCTCGGCGCGTGGCGATCTGATCGGGGTGCTGCTCGCGACCGAGCCGGTGCGCGCGACCAGGCTCCTGGGCGTAGGGGGCTGCCCGGGCATCTTCAACTGGCGAGCCATCGAGGCGGACGCGCTGATCGGCCTGGGACGGCTTGATGACGCCGAGACCGCGCTCAGCGAACTCGAGGACGCGATTCCTGCGGCCGGGCTGGCGTCGGCAGCCCTGGCGCTTGCCCGCTGCCGGGGCAACCTGGCGGTGGCGGGCGGGAATCCGAGCCAGGCGGAAGCGGCGTTCGCGCGAGCCCACTCGATCGAGGCGAAAGTGCCGATGCCGTTCGAGCACGCCCTGCTGAGCCTCGACGACGGGCGCCGCCTGCGCGCTGCCGGGAACCCGGTGGCGGCTGTCGCGCAGCTCGAAAGGGCCCACCACCTGTTCTCCGGCCTGGGAGCAGACCCGTACCTGCAGGTTTGCGCCGCGGAACTGGCGGCTCTGCAGGTCACAGCCGCTACCGACAGTCCCGCTGCCCTGCTGGGGCTCAGCCGCGCGGAGCTGGCCGTGGCCCGGCTGGTCGCCACCGGACTGACCAACCGGGAGGTGGCCAGCCAACTGTACGTTTCTGTGAAGACAGTGGAGTTCCACCTCCGCAACAGCTACATGAAGCTCGACATCACCTCCCGCCGGGCGCTCGCCGCTCTGCTGCACTGACGCCGCGGCTGGTTCTGCCGCGAAAACACTCTGCCGCGAAAACACAGGGTCGAACCTAGGGTCACACCCTGGGGACAACACCGCGTTGCCCGCGTTAACTATGAGCTATGGACGCCTCACCAGCGCCGAGCCAGGCGATTCGCCTTCTCCTCGACATCAGCCGAACTCCGGACGGACGGATCGAGGGACGGATACGTACCGACGGCACCGCTTGCTGGATGCCTTTCTCTGGCGTTCTTGAGTTGCTCAAAGTTCTTGAGGAAACATCCACAGACCTGCATTGAGGCGACGCACACGTCAGCCAAGAAGGAAGGGGTTCAGCATGAACATCAGGACGCATAACAATAGCCAGGAGGAGCCCAGGCTTCTTCGCCGGCCAGCCGACGGACGCATCCTGGGCGGTGTCGCCGCCGGGCTCGCCAGGTACTTCGCTGTCAACGTGGCGCATGTCCGGGTCGGCCTGGTCGTGCTGTCATTCTTCGCTGGTGCAAGCGTTCCGCTGTACCTCGCTGCGTGGCTGCTGATCCCCGCGGAGGGCTCGGACATCGCGATCGCCGACGAGATTCTGAACCACGCCGCTGGTGCTGGTCACCTGTCGTAACCCGACTCCGGGCGGCTCTGTCAGGGCCGCATGAGCCAAGATGCCCTGATCTGCACGGAAAGGAACACCAGGATGAACGTGGACGACATTACCTCGACGGCCTCGGCCCGCAACACCAGCTACCTCTCTCGCCCGCAGGGACGCATCGGGTACGACGTCGCCGGCGAGGGCCCCCTGATCGTGCTCGTGCCGGGCATGGGTGACCTGCGGGCCGGCTACCGGTTCCTCGCCCCAGCCCTGCGAGAAGCGGGCTACCGGGTTGCCTGCACTGACCTTCGCGGCCACGGCGACAGCGACCCGACCTTCCCGGCCTACGGCGACGAGGAAACCGCCGCCGATGTCGTTGCCCTGATCGCCGAGCTCGGCGGCCCCGCAGTCGTCGTCGGCAACTCCATGGGCGCCGGGTCTGCGGCACTCGCCGCGGCCCAGCGACCCGAGCTCATCTGCGGCCTGGTACTGGTCGGCCCGTTCGTCCGCAACGCCGCGGTGAGCACGGTACAGCGTGTCCTGCTGCGCGTCGCCATGGCCCGGCCGTGGGCGGCCATCTCCTGGAAGGCGTACCTGCCGAAGCTGTACGCGGGCCGCCGGCCCGCGGACTTCGGCCAGTACCGCGACCAGGTCGTGGCGAGCCTGCGCCGGCCGGGATACGCCAGGGCGTTCTCCCTGACCACGCGCACGAGCCACGCGGCAGCACAGGCGCGGCTGGCCGATGTCACCGCGCCCGTCCTGGTCGTGATGGGCCAGCAGGACCCTGACTTCCCGGATCCGGCTGGAGAGGCGGACTGGATCGCGCAGGCCATGCGCGCACAGGTCGTCATGGTGCCCGAGGCCGGGCACTATCCCCAGTCACAGCGGCCCGACATCACTACCGGTGCCGTCCTGGAGTTCCTCTCCAGGGTGCACAGCCGTGCCTAAGTGGTCGGTCGCGCCCAGCTCCCACAGCTGGTGTCGGCGTTTGACGAGTCACGGCAGGCCGGTGATCGGCGGCCGACCGGAAGGGTCAGGATGACGGCGGCCAAGTTCGGCATCGTGGGCAGTGGCTGGCGGACGGGGTTCTTCAGGAAGCTCGCCAGCCTGCTGCCGGAGGAGCTGGAACTGACCGGCGTCGCGGTTCGGCGGGCCGAGCGGGCGGAGGAACTGCGAGCGGCCTGGCAGGTGCCGGCGTTCCTGTCACCGCTGGATCTGCTCCGGGGCGCCCGGCCGGACTTCGTCATCACCAGCGTGCCGTGGTCAGCCAATCCGGCGATCGTCGGCGATCTGGTTAATGCGGGGGCCAGGGTGCTGAGCGAGACACCGCCGGCACCCGCCGCCGAGCAACTGCGAGTGCTCTGGAGCGAGGTCGGAGCACGAGGCACGGTGCAGGTAGCTGAGCAGAACCCATTGCTGCCCGGTCATGCTGCGCGCGCCGAACTTATCCGCCGGGGGGTCATCGGGCAGGCCACGAACGTCCAGGTCTCCTCGACTCACACCTATCACGCGATCGCCCTGATGCGGAGCTTGCTCGGCGTCGACGAGGCGCAGCCGGTCCGCGTCAGCGCGACGCTCGTTCATGCGCCGCTGGTCGATCCCCTCGACCGCGCGGGCTGGACCGGTGTCACCACGGCCAAGGACGCCACCACGACCTTCGCCACCTTCGACTTCGGGGACGGCCGCTCGGGTCTGTATGACTTCACCACCAATCAGTGGCACAACCAGCTCCGCCACCGGCGGATCGTGATCCGCGGCAGCCATGGTGAGATCAGTGACGACGATGTGGTCTACGCCAGAGATCAGCGCACGATCATCCGGTCGCCGCTGGTTCGCCAGCAACTTGGCTACGACCTGAACCTGGATGGCTACGACACCGAGCTGATCGCGTTCCAGGGCGAGCCGGTGTGGCGCAACCCGTTCCTGGGACATCGGCTGATGGATGAGGAGATCGCCGTCGGCCAGCTGCTGCTGGCCACGGCGCGGTGGGCGACTGATCGCGGTCCAGGGCCCTACCCGCTGGCACGAGCCTGCCAGGACCACCTGCTGGGCCTCGCGATCGACGCCTCGCTGGCTTCGGCTGCCCCCGTGACCACGGCTGTCGAGCAGTGGGGTGACCCCGCTGTTCCCTGACCCGGCCCCCCTGACCCGGCCGTCCCCTGGCGCAGACGCCGCGGATTCAGCCGTCAGCCGTCTATAGCATGACGAGAAACGCCGCCACGCGGCCGCTGGACGTGGTCCCAGGAAGCGGGTGACGGGCTATGGACGGTCAACCGGAAGTTCTGTCCTCAGGGCGCGAGCGATCGGGCCGTCGCCCCCGATGGCCATGGTCAGCCGGCGGCGGGCCGTCAGACGGCGGCGGGCCGTCAGCCGGGGCGGCCGCGGTCATCGCGCTCGGTGTCCTGCTGGCTTGCCTGGGCGGGCTCGCGTACACCGCGACGCTGGTGACGCACCGGGATAAGACGATCGACGATCTTCGTGCGGCTCTCCGTGTCGCACGGGCGAAAACTCGGGATTCGCAGTCTTCCGCAACACGGGAATCAGCTCCGCCGGTCTACTCCGGCAGTGCGATTCTGGCTTTTCCCGATAAGTCCG
>Ga0302324_100008198_pt1 | contig 22068 bp, 19 predicted proteins | sample Palsa_T0_1_FD_201949 | JGI IMG/M metagenome (GOLD analysis project Ga0302324, IMG submission 201949) | Peat permafrost microbial communities from Stordalen Mire near Abisko, Sweden - Palsa_T0_1 | ecosystem: Environmental > Terrestrial > Soil > Palsa > Peat permafrost | place: Sweden: Abisko...
CACCTGAAGGACGAAATTGCGGGACAGCATGTCTTGCACGTTCAAGATAATGCCGGTGACCGAGACGGTGCGGAACTGCTGCTTACGGACGTTCATCAGATAGTTGGCGGGCTTGAGCGACGGGAAAATGTAGAAGCCTTCACCATTCGTTTTGGTGACCTGGGAGACTCCGGTGTCCACACTTTTGATTTCGACTTCGGCGTCCGGCACGGTAGCGCCGGTGGAATCGGTGACCCGGCCTGAAACGGATGCGGTTTCCGTCTGGCCGCACGCAAGGCGGGGGTGGACAATCTGGCATATCAGCGATGAGATAAACAGGATTGCCAGAGCCGGAAAATGCCGACGGAGCCGGAGTATCGTTGTCACGGAGCACCTTTCCCTTTGTTCGCCTAGGTTTCTCGCCCGCCGCGAGCGCCCACCCAATGCGGTTTCTAACCGAGTATCCCCGCCGACGGTGCGATTTGTCCCAAAAAGCAGAGAAGAAAACTGACGGTGAGAGTTTGCGGAGAGTAGCTAGCGAAATTATGGGTGATTTGGCTGGCCGCGGAGGTACGCGTACATCAGGTTTGGGCCCTTGGGACGAGTCGGGTCGCCGTCAGCGGATTCGAGGGTCACGAAGACGGAATCGATCTCGCTTAAGGTTTTGGGATCGTCGCATTTGAAAACCCATCTGCGCTGCGCTTTATCGTCCGAATAGAAAATGCCGAGTCTGCGGACTTGCTTGTCGCCGCTTTCCTGGGTAGCCCAAACGCGGTATTCGTAGTTCGCTTTCTGAATTTTCGTCTCGTTAAGGTCATACGCGTAGAAGACCAGCGACTTTCCTTCGGTGAAGAAGATTCTTCCGAATACGGGCCGGTTCTTTCCCTTAGGGTCGGTGTCCACGACGTCGACGATGTGGAGATTTCGTGCCCCCATGAGATCGGTGACGTCGTGGCCTAGGGACAGCAGCTGCGTCTCCTGGCTAAGCGCGGCGGACTTCTCCGCGAGGTCGTCGGCAAGGCTTTTGATCTTGACCTTGTCTTCCAGCATAGCTGCTTCCAAATCATATGCGTGATCGCGCTGTTTGACGGCCTCGTGTTGCGCCTTAGCGACCAGCGCTTGCGATTCTGCCAGACCTTCCTGTACTGACTTTAGTTGTGCTTCCAAAGCAGCTCGACTCGCCTCGAACTTCTCCCGTCCCTGCAACTTCGCGTTTCGGTCCTTCTCGGTTAGGCGCAAATGCTCGGTGGTTTCAGCGAGGACAGCTCTCAGCGACTCGGTCTGCGCTTGCAGTTCTGCATTCATGGCGACCAAATCAGCGATCTGCCGATCGAAGGTCGCAGCGCGAGTTGCGGACACCGTATCATTCGAATTCCGCGAATGCCGATCGAGCCCGCCACCATTCAGCGACCAGGTCGCATAGAAATAGCCTGCCGAAAAGATGAATCCGAAGAGAGCGATAACCACGACGACTTTCGCCAGATCGAGCCAGTGCTCCCGCTGTGGCAGTAGACGCCGAATCGGGCCGAGCTGCCTGGCTTCCCGGTCCAGCTCCGTCGAGAACCGAATGCCTTCCCGTTCAGCGCGCTCGAAGAAACGCCGAACGAACAGTTCCGAGTTCAACGATTCCGCGGCCCCCGCCGGCGATAGAGTAGCCTCGCGATTTTCGGTCGCGTATTGACTCGCGGCGATATTCACGTAATCGAAATACACGTCGCTACACGATTGACATTCCGCTAAATGCTTCTCCAGTTCAAAAAGCTCTTCGGGCGACGCCTGCCCGATGCTGGCCGCCGCACAAATCTCGCGAATGGCGTCGTGGGTCATTTACGTCCACGCCTCGCTGGAGGGCAGGCCGACGGGAGCAGCGACTGGAGCGGCAGCTCCGGTCACCAGGCAAAGACGACAGCGCTCCAAGCCGCGATAAAAATGATGGCGTACGTTGTGAAAGTTTTCGTTCCGCAGGTTGGCTATCTCTTTGAGTGAGAGGCCCTCGAAAAAATACATTTCGATGGTGCGCCTTTGCGGTTCGGGCAACGCGGCGAGGATTTCGCTCGTCAACCGGCCCCGTTCTTGCGGTTGCAAACGAGTCGATTGCCAATGGCTGCCCTGTTCCACGGTTTCGTTCAGCTCTGTGTGATTGTGAAACTGGCGCACCAACAGATAATTGCGCCGGTGCATGCTGCGGCTATATGCAAATTGTAGCAGCCATACCTTAAGTTTCCCCCTGGCAGGGTCGAATTGTCCCAATCGCTTGTAAATCTCGAGAAAAACGGTCTGAGTCAAGTCTTCGGCTTCACCCGCATCGCGCAATATATTCAGCGCAGTAGTATGGACCAAGCGGTGATAGCGCTTAAAGATGACGGCGAAGGCGTCGGCATTACCCGAACGGATTTCCTGAACCAGGCTTTCGTCACACAGCTCTTGTAGCTCCGCATAGGAAACGCGGTGGTGGTCCTGGCCCATAACTGGTCCGGTCGCAGACATATCAAAATGGGGAGCCAAGACTTATAGCACAGTCGGAAAAGAAAAATTACATCAAATTATTTCTGCCGGCTGGGACAAAATCCTTCGCCACCGGATATGCTCGCTGGACGCAAACATATCTCGGAACACGGCGTCCAGGGACGGACCTCACGACGCCGTCAGTCTTTTTGCGTTTTATCAAGGTTGCCGCTGACGAACTTCTCGCGCTGAGAACTAATACTGTTGACACAAGCTACTGCACCCTACGGAGGACTTCGCTTCGGATCCGGCGGTCTCGGACAACCAACGTAATTCCGCCGAACTCAAAGGGATGTGGATGAGAAGTCCGGAGAGCGACGGCCTTATCTGTATTCGTCTCTGAATGTTTCGTGGACGCCAATATAATGTAATTCCTTTTCTCTGGCCAAGGTTCTGTGGCTGGATCGTTGGGCGTCAACTTCGCGGACCCCCGATCCTGCCAGCCGGAAAGACGTCAAACGGCCATAGTGAAGATATCGGCCATCCAAAAGAGCCGATGGTCGAAGTGGGCAAAAGCCAAGACAAAGCAGGCCCTGGGAAATATCTAGTGATCGGACGCGGAGAGTCTTATGCAAATGAAACAGCGTCGGCGGGAGCTTTACGAACAGGCGTCAACGGAACAGGATTCTAGAAAGCTAGCCGCTCTTCTTGAGGAAATTGAGCGCTTACTGCAAGAAAATAAAGCTCGGCTACGCAAACCGACCGATCCCACTAAAGAAGGTTAACGGTGGCCCCGTCAAGAAATGGGCTGCTTCCCGCGTTTCGTGTAAAACCACACACCGCATTGGTTGCAACGGTAGAAGGTTCGACCGAATACACGCAGAATGATTTTCTCGTAAAGCCCACGGCCCCGGGGAGCGATGAAAACCCTCACTGCGACATGTAGGGCATGCCGTACGCTCTCAGCGGCAACCGCCATCGAATCAGTACCTCCGAAAAAGTGCGACTACCGCGCCACGCTTGCGATCCATCCCTCCAGAACCTCTTGATTTTCCAGAGTCATGCTGACGAAGGCGATGCCGTTTCCCATCGAAGGATAGCTATACGTCGCCCGGCCTTGGGCTTCGAAGGTCCGACCTTCTTTGATGATACGCACGATGACGTCTGTTCCCTGCGGAAGCACGACGGGAAGGTCGACAAAACAGCAGCCCATGGCAATTTTCGTTACGCGTGCCTCGTACCCCGTCCCCGACGACTTGTCCGTCAGTTCGCACTGGGCAAAGAAATCATACCGTGGATGAACGCGACGGTCTTCGCCGCGGCGAGATTTGCGCTGATCGGCCATCTTAGAATCACCCTTGCCATGCTCTACCATCTGCACCTCTAGGATCCGGGTTCGGGTCCTGGGCTAGCTTCCAGCTCGACAATTCTCCAACCAACGCTCGCTACTATCGCGTCAGGCTTTGAACCCACCCATCCAGAATTTGCTGGCTTTCCGGACTCATGCTTATGAAGGCGACCCCAATCCCCATCGAGGGATGGATATAAGCCGCGCGGCCTTCAGCTTCGAAGATACGTTCGCTTTTCCTGATGCGTACATGGACTTCGGATTCCTGCTCGATCGCCACGGTGAGGTCAATAAAGCAGCCACCCGCCGAAATCTCGGTCACACGGGTTTCGTAATGCGAGCCCGTCGAGCGGTCGGTCAGTTCGCAGTCCGCAAAGAAAATGTACCGGGGATGAACGCGGCGGTCCCGGTTGGCCTTGCGCCGATCGGGCCTCTGAAAGTCGCCCTTGCGATAAACTTCGACCATCTGCACCTGCCCCGGCACCGAGGCTGCATAGGTATCGCTGAAGAACGGCACCGTTAGGGAACGGTTGCCTAATGGCGTCACGATTCAAACGCCTCTATCGCCAAGGATACCAAATAACTGTCTAGCGTCCGAGACGAAACGCTTTACATCCATCAGAAATACAAATCAGACGGAGGAGCAGCGCACGTTGTGGTGGTCAAAGCTAAATTGGGAAACCACAATGCTTGATAGAAATGCGCTGAGCCCCGTTGTTCGAGCCCTCACGAACCTCCGGCAAGTTCAAGAACTCATCTACTCTAACCTGTGCCTTCTCAATCGGTGCTTGCGTCAACTTATTCTGCTGGTGGCAGGGATCGTAGTCTTGATTCGGCTCTTTCTGGATTGCTCGTAGCCAGCACAGCCCGCAAGCAGCCTGATCGAATTCGAGTGGAGAGCCAAGTTACTAAAGCTCAGCTCGGCGAGGTTGCCCCGCAGGTCTTGAGACCGTCTTCGTCGAACTCGGCCACGAGGTCGATTCATTTGCGCCGTGTTGGTAAGCGCCTTTTGTCGGGATGCTTTTGATCGAAGTGCCAAGACCCTTCAGAGGAAAACCTGCTAACAAACCTGCTAACGAAACTGTGCCACTCAGGCCGATTTGACCCTACAATACCGACCGAATCGTACGGTAAAATAAGCTACTTAACGTTTCGAATGGGTCTGCCTGGCACTCATGCGTTCTCCGTTATGAGGCCCGTGAGAACTTGACGAAGGCGGCGCCGCGCACGCGATAAGGTTGACATTACGGTGCCAGCAGGCATGCCGGTGATATGGGCGATCTCTTTGTAAGACATCCCCTCGAGTTCGCGCAGAATGAGGACTTCGCGAATATTCGGCGGGAGCTTCTCGATCGCTGTCCGCACTCGTAGGCCGCTGTCGTTTTGGAGCACAACTTCTTCTGGATTTGGAACGCGAGAATCAGGAAGGAAAAGGTTCTCGTCAAACTCCGCCGCATCCTGCAGCGGCCGATTTACCTGCAACCAGGTATAACAACTATTCCGTACAATCTTCATGAGCCAGGCACGCCCGTCTCCGCCGTGGAAGCTCGGAAAGAAGCGAAACGCGCGCAAGCATGCTTCCTGAACGGCATCCTGTGCGTCCTGCTCATTACGCATCAGCCAGCGCGCGAGGTTATAGGCCGCGTCGAGGTGCGGTAGCACAGCTTGCTCAAAGTTCGGAAGATGATCGTCCGCGAACACCGAAGCCTCCTATCGAAACTACTGCGTCCTAAGCCCTGTGCTCGAGGCCCCACTATCAGTGACACTCCGAATTGACACAATGGACGCGCGATTCCTTTCCGCTGGAACGCAAGTCCGCTGGTAACCACCACTCAACGCTTGGGTTAGGCGAAACTATCCCCGCCTGGCATTCCCGGATAGTCCGGGCAGTGGTACACTCCGCGTCAACTGAGGTTCACTCCTCCATGGCCGAAGAGCGGCGGACTCACGAGCGGTGCCGTTTTGGAGTTTTCGAGTTGGACATTCGCTCTGGCGAATTGCGCAAGCATGGCGTGCGAGTCCGACTCCAGGAACAGCCAATGCGTGTTCTGGGGATGCTGCTAGAGCGCCCCGGCGAAATCGTCAGTCGAGAGGAAATTCAGAGGAAGCTATGGCCGGCGGACACGTTTGTCGATTTCGACCACGGGCTGAACAAAGCGATTAACAAGATCCGCGACGCCCTTGGCGACTCTGCCCAGAGTCCGCGATTTGTTGAAACGGTAGCTCGGCGCGGCTACCGCTTCCTCGCCGAAATTAGAGTTGAAGATGCGGTCCCAGTGCCCAGCCCCGAAGCCACAACTCCCACAGAGCTTCGCGAGCGCTCAAATCTGGGTACCGATCTCGCACTGCCTAAACATCGCCGCCCATCACTCACATGGGTTATCTCCGGATTGCTGCTGTTCGCTCTGATCGCATCTGTCGCCCGCTGGAAAATTCATTCCGCGAACCGTTCAGATACTGTCATTCGCTCGTTGGCTGTCCTTCCGTTCGAAAGCCTCTCGAACGATGCATCTCAAGATTATTTCGCCGATGGAATGACCGACGAATTGATTTCGGACCTCGGCCAAATCAGCGCATTGCGTGTGATCTCACGAACTTCCGTTATGGGTTATAAACACGCGCGCAAGCCACTACCCCAGATCGCACGCGAGTTAAATGTGGACGCGGTCGTGGAAGGCACTGTGCTCCATTCGGGCGACCGGGTGCGCATCACCGCGCAGTTGATTGAAGCCTCCGTGGATAGGCACTTATGGTCCCAGAGCTATGAGGGTGAATTGCGGGATACGTTGGAGCTGCAAAATAAGGTGGCTAGTGCCATTGCGGATCAAATTCGAATCAACTTAAATCCACAGGAACAGGCTGCACTGAAAAGAGCGCAGATTGTTGATCCGGAAGCCTACGAATCCTATCTCAAGGGGCGCTACTTCTGGAATAAGCGAACGGCGGAGGGTTTGAAGGTAGCACGAGCTTATTTCGACCAAGCGATCGAAGAAGACCCAAAATACGCCGAAGCTTATTCTGGCCTGGCCGACACCTATGCTTTGTTGGGAGATTGGCAATACGCGGCGATGACCGCGAAGGAGGCCCTCCCCAAAGCGAAGGCCGCGGCGATTAAAGCTCTGGAACTAGACAGCGCGCTCGGCGAAGCCCACAACTCGCTCGCATTTTGCTTGGACGGCTTCGACTGGGATTTTGACTCCGCCGGAAAGGAATTCCGGCGAGCCATCGAACTGAACCCCGGCTACGCAACCGCACACCACTGGTATGCCTGGCATTTGAGTCTATTGGCACGGAATGACGAAGCGATCGCGGAAATGAGGAAAGCGGAAAGTCTGGATCCTCTATCGCTCATCATTAACGCCGATTTGGCAGAGCTTCTTCTCATGGCGCATTTCTATGATGAATCGATACAACAAAGCCGAAAAGTAATCGAAATGGATCCCAATTTTGCTTTCGCACACAATCAACTCGGCCAGGCGTACCTCCAAAACCACATGCCCGGTGAAGCGGTCGCAGAGCTCAAAACGGCCGTCCAGCTTTCTGGAGGCAGCCCGACGAGCCTGGCCAATCTTGCTCGCGCATACGTAGCATTCGGGAACAGCAGCGAGGCAGAAAAGATCCTGAGCGATTTGAAGCAGCGGTCGAACCCCAACTATTCATATTCCCCGGAGATTGCGGTGATCTATGTAGCTCTTGGGGACAGGGATCAGGCGATGAATTGGCTAGAAAAAGGATACGAAGATCGATTTAATCCTGGTGTCCTGCTGCGGCCGGGCTTCGACGCTCTCCGTTCGGACCCGCGTTTTCAGAACCTTGTGCGTCGTATCGGCCTTCCCCGTTGACCGCGAGAATTTGGTGTTCAGATCAGCGTTCCATCGGAAGCGCCAGTTGATCTGCAGCTTGATGAAGCGTCGAGCACTCCGTCCCTCAGTTGCCTGTGAGCAGATTATGAAGTTGTTCGAGGGTCGACGGGGCGGCGTCGGAAACGACGCAGAATTCCATACCTGCCTTACCCCACTCGATCCATTGATAGCCCTGTTGTGAGCCGGAACGCGGAGCAACGTCTTTCTCGTCCGTGGGCCAGATGAAAACGTTCACGAAATGCTTGCCGCGGCCATACACCAGAGCAGCGACCGAGTGACCGTGAATGACATCAATGCGACCGCCTTGCAGTGGAAATCCCTGATCGGCGAAGTCCTGGACCGGAGGAGAGAAATCCAGTTTGCCGTTGAACCACGGCTTCACGGTGTGTTGGTCGGTAGAGACGACATCGACGAGATGCCCGGGTTGGAGTGACCTCAAATGAGCGTCGATAATTTCCGCGGCAAGGACGGTTTGATAGGTGCCCGCGCGGTGATAGGAAACAAGTTGCGCGCCCAAATAGACGCATATAAGAATTGCAGCCGTCGCTGCGAGCCATCGCCACGTGATGCCAGCCTGAAAGATGGCAAGCGGGCGGGAAGCACCGAGACTGGCCAGAACTTTCTTGCGAAACGGGGCGGGTGCTTTCTCATAAAGTTGCGCAAGGTTCATGGACAGGTGCAAAGAGTTCAGAGCGTCGAGTGCGTCGACACACTCGGAGCACCGTTCGAGATGGCGTTCGAATTCGGTGGCACCGACAGGATCAAGTTCGTTATCAAAGTAGCCATGAAGAACGGTGTCAGCGCGGTCACAGCTCATGGTCGGCCTCCTCACGGGCGGGGTCACGAAGCGCCAGCTGAAGCTGCCGCCGAGCACGGGACAGCGTGGACATGACTGTCCCTATGGGAATCGAAGTAATGGTGGCAATATCTTTGTAAGAACATCCTTCCAGGTCGCGAAGCACAATCACCTCCCGATAGCGTGGCGGCAAAGACTCGAGTGCGTGGGTAAGTTGCCCGCGACTGTCCGCGGCTATAGCAAGCACTTCGGGATTTGGGTCCGAGGGTCCATGGAGCTCTTCATCGAATTCGATCATATCCTTCACTCGACGATTCTTCTCCATCCACGTGAAACAAGTATTTCGCACGATTTGTAGCAGCCATGCGCGCACATCCCCACCACGGAAGCCGTGGAAGAAGCGATACGCGCGCAGCATTGCTTCCTGCCCGGCGTCCTCGGCATCCGCGCGGCTGCGCAAAAGCCAGCGCGCGAGATTAAAAGCGGCATCGAGATGGGGCAGGACCAGCAACTCGAAGCGCACCTGGTCCTGCGAGTCCAGCACGTTGGAACCTTCCCCTAGACACCATCACTCACTAGTAGGAACCGCCTCCGAGGTGCTTTTATTCCCATTCGCTTCCTCTTTTGTTTGACGGATAAGAAAAGCCATTTATCAGCGCTTATATGGGAATAAACAGCGTAGGTCTGCGGTCTATAGCAACGGAACGCGTCCATAGGCGGCGCGGCTAGCCTTCGAATCCCTCGATCCAGCGCCGCTGGTTCCGCAAAAAATACACCCGGACGAAGGCAGAACGACCAGAACGATGAGCAAGCAACAATCTCGCATTCACCATTCGAGAAATTCAATTCTTGGAGGAAAACGAAAATGAAGAAAAAGGAATCAGAGCGCGGCACGCAAGAAGGTGTAGATCGCCGATCGTTCCTGAAGAGAGGTGCGATGGCGGCGGGCGCGGCGACGGCGGGCGCGATGCTGTTATCGAAGGCCCTTCCCGCACTCGCACAGGACTCGGGCGAGGACGGTAAAGCGTTGACTCAGGGAGACATCGCGATCCTTCGCTTCCTCGCCGCAGCCGAACTCATCGAAAGTGATCTGTGGATGCAATACGCGGAGCTGGGCGGCCTCACCCCTGGCCAAGTCCCGCTGGAGGTAAACCCGAACCAACAACCGATGAACAGCTATCAGAACGCTTTCTTGAACCTCGATGGCGATGGCCCGCAATACGTCAGCAGCAACACGCTGGACGAAGTGAGTCACGCGAACTTCTTGAATGCGTATCTGGAATCAAAAGGTGCGGAGCCGGTCGACTTCGATAAATTCCGCACACTCCAAGGAAGCCGGGCGACGGGAGCGCAGAACATCGGCCGCCTCACGAACCTCATGCACCTCAACGTCGATACCAGCTGGTTCATCCGCTATCGCAGCGCGAAAAACCCTGACTTTGGTGCCACGTTTCCGCAAGCCATTAAAATCACCAACCAGGCCGCCATCCCCATCACCGATGCCGACTTCAACGATCCAAATCATATCCAAGTGATCGCCAACGTCGCAGCGTTCCACTTCGGATATATCGAACAAGGTGGTTCGAGTCTCTATCAAGCGCTTAGCCAGAAAGTTAGCAGTCTGGAAGTGCTGAAAATCACGCTGGGGATTGGGGGAGACGAGGTCGCTCACTTTCTGGAATGGGTCGATTTTGCGGGGAATGGAGTACAAGCCCCTGTCGCGCCAGTGACCGACCCGCAAACCGGCTTCACGTTTCCTAATTTTTTCGCCCCAATCAACCCCAACCAGCCACCCAGTGCTACCAACCCAAACAATCCGCTGATTCAGCCCAGTCTGATCTTTCCCGTCCCCTGCGAATTCATTAGCACGAAGTTGCCCCGTTGCGCGGTGATTCGACCGAGCGATGACAACCTTGGAGGTGCAGTAGCCACCATTGCATCGTTCACAGCCGATGGGCTATTTCTTGGCCAGACGAAAGAGTTTCTCCAGGTAGTGAAGCAACTGGCGGAAGAAGCCGACGCCGCCACACGCGAGCTTTGATCGACTGAGGGCTCGCTATATACGAGGATGGTCCCGCCTTTACTTCCGCGGCGGGACCATTTCTTAATTGGCCAAGGCAAATGTCTTCGGTCGCGCCGTCATTCACGCAGAATCGGCGTAGTGACCACTCGAGCATTTCTACGTACGATTTCGGGAATTCTTTTATAAGAACAGAAAGGTATCGGCAAGGGGTCTCCCTAGATGGGCGGCCAAGACGATCGCGACCACCCGAAGCAAAGTCACCCCAGCGAATGAGAATAAATGTACCCCTGCAGAGGTCCTATTGGTGAGCAATCCAGTCCAAGGCTTGTATCGGACCGTTGCCATATGACAGTCACCGTTGCGGCCAACCAGGCAACGATTTGAGGGACGGCACTGTGAGCGCACCGAGACACGCAGAATTGCGAGCGTTAACTGACGGAGAGGTCGTGCGACTGGCTCAACAAGGCGATGCCAACGCGTTTGAACGAATTTATCGGTTGCACGGCCGAAAAGTGTACCACCTATGTCTTCGAATGGTTGGCGACCCGGCGAAAGCCGAAGATCTGACCCAGGATGTCTTTCTGCATTTGTTCCGGAAGATCGCCACATTTCGTGGCGAATCTGCGTTTTCCACTTGGCTGCATCGGTTGTCCGTCAATGTCGTGCTGATGCGTTTACGCAAAAAACGGATAGCGGAAACATCGTTAGACACTGTCACCAACTCTGACGAGGAACCCGCCACGCCGCCCAAGGAATTTGGCTGCCCCGACCTGCGATTAAGTGGCGTCATTGACCGCATCGTTCTTCAAGGGGCTATCAACAAGTTAGCGCCCGGATACAAAGCGATGTTTATTCTCCACGACATTCAGGGATATCAGCACAGCGAGATTGCGGAGATGTTCGGATGCTCGGTGGGTAACTCAAAATCGCAGGTGCATAAAGCCCGAATGCAATTACGGGAACTGCTTCGGAAAGCACTCGGAGACAGCCCGCATCAACCCCGTGCATCGAGCGCCGCCTCCCTTGCGATCGACCATCTGGAATATACCTTCGATTGTTCTTAAATTGATTGAACTGCCAGCGGAGTGCGTAACTCGAATCGGCTAATTGAAGCGTGTGATACAGACCACTATTTGCTGAAGCAAGTCAACCTCAGTGCCCGTTTTAGACCTGCCAGACAGACGGTGCGGAAACTTTAGGATTTGTTGCCTTCTGTGTTTGAAACAAACGGAGTCACTTGCGCAGGAATAAAAAGTCGGGTTCCCCGGTATACATAGACGAAACGCGCGCCCTTTCGCAGTCTATGCAATTTGAGCGTGCGATTTGGCGAATAGAAGGCAGGATAAATTAGGGAGGACTTATGCGTAAGACGAGACAAGACGAGATCTTGCACGACCATAACGGCGACGAGATCGACCGGCGCGGCTTTCTGCAATGCATGGCGTGGGCGGGAACAGGGGCGTTGTGCGTGATGCAGGGCGGCGTGCTGAAGTCTTTCAGCATGAGCCGCGTGGCGAAAATGGACGCTAAGAAAATGACTGGGGAGTTGAGCTTCGTGCAGATCAGCGATAGCCACATGGGTTTCAACAAGCCGGCCAATCCGGATGTAGGGAGAACTCTAAAAGCGGCTGTGGACAAAATCAATGGTTTGATCAAGCCGCCTGAATTCCTAATTCATACTGGCGACATCAGCCACCTCTCGAAACCCGAAGAGTTCGACACCGTCGATCAGATATTGAAAGGTGCGAGCGCGAAAGAAGTGTTCTATGTGCCGGGCGAACACGACGTGCTTAACGATGACGGCAAACAGTACCTGGAGCGCTACGGAAAAGGCACCAAGGGAGCTGGCTGGTACAGCTTTGACAAGAAAGGAGTGCACTTTATGGGACTCGTGAATGTGCTGAATCTGAAGGCTGGAGGACTGGGCACGCTGGGTCGCGAACAACTCGAGTGGATGGAAGACGACGTCAAGCATCTGAAATCCAGTACTCCCATCGTGGTGTTCGCGCACATCCCCCTGTGGTCGGTATATCCAGAATGGGGCTGGGGCACGGAAGAAAGCGCACAGGGATTGGCGTACCTGAAGAAGTTCGGATCGGTAACCGTGCTCAACGGCCACATCCACCAGACCATGCAGAAGGTGGAAGGAAACGTGACGTTTCACACCGCGATGTCCACGGCATTTCCACAGCCCGCACCCGGCAAGGCTGCGTCGCCGGGGCCAATGAAGGTTCCAGCAGAACAGTTGAAAAGTGTGTTGGGAATTACGGAAGTGAACCACGTACAGGGTCAGCACGCTCTGGCAGTAGTTGATTCAACGCTCGGGTAAAGCAGAAAAGATCCAACGCAGGCCGTGAAATCCATTCGAAGAAACTAGGAGAGGAATCAATGATAAAGGGTAGCAGTGTAAGGAGTGCAGGTTTGTCGGTGGTTTTCGCGATGATCTTGCTATCGGCCGGATCACCGAACGGCGCAGCAAATGCACAGCAGGTGGTGCCGGCAACGGTGGAAGTGAAGATCGATAATTTTAGCTTCGGGCCGGCGACGGTCACGGTTGCAGTCGGAACCATGGTTACATGGACCAACCGCGACGATATTCCCCATACGATTGTCAGTACGGATGATCCGAAGGCCTTCAAATCCAAGGTGCTGGATACGGATGAAAAGTTCTCCTACACCTTCGCCAAACCTGGAACATATCCCTACTTCTGCTCGGTCCACCCGAAGATGACCGGCACGGTCGTGGTGAAGTGAGCGCACGATGAGCGTAAATCCCTTCGACATCAAGAACGCACTTCTAGCCAAACACGCGCAACATGTGGTGCTGATTCACTTCCCTATCGCGCTATTTCTCGGGGCTGTGGCGTTCGACTATCTGGCGGAGTGGAAGAAGAACCGGACGCTGGTTGAGGCGGCGTATGTCAATTTGCTCGTAGCAGCGATCTCGACCGTGCCGGTAGTGGCGACCGGGCTTGCGGCTTGGCTGTGGGCTCTTGAGGGACAAAAACTAAAAGGGATTCTTTTGATGCACCTCATTCTCGGGGGCGTATCGAGCGTGTTGATCTGGCTGGTGTTTTGGATCCACTGGGGGGCGCGGCGCTATTCGCACCAATCCCTGCCAAAGTACCGGTTACCGATTGAAGCCTTCTCGGTGTTGATCGTAGTGATGACGGGGCATCTCGGCGGATTTCTCAGTGGCGTAAACGGTCCTGGCTAGCCTCTTCGAATCTCGCTGCCAGCGGGCGTCGCAGCCGCCCTGGCTCTCGATGTGCGAGATCGGGCTGCCGTCCAGACGGTCATATAACTCCTCCATCTCGTCCTGAGTGGAGGTCCACAGGACCTTCACCTACGTTGAATAAGCGCATGGTTTTATAGGGGTTCGGTAAACCTGCTAACAAATTTGCGAACAAAGCCATGCCGTGGTTCTGACCTGACCGGTTGATTTAGGAGGAGGAGCTTGCCCGGCGTACGGACTGCGCCATGGAGTGGGTCGGCCCAGGTTACGCGTTGTCGTGAATTAGGGATTTGGACAAACAGTTTCGGTCATATGCCAAGGGTATGATCGAGAACGCATACCGTGAGGCTAGGGACGGGCAGAAGTTTGAGTATTAACGGGAGGGAAGGTCCTCAATATCTCGTGGCGCAAAATTCGAGTCGAGGCGAAGCGCGCGGCCAGGAGATAGCGATCCGCGTGCTTGAGTGACGCCGAAGTTTTGGCGGCGCGAAAGATGCTACCGGAGGCCGAAGGCGCGCTGTGCAGCGTCGGGATGCGGAAATCGTGGAGCGGGGAGAACGGCAATCAAATAAGCGCCAAGGAATCGGCAGGAGGGGAAAGCGGAAGGTAGGGGAAATTTCCCGCGGCGAGTTTGTAAATCTGGCGCTCATTCTTCGCGCAAAGCGATGAGAGGATCCACGCGGGTTACGCGCTGTGCCGGAAGATAGCAAGCGAAAAGCGCGACGCCGGCAAGAATAGCTGACACGCAAATGTAGGTAGTCGGATCGATGGGCCTAACATCGAAGAGCATCGCCCGGAAAAATCGGGTCATTATCGCGGTTCCCACCAGACCTGCAGTCAATCCGATTAGAACGATCCGCATGCCTTCTCCTAACGCCATCCGCAGAATATCCAGCCGCTGTGCGCCGAGAGCGATGCGGATTCCGACTTCGTGGGTGCGCTGGCTGAAGGAATACGACATTACGCCGTAGATGCCGATCGCGGCGAGCACCAGCGCTGTTGCGGCAAAAACGCCCAGAAGATCGAGAGCAAAGCGCCGGTCCGCCATTGATCTGGCGATGATTTGGTCCATGGAGCTGATGCTGTGCACCGGAACGTTGGGATCCACTTTTTCCACTTCGCGCCGGACAGCATCGCCAAGATGTTCCACACCGCTGCGGCTGCGGAGAAAAACCACCGCGTTGATCGGCGCGAACTGCCCCAGGGCAACATAAATATGGGGGACGCTGGGAGCCTCAAAGCCGTCCGACTTGATATCGCCAACCACGCCGACGATCGTGACCCCATCAACACCCCGTCCAAATCCAAACTTAACCTGTTGTCCCACCGGATCATTACCCGGCCAATACCGCTGGGCGAGGGTTTGGTCGATCACCGCAACCGGTTGCGTCGTGTAGGTATCGAAGCCGGTGAAATTGCGTCCGGCGATCAAAGGAACTTCCATGGTGCGAAAGTAGTTCGTATCGACTATCGCGATGTCCGCAATCGGGCCGCGCTGGGATTCCGCGGCACGCCCTTGAATCGAAAATTGAGAGTAGTTCCTCCCCGAGTTCATGGGTAGCGTGTCGTTCCCTGAAAGCGATGCCTGTTCCACGCCGGGAAGCGTAGCCACACGGCGAGCTACCTCGAGCAGAAAATCGGCGCGCTTCTCCACGACGCTATAAGGATCAGTGCCTGGATCGTTGGGTTGCGGAATCCAGATTTGCACCGTAGTTAAATGACTAGGATTGAAGCCGGGACGCACCTCGAGCACCCGCCAGAAACTTCGCAGGAGAAGTGCGGTGCCTGCCAGCAAGATAATGGAGAGCGCCACCTCCAAAACCACAAGCGCCCGCGAAAGCCGGGTATGACGTCTACCGGCGCTGGACCCACGGCCGCCTTCCCGCAGATTGTCAATGTGGTTCGGATTCGAGGCTTGCAGCGCAGGCGCCAGCCCGAACAAGACGCCGGTGATTATGGAGATCAGGAAAGCGAAAAAAAGCATGCCTGCGCTGATGTTAACCTCGTTGAGCCGTGGGATATCCGCGGGCGCGAGGCTTACGATCGCATTCTTCAGGAGAAGAACTGTAAGTAGCGCGACTCCACCGGAGATGAGTGACAAAAGCGTGCTCTCGGTCAACAGTTGGCCCGCCAGGCGTGCGCGACTCGCGCCCATCGTTAACCGAATCGCGATCTCGCGCCGCCTTCCGGAAGAGCGCGCCAGAAGAAGGTTGGCAATATTCACGCACGCGATGAACAGCACAAATACCACGGCACCGAAAAGCAGGAACAATTCCGTCCGTTGCGGACCCACCAGGTCTTCTTTCACCGGAACCAGCCGAACTGCCCATGCGGAGGAGGCGGGATACTCGGCGGGATACTGGCGGCTGAGCTGCGATATATAAGCATCGAGCCGCGCTTGGGCCTGCGCGACAGACAGGCCGGACTTCACGCGGCCAATAGCGCCTGGAATCATTCTCAGGGACCTTGCCGCTGGAACCGGAAACGGAAGAGCATTGAAGCCAGCCGCAGTCCACACTTCCACGTCGGTATCAAGCGTCCGGCCCGGATGACGAAATCCAGGGGGCATCACTCCTACAATCGTGTACGGGTCCCTGTCCAGGCGCATTTTCCGTCCGACGATATTCGGGTCGGAACCGTAATTACGGCGCCAAAGGCCGTTGCTGATAACAACAGGCTCCATAAATCCGGGAACGGAATCTTGCGGGGTGTAGACGCGGCCGAGTTGCGGCTTCGCTCCCAGCAAGGTGAAGTAGTCGGGACTGGTGACGAGACACTCGGCGCGAACCGTCCGTTCTCCACCGGCGACTGCCGAATTGCCCGGTGCCATTGCCGAGATATCCTGAAACACGTTTGAGCGATCTTGTAAATCCCAAAGCTCCGGTGCGGACATGCCTACATCTTGTTGGTTGGGGCCACGAAGGTCGTCGAAGACGCGCACCAGTTGCTCAGGATGCGGGAATGGCAACGGTCGTAGCAGAACGGCGTACACGACGCTGAAGGTGGCGACATTGGCGCCGATCCCCAATGCGAGGGTCAGCACCGCGACAATCGAAAACCCGGGGCTCTTGAGCAGCATTCGGAGTGCATAGCGCAGGTCTCGGACGAACGAGAACATGGATCCCTCCCCTGGTCCGCGCCCCGTTGTGCGGCAGACGCGATTGTCCCTTGGCCATATGGACGGAGCAGGTCAGATCATTGTTAGCAGCTGTATTGTCTTAAAAGAGCGCCGGTGCCGTTGACCAATCCGAGTGGCCGGGTTCGCATGGCGACGTAACACCAGATCCCTCTAACCGGCTCCATGGTGTTAACGGGCAGAAATCGGGTTGTGAATAAATTGGCCTGCGATGGTCGGAAGGAGGACAGAGCAAAGCTACGGTAGCCGAGCTCCTGTGGTTAGTATCCGAGCTTTTTGTCGACTACATTCAGCAACGGCTCACCTTTGATGAAGCGGTCGAATTGTGAAAGGAAGAACCGCATGGCCTGGTCGAAGCAATCTGGTGTGCGGTCCGCGCAGTGGGGAGATAGCAATACGTTCTCGAGCGCGTAAAATGGATGGCCGTCGGCTAAGGGTTCATGATCGAAAACATCGAGCGCGGCACCCTTAATCCGTCCTGTAGAGAGCGCCTTGATGAGCGCCTCTTCGTTGATCACGGGACCTCGTCCGACATTGATCACTACCGCGTTCGGCTTCATGGCGTTAAATTCCGGCTCACCGATCATTCCGCGCGTTTCTGAAGTCAGGGGCGCCGCAGCCACGACATAATCGCAGCGCGAAAGCATCTCGATGCGGCGATCCGGACTGTACATATGTTCGACCATCGGGTCTGCATTGTACGGATTCACGTGGCGCTTGATAGCGAGTACCCTCATTCCCATCGACCGAGCTCTAGAAGCAACAGCACGACCGATGTCGCCATACCCGACGATTCCGAGCGTTTGGCCAACAATCGGCATGGTCTCGAAAGGATCCCAGACGCCAGCTATTTGATTGTCGATCATGCGCCGCAAGCCCTTCGCAAAATATAAGATCGCGGCCAGCGCAAACTCACCCAATGAAGCGCTAAATACTCCAGTGCCGTTGGTAAGAATTACGGCACTTTCGATCAGTTCCGGCGACAGTATTCCGTCCACACCCGCGGAACGAGTATGTACCCATCGTATATTTAGACAACTACTAAACACTTCGCTGAACAGAGAGCGGGATCCCGACCAATTGAGAACGACAGTGGCGTCAGCAGCAACTCCTCCAAACGCCTCCAGCGAGCTCCCAACAACGATGTCGATCTTCGCTCGCAACTCATGGATCACGCGAAGCTGCACGTCGGCCGGGTCCGTCAGCACAATAATCGGACTACCCTCCACAAGGGGAGCGCTCTGTATCAATGTGGACCTCTACGTCGCTGACAAGATTCAAAGGAACAGTAAACGATTCCAGCCTACCTTCCAAGGGAAGCTACTGGTAGGAATGATCCTCAGAACTGAATCCAGCGGATCAGCAAACCGGCCAGGGCGCCACCGATGAGTGGACCGGCGATGGGAATTGCCGCGTAACTCCAGTCGGCGTTCCCTTTACCTGCGATCGGCAAAATTGCATGCGCCAGCCGCGGCCCGAAATCCCTGGCTGGATTGATTGCATAGCCAGTGGTTCCGCCGAGCGACAGCCCAATTCCCCAGACCAGCGCGGCAACGAGCGTGGGCGCCAAACCGAGGGTCAATCCTCCGGTGGTCTTGGAAGTCATCGCAGCAGCCACAAATACCAGAACCAGCGTGGCGATAATTTCGCTGGCCAGATTTGCCGGGGCGCTGCGAATCGCCGGATGAGTGCAAAAGCAAGCGCGCTTCAAATCCGGGTCGGGCGTTTCCTTCCAATGGGGAAGATAGTGCACCCAGACCAGCGTCGCGCCAACGAATGCACCAAGAATTTGCGCGACAAGATATGGCAAAAACTTTGCGTAGCTCCCGGTGGACACCGCAATTCCGATGGTGAATGCCGGATTTAGATATGCGTCGCTGCTTCCGCAGGCGATGGCGGTAAATATTCCCGCCATCACGGCAAACGCCCATCCGGCGGTGATTACAATCCACCCGGAAGCTTCGGCCTTGGAGCGCTTCAGCAGGACGCCGGCGACCACGCCATTTCCCAGTAAAATCATCACCAGAGTGCCCAGAAATTCGCCGAGCAGCGGGGATCTCATCGAGTTTCCTTTCGTTCGGGAGAAGCATTAACTGGCCGGACCTTCGCTTGGCGCGCCAGCACGATTACTCCAGCCAATCGGCGGATTTCGCCACGGCACGCATCCAGTAGCGGTACATTTCCGCACGCATTTTCTTTTCCATGTTTGGCTTCCAGGTCTGCTCCACTGCCCAGTTCGACCGTAGCTCATCCAGATCGTGGAAGTAATCCACCGCCAATCCAGCAGCGTATGCGGCGCCGAGCGCGGTAGTTTCCTTCACCGCTGGCCGCACCACTGGCCGATCCAGGATGTCCGCTTGGAACTGCATCAGTAATTCGTTCTCGACCATTCCGCCATCGGTTCTCAGGACGTCCAGGTGAATACCAGAATCCTTCTCCATCGCTTCGAGGACCTCGCAGGTCTGGAACGCGGTGGCCTCGAGCACCGCGCGCGCGATGTGACCCTTGTTGGCGTAGCGGGTGAGACCCGCAATCACGCCGCGAGCGTTGCTCTTCCAGTGCGGCGCGTACAGTCCCGAAAACGCCGGAACGAAATAAACGCCGCCATTGTCCTTCACGCTTCGCGCCAGGACTTCGACATCCGAGCTTTTCTGGATCAGGCCAAGATTGTCGCGCAGCCACTGCACCAGCGCGCCGGTGATCGCGACGCTGCCCTCGAGCGCGTAACACGCGGGCTGCTTGCCGAATCGGTAGGCAACGGTGGTGAGCAGGCCGTGCTTGGATGGCACCGCGCGAGTGGCGGTGTTCATCAGCATGAAGCAGCCGGTGCCGTAGGTGTTTTTCGCCTGACCCGGCTGGAAGCACACCTGGCCGACGAGGGCGGCTTGCTGATCGCCGAGAATCCCGGCGATGGCCACTCCTTGCACCACGGTAGTCTTCGCGTGCGCGTAGATCTCGCTGCTGGACCGAATCTGCGGCAGCATCGCCCACGGAATGGCAAGCGCTTTCAGGATTTCCAAATCCCAATCGAGGGTATCGAGGTTCATCAACTGGGTGCGGCTGGCGTTGGTCACATCGGTGATGTGAATGCCTCCGTCGGTTCCGCCGGTGAGCTGCCAGACCAGATAGGTGTCAATATTTCCGAAGAGCACATCGCCCGATTCGGCTTGCGCTCGCACTTCCGGAATGTTTTCGAGGATCCAGCGAATTTTCAATGCGCTGAAGTATGTCGAGAGCGGGAGGCCGGTCTGCCGCCGGAAGCGGTCCTGGCCACCCACCTGGGAAAATTCCGCTACGGAATCGGCCACGCGCATGTCCTGCCACACAATGGCGTTGCCCACGGCTTGGCCGGTCTTGCGATTCCATACCACGGTGGTTTCGCGTTGGTTGGTGATTCCCACCGCAGCGAGATCGGCGGGCAATAGCGAGCGCTGGGCCATCGCCGCGGCAATCACTTCCTGGGTATTCCGCCAAATTTCTTCGCAATCATGCTCCACCCATCCAGGGTGCGGATAGATCTGTTCGTGTTCCTTCTGCGCAACGGCTACCACGCGACCAGTGCGATCGAACACGATGAACCGCGTGCTGGTAGTGCCCTGATCGATCGCGCCAATGTAACTCGCCATACGTTTCCTACCTTTCTGCCCCGTGGCAGCGCTTGATATCTGCGCTAGGAGCCGGAAAACGGCTCGGGCACCAGGCCTGCCGCTTCCAGATAACGGTTGATTCTGGTTACATACTCGCGAGTGGCCGAGGCTACAACGTCATCGGACCACCCAAGCTCATCCCCAAGGATTGCGGAGACCACCGGCGCGGCGTGAATCGCCGAGCGCCAACTATAGAGTTGGACTCCGAGTCTGCGAAAGAGAATATCTTCGATGCTCAAGGCCATTTCGTGCCGGACGCAGTGTACGACTTCGGCGCGGATTGGCGCCAAGTCTTCGAGTATCGGCTTTGCGAGTTCCGCGTTTTCGTTCTGGAGTTCGAGGACCTTGGGCGCATTGGTCCCAAACTTCGCAGCCAGGTGACGCGCCGTTCGCTCGGATAAGTTATAGCCACTCGCCAGTGACTGCCAATAGTCAGCTGAATATCCCGCGGCGCCGGAGAGCGGGTGGTTACGCGTTACGGACGGCGTCACGAGGGTCCCAAGATGATTCTGGACGGCGTTGATTGCGTCCTCGGCCATGGCTCGATAGGTGGTCCATTTGCCGCCCATAATGCTGACCAGTCCGGTAAGGGGATCTATTTCGCAGACATCGTCACGTGAGAGTTTCTTAGTCTCGCGAACGTCGCCCTCACTCACTAGCGGTCTGGCCCCGGCAACGCCACTGAGAATGGATTCCGGAGTAAGGGCGCGCGCCAAATACGGATTGAGGCGGCGCAGCAAAAGCTCAACGTCGTCTTTGGAAACGAACAAATCGTCACAGGCCTCCACCTCCTGTTCGGTGGTTCCCACCAGCAGGCGGCCCATCCACGGAATGGCAAACAGCACCGTCCCGGCTTCGGTCTTTGGAATGAGCAAGGCGTCACGGCTCGGCATCAACTCCAGGGGAAGCACAATGTGAGCGCCCTTGCTGAGCCGCATTCGCGGCGCGGCGCTAGGGCTTGCCAGGTGACGAACCGTGTCAGCGAATGGTCCGGTGGCGTTCACGAAGCAGCGCGCTCGAATCGCGACTTTTCTGCCGGTGAAGCAGTCCTCAATCTCGGCGGAATCCAATTTTCCATTGTTATCTTTTCCGAGCCGGATGACCCGGGCGTAATTCAGAACCTCACCTCCAGCGTCTGCGAAAGTGAGGCAAAGTGCGATGTTGAACCGCGCGTCATCGAATTGACCATCGGAGTAGGCCACCGAACCGACCAAATGTTCAGACTCAAGCGCCGGCATTCTGCGAAGCGTTTCTTCCCGCGACACAAAGTGGCTTGACGAAAGGCTGGCGCCACCCGCCATCCAGTCGTAAATCTTCATCCCCACGCTGTAATAGGCAACATCCGCCCAACCAAAGCATGGAATCAGGAATTCAAGGGGCCGAGCCAGATACGCGCCGTTCTTCAGCATGACCGTGCGTTCGTGGAGCGCCCGGTAAACCACACGGAATTGCGCGCGATCGAGCCCTTTGATCGCCGCTTGCAGATACCGGACGCCGCCGTGGATGATTTTTGTGGAGGTGCTTGAAGTGGCGCCCGCAAAATCCACGGCGTCGAACATCACCGTTTTCAAGCCGCGGAGCTGAGCATCCAGAGCG
>Ga0302324_100008202_pt1 | contig 22066 bp, 25 predicted proteins | sample Palsa_T0_1_FD_201949 | JGI IMG/M metagenome (GOLD analysis project Ga0302324, IMG submission 201949) | Peat permafrost microbial communities from Stordalen Mire near Abisko, Sweden - Palsa_T0_1 | ecosystem: Environmental > Terrestrial > Soil > Palsa > Peat permafrost | place: Sweden: Abisko...
TCCCGGTTCGTTTTCAAGATCCAGGCGAACATTGATCCGAAGCACCGCGACCGCATCGCGTTCGTCCGCGTCTGTTCGGGCCGGTTCGAGCGCGACATGCTCGTGACCCATTCGCAGTCCGGAAAAAGGGTGCGGCTCTCCAGTTCGCACAAGCTCTTCGGCCAGGAGCGCGAGACCATCGACGAAGCCTTCGCCGGGGACATCGTCGGGCTGGTCGGACACGCGGACTTCGGCATCGGCGACACGCTCAGCGAAGACGGTTCCGTCACCTATGACGAAATCCCCCGCTTCCCGCCCGAATGCTTCGCGATGCTGCACAACCCGAATCCGTCGAAATTCAAGCAGTTCCGCAAAGGCGTGGATCAACTCTTGCAGGAAGGAGTCATCCAGGTCTTTCATCTGCGCGACGCGGGGCAGCGTGTCCCGCTGCTCGCCGCCGTCGGGCCGTTGCAATTCGAGGTCGTGCAATACCGCCTGGAATCCGAATACGGAGCGCCCTCGCGGCTGGAAAGCGCGCCGTGGGAAATGCTTCGATGGCTTCGCGCCGACACGTCTCCCGAGGAGTTGAAGGAACTGAAATTGCCGACCGGCTGCCGGCTCGCGCGGGACAGCGCCGAGCAGCCCGTCGTCCTCTTCCCAAGCGCATGGACGCTCGGATATTTCGAGAAACAGAATCCGTCCACCGCCCTCTTCACCGTTTCCGCCGACTCGAAAGCGGAACCGGTCCCGGTTGCGTAACCCGCCGATGACCCCCGAAGCGATCGCTCATCTCAATAAACGGTGCAAGGTCATGCGCCGGATCATCGCCGAGCACGGCCCTTGCGAGCTCGTCCCGGAAACGGAGCGCTCGCCCTTCGAGTCCCTGGTGCGCGCGGTAGCCCATCAGCAACTCAACGGCATCGCGGCCGAAAGCATCCTGCGTCGTTTCCTCGCATTGTTCCCGAAGCGGCGTTTCCCAACCGCCGCGGATTTGGCCTCGGTAAGCGACGAGGCCTTGCGCGCCTCGGGCTTCTCCCGCCAAAAGATCGCCTCCCTGCGCGACATCGCCGCGAAAACAATCTCCGGAGTCGTGCCCTCTCCCCGAGCCATCGGGAAACTCAGCGACGAAGAAATCATCGAGCGACTCACGCTAGTCCGGGGCGTCGGACGTTGGACTGTCGAGATGATGCTCATCTTCAAGCTTGGCCGTCCCGACGTTCTGCCCGCGGATGATTTCGGCATCCGCAACGGCTTCCGCGTCGCATTCGGCCTGGAAAAAATGCCAACAGCCAAAGAGGTTCTGGCTTACGGCGAATGCTGGCGTCCGCACGGCACCACGGCCGCCTGGTACCTCTGGCGCGCCGCCGACGCTGACGCCGCGCGAAAAAAGAGCCCGCTTGTAGTCAAGTCGAAGTAGCCTCCTGTCTGCCATGAATTTTTGCGACCACCCCACCTGTTAGACGACTTCGTTATGCCGCACTCTTGGGACAAACTCGATTCGATCATGCAGCGGTATTCTCCGCGGCTGCGCGATGACCTGGGACTTACGCCGCCCGCAAGTAACTATCTTGCCTCTACGATTGCTTCGGAGGTTATCGCTCTTCCACCGGACGCGCTTCGTGCGATCCGCGATCAAGACGGCATCGGATTGCATCGTCGGCTCGAAGAGCTTATTGCATTCGAGGGCTTTATGGACTTCGCCACCAAGATACAGAGCACCTCGGGCACGCATGCAGTGCTCACACGGGCACAAGTCGTCTATCAGCTCTACACCGTCTTCGTATATCTTGGTGATGCCTGTTTCTCACGACTACGCAAGGTGGCGGCCAGTGGCACTGTTCTAAAAAAGTGCTCCACGTATTTAACCGACGATCACGTCCGTGGATTACGCAACGCCGTAGCGCACGCGAACTGGCGCTACAGCGATGATTTTTCAGGGATCACCTTTCACTATTTCCGCGACCAGCAGAAGACGGACTTAGTCCGTTACACCGTGACACAATTAGAGTTGGATTTTTGGGACAAGCTCGCTCGGATTACTGCTTACGCATCCTTTCAAACAATCCATGAGGTGGCCTAAAAATCAGACGGCGTTTCCACGTCGAAGGGCAACCGGCCGAGACCCGAGCCAGCTATCTCAAATCACCTCGACGAGCGCGTTGCCTTGAGCGAGCGCGGCGAGCGCTTCCGACAAGACAGGCTCCAGCCATGAAAGAAGCGCTGGTTGGTGGAATTGCCAAGGCGCAGCCACAAGACCTGGGGCGGAGGCCCGAGACGCGCCGCCATCTGCGCAAAATCTTCGTCCTTGGTCACAACGATGTAGGCGCCGCGTTTCGCCGCCGCCCAGATTTCCTCATCCTCCGCGTCTCGCAACGACAACTCACGAACGGGCGCCGCCTCGTGGCCCCGCGCGCCTTCATAAAAAGCGCGAGCGCGGGCGGAAGCTGTGCATCAATGAGAAACCGCACAGCCTGCTACCGGCTGCCGACCAGCACCGGGTGATCCACCGTCGCAGCCGCATACTCCGCCGCCGCACGGATATCCTCCGCTTCGAGGTCGGGAAAATCCGCCAGAATCTCCGACTCACTCGCGCCGCCGGCCAGCATCCCCAAAACGTCCTTCACACGAATGCGCATGCCGCGGATGCATGGGCGTCCACCGCACTGCCGGGGATTCACGGTGATTCGTTCGCTCAGATTCATAACGATTTCAAAGTAACACACGTTTCCTTTTGTTGCCACGTCCTTTACAATGGGCTAATTACGCACCGTGACTCCGACATTTACAGTGCCGCCGCTGGATGAAATCAGGGCCATCGTGGGCTCCGTTTGCGAAAACAGACGCGTCGCCCGGGCCGATCTATTTGGTTCCGTGGCGCGCGGCGCTGCCCGGACTGGGAGTGACGTGGATTTGATGGTTGAATTTTTGCCGGGGAGCGACGTGGGGCTTTTCGAAATGGGCGCGCTCAAAGAAGACCTCGAGGAACGGCTTGGCTGCCGGGTGGATTTGGTGAGCAAGCGTGCTGTCGAGCAAAGCCGCAACCCCATTCGCCGCGCCGCAATTCTCGCGCATCTCATCCCGGTTTATGTTCGATGAAAAACAGGCCGGCCTTCTGCGCGACATTCTCGACTCCGCGCTGACCATCCGCGCGTATCTCGATGGGGTTAGTCGTGAAGCGTTCATGGTCAACCTCGAAAAACAGGACGCCGTGTTGCGCCGTTTCGAAATCATCGGAGAAGCCGCCAGTCGTCTTGCTCCGGAGACGCAATCAATGTTCCCGAACCTGCCCTTTCGCAGCATGAGAGGAATGCGCAATATCATTGCTCACGATTATGGTGACGTGGATATTGAGCAGGTTTGGAAGACCGCAACGACCGATCTCGACGAATTGATTCAGACGCTGAAGCGAATTGACTAATGCACAGCCAGCGGCTCTTTGGGCTTGGCGACCTTCTTGAAGAGGAGGACCAGCGGCGCGCAGACCAGGCAGATAATCCCGAAGAGCTGGAAGTTATGAAGATAGGTTAACAGGGCCGCCTGTTGCTGCAATATGCCGTAGAGAATGCCGTGCGCCTGCCGGGTTGCCTCCCACGCGCCGGTACGCACGGATAACCCCGCCTGGATTTGGGCGAGCCGGTGTTGATACGCCGGTTGCAACGGCGAAAAATGGCCGACTAGCAGCGCCTGGTTCTTTTGCGCGCCGCGCGCGATCATCGTCGTGAGCCCGGCGATGCCGATGCTGCCGCCGAGGTTTCGCATGAGATTGAAAATGCCGGTCGCGTTGCCCATTTGCTGCTGGCTCAGCGTGCCCATCGTCGAGGTGGTCAGCGGGACGAAGATGAAGCTGATGGCGATGCCGTTCATGACGCTCGGCCAGATGACGTTTTTCATGCCGATGTTCAAATCGAGGCCCCCGAGCATGAACGACGAATAGGCGAGCACGACAAAGCCGCCTGCGATCAAAATCCGGTTGCTGACTTTCCCTACGATTCGCCCGACGATCATCGTCGCGACGAAGGCGCCCACTCCGCGCGGGCTCATGGCCAGCCCGGCATCGAGCGCCGAATAACCGAGCAGCTCCTGCATGAATAAAGGAAGCACCGCGGTCGTGCCGTAGAGCAGGCCACCCAGCAGGGTGATCAAACCGACACCCACGGCGAAGTTTCGATTCTTCAATATCCGCAGGTCGACGAGCGGCTGCCGGCTCATCAGTTCCCGGGCGACAAACGCCACGCAGGCGCAGCACGAGATCGCCGCGCACCAGGCGATGGCGTGGGAGGCGAGCCAGTCGAGTTCCTGGCCCTTGTCCAAAATGAACTGAAGCGTGGCGAGCCAGAGGGCCAGCAGGCCGAAGCCGATGTAGTCGATGCCGCCAATGTTGGTTCTCTTGAGATAGGGCGGGTCTTCAATGAATGCGTTCGCCATCCAGATCGCCAGCAGGCCGATGGGAAGGTTGATGTAAAAGATCCAGCGCCACGAGAAATTGTCCGTGATCCAGCCGCCCAGCGTCGGCCCCAGGACTGGCGCGACGACCACGCCCATCGCAAAGACAGCCATGCCCGCGCCGCGTTTCGCCGGAGGAAAGCTTTCGAGCAGGACGGCTTGCGAGATGGGCTGGAGCGCGCCGCCGCCGGCGCCTTGCAGCACGCGCGCAACGATCAAAAAACCGAGGCTGTTCGCCGCGCCGCATAGCGCCGAGGCGACGGTGAAAATCCCGATGCACGTGAGGAAAAATCGCTTCCTGCCGAAGAGACCGCCCAGGTAGTTCGTCGCCGGCAGGATGATGGCGTTCGCCACGAGGTAGCTCGTGAGCACCCATGTCGCCTCTTCAGGCGTGGCGGAGAGATTTCCCGCTATGTGCGGCAGCGACACATTCGCGACGGAAGTATCCAGGACTTCCATGAAGGTCGCGGTCATCGCCGCCACGGCGATCAGCCACGGGCTGTGGCTGGGGGTCCAATGTTGTTCGGAAGGCCCCGTGTTCATTCACGGCGGGATTTGCGCATCCAGGCCAGCGCCGCCCATGACAGGATGAGGATGAGAACGACGGCCAGCACCGCGACGAACAGGGCCGGCCCCGCGCTCCCCCTCACCGTCACATCCGGAACGGCAGACATGCCGGGGCCCAGCACATGTTGCGGATCGAGCTTCTCGTCGAAGACGATTTTTATCGGCACCCGCTGGACGACTTTCACGAAATTACCGGTCGCGTTTTCCGGCGGCAGCAGGCTGAACCGCGCGCCGCTCCCGGCCTGGATGCTGTTGACGTAGCCCCGCAGTTTGCGGCCGGGGTAGGCGTCCACCTCGATGGTGGCCGGCTCGCCGGGGCGCATATTGGTGAGCTGCGTCTCCTTATAATTCGCGGTGACCCAGACTTCCCGCGGCACGATCGCGAGGAGCGTCTGGCCGACCTGCACGTAATCGCCGGCCTCGACCGCCTTGCTCGTCACAAAGCCGTCCGCGGGCGCGACCGGCTGCGTGTACGAAAGCTGCAACTCCGCCAGCGACACGGCTGCTTTCGCCTCGTCCACGCCCGCCCGCGCCCCCGCGGCTTCCGAGACCGCCGAGTCCGCCATGGTCCGCGCTTCGGAGGCGTAAGCAATCCCGGCCTCGACTTCCTTTACCTTCGTTTGCAAGGTCGAATCCGCGGAGACGGAGTTCGTGAGCGATTGCTCGTAGTCTTGCACGGAAATGGCTCCGCCGCCGGAGAGTTGCTTGCTGCGCCTGAAATTCGACTGCGCGAGTTTTGCCGCCGCGAGCGCGCCGTCGGCGGATGCTTTCGCTGCGTCAACCGTCAGGTCGATTGTTTTCACGTGCGCCTCGGCCTGGCGCACGGATGCGTCGGCGCTCGCCTCCTTGGTGATCGCCACCTGCAAAGCGGCTTTCCTTTGCACGAGGACGGCTTCGTAATCGGATGGGTCGAGTTCGAAAAGCGGATCGCCCTTTTTCACCGCCTGGTTGTCCTTGACGTAAACGGCGAGCACCTTCCCCGCGATTCTCGGCGCGATGGAAACGACATTGCCGTCGATGAACGCGTCGTCCGTCGATTCGTGCGTCAGCGCGTGCAGCAGGATAACAGCCGCGAAAAGAATGCCCGCGATGGCAAGCACGAGCCCGGCGAGGATAACGCCCGGACGCTGAAAGAACGGCCTTTTTATCCGGAGGGGAGGCCACCTTCCTGCCCCGGCGGGCCGGTCCGGCAGGACGGGGGCTTCGGCGGCGACCCCGTTGGACGAGGTGGCGATGTTTGCGGTTGGATGTTCGGCGGTTCTCATGGTCGGATGCCGCGGACAAACACTTCGACAGCGGTTGTCAGATAATCTTCTTGTGAATAGTCGAATGCCACGCACTGCGATTTCCGGCGGAGCATTCCGGCAAGAAACATTCCCGTAAAGACATCGACTGCCGGGCTGACGGCCAGCTCCGGATGGATCGTTCCGGCGGCTTTGCCGGCTTCCAGGTAATCGATGAGCTTTACCCGGAACGGCTGGATCGCCTCGTGGATCATCCCGCGGGCGTGCTCGGGATAACGGGACGCTTCGCCGATGAGCGTGCGAATGAGCGCCTCATTTTTCTCAAGCAGTTGGTGGTAGCGCCGGGCGCAACGCAGCAGGTCGCGATGGACGTCGTGCGTCGAGGCTTCCGCGTCGGCGAGCCCTTCCGCATATGCCGCCGCCACGCGGCGGAAGACAGCGCCCAGCAGGTTTTCCTTGCTGTGGAAATGACGAAACAGCGTGACCTCATTCACACCGGCATCGGAGGCGATCTCGCGAGTCGTGGCGCCTTGAAGGCCGTCGCGTGCGAAGATGCGGGCGGCGGCATCCAGGAGCCGTTCCTGAGTGGAAGGCGAAAAAGAAGATTTGGTGTGAGGAAGGGTTTCCGTTTTCATGCAAGTGCTTGCTTGCTAGAAGGTAGCCGGAAGCCGCACGTATGCAAGTGGCTTTTTTCACTGGAGACGCTCGGGGGAAAAAAGTCAGGCGGCTGGCACAGCCGCCTCTACAGCCTTTCCCGGGCAGGTTCCCGGTTGCTCACAGCCTCATATGCTCATTCCACGCTCCGCGAATCGCTGCTTGATCCGGGGGGATCAAAATGCCGAGGCGTCTTCGGAGGATGGTCTTCTCTGCCGTGACCAACCGGTCGAGACGTGCCACCGACGGCTTTGCAAGTCCCGCCTGCGACCAGTCTGCGATCGCCACGTCCAGCGCACCGCCGCGAAGAACGGAAGTTACACGGCAAATCAGTGCGTCCCGCCCCAAATCGAAGAGGACGAGGGCCGGGCGGGGTTTACTGAGCGCGCCGGAGGTGAATGGAAACTGGACAATGAAAACCTCGCCGAACACGCGGCTCCTTACCGATAGCTATCGTAAACCGAATCCTCGGGAGAATCATCGCGGATGAATTGCTGGTAAGCGCCGTTCTGCCACCCGGCCTCCTCAGGGTCATCGGCCATAAGAATGATGACCCGGGCGCGGCCCGCCTTGGGAAGCTGCGCGGCGACCTCCCGTGGAATTGTGACAACGGGTTGCTCTCCAAGGTCGGTCGTGAACTCTACAGCCTGCATAGGCATAGCCTAGCTGGGACGGTTCGCCCGGTCAACGGACGAATCTCATGTGCTTCGAAAATTGAAATGGAACGGGCCAGCGGGCGGCGCAACACTTGGGCGGGACTTGTCCGCTCGTGTCTGCCATATTCGATAGGGAGGAAGATTCGCCGGAACCGCCGATCTCAATCGTGAATTTGAAAAATACGCTACCCAGGATTTCGCCGCTCCCTCGCAGTAACCGGGGGGGTTTGCTCGTTCGGCTGGCTCTTTTGGCTTTCCTCGGCGTCGCGCGGGCGCAGGATGAGCCGCCCAGCGAGGTTCCCCTCGTTGAAAAGCCGTGGGACGAACTCTCGAACAAGGAGGTCAGCCCGGACGGTGAAAAGGCGCTGGCCATCGCTCCGGAAAAGTGGAAGCACGCGGAGACGGACAACTTCATCCTGCATTACCGGCGGGTCACCGAAGCGCACAAGGTGGCGCGCGAGATCGAGTACGACATCTGGTTTGTCGCGAAGACGCTCGGCGCGACCCCGGACAAGTATAAAAGGAAGTCGCACGTATTCATCTTCGAGGATGACACCGAGTGGCAGAATTTCCTCGCGGATACGGAGATCCCCTCGTGGGCCGGCAGCTTTGCCGTCGGCGACGAGCTTTTCCTGAACGTCCGCCGTTCGGAAACGACCGGGCGTTTCGATTCACAGACGCTGGCTCACGAGACGACGCACGCGGTCGTCGCCCGGCTCTACACCACCCGATGGCCGCTCTGGCTCAGCGAAGGGTTCGCGGAATACATGGGCTCGGCCAGCGTTGCCGCGCGCAAGAATGAAACCGTCCGGGGCCGCCAGCACGTCCTGGAGTTCGCGGGGCTTTCTCTCGACCAGTTGACGGCGATGACGCGCTACCCGGATGATCCAATCGTGGTCACGCAGCTTTATGAAAGCGCGGAGAAACTCGTCCGATTCATTATGAACGACTTGCCAAAGGAACGTTTCCTGAGCTTTGTCGATGCGATTCTTTCCGGGTCTGACTTGAAGGACGCGGTGCTCAAGGTCTATGGCGACAAGTTCAAGGATTTCGATGAGTTCGAGAAAAAGTACGACCGGTTTACCAAATAAATGCCCGCAGCCACGAAGAAAAAGCCCGCTCCTCCGGCTGCCGCCATTCACGCCGTCGTCGGCACCGATGAATCGGAAGTCAAGAAATGCGCCCTCGAGCTGGCGGCCCGGCTCACCCCGGCCGACGCGGGAGAGTTTGGGAAGGATATCATCGACGGCTGCGTGGAGACTGCCGACCAGGCCGCCTCGCGAATTCACCAAACGGTCGAGGCGCTCCTGACTTTGCCGTTCTTCGGCGGCGGAAAATTCGTCTGGCTCAAGAACGTCAATTTTCTCGGGGATAACGTCCTGGGCCGGTCGGCGGCCGTCCTGGAAGCGCTCGATGCCTTGGGCGACGTGGTAAAGGCGGGGCTGCCCGGGAATGTCGCCTTTCTTCTCAGCGCGACGGAAGTGGACAAACGCCGCGCCTTCTACAAAAGCCTCTCGGCGGTCGCGAGCGTTCAAGTCCTGGATAAGCTCGATGCCACCCGCCCCGGCTGGGAGGAAGAAGCCGCATCCGCGGTTCAGGCGCGGGCAAAGGAGATTGGCCTGACTTTTGAACCGGAGGCGATTGAACTCTTTGCGCTCTCGACCGGAGGGGAGAGCCGCCAGATCGGCAACGAACTGGAGAAACTCGATCTTTACCTCGGCGCGCGGCGGCGCATTTCTGCGGAAGACGTGCGGCTGCTGGTGCCCCTCTCGCGAGCGGGCGTGATTTTTGAACTGGGCAACGCCCTGGCCGAGCGGAACATCCCGCAGTGCCTCGCCCTTATCGACCGCCTGCTTTTCCAAGGGGAGAGCGCCATTGGCATCCTGCTGGTCGCCATTGTTCCCACGGTGCGCAATCTTCTCCTGGTGAAGGATCTGATGGAGAGGCACCGGCTGCCCCCTCCCCAGGCGCCTTTCCACTTCACTTCGACACTGAATCGGCTGCCGGAAGCGGCCGTGGCTCACCTTCCGCGCAGGAAGGATGGCTCGCTCAATGGCTACGGGCTGGGAGTCGTCGCGTGCCACGCGAATCGGTTCCGGCAGGATGAACTGCGAGGCCTTTTTTACGCCTGTTTAAACGCGAATGTGCAACTGGTCACATCCCAATTGGATGCGCGAATGGTGCTGGATCAACTCGTGGGACGGCTGGCCGAAGGATAAGCATTAGAATAGTTAATATCCATTTCGAATTCAAACAACAGTGTCTAATATGAAAAAAAATAATGATTAATTTGTTGCATCGTTTCCCTATTCGAGCCATACTCTGCACAGCTTTATAAGATTGTTCTGGGGGGAACATCAGCCCTTCGCGGCCATTCGGCCGCGGGGGGCTGTATTTTTTTCGGGATGGGGGGGTTGCGGCTGCCGCGATTTCCACTGCTTATGCGCCAATGACTTCAACTTGGCCAGCCTTCGCGCGCGGCAATGCAACCAGAATTTGCGGAACCAGCACCTTCAAATCTGCAAGACGATTGGTTCGCGCCCGAATTACGAGAACCGCGATCTTAAACTTTGGCAGCGGCTGTTGGAACGAAAGGTTTCGATCAACCGTAATGAAAACGTCGAATTCCTCCTCGGCAAGCGCGAGCAGTCGGCCATTCTTAATTCCACCCCATCGCATCTGGGGAACGGTCTTTACCGTATGACCCGGCAACTGCTTGGCCAGTCCGCGGTCGATACATTCATCCAGCAGCACCTTCACGCCGCTTCCGCCAGCATTCGGTTCTTGGCCTCCTCCAAAAACGCAATGACCTGCTTCCGAGTCACTGTGGGAAAGCCTTCGAGAAAATCATCAATCGATTCCCCGCCCTTGAGATAGTCAAGAAACGTCTGCACGGGAACCCGCGTTCCGGCAAAGACTGGTGTTCCGCCCATCACGTCCGGCGATGAACTGAAAATTTTCTTCGGCATGGGAACAGTATCGTGAAGATTTCGCGACGGAGCAACCCGCAAGAAGGAGACATAAAGAGTGTTTATACGAGCACCGAGCCGAGGGTGCGCGAACGTTGTGTGACGCTGTTTTTCCATAGGCGAGCATAGATGCCGTCGAGGGCCACCAGTTCCTCGTGGCGGCCGCGCTCGACGATGCGGCCGCCATTCACCACCAGGATCTGGTCGGCATTCCGGACCGTCGAGAGGCGGTGGGCGATGACGAAGCTCGTCCGGCGCAGCATGAGGCGTTCGAGCGCTTCCTGGATGAGCCGCTCCGTCTCGGTATCGACGCTGGCGGTCGCTTCGTCGAGAATCAATACGGGCGGATCTTTCAGCAGGACGCGCGCTATGGAGACGCGCTGCTTCTCGCCGACGCTCAGTTTTACCCCGCGTTCGCCGACGAGCGTGTCGAGCCCGTTGGGGAGCCGGGCGATGAAATCGAGCGCGTTGGCGGCGCGGGAGGCCTCGATCATCTCCTCCTGGCTGGCTCGCGGACTGCCGATTCGCAAGTTGTCGCGGATGGAACCGTTGAAGAGAAAACTTTCCTGCGTCACCATGCCGATGGCGTTCCGCAGGGTGTTTTTTGACAGTTCGCGCAGCGGTTTCCCGTCGATGTAAATTTCGCCGGAGTCGTATTCGTAAAAACGGGTAAGCAGGTTCACGAGCGTGGACTTTCCGGCTCCCGTGGGGCCGACGAGAGCGACGGTCTCCCCGGCGTGCGCGTGGAGATTGATGTTATGGAGCACCGGCAGGGTCTCGGTATAGGCAAAGCTGACATTTTGAAAGCGGACGTCGCCTTCGACGGCTGCCGCGCCCGGTTCCTCCCCGGCGCGGCCCGGCTCGACGGGTTCATCCATGATTTCAAATACGCGCTGCGCCGCCGCGCGCCCCGCCTGGACGAGCTGGTTCAATTGATGCAGGCGTCCGATCGGGTCGTAGAGGTACCCGGTCAGCATGATAAAGGCGACCAGGTGCCCGATGCCAATCGTCCCGGCGAGAACGGCTTTGCTGCCCGCCCAAAGAACGAGAACCGAGCCGCACGCGGCGAAAAAGCTCATCGAAGGGTTGTAGAGAGCCCAGACCCTCATCACCGTGAGCGTCGCCTGCCGCAATTGATTGCTCGCGGAGTTGAACCGGGCGTGTTCGTCGTTTTCGCGCACATAGGTCTTGATCTGCCGGATGCCGGAGAGGTTGTCGTGCAACAGCGAGTTCATCGCCGAGGAAGCCACGCGTTGAAGCCGGTACCGCCGGTGCGCGGTAAGAGTATAGGCGAGGGCGCCGCCGATGAGGAACGGGAGCGGGGCGAGGGCATAGAGCGCGAGCCGCGCGTCATAGACAAAAAGGACGGCGCTCACGGCGGCGATTTGCAGGATGGACGCCACCCCCTGCTCGATGCCGTCGATGAGAACCCGTTCCATCGCGTTCACATCCTCGAGCACGCGCGTCATCAGGTCGCCCGTGGCCCGGTTATCGAACCAGTTGAGCGGCAGGCGCTGGATATGGGAATAGAGATCGCTCCGGAGATCGAAGATCACCTGCTGCTCGAAGGTGTTGTTCAGCAGTATCCGTATCGAGTTGAGGCAGTCGCGCAGGAAATAGGCGGCCGCCCCCGTCAGAACGAGCGGCACGAGCCGATCCGCGCGGTGTTTTCTCACGACTTCGTCGATGATTTGTTGGGTGACCGTCGGAAAGACGATCACCAGGAGGGTGCCGAGCACCGCGCAACTGAGCGTCCCCGCCGCGAGCCACGGGTAACGGCGGACGTAGGAGAACACCCGCAGGAGGTTGCTCCCCCGCGGGGGCGGACCGTTACTTTCCCGCATTCTCGTAAATCGAGATGCTGGTGAGGGCGTCCATCGCGTGTTCCAGGATGATGTCTTGCAATGAAGCCTTCGGGTGTTCCTTGTTGCGTTGCGCGGCGAGAAGGGCGTCCAGTTCCGGATTTGTGCCCGCCACCAGGGATGCCTCGTTCATCCGCGGACGTTCCGTCTCGAATACAAACTGGCTCGCGCCTTTGTCGGTCTCCTGGTTCAGAACGTCTTCCTCCGTCTCTTCCGGAACCTCGACAGTCAAATCCGGCTTCACGCCGTGCGGATAGATCGAGAGGTTATCGGGAAGCGTCACCTTCGCCACGGCGACGCGCAGGAGCTGGCCCCCGTGCAGTGGGAGATCATCGAACTCGACCGCTTCACCCCGTGTCCGCTCGCCCACCAAAAGCGCGTTCGCCCGTATCCGCAGCACAGCGGCGATCACTTCCGAGGCTCCGGCGGTTCGCTTGTCCACGAGCACGGCAAGGAGTCCCTGGAAGCGCGGGTTTTCATCCGAAGTAAGAATCCGCTCCTGTTTCTCGCTCGGTTTGGTGATTGTAAACAGCAGCTTCCCCTTCGGAACGAAGCGCATGATGACTTGGGCGGCTTCGTCGAAGTCGCTGCTGGCGGGCGTGGCGCGCAAGTCCAGGATTGCCGACTTGATGGATTTGTCCGAAGCGTTTTGCAGTGCGGCTTCCATCTGCTCGACGTTGGACTTCGAAATCGAGCCAAGCCGGATATAAGCGACGCGGTCATCGAGGATTTCCGCGCGGAACGGGCTCGGCTCCTCCCGGGACGTTCCGGCCGGGAGCAGCGATATTCCCGGCGCGAGCCGGTCGAGCAGACCTTCCAGCGTCGCGCGCCCGAGTTCGGTTTCGTTCAATGCGTTCGGATCCAGGTAATTGGACTTCAAAAGGTCGATCGCTTCCCGCACGTCGGGCAGCGAAAGCGAATTCAGAATGGATTGTGTGTCCTCGGGTTTCAGGGCGGCGGGGCTTGTGGCCGGACTGGCCGGTGAAACGGCCGGCGCCGGTGAGGCGGACATTTTCAAGCGCGTGGCCGAGGGTGAAGCCGTTGGAAAGGGGCTGATTTCAGGCGGGGCCTCGAGCTGGCCGTACACCCGGAGGGAAGCGCTCGCGAGGAAAACGGCCGCGGCGGAAAGGGTCCTGTTTCTCATAAAGGCGGGAAGATTCCTTCGTCCATTCATGCACTTTTCCACTTATCCACGCCTGCCGCAATATCTGTCCGGTAATGAGCGCCCTCGAATTGGATCTGCGACACCGCCTGGTAAGCGCGCCGCCGTGCCGCCTCGAAGTCCGCTCCGAGCGCCGTGATTCCCAGAACCCGCCCGCCGGCTGAAACGACGCTCCCTCCCCGGAGAGCCGTCCCGGCATGAAAAACCAGGATGTCCGGGTCCACCTTATCCAGACCGAAAATCTCGCGGCCCGTCTCGCACGGTCCGGGATAACCCGCCGATGCGATGACAACGCAGACAGCGGCCATTTCGCTCCACTCGGGATTGCATTGGTCGAGCTTTCCGTCGATGGCTGCCTCGAGAAGATCGACCAGGTCCGTTCGGAGCCGGGGCAGGAGGACCTGCGTTTCGGGATCTCCGAAACGGCTGTTGAACTCGAGCACCTTCGGGCCGGCCGGGGTCATCATCAGGCCGGGGTAAAGAACACCTTGGTAAGTGATCCCTTCGGCTCGAATTCCCGCCATGAACGGCTCGAGAATTTCCCGGCGAACCCGTTCCTCCATTTCCGCCGTCAGCAGGGGCGAGGGGCTGAACGCCCCCATGCCGCCGGTATTCGGGCCGAGGCCGCCGTCGAAAACCTGTTTATAATCCTGCGCCCCCGGCAGCAGCAGGAAATTCCTCCCGTCGAGCAGCGCGTGGAGCGAACATTCCGTGCCTTGCAGGAATTCTTCGATCACAATCCCGCGTCCGGCCTCGCCGAATTGCCCGCGATCCATCATGCGGTAAATGCTCTTTGCCGCGGCGTCGCTGTTTTCGGCGATGACGACGCCTTTGCCGAACGCGAGGCCATCCGCCTTCAAGACCACCGGGTAACGCATCCCCTGGCAGAAGCGATGCGCTTCCTCGCTGGCCGAGAAATGGCCGAACGCCGCCGTCGGAATCTCGTGGCGTTTCATGAAATCCTTGGCAAAAATCTTCGACCATTCGAAGCGCGCCGCGCTCCGCGCCGGCCCGAAAATACGCAGCCCTTTTCCCTGGAATAGATCGACGATGCCGCCTGCCAGCGCATTGTCCGGCCCGACGACGGTGAGGCCGATGTTTTCCTCGAACGCGAATTCCGCCAGCGCCTCGTGGTCCGTTATGGCGAGGTTTCGCGCGAGCGTCCCCGTGCCCGCGTTGCCCGGCGCGCAAAAAATCTCCTCCGCGCGCGGCGATTGGCGAAGTTTCCAGACGAGAGCATGTTCACGGCCGCCCCCGCCGATCACCAGTATCTTCACTTCTCCCAGCCCTTGCCGAGAAACCGCTTCAGATCGTCTATTCCAGGGCTTTTCGCGCTCCGCACGTAGAATCCGGAAGTGGCCACCCCGATCCGCAGGCTCCCGGCCAGGTCGCAACCGAGCAACCGCCCAATGCAGAAACCGGCGTTGAAATGATCCCCCGCGCCGGTCGTGATTTTCGGCGCGGGCGTAAACGGGCCGGCTACCGAAGCAGCGCCGGCCGCGTCCGCCGCGGCGGCGTAACGGGTGGGATGGATGACCACCGTCTCCACCCGCAGCTTTTCAAGGATGCGGGAGGCGTGAGCCGTCACGTGGGCCGGTTTTTCATCCGGGGATTTGATGCCGAGCGCCTCGCCGATCTGGCGGCTTTCCTGAAGGTTCAAGCCGAGGATCACCCGGAAATACTTCTGGAATTTCGAGATTGTCTTCAACACCCGCTCGATGTCGCCGCGAGTCCGCTTCGCGGGATCGGCCAGATCGAAAAACACCCACCGCTTCTGTCCCATGAGAAGCGGGGCGATCTCCGTGAGGATTTTCCGGAAAATGCTTTCCAGGAACGGCAGCATCGTCCAGTTCACCAGGGCAATGAGCGAGGCGTCGGAAAACTTCGTCACGAGATCCCCCAGCGGGATGCAGCGGAGCAGCGTCTCCCAGTTCACCTCCTTCAAACTCTCGTGTTTGCCGCACATGAGCTTCCCATCCTCGAACTCGATGGCGTCGGTGTAACCCGGCTCGGCCAGGGAATAAACCTTTGTCTTCCGGGTAAAGTCATTGAAGATCGGGTGAACGTGCGGCGCGCCCAGATTCCCGATATAAGTAACCTGCGTTCCGTAACTGCTGAGCGCGTTGGCCATGATGGGGCCGTTGCCGCCGAGCTTGATCATCTGAGTGACGAATTCGAAATTTGCGCTCAGCCCCGCGGCCGCGCGGATGCGGCCGGCAAAGTCCGCCATCATCAAAAGACGGGTGTATTTTGTCGCCGATTCGCGCTTATCGACCACGTGAAGAATCGTGTCCACGAATCCATCCAGGCCGACGAGCACACGTTGCCTGGGAAGCTCCCGGCTTGCGGCGGCGATCTCAGGCGGAATATTTTTGGAAAGGGAACGAGCCATAACTTAAAGAAGCTCAAATGACGAAATCCGAATGACCGGGGGCCGTCAAGCGGCAAGAAGTTCGATTTTTGCCTTATGCCCGGCTGAATGTTGCCAGCGTAGCGGCGAATGTTGTAGAAAGTGGGTATGCAAACGAATGTCCTTGGAGGAGTTCTGCGGCGTTGTTGCCGGGAGCCGGCCACGGGCTTCCATCGCGACGGTTATTGCCGCACGGGCCGGGGCGACACGGGGCTGCACACCGTCTGCGCCGAGATGACGAGGGAATTCCTCGATTTCTCGGTCGTTCAAGGCAATGACCTGGTAACTCCCATCCCCGAATGGGATTTTCCCGGGCTGAAGCCGGGCGACCGCTGGTGCCTGTGCGTCACCCGTTGGAAAGAGGCGCTGGAGGCGGGAATCGCGCCACCCGTTTTCCTGGCGGCCACCCATATTTCCGCGCTGGAGTTTGTGGATCTGGAGGATTTGAAAGCGCGCGCCTTGGATGACGTGGCGGACTGACGCCGGCCCAGAACCGCCCCCAGGGGTGATGCCTAGACGGCGGCCACTTCCACCGACTCCGCGCTGGATAACGGCTCCGGGATGGAAAGTCCCTCCTCGCGCATGGCCTCCAAGTGAAAAGATATGGCTTCACGAATAAGCTGGAGAACCTCCTGTTGAGTCTCGGCGGCAGCAACGCAGCCAGGCAAATCAGGAACGTATGCTCCGTAGCTGGCAGGGCCTCTCTCGATGACGATGGTGTATCGCATAAACGAGTCTAATCTTTGAGTCCGGTCGGTGCCAGCCGGACATGAGGATATGACAAAATCCTGGCGTCCACGGTGACGAGAGGCGCATCGAAAACCCGTGCCGTCGCTACGATGATTTGGTCCGCGGGGTCGCGGTGAAATGTGCCGGGCAGTTGCGTGGACTCGACACACACGTGGGGCGAGAGGTCGAGTAAGCGAACACCAGGGTATGAAAGTGCCTGCTGAATCCAATCGAAGACCGGGCATGGGAGAAAAAGCCGCTGACGTTCGACCAACTTGGCGACCTCCCAGCATGAAATCGCACTCACACCGATGCCAGTCTGCTCGGAGGAGTCGAGCAGTGCCCGCATAGAGGCGGAAAGTGCGGAATCGCCGTGAACCCACCAAACCCAGATGTGTGTATCGAGGACAATCACCCGGCGGCCTCCCAGTCAGCATCCGCCACAGGTTCGGTGGGAGCCAGTAGCGTGACCGGGGTGCCACGGAGCGGGTAACGGGAACCCGACGGTGTGGCAGAGGCAAAAGGGAGAACGATGACCTCGACGGACTCACCACGACGAAAAGGAATGTCGCGTAGTGTGATGACGCCATCCTCGGACAAAGTAGTTTCGGCGCGGTGTGCGTGCATGGCAGGAGAATAAAGGCGGTTCGATTACGAGGCAAGCGTGCAGACGCCTAACGAGAACAAGATGAGCCGGTTTAGCTTCCATCTCATGTCGCTTCCGGGTTCATTTGGGGATGCTCTTGGCGGTGGCAATGCAGGCAAATCGCTCGCAAGTCGTCGGGATGCTCGCAGCCAACTCTGGCGTAACAGATGTGGTGAGCCTGCACGGCTGGGCGTTGGCGACAATATGTGCAGATGCCACGGGCGGCTGCGATAGTAGCTCGCGAACGCTCGCGCCACTCGTCGCTCTCCAGGTAAGTGCAATACTGCGACCACCAAGCCTTGACGCGGGCTGCGGCAAAGCGGTCACGGAAAAAGAGGGCGGCAGGGTAGTAAGTCGAATCGTAGCGCTGTGCTGTTGCAAAGTCGCAATCGGGTAACGACTCGGGAGCGGCGTCGCCGAGCACTGAAAAGGGAAGCTGGCGACGAAAGAGCTTGCCACAGCCGAGGCACTGTTCGCGAATGAGCCACCGTTGTCGCGTGTCGCGGCTCGCGCAGAACGTGCGCATAACGTGGCCGCACGGGAAAGCCTCCCTCAAACGGGTTTGATACTCCTCGTAGGGAAAAGGTGGCTTCTGAACTATCATTTCAAGAGACATGTCCCTCCACAATTCGCTCTACTTCTTTAACGGCAGCGACACACGGGTGATCAGGGCCGAAGCGCCCGCATCGTAAGCCCTCTTCAACTCTCCTCCATGGGCGGCGATGACGCGGCCGGCATGGAAGAGCCCCAGGCCGTACCCGCCGCGCCGCGTGGTGAACAGGGGCGTGCCCCACTCTTCAGTCGCCACCGGCGAGGATTTGCCTTCGCGCAGTTCCAGCACGAGGCGCGCGCCCTCGCAACGGCAGGTGAATGCAATCGGCTGGCCCTTCTCCTGAAATTGGAATGCATTCTCCAAAATTTCCCGCAGGGCCTCGCTGAAGCGTTCCATATCCACCTCGAGCGATTCCGCGCCGAGATTTTCACTCCAGGCTACTCCAGCCATTGCGTTCGGGTAGAGCTTCCCGAGCCGCTCCCGAAGTTCACGCAAGAGGAGGCTCGCTTCCAACTCGATCGGGTTCATCGAGAAGGTTCCCATGTAGGTGGAAACCTCGTGGAGGGTTTTTGTCAGATTAACCACTATCGCGCGCAGCTTCTTCAATTCCTCGGCGATCGCCGGATCGGAGTTCAACTCGGCGATGAAAGCCGCCTCGAGTTCAACCGCGTTCAAGCCGTTGCGCACATCGTGGGAGATCTGGCGGTTGAACGTCACCACGCGCTGCCAGGGTACGAGCTCGTGGGCCGCGGAATCTTTCGCCTCGAGAGACATTCAATGGAATGTGTCTTCGCCCGGAGAGGCCCCGGCGGTCTTGACGATCTTTGGCGTGTTCGCGGCGAGATGATTTAGAATGTGATAGACGTCTTCGGCATCCGCCTTGAGCGCCGCGGCGATTTCAGGCGCGGTTACAGGGTGCGCGCCGGATTCCGCGAGCGCTTTCACGACCCGCTGCTGCAAGTCGATGACTCGCGTCGCGGCCTTTTTTCCGGCTTCGACCCCCGGTTGATGGTAGGCGTTCACGTTGACGAGTGTCGCGTAGAAGCCGACCGCCCGCTCGTAGAGCGCGATCAATGCGCCGACGTTGAAGGCCGTGACCTCGGGCAGGCTGATGGTGATCGAGTCCCGGCCCCCTTCGTAGAGGGCCGCGCGCGTTCCCCGGAGGAACCCCTGGAGATAATCGCCGCTGGTGATGCCCGGCTCGACTTCGGCCGAGGAACCCGCCCGGTCCTTGCGCACTTCGACGAAGGTGACAAAGAAGTTCAAGACCCCCTCGCGCAATTGCTGCACATAGGCGTGTTGATCGGTCGATCCTTTGTTTCCATAGACCGCGATTCCCTGGTGGACGATGTTTCCGTCCAAATCTTTTTCCTTCCCCAGGGATTCCATGACCAACTGCTGAAGGTACTTGCTGAAAAGCACGAGCCTGTCCTTGTAAGGGAGGATGACCATGTCCTTTTCGCCCTTGCCGTTTCCGGCGAAGTGCCACATGAGCGCCACCAGCATTGCGGCGTTCCGCATCGTGTCGGGGAGGCGGGTTTTTTTGTCCATGGCCGCCGCGCCGGCGAGGAAGGCATCCACGTCCAGCCCTTGCAGGGCCGCGGGCACGAGTCCGACCGCGCTCATGACGGAAGTCCGCCCCCCCACCCAGTCCCACATGGGAAAGCGCTTCAGCCAATTTTGCGAGATCGCGGTTTTATCCAGTTCGCTCCCTTTGCCTGTCACGGCGACGAAATGGCGGGAAGGTTCGAGGCCGAGAGAGCGGAACACCCGCTGGGTTTCCAGCATCCCGTTGCGCGTCTCCTTGGTGCCGCCGGATTTGGAGATGACGATGACCAGCGTGTGCGCCAGCCGGGGTTCGAGCGCGCCGAGGACCTTGTCGAAGCCGTCCGGGTCGGAGTTGTCCAGAAAATGGATCTTCATCGGGTCGCGCACCGTTCCCAAGGCGTCCGCGATGAATTGCGGCCCCAGCGCCGAACCGCCGATGCCCACGAGCAAACCATCGGTAAAGGGCGTGCCGTCGGGCGCGGCGATCTCCCCGCGGTGAACCGCGGATGCGAAGGACTTGATGGCGGCGTCCGTCTCCTCGATCTCCGCTCGCAATTCGCGGCTTGGGGCGAGTTCCGGAGCGCGCAGCCAGTAGTGGCCGACCATCCGGTTCTCATCCGGATTCGCTATCGCTCCCGCTTCGAGCTCCGCCATTCGTTCGAAGGCAAGCTCGCAGCGGGAGCGCATCCGCTCAAAAAAATCATCGGGAAAACGCATCCGGCTGATGTCGAAGGCGAAACCGATGTCGTCGTAACGCAGGAAATACTTTTGGAACCGTTCCCAGAGAGATGGCATGGGTGTCATTTCACGATGAAAGAGAAAACGCGGCGGAAAGGAAACTCAATTTCGCGGGGAAGCGCCCGAGGGGTGCGGCTGACGGAGCGCTTCATACGCAAAGGACCGTCAAGTTTTTTGGCCCATGTGCGCCGAGAACCAGGATGCGCTCGATGTCGCCTGTGCGGCTCGGGCCGGTGATCAAGGAAATCATGCTCGGGTAGCCGCCGCCGGCATATTTATCCTTCAGCAATGCGAAGGCGGCGGGGAGATCGGCGAGCAATTGCCCGCGCGTTGCCAGGACGACATGATGCGGCGGCAGGATCGAGAGCGCCCGCCCGCCCGCGCTCCGGCTGGTGACGAGCACGGTGCCCGTCTGCGCGATGAGCGCATCGCACCCGGTGATGCCCGCATCGCACGATTCGAGTTCCCGCACGTCGTATCCGCCGTCGGTGGCCACGACCGGGAGCCCAAGCGATTGGCAGGCCGCGTCGGTGAGTTCGCCGCGGTGGGCCGCGATTTTTTTCCATCCCTCGCCGTCGCGAATGGCGGCGAGCGCGGAGAAAAGTTCCTCCCGCGAATCGAGCAGGCGAAAATCGGAGCGCAATTCCACCGAGTTCGCCCGGAACAGTTCGACCCGCTCCTCGAAGCTCTCGCCGACGAGGGGGAGCCATCGGGAAAAATCCCGCGCGGTCTCCGTTTCGACACGGGGCATTTCGTGATCGTGCGAACCGGGCCGCGGCGCGGTGATTTTCAACGCCTCGCGGATACGCGCGAGGATGGCTGCCCTCTCGCTCATCGCCGCTGCCTCCAAAGTTCCCTGAAGGATTTGGGAGGAAGCTCCGGCAAATCGCGCGTCTGCGTCCAGGCGCGCGCGGGATCGAGCGGCGACCCTTTGATGAACGGGTGAAAGAGCTGCCCGATGCGGCCGAGCTTTGTCCCGATCTCGTAGAGGAGCGGGCGATTCATAACGAATGCGAAGGCGATGAACGCGAGCTTTTCCCACCAGACCGGACTTTGCGCAACGGCATTGCGGCGGTTGTGCAACAAGTGGTGGTGAAGGTTTATTTTCACGGGGCAGACCTCCGTGCAAGCGCCGCAGAGCGACGACGCGGAGGAGAGATGTTTCCAATCCTGCAAGCCTTGAAGATGGGGCGTGATGACGGAACCGATGGGGCCGCTGTAAGTCGTCCCATAGGTATGGCCGCCGATGTTCTTGTAGATGGGGCAGACGTTCAGGCACGCGCCGCAGCGGATGCAATGAAGCGCGTCGCGCTGCTCGGCGTCGGCGAGGAGATGGGTGCGCTTGTTGTCGAGAAGGATGACGTGGAAATCCTCCGGGCCGTCGCATTCGCCCGGCAGCCGGGGACCGCCGTAGAGCGTGTTGTAGCAGGTGATAGCCTGCCCGGCGCCGGCCGTCGCGAGCATCGGCAGAAAGAGCGCGAGATCCTCGAGGCGCGGCAGCACCTTTTCGATGCCGAGCAGCGTGACCATCGTCTTCGGCAGCGCGGCGGTGAGGCGGGCGTTGCCTTCGTTCTCGGTAATGGAAATCATGCCGGTTTCGGCGATGGCGAAGTTCGCGCCCGTTATGCCGATATCGGCGGAGATGTACTTCATGCGCAGGGCGCGGCGGGCGATCATCGTGAGTTCCTCGGGGCTGTCGGTCGGCGCGCTGCCGAGTTCGCGCTGGAAGAGTTCGCTGATCTCGCCGCGCGTGAGGTGCATCGCGGGGAAGACGATATGGTAAGGCGTCTCGCCGCGAAGCTGCACGATGTATTCGCCCAGGTCCGACTCGACGACCTCGAAGCCGGCGTGTTCCAGCGCGTGGTTGAGATGAATCTCTTCCGATGTCATCGCCTTCGACTTGATG
>Ga0302324_100008203_pt1 | contig 22066 bp, 18 predicted proteins | sample Palsa_T0_1_FD_201949 | JGI IMG/M metagenome (GOLD analysis project Ga0302324, IMG submission 201949) | Peat permafrost microbial communities from Stordalen Mire near Abisko, Sweden - Palsa_T0_1 | ecosystem: Environmental > Terrestrial > Soil > Palsa > Peat permafrost | place: Sweden: Abisko...
GCGCTGTCTTGCGTCGGTAAGCGCCATTCCGAACCGGGTGTACGTTGACTCAGGATCTACCGACGGGAGCGTCGACCTTGCCCGGCAAAGTGGCGCCGCGGTCGTCGAGCTGTCGATGCCCCCGCAATTTACCGCGGCGCGCGCGCGTAACGCCGGGCTGACCCGACTTCTCGCAGCGAATCCCGATCTCGAGTTTGTTCAGATGGTCGACGGCGACTGCGAAGTGCATGCGGGCTGGATCCCGTCCGCGATAAGCGCGCTCAGGGCAGAACCTGATCTAGCGCTGGTGTTCGGGCTCCGACGAGAACGTTACCCCGAGCGATCCATTTATAACGCGCTCTGCGAGGTCGAATGGGATTCGCCGGTCGGTGAATCACCGGGCTGCGGCGGTGATGTGCTGTTTCGCGTCGCAGCGCTCCGTCAAGTGGATTTCTACAATCCAGCCATGATCGCGGGAGAGGATACGGAGCTCTCCATGCGGCTACGCAAAAAAGGCTGGCGGCTCCGCCGCATCGAGCCGGAAATGACCTTGCATGATGCCGACATTACCCGCTTTGGCCAGTGGTGGCGCCGGATCCGCCGATCGGGGCATGGTTATGGTGAAATGGCGTTTCTGCATCCCGATGCGCGCAACCCCAACTGGCCTCGAACGGTCCGCAGCATCATTGCATGGGGTGGCGTCATGCCGGGGATGCTGCTGCTCGTGTTGCTGCTGGCGCTCGTCGTCAATCCGCTTTGGTGGATCGCAGTCCTGTTGCTGTGGGTGCCTTGGCCGCTACGTATGATGCAATTGGCCCGGCGACAACGCCGCCAAGGTTTGAGCGCGAAACTAGCCAGAGCCTCGGGGGTTTTGATGATGGTCGGCAAGATGCCCCAATTCCTGGGGCTGGTTGGTTTTCATTTCGACCGTTTGTCGGGACGCGCATCGCGGCTGATCGAATATAAGCATCGGGGAACTGCATGAGACAGGTCGTTCGCGGGCAAAAAGGAAGCGCCCTTTGAGTCAAAAACTAAGAGTCGGGCTATTAGGTGCAGGGTATATTCTCGATTCTCATGCGCAGGCCCTTATGGCGATTCCCGACGTCGCCCTCCATGCGGTGTGCGACGTCTCGCGAGGCCGAGCCGCAAAGGCGGCGGCCAAGTACCGAATTCCGCATATATTCGATTCTGTTGACGCTCTGGCTGCATCGGACTGCGATGTCGTTCATGTGTTGCTGCCGCCCGCACTGCATATCGGGCCGGCATTGTCGCTGGTTGCCGCAGGCAAATCGGTGTTTCTTGAAAAACCGATGGGGCTGGAGAGCGCTGCTTGCGTGGAACTATGCGCGCGCGCGGCCGAGAAGGGCGTTGCTGTCGGCGTAAACCACAATTTTCTGTTCTCTCCGCGCTATGAGGCGCTTCGGACAAGTGTAAAAAACGGTGAGCTCGGGCGCATAGATCAACTCACCGTAAGCTGGCACTTTGCCCAGCCAATTCTGCAGTTCGGGCCGTTCGACAGTTGGATGCTGAATGCACCGGCGAATATGTTGTTCGAGGTCGGACCGCATTTGGGCGCCTTCGTCCTTGATCTGGTCGGCCTGCCGGAAGTCGTTTCAGCGGTTGCGGGCGACCCTATAAGCCTGCCGGGGGAGCAGACCGTGTTCCGGCAATGGACGGTAGTAGGTCGCGTAGCCACGACCACGGTGCTCCTGTCCATTTCAATTTCGCCCGGCCATGCGGACCGTATCCTGCGCGTTCGCGGGCGGGGTGGCAGTGCTCGACTCGATTTCGGTCGCGATATCGGCTGGCGCGACACCAATGACTCCGAAAATCCCATTTTCGATGCCTATTCGACGGCTGAGGTGGCCGCTCGCCAACTGCATAAACAGGCGAAGCATGATCGATTCCGTCGGCTGAAGTCTGCTCTCTTCAAACGACCAGACGCCAATCCGTTCGAGGAGAGCGTTTTCCGGAGCGTAAAGGCCTTTTACGCAAACGGCCTCACAAAGGTCGATCCCCGTCATGATGGACGTTTTGGCGCCGAGGTCGTACGCCTGTGCGAAGCGGCTGCCGCCGCAGCGAACATCGGTACGGCGAGTCGTGGCGCGATCCCTGTTCCCAGACCGGCCACGCTACTGAAACCTCGCATACTGGTGGTCGGCGGCACCGGGTTCATTGGACGTCGTTTGGTCAGGATGTTGATCGATCGCGGTCACAGTGTTCGTGTGCTTACTCGAAATCCGCGAGCAGCCGCACTGGAGCTTGACGGAGAGGCCGTCGAATTATTCGCCGGGTCCCATGGCGATCCCAAATCCGCAAGCGAAGCCTTGGACGGTATATCCGCGGTTTATCATCTCGCCAAATGCGATGGCAAACAGTGGCAAGACTATGTGGATGGAGACATCGCTCCGACCCGGGTGCTCGCGCAGGCGGCGTTAGCCGCCGGCGTAGAGCGCTTCATCTACACCGGTACGATCGCCTCATACGCGTCCGCCAACGCCCACGACGTCATTGACAATAACACTCCGCTGGACCCGGCGATTGCCAGGCGAGATCACTACGCCCGATCCAAGGCAGCCTGCGAGGAGTTGCTGCAAGCCATGCAGCGCGAGGCAGGTCTGCCTCTCGTGATTGTTCGGCCGGGTATCGTCATCGGGCCAGGCAGCCCACCGGCTCATCCGGGCGTGGGCCGCTTCTTGAGTGAGACAAGGGTCGATTATTGGGGGGACGGCCGGAATGCGCTGCCCTTGGTCGTGGTGGATGATGTTGCCGAGGCGCTGGTGCTTGCGTTGGACGCCCCGGGAGTCGTGGGACAGACTCTGCTTGTCACGGGGCCACCGCTGATGTCCGCAAGAGACTACGTCCGCGCCGTAGAGGCGCACATGCGGGCTCGAATCGATGCCAGGCCGCGCTCGGCGCTGCGCAACTGGACGGCTGATATGATCAAAGAGCTCGCAAAGAATGCCGTGCGTCACCCCAACCGTCGCTGGCCGAGCCTGCATGACTGGCAATGTACTTCTCACCGCGCACGGTATGACAGCCGCATGACTGAGCAGGCTTTAGGGTGGCATCCTATCGACGATCGCGCGGAGCTGGAGGCCCGCGGCATCGCTCAGGCAGTCGAATGGTTCATGCGTTAAATCCGCGCCACCGAGTGTATCGGGACGAGGATCAAAGTGTCTCGAGGCGGGGATCAAAAGGCTGAGCGCCGCCAGTCGAACACATGTGGGTGGTGGGCGGGCGATACGAGTCGCTGGAGCGTCGGCTTCAAAGTCTCCACCGGAAAGTGTGACATCGCCAGATGCATTCCTTTCGGTCGCCGCGACGAGTATCCGATCATGGCCACCGTGCGACTACGATCTACTTGCAGCGACTCATGATGGAATATCTTGGCTGAGTCCGCCAGGATCACCGTTCCCATGGGTCCGAAGCAGCGCTTCCATTGGGTTTCGGGCATTACTGATCGCATTCGCTCATCGGTTATGCCACCGGTCCCCGAAAATGCCTTGTACGACAGTCCGCGGCTTCGAGGCACGTATTCGAAAGGACCTCCACCCGGCGTGACATCGCACAGGTAGATTACGACTCGTAGCACGTGGAAGTCTTCCGAATCCATATGCCACAACCGGGGCCCGACCTGATTTCCATTGGGTAATGATTGACGCAGCGCAACGCCGTGGTAAGCCACGGGAAGACCGAAATAGTGCTCTGCCAGGTCGACGATGCGGGGATCCAATCCTAAGAGATAGAGCTCCGGAAACGATCTCAGCAACTCTTCGGGAAGGAGGTCTGTCGAGGCGGCTAGTCGCCTCATTGAGGACGATTCGGCGCGTTGGCACTCAGTAGCTACGTGGGCGGCCGCGCGTGCCAAGGAGTCCAAGATTTTTGAGCCCACTTCGGGAAAGAGGCGTTCCACAGAGGTCACGTGAACACCGTCGCTCTCGAGATCGGAAATGATCTCTTCTTGGGACGGAGAGAGTCGCGGCAGCGTCCGTCGGTGCACTTGCGCTTGTGCCCAATGATTCATCCGCAGTAAGCCGTCGCTCACCTTCTCGCCCACGCGGTCGAGCTTGTCTGCTCTGTCATGCATGATGAGTCTCATAACGCATCGTCTCGCATGGAACACCGCAGCGTTCCCAAGCGACCGGCTTCCGGGGATGCAAATCTGGTCTGCAAGCCAGCCTGCCCGTGCCTCTCAGACTCGGGACTGTGGATTACCAGTACTACCACTTGATGAAGTCGACCCGGCGATCAATTATCAAATGCGACATATGCGTACCGATGTTCTGCCGTTAATTATGACCGATCTCGACTCGAAAACCCTAATCTTTCACGGGTGGTCTGACAGCGATGTCGCGTGGCAACGACATTCGCGGGCAGGCGCTCCGTGCAGTGTCCTGAAGCTCGCGGAAGCTTGAGTGCGCCCCTGCCTCAACGACCAGGCTGAGATGAAATAGTGGTCGTTCGCCATGTTCCCTTAGAGCACGCGTTTCTCAAAAATTCGCAAAGCTGTGTCAAGAGTCGCGCAACGGGACGTAATGCCTTACTTGTCGAATGGCGGTGCGCCTGCGAAGTGACGAAAAGCGACTCGCGGCCCGCCCCTGTCAACGTCACTCGGGCTGCACCGCGGACACGACTGATCAGCTCTTGTGCAATATGTCAAAACGTGTTCCATCGACGTCGATCGTTGTTGTGGCAGCGTTTGATTAGTGCTATGTACTAGGAAAATTCGCAGCTACGCGTTTCACGGGAGAGGGGAGAATGAAAACAGTAGCGAGATCGGTCGCCGCGCTTGCATTGTTCGCGGTCCCGTTGGCGGCCGAGTCGCAGACTTATAATCTCGACATCACGATGACTGGCGTGTCAATGTTCGATGGTAGTTTTACGTTTAACAGCGCTGGTACGTGCTTCGGATCCGCACCTTACTGTGCCGGCGGAACGATTCCGGACTTCACCAACATCCACGTAAGCGATACCTTCGATGGCGGTGCCTTTACAGGCGTGGAAAAAGGGACAGCCGGTGGGCTAGATCTCGTGGATTTCGAAGGATTGTCCCCTTCGACCACATCATCGGAAGTTCTTCAGCTCTCGTTCAACTACGCTCCAGCGCTGGGTGGCGCCGCAACCAAATTTGCATTGAGCGACATCGTATTTAATGTAGACAACAACAGCACGGGCCTTTTCTATTGCGGCACGTCATCGACCGGCTATGGATCAGAGAGTTGCCCCACTGAAACGCTGACCAAGGCGCCCGAGATCGACCCGGCATCGATTGCCGGCCCGCTCGTATTACTAATTGGTAGCTTGGCTGTACTTCGCGGCACGCGGGACAACATCAGATGGCGCGATGGCGCTTGATGTGGGCTCGACGCGGCGCTGTATCCGGTAGCAAGTCGACGAGGGTGCCAGTCGTCGACCGCGATTGACCCAGTCGCGCGCCTCGCGCACCTGTCCCTGTAAGCCACCGTTGCCACTTGGCCAAGCGTCGTTTGGCTGGCAATGCATCACAATTCGGCCAGAGCGCCAATCAGCTTGTCCGCGCCGTCCTACGCAATCGGGGCGAGGCCGAATGTATTCTAGTGCAATTTAACATTGAAAATATCATTCAAGATATTGATTATAAATAGATATATTCAAACAAAATTTCGAAATTGCGATGCAAACTGAGGCACTTCGGAGTTCCATTACTCATGAATCAGTTGGCGATTTAAGGCTGCGTTTGCAGATACACTTGATCACTGGAGCTGGTGGGTTTTGGAAGAAGTCAAATTGCGGGTCTTCGCCATCAATAAACGTATATGAGCGCTAACGAGCGCATTGCATCCGATTGTTTGCCATCGACTGCCGCTGCAGACGCCCTATATTTCGACTCCGCCAAGCACCGACTTTTTGGGTGGCTTCATAGGCCTGTTGCGGGAATCAACGCCAAGGTCGGACTCGTAATCTGCGGGCCTTTTGGCTATGAGGCAATTTGCTCGCATCGTTCCCTTCGTGCTTTTGCCGAATCCGCAGCGGCGTTCGGCGTCCCTACCCTGCGATTTGATTATGCGGGAACGGGAGACTCCTCGGACATAGATCCCGAGGCCGATCAGCTGGACATCTGGGCGCGCAACATCGTAGCGGCTGTTTCCGAGCTTCAGCGACGGACCGGCATCCGGAGCGTGTGCCTGCTCGGAGTTCGACTCGGCGCCCTCCTGGCCGTCGAGGCTGCCCACCAATGCACAGCCGTAAAATTCCTTGTCCTTATCGCGCCCGTGATTTCGGGTCGACGTTACCAAAAAGAACTTCGCACCACGCGCCTGGCTTCGCTACGCACGGATTCCGCGGATCCAAGCGCTACAGTAGCTGTGCGATCCGCGGCCACCGGGTCGATGGAAGTCAGCGGTTTTACGTTATCGGCGGCCACCCTTGCAGCGCTCGCTATCCTGGATCTGACGGCCTCCGCGCCACCGCCGGTCCGTGAAATCCTTGTCTTCGGCGATCCGAGTTTGCCGGCGTCACGGGGATGGGCTGAGCAACTATCCACACAAGATGTTCGGACCAAATACATTGATTCCGCGGAAGTGGTCGAATTGATAATGACTGCGCCGCAGTTTTCGAATATCCCGGAAGGGATGATCGGGGCGACACGCGAATGGCTACTGCAGTCCGAGTTAAACGAACCGGAGCAGCCCGACGGCGGCGCGGACCGGTCTTCGGATTCCGCGCCACAGCTGAGCGTGATGACTTTGCGGGAGGGAGTGCCTTCACAGCATGCACCGCTCATCGAGCGCCCGGTATTTTTCACGTCCAAGGCTGTGCTATTCGGCATCGTTACTGAGCCGCGCCAAGGTGAGACGCGACGTCGCGCCGTCATTCTGCTGAACGCGGGGGCGGACCATCACATAGGCGCGAATGGGATGTACGTCGATCTTGCAAGGCACTGGGCCGGCCGAGGTTACATCGTGCTGCGCATGGATCTATCCGGACTCGGAGACAGCGGTACGGCCCCGGGCCAGCCCGAGAATGAGGTATTTCCTCCCTCGGCCCTCGATGACATACAGGCGGCGATAGAGTTTGTTCGCGATCGCTATGGGTCGGGTGACATTACGCTTTTTGGACTGTGCTCAGGAGCGTATCACGCACTGCGGGCTGCGGCTGCAGGTGTGCAGGTGAACCGCATCCTCATGGTGAATCCGCAAAACTATTACTGGAAGCAGGGGACCACCCTTAAGGATTTGCAATTGGCAGAGGTGGTTCATAACCCTGGTCTGTATCGCCGACGGATTTTTTCGATCGCAGCATGGAAGAGGTTATTCGCCGGCCGAGTCAATCTTTGGAGGATCCTGAAGATTTACTTTCACCGTCCGTTCATGGCCATCGAATCCACGTTGCGAGATCTCACAAGGTACGTGCACGTACGTCTACCTCATGATCTTGGGTGGGAACTCCAGGAGATCGCTGCGCGGGGCGTGCGGATCGTCTTCGTGTTCGGACGCGGCGAGCCGGGCCTCGATCTACTAAAAATTGAGGCCGGGTCAGTTGTCCGTCGGATGGGCGAGCGTTGCCGCGTCCACATCATCGACGGGGGTGACCATATATTCAGCCACAATGCGCCGAGAGCGGCGATGAAGCAGATTTTGAGCGAAGAATTGTCTCTGCGTGCATATCGAGACACAGGGGCCGTGAGGGAGGATGTTCTTCACCCATTGTGAGATCGAGGCTCAGAGCGAAGTCGGCTTTCCCCAGCGGCGCACCAATCGCGTGCATACTTTCAGACCCTTCTACCTATGGTAACCTTGCGCGGCACTGTGTTGTTGCGCGATGCTGATGGTAATCCCCATGGCCAATTCGCGAGTCGTTTAAATGCCCATCGTAAGTCTCGTCAAGCCCGAAGTAGAGAAAATCGCGTTGGAGCCGTCTCCGATCAATCGGGAATGGATCCTCGAAGGTGACCCGCGTGCACGCGCGACACTGCTGTCAAGCAGTGCGGACGGTACCGCAAGTACATTTATCTGGGATTGCACCGCTGGGCGATTCAACTGGTTTTACGGCGTAGATGAGACCATCTACGTGCTCGAGGGCGGCATGACGATCAAAGACGCCGGCGGAACGCATCACTTGAACGCCGGAGACACCATCTACTTTCCCGCCGGTGCAAGCGCTGAATGGATCGTCAAATCCTACGTTCGGAAGATCGCCTTCGTGCGGACACAAATGCCGCGCTCATTGGCATCCGCCCGGCGAGTCTTTCGACGCTTGAAGCGGGCAGTGCGCATCGGCGACAAAGCACCTACAGGTCAGCTCGGTAGCGGTTGACGACGCGCCGGCCGGCCAATGCGGTCATGACGAGTTGAAGGGAGCCGCCGGGTGCGTCCGCGGTGCTCAGGCGTCGCGCGGCCGGTGCGAGCGGGCGTCCGCAACTGTGCGGGAAATGTCCTACGTTTCCTTTCGGACCAAAAGACTCATAAGATTTGTTAAGTTTCGTCGTCCAAGATGCGGCAACATGGGCGACATGCAAGACAACTCAAAGCTCGATTGGAGCGTATTCGACGCGATTTATCTAATAAATCTTCGAGAGCGAACCGATCGGCGGCGTGAGCTGGAGGCGGAGTTGTGTTCTGTGGGCCTGCTTCCGGGCGATCCAAAACTCATATGGCTAGATGCCAATAGGCCCGAAACATCGGGCGAGTTTCCCAGCATCGGAGCGTACGGTTGTTTCCTCAGTCATTTGTCATGCTTGCAGGCGGCTGCGGCGAGTAAACGCACCCGAATATTGATTTTGGAGGATGACGCGTGTTTTCCCAGGTCGGCCGTGAGCCGCCTTCGAGAAGCCCTGACAGGATTGAAAAATTCTTCCGACTGGCAGATATGGTACGGCGGCCATTTTTTTGCGAGGAAGGACGATTCATACGGTAGCGGCTGGGGCATACTCGTCGACAGAACAGTAGAGATCCATCAAACGCATTGCATCGGTTTTCAGGGCGCGGCGACGATCGACTCTATCCGCAGGTTTCTCGAGTTGATACTCACCAGGCCGGCGGGTCACAGCGAGGCCGGTCCGATGCATACTGACGGCGCATACAACATTTGGCGATTATTGAATGCTCGAGCGGTTACCCGAGCGGCAATTCCGGAAGTTTGCGCCCAAAGATCGTCCAGATCTGACGTCGCAACAATCGGCATGTTCGACAAATACGCGGTTACTCGCCTCATTGCGAGGCCACTTCGCAAATTCCGGAACTACATGCGTAGATAATCCGTTCATTCCAGGTTCTGAAGATCATGCGGATACTGACGAGGCGACGGTGAGAACTTAGTGATTGGAGAAATGGGCGAGGCGACCGCCGCGCGAGATCAATGTGCCCAGACGATCGGAAAGGGTCGCCGGGATTTTATATTGGCGCTCATCGGGCTCTGCACGGGTGTCTTGGCCTGTGCATCGGGCGGTCCTGAAGAGGTGCGCTCACGTTCCGAGACTCTCGGCGACTGGATCCGTGACTGCGGAGCCGGCTTTTTTTCGGATTTGACGACACTTCGCCGGCTCGGGGCCATTTATCTCGTAGCGCACCCCGAGGAACGCTCTCGCGCCGTATTGTCGCAGCTGCTGATTGCCATCGATGGTGGCGCGATTCCATCGCGGCTCTTGCATGCCGTTGCCCGGGATTGGTCAGGCAATCACGTCGTCGTGGTGGACGGCTGGATCCTCGCTCGGACGGAGGCACGCCTCTGTGCGCTCCTCTATCTCGAGGAGGGCGCGCTCCCGTGATTGAAGACCTTCGGGACCTCCCTGGCGGAGTTGCGATCCAAGCGGACATCTGCCTGATCGGCGCGGGTGCCGCCGGAATTACTATGGCGCGGGAATTCGTGGGAACCGGATTGCGTGTCTGCCTCATCGAGGGCGGCGGTTTGCAGTTCGAATATGCGGAATCCCAGTCACTGTATGCCGGTACCAATGTCGGACTGCCCATGTCGCTGGAGGGTGGACGCCTGCGCTTTTTCGGCGGCACGACCAATCATTGGGCAGGGCGATGTGCGCCTCTTAGCGAGATCGATTTCCGACGCCGTCCATGGATTTCTCATAGCGGCTGGCCTATCGATCGTGCGGAGATCGATCCCTACTATAAGCGGGCGCGCGAGGTTGCCGGCTTCGGATCGAAGTGGCGTTCGGACGAGCAAACGTTGGCGCTCCTCAAGGCGCCGCTACCTGCGCTGAATCCGGAATGGCTCAGGCCTTTCGTCTGGAATTACGCCCCCGCGATGAAGGACGCCGCGACGTGGAGATGGGCGAACGCCTATGGCGCTCTTCTCGCCGAAGCGGACAATATTCGCACGCTCCTGCATGCGAACTTCGCGGAGTTTGCGCTCTCGAGGAACCGCGCTCGGGTGGTGAGCCTGACCGTCAAGACGCTGACCGGCGTTACTGCCTCGATCGAAGCGGAAAATTATGTGCTTTGCTGCGGCGGGATTGAGAATGCGCGGTTGTTGCTGCTCGAGTCACAGCGCAATTCCGGCGGTTTCGGTAATGAACACGATCTTGTGGGACGCTATTTCATGCAGCACCTGCGCGGGACCGCGGGGCTGATCGTGAGTACCGAGCCCATGATGGCGCGCGTGCAGAACCAGTTCAACGTTTTGCGGGGTCCGGAAGGCATCCAAGTCGAGGTGGGGCTGACCTTGACGCCCGAGATCATGGAACGTGAAGGGTTGCTCAACTGCAGCAGTCTCCTCCAATACGAACCGGACCCCGAATCGGGTGTGACCGCCGCCCAGGACATATGGCGCTCGCTTCAGACCGGGCATTGGCCATCCGCGGTGGGTGAGAAAGTCGGCCTGATCGCAGAGGATGTGCCGCAAGTGGTCGGAGTTGTCAGGCAGCACCTCGCCTCGAAGCGGGCGCTTGCGAGTGGCGGGCTTCCGTCGAAGTCCGCGGTGCTCCTGGTCGATCTCGAACCGGCGCCCAATCCGGAAAGTCGCATACTGCTTGCGGATGACCGGGACGCGCTTGGACTGCGTCGGGTGAAAGCAGACTGGCGGTACGGGGATCTGGAACGTCGAACGGCAGGGCGGTTGGCAGGACTCGTCGGGGCGGAGTTTGCCAGAGTCGGCATCGGCCGCACCCGCCTCGAACCTTGGCTGCGCGACGATGGCGAGATCGATGCGTTTGCAGGACTCCCTCACTATATCGGCACCACCCGGATGTCGGACGATCCCCGGGAAGGAGTCGTCGATCGCAATTGTGCTGTGCATGGGATGGAAAATCTCTACGTGGCCGGGAGCTCGGTCTTTCCCACCGCAGGGCAGGCCAATCCGACCTTGACCATCGTCGCGCTCGCCTTGCGTCTGGCGAACCATTTGAGGGCGTAGCGAAGTCAGTCAGAAGCGTGGGAAGAACCGATGAACGACGACGGGGAGTACAAGCCAAAGAGCCACGCTGCAGACCACAGCGGCTAGACTGTATATCCAGCGGATTCCCTTTGATTCGGGGAGGATCTTACGTGCAACTCGGTAGCAGGGATAAAGCAATCCCATGCTGATCGACGCTAATGCCAGCGTGATGATGATCCAACCCAGCAGACTGGTCATCGAGAGCCCCTTCTACGCGATGCCGTTCACGGCCGAATCATCGCGCAATCGCGGCCGCATGATGAAGTGATCTCGGCTGAGTAGATTAACCCCGGCGACCATTCGCGCAGGTTCTTCCACGGTATTGCACAGAGACAGCGTGTCAATGATCGCCGCCAGGTGAACCTGCATTTCGACTCTCGCGAAGTACTCTCCGATGCAGTTGCGTGGACCCGCGCCGAACGGACACATCGACAGGGGTTGCCGGTTCTCTGAGTTGCCGGCCTCGAATCTCTCAGGATCAAATCGATCCGGATCCTTCCACAGACGAGGGTGCCGTTGCAGCAGGTACGGGGAGATGTAGATCTCCGTGCCGCTAGGTACCCGGTATCCATCCAACAGGTCCGGCTTGACTGTCTTTCGCGTCATAAGCCATAAAGGCGGGTACGAGCGCAACGCCTCCTCCACGACGCTGCAGGTATAGCTCAATCGCTCGAGAGTCCTTATGGACAGCGCCTCTTTCGCTTTGGAATCGCGGACTTCGATTGCTAGTCGCGATTGCATATCCGGGTGCCTAGCCAATAGGTACCAGATCCAATTCAATACGCTCGCGGTCGTCTCGTGCCCCGCGATCACCAAGGTCAGCGCTTCGCGTGCCAGCTGCGAGTCAGGCATTGGTGCCCCTAGCCGACTGCGCGCCGACATCATTCGGCCGAGGATGTCGGCATCATCGCCTTGCCGCTCGCGACGCACTTGAACGACGGCGGCAATCAGCGACCCAAGTTCCGAACAGATACGCGCAAATTCGACATTGCGACTCTCGTCGGCGATTATCCGGAATGCTGGTGCAACCGAGCCGTAGTCGCGGCCGAAGATGGCGCGCAACGTTACTTCCAGTACTGTGAGGCTCAAATCATGCGTTATATCCAAACTTTGATCCGCCACCGCCGCTTGCTGCCACCTGACGCAAAGGGATTGGTTGGGAACGCAGATGGCGTCGAATAACGCGCCGACGGCTTCGCGGGTAAAGGCGGGCTGAATCATGCGTCTCTGGGACGCCCAGCGCTCACCATTGGTCGATATCAGTCCTGGGCCGAGGCTGAATGCGATACGCTTCACCGCGTGGCCCTTGCGCAGATAATTGCGCCAATTCTTCAGCAGGACATGCTCAGCCATTTGCGGTGCGTTGACGACGTATACGCTGGCGCCAAAGATCCTGGCGCTGTAGATGTCCCCGTATCTCTCGAAGTTCAGCTGCATCCACTCGAGCAGGTCTTCGCTGGGATCGTACGGGTCGGCAGGTCCCGGCGGAGCTTCACCTCTTATAGTTGACATTGCTGCGATCGCTTCTTTTCTTCTTTGCAGGCTGGATCACTGCTCGGCAGCATCCAATTTGGCGCGTTTAGAATGAGCTTGTTTGCCATACGATCCGTCTAGACCATACCACTTACCGGTAAGAGGTAAGGCGCTCATCGCCGATGCTTGACCGTTTGTCTTACTCACTTCGCGATGTCATACTTTCCACCTCCTCTAGGGCGGTTAGCTCAGCGGTAGAGCACTGCTTTCACACGGCAGGGGTCACAGGTTCAATCCCTGTACCGCCCACCACTTTATTCGTCAGCCTAGCGGCACGGCGCCAAATAAAGAGAGTCGTGCACCACGCTATGGGCCTGTGACGCTGCTTAGGCGGTATCGGGGTCTCCCGGGCAAGCCGGTAAACAGGGTTGGCATCGGGACCCAATAAAATCAAGAAGTTATTAGTCACCGCTCCCTTCCTCGCTCCGCAGACGGCTGATTGCCGTGGCGAGTACGCAGGAATGTCATATGGACGCCGCATGCTGGACCCCAGGTCCTCGATGGTCCAGAGCTCCGAAGCGGTGAGTCACGATGAAAATCTGCTATCTCATGCTGCTGCATCACAAGTTCGATCAAGCCCTTCGGCTCGTCAGCCGTCTCGCCAGTTCGAAGTCGATATTCGTCTTCCACGTCGATTCGTCAGCCGACGCCGCACTGGCGGCTGCGTTTCGCTCGAAACTAGCGTGCCTTCCAGCCGCGCCGGTCCACTATGCCAAGAGCGTGCACTCGGCTTGGGGGTCATATCGCCAAGCGCTGGCCATCATGCGCTGTGTCCAACTGGCCTGCCGGTACGCCGCGCCATGTGATCGCTACCTGCTGCTCTCGGGTCAGGACTATCCAATAGTAGACCGGGCGCATATCGCCGAGTTCTTTGCCCAAAATCCGGACAAGGAGTTCCTCGAGGCGTTCCCACAGGATGTCACGGACGCCGGAACTCGCGGATGGTCTCCCTACTACAGGTTCAGGCGTTACCATTTTTGGATAGCTAACCGACGTGTCGCTTTGCCGCTTCTCCGCAAGGGGCTGCCACCGCTTCCCGTCTATCACGGAAGCACTTGGTGGGCCCTGACGCGCGCTGCGATCGAGCACCTCGCGTGCCAGTTCGAGTCGAACGCGGCGCTCAAGCGTTACCTGCGGACTGGTTTCCTGGTCGACGAAGTGTATATCCCCACCATTCTGATGGCTTCGCCGTTTGCGTCGAAGGTCACAGGGCAAAACGTAACCTATGCCGAGTGGACGCCAACTTCGGGACCTCACCCAAAAACGTTGAGAATGAATGATTTGGCGGCGCTGTGGGGCTCACCCAAGCTGTTCGCACGCAAGTTCGACGATGGAGTGGACGGCTCGGTGATGGATCAATTGGACGTTGCCGCAAAAGCAAACAATGCAGGCGCTGTCTGAGCGGCCCCTCGGTCGGATGCGGAAATCCATGGCAAAAACCCCACACAGTACTTAACAAAGTAAAGCGTCACGATTACGACAAAGCGCGCGACGCAGAGTAGTATTCAGTACGGGGAGAGCCAAAATTAAGATGCGTAGTCGACCGTCGCTGTGTTTCTCGCTGCATGCACAGGCGCTGGCCGGCCTTGGACTGCGATCGGGTTCAATGGCGCTCGCGTGATGCGCATCCCGATCGGCAACAGCGGCACCAACGCAATACTGCAAGGCGCCTTTGGTTGCTATCGTGATAACGAAGCGGCCATCCAAGCACTAAAATCGGAAAAGCTCGAGCTAGTGCGGCATTACGATGTCCCAGGAATGGAATCTGCGGCCGCGATATTTTGCTGCGGGCCCAGCGGTGCAAAGCTTCTAGCGAGCTACTTCGATGGTCACGATGACGTTCTGATGCTGCCGATGTTCACCAGTTCATCGGTCTATCCGTTCTTCGAGGAATACAAACATTTATCCGTGTGGGAAAAGCGCATCGCTTATCCCGCGTACTCCGATACTAAATGGCTCGACACAAAATTCTTCGTGGGTGATTATTCAATCGCCGCGCCGGATTATTACGCGGCCATTGAAGCTCTCTTCGCCGTCTACGGCGGCGAGTCCCCGGCATGGCTTGGGGCGCGCCGGAGATTCTTCCAGTTTCTACACGTCGCCTACGCTGCTGCAATACCGCGGAGCCGGGGAAGCTCTCGGCCGCTGATGATCTTCGCACCACATATCATGGACGATGCGTTGGCGCGGCAATTTATTCAGGATTTCCCGAGCGGGCGTTTCATACATACGATTCGTGATCCGATTTCCGTATTCGATTCGTGTTTTGATTGGGTGACGCATCTACAGACCTGTGTGGCCGCCGGTAATCGCCCGGATCTCGCGGTTTGGTATCTCTGGCCGGCATTTTGCACCGTCGAGCAGATTCTCAACGGCGATCGAGCTCATTTCGGCATGGAGGCACGGACCGGGCCATCCGCTTTGAGGAAATGCATCGGTCCCCGGAGGCAATGATGCGCAGACTGGCCGATTGGCTTGGTATCGTCTATCAGCCTTGTTTGCTCGATAGCTCTGCATCATGGCCGCGCTCTGGTCTCTGCCCATGAAGATGGAGATGGCAAATACCCGGATGGTCATACGGCTTCAGGCGATTCCTGCCTTGCTGAGCGGGCGAATTCGCTTTGCCTGTCGCGCCCCGTTTTTTTTGATCGGGCAGCGATTGCGAATCATGTCGCTCATCGCATCGCAGGCGCGCGCGGCTCTCGGGAAACCGCCGCCTGCTTACGCCGCTCTAAAGCGCCGCAGGCGCGCACGCGATCATGAGCCGCTCGGTCAAGTTTTCGAGCCGCTTTGGGACCCGGCGGCGTCGCCATGGCCGCCGCCGGCCGCAGATGCTTATTTCAATTGGGCGTAGTAAATACGGGTGGTATAAGGAACATCGATCTTTTCCGGCATGGGCGCGAGATACTTCGAAATCTCCGCAATGATCTTGTCGAACACCGCATCGCTCCCCGCCTGACGCCTCAAGGTCGCATGCGACTTCCAAGCCACGATGATGTCCGACTTCGGCATATCCCATACGAAATCGCCTGAGATCGACTTCGTCGGGGTAAAAAGGCCGCTCGAGTCGACGACGCCCGTCGGGTCCTCGCGCCTCAAGCCGTATGAGTAGGACGGAATGGACGATTGGATGATCGATTCGATTTTTTGTTGGACGGGATCGTTCAAATTGCGGTGATTCCACATGCAGCCAAACCAGCCGTGCGGGAGGAGAACTCGCTTGACCTCCGTCAACGTGGCTTTCTGATCGACCACATTGAAAGAGCTGCCGAAAAATACCGCGTGCGCACTGCCGTTCGGCAATCCGGTTGCCTCGCCCGTGCCGACCGACCAGGTCACGGACTGGCCCGCCGTGTTCTTGATGCCGATCGCGCGCATGGCGTCGTTGGGCTCGACGGATTTGACGGTCAATCCGTGCTTGAGCAGCTCCTTGGTGAGCTTACCTGTGCCCGCACCGACCTCGGCGACCGGCGTTTTAGGCGTGCAGCCGGTGGCCGTCAGCAGCTGTTTGATGGCGTCATATGCGTAATCCGCCCGCTTATCGTAATGCGCTGCGTGCTCGGTGTAGTCCCAGTTAACCTTCGGGGAAGTTTGGCTCATGATATTGATGTCTCACTTGTCGTTCATAGCGATTCTAAGGTTTGCAAAGGCCGCGCCCAAGCTCATCGGCGCCGAGAGGGGCTTCCAGCGTGAGCTCGCGGTCTCGGATCATGCTCTGATAGAGCTCCACATCTCCTGGATTGTCGATCTCACCCCATCCGCCGTCGATGCCGAAGGTGCTGATCGCGATCGACTTCGCGGCAAGCAGGCGGCGTAGCAATCCGGTCATGTCGAGGCGGTCGCGGCTCGGCGAATCCAGCGTGGCTAGTAAGTCCTCAGCGGCTCTCCACGCCACCGGCGTGAATTTCAGAAGCCCCATATACTGCCCCTCGATGTCCTCGATCGTCTGGGTGCGGCCCCCGATCTCGAGCAGTTCGCCGGTGTTGTTGATCTTGAAGGTCTCGGCATCCGACAAGGGGTCGGCAAAACGCCTGGACCAGAGCTTCCGCCACGATCGATCGAAGCTGATAACGAGCGCGCCGGGTACCTGAGCGAGCCCGCGCACCACGTCCCCCTGGTAGAAGATATCGGCATAACTCACGATGACCGGCCCGGCGTTCAGCCAGCTCGCTGCGGCGGCAAGCGACATCACCATGTTGGTCTGGGACCAATGCGGGTTGTCGAAATAGGCGAGTCCTGGAAAATTCAATGTCTCGGCGCGGTAGCCGCGCACGATGCCGATCTCCTCGACACCGCCGCGCCGCATAGCGGCGATCTGACGGTCGAGCAGCGGCCTGCCATCGAGCTCGACCATGCACTTGGGTCGTTCATCCCCCAAGGTGCCCATGCGGCTGCCGCGCCCTGCCGCCAGAATGAGGCCACGCATCAGGCCACCTTGAAGACATCGCGGAAAAGGGCGATGTCGCGTTCCGCGAATGGTGTATTGCGCTCGGGGTGCCACATGATCCCTGTCGTCGGTCGCTCCGAGTGCCGAATGGCTTTGACGACGCCGTCGCGTGCGTGCGCCCACGCCTCGAGCGGTGAGCGAGACTCGCTAGCCCCGAAATTGTGATAGCTGTTGACTTCAGTCTCCTTGCCTTCGACGTTAATCGTCTGGTGTCGCGTCACATGCCCTTCGACGCGCCGCAGCGGTACGGCACTGCGCTGCTGGATGACCTGCATGCCTCGGCACACCCCGATCACCGGGAGGCGGCGCGATTCCGCAGCGTCGAGCAACGCGTTTTCGGTGGCGTCCCGTTCCGGGGCGTCGCCGCCTAAAGCCACCAGATCGTTTCCCCCGGTCAGCACCAATCCGGCGACCTCGGCACGGGCGAACATCGCGAGCGCGACATCGACGACATTCGGCAGGGGGAGGGGCAGCAAACCGCATGCCGCGATGAAGCGAGGCCACGCCTGATCCAAGCAATCGCGTCGCTCGCCGTACTCCGAAATGACCGCGACTCTCTGCGTCACCGCGACGATCTTCACGCGATCAGCGAGACTATTTGGTTGCTGCAATCCAGGCACAGCTTCTCGGCGGCTTGCCAGCGATGATAGAGCGCTTCTCCGGCACCGATTACGGCGGGAATACCGAGCTCGCTCGCACGAATTGCCATGTGCGAGTTGGCGCCGCCGAACTGCGTGACGAACCCACTGATGCCGCGCGTGAATATCCAGTCGAAGCCGGGATCCGCGCTGGGCACGAATAGAATGCGGCCCGCAAAGAGCTCCGGAGGATCGCCGACCGAGGCAACCGGCGCGGTGATCGTCTTGCGCGTTATGAAATTCGGCTGGCTCGGCGGCAGGTGAAACGCGAACACCTCCTCCGGCGCGGCGATGACCGGCGGCAGCACGAGCTTACGCGTGAGCGCATGGCGTTCGCGGCCTCGGGTGATGCTCTCGAGCAGGCGATCGCGCACTGAACCGCTCTCGCTGTAAAGATTGCGGATCGCGTCGTAGTCCAGGTATGCGCAGTCCTCGACGGACAGGTCATATTCCTCGCCCATCTGCCGGATCAGAACGAGCGCGTCGCTCAAGCTACGCGTGAACACGAATTTCGCGTATTCGCGCCCTTCGATCCCACCCTTGATGAACTCGATCAGACTCAGCACGTCGATATCGAGTTGATGCTCCTTGAGCAAGTGTTCGATGTGCCGCAACTGCTCGATGGAGAGCGTAAAGCGGGGCTGCGTGCCGGAGCTTGCTCGCGTGGCCGCCCAGTCGAAATACAGATCAGGGGCCTCATCGTAGCGAGGCGATAAGATGTCGTAGGTGCCCGGGCGCAGATGACCGTAGCGCGACAAGAACTCCGTCTTGCTCAGACGTGCAAAATCGTGCCCGATGCGAGATCCGACGGTGTCGACGCTGGCCATGAAGGTCGCATGCTCTTCCGCACTGATGACGCCGGCAGAGACGAAGGATTGGAGCAGTTGTACGGCGATGAATCCCGCACGGGCGAGACCGGCGAAAGGCAAGGTGCCATAGCGCTTACAATCCTCTATCAGCCAATAGATGCGGCTGATCTTGTCGATTTTCGCATTCGCGATCAGCGGCAAGCGCCGAGCCAGCAGATCGATTTTGTCTCTATCGCGCCGCCACAGAGCTGTTTCGCCGTGAATGATCCGGTTCGTAAGGCGCCGCAGCGCGCCCGACAGATCGGTGATGTCGTCTTGCGAGAAGCCGTTTTCCGCGAGGCGGCTCATTCGTTGCGGCAGATCGAGTGTGTAGCAGGAGAAGATGATCTCGAACTCCACCTTGTCGTGCAGCTGCGGCTCTGCAAGCAGGCGGTCGATGTAATAGTTGACCAGCCGGCCGGCGAGATCGCTCGGAACGTCGCGCGGCACGAAGGAGTTGAAGCTCACACGCACGTCGATGTACGGCATCCCGTGAAAACTCACCAGCAGCGGAAAGCTGCGCAGATTTTGATAGCCGTAGTTGTCTCGCTGGTATGCCCAGATGGAGTCGGTAACGAGTTCACGGTACAGCGACAGCGATAGCGGCCACGGCCGCAGACCGATGATCTCGGCCGGATTCCAGTCTGGCATGACGCCGAAAATCGAGCGGCTGCCATGCAGGAAGGGGTGAGGGCGGCCGAGCAACTCGACCTTTTGTGCAACCTCTGTCAGAGCGGTGTCGATCTGTTCGTCGGCTATACCGTCCGCCGGCTCGACGGAGAGGCTTCGCACCTGAAGTAAATAGGTCTTGCCGTCGCCGTCTACGGCAAATTCGACGTCGATTGCATCGCAAGCGAACAATGACTCGAGCTCGGCGACGAGAGCAATAATGGGAGCAAGTTCCGGCGGGCAGCCGTCTGCTCGGGACTTAAGGCAAAGAAAGGTCTGGAGGTTGTCCCCCGTACCCCCGGTGACACCGTCCGTGCGGCCCGAGCGATCGTCATAGTTAACGATGAAGTAAGGGCCATTGCCGCTGGGCGGGCGTGAAAAGGCGACCCCCGCCATGGCCACGCGCTCCAGCATCGGTTGCACGAAAATCTGGTCCTTCAAGGATCCTTCCGCGCCGAAGGATTCGATGACGCACTCGATGGCCGAAGCGATCTGCTCATCACCGCATACGCCCAGTACGGAGTCGTAGCGACCTGCCTGGGAGCTGGTTGGACCATCCTCGTTTTGCGCACTGCTTCGCACGATGACCGGGCGGGATCCCCAGCTTGTCTGTGCGAGCCGTGTGAGCGTGCCGGCGCGGTCGCCGCGCCAATCGGCCACCGAGAATCTGACCTGGGGTAGGATCGCGGCACAGTGCAGACGAGAGGCTAGCTGCTCGAGCGTCTCTGCCTTGGTCCCGAAAGAAAGGTTGCCCGCGGGTCGCGCTGTTCGCGTCGGATCCCGTCGCACACATTCCTTCCAGATCCGGTCCACGGCGCTTGAGCTGTCGAGTGGACCGAAGTTATCGAGCAACAGATTCGGTGCCTCGGGCACTTCGGCCGGCACGTCGAGTCCCACCACATCGCGCAAGTCGCCGCGGTCCGCCGCCGCATAGATACCCTTGGCGTCCCGCCGCCGCAATTCCTCCATGGGCACCCGCAGGTAGATTTCGCAATAGCCGGGAATGTTGCGGCGATTCCAAAGCTGGACTTCGTGAAAGAGTGAGATTGTCGGGCACACGACGTCTGTGCCTTGGCTGGCGAGCATCCGGCACAATCGCGCGTTGCGCATGGCCGACGTGCGTCGATTCGTGGTGCTGTGGCCCAGATCCTCCGCAATGACCTCGCGCAGGGCATCGCCATCGAGAAAAATCGCAGAGCGGCCCGCGGTCCGCAACCGGCGCCAAAGTTCACGCCCGACGGTGGTCTTCCCGGCGCCCGATAGGCCGGTTATCCAATATACGCGCCCGGCCGGAGCAGGCACCTTGTGCAAAGTCAGATTGGTGGTCTGCTTGCTCAAGGGTTGCTGCGTCGGCATCATCCGCGTTCCCTTCCGAAGGCTATCCCCATCGGTCAAGTACTCTACTCCGATTACTCGATTTTCCGGCCACTTGTAACATAAAAGCAAGATTTGAGGTTTAAACTCGGAGGGGGGCGGTTTTGGCTGTCGACGCCAAGCAAAACTGCATCTCCCTGGTTGATTTCCCCCGCCGACGTCCGTCATATTATGTCAATAGAGCGCGCCTCGATTGGCGCCACCCGTGCGTACATTGGAGCGAGAGCCCGCTCGCCCGGATCCTTTTGAGTTCTCTGCTACACTCAGCGCCCGTTTGTTTCCACTTGCCGAAGCCGATGATTGTCCGCACGCGATTCGCCCCCAGTCCCACCGGCTTCCTGCACATCGGCGGACTTCGCACCGCGCTTTTTTCTTGGTTGTACGCGCGCCGTCACGCGGGACAATTTGTGCTGCGCATCGAAGACACGGATCTTGAGCGCTCAACACCCGCGGCAATCCAGCAGATTTTGGAAGGCTTGGAATGGGCGGGCCTCGAGGCGGATGAGGGGCCTTTCTACCAAACGAAACGCTTCGATCGCTACAAGCAGGTCATCGGCGAGTTGTTGGCGAGCGGCCATGCATACCATTGCTACTGCACCAAGGAAGAGCTCGCGGAGCTACGCGCCGCGCAGATGGCACATGGCGAGAAACCGCGCTACGACGGCCGATGGCGGGATCGAACGGACGCGCGCCCCGGCGTCGAGCCGGTGGTGCGTTTCAAAAATCCGCTTTCCGGCGAGGTTGTGGTCGATGACGTGGTGCATGGAAGAGTCGTCTTTCAGAATACCGAGCTTGACGATCTGATCATTGCGCGCTCCGACGGCTCGCCAACCTACAATTTTTGCGTGGTCGTGGATGACATGGACATGGGGATTACCCACGTCATTCGCGGCGATGACCATCTAAATAACACGCCGCGGCAAATCAACATGCTGCTTGCGTTGGGGCAAACGCCGCCGGTGTATGCGCACCTGCCGATGATCCTCGGTGCTGATGGTGCCAAGCTCTCGAAGCGCCATGGAGCCGTCAGCGTATTGCAGTATCGCGACGATGGATTTTTGCCGGAGGCCGTGCTGAATTATCTGGTGCGCCTCGGTTGGTCGCACGGTGACCAGGAGTATTTCACCATTGAGGAGATGGTGCGATTGTTCGACATTGCGGCGGTCAATAAGTCCGCGTCCGCCTTCAACGTGGACAAGCTCACCTGGCTC
>Ga0302324_100008205_pt1 | contig 22064 bp, 19 predicted proteins | sample Palsa_T0_1_FD_201949 | JGI IMG/M metagenome (GOLD analysis project Ga0302324, IMG submission 201949) | Peat permafrost microbial communities from Stordalen Mire near Abisko, Sweden - Palsa_T0_1 | ecosystem: Environmental > Terrestrial > Soil > Palsa > Peat permafrost | place: Sweden: Abisko...
GCCCCTTAAACCTTGACACTTTCGTGGTAAGGTTTGGGAGATGGAGTCGTTGACGATCCACGAGGCCGCCGAGACCACCGGATGGTCCCCGCGGATGCTCCGCTACATCGAAGGATCGGGCCTCGTCACGCCGGCCCGGTCCGCGTCCGGCTACCGGCTTTACGGGCCGGCTGAGCTCCAGCGACTGCGGACCCTCGGCGAGCTGCTAACGCGCTTCGAAATCGCGATCTCCGATGTGGCGTTCGCCGCACGGTTGTCCAACACCGAAGGATTGCGTGGGGCGGTGCAAGAGTGGCTCTCGGAGCCGGCGCGCAGGCCTGAGGACGTGAGCGCAGACGACTGGCTGCGATTTGAGCAGGACAAGCACGAGAGACTGCTGGCCGCTGCGGGCCGGCGCTCCAACGAACTCGAACTGATGGAGAGCCGATGAGCACGACCGTCGAAGGAACCGCAACCGACTTCAAGGTGGCCGATCTGGGGCTCGCGAGCTTTGGCCGCAAGGAGATCCAGCTCGCCGAGCACGAGATGCCCGGCCTAATGGCGACGCGGGCGGAGTACGCCGAGCGCCAGCCGTTGAAGGGGGCGCGGATCACCGGCTCGCTGCACATGACGATCCAGACGGCGGTCCTGATCGAGACGCTCCTCGCTCTTGGCGCCGAGGTCCGCTGGGCCAGCTGCAACATCTTCTCGACCCAGGATCACGCCGCCGCGGCGATCGCCGTCGGGCCCGACGGCACCCCTGAGAATCCGCGCGGCGTTCCCGTCTTCGCTTGGAAGGGGGAGTCGCTCGCCGAGTACTGGTGGTGCACCGAGCAGGCGCTCCGGTGGCCGGACGGCGACGGCCCGAACATGATCCTCGACGATGGCGGCGACGCCACGCTGCTCGTCCACAAGGGCGTCGAATTCGAGCGTGCCGGCGCTGTGCCGGACCCCGCAAGCGCCGAGTCCGAGGAGTTCCAGATCGTGCTCGCGACGCTGCAGCGATCGCTCGCGGAGGACCCCGAGCGGTGGACGAAGATCGCGGCTCAGATCAAGGGCGTGACCGAAGAGACCACCACCGGAGTGCATCGGCTCTACCAGTTTGCTGAGCAGGGCCAGCTGCTGTTCCCGGCGATCAACGTCAACGACGCCGTCACGAAGTCGAAGTTCGACAACAAGTACGGCTGCCGCCACTCCCTGATCGACGGGATCAATCGCGCGACCGACGTCCTGATCGGTGGGAAGGTCGCGGTCGTATGCGGCTACGGCGACGTCGGCAAGGGTTGCGCAGAGTCATTACGTGGCCAGGGCGCGCGTGTGATCATCACCGAGATCGATCCGATCTGCGCGCTTCAGGCTGTGATGGATGGCTACCAGGTGGCGACCCTCGAGGAAGTGCTCGGGACGGCGGATATCTTCATCACCTCGACGGGTAACAAGGACGTGATTACGGCCGATCAGATGGCGCGCATGAAGCACCAGGCGATCGTCGGCAACATCGGCCACTTCGATAACGAGATCGACATGGCTGGGCTGGCGAAGCTGGAAGGCGTCGAGCGGATCAACATCAAGCCGCAGGTCGACGAGTGGCTGTTCGCGGACGGCCACACGATCATCATCCTCTCGGAGGGCAGGTTGCTGAACCTCGGCAACGCGACCGGTCACCCGAGCTTCGTGATGTCGAACTCGTTCACGAACCAGGTGATCGCGCAGATCGAGCTGTTCGGTCACCCCGAGATGTACGAGAAGCGTGTCTACACGCTTCCCAAGCACCTCGACGAGAAGGTCGCGCGACTGCATCTGGACGCACTCGGAGCCAGGCTGACCGAGCTCACGCCCCAGCAAGCGGCATATCTCGGGATCCCGGTCGAAGGCCCCTACAAGCCGGACCACTACCGCTACTAGAGGTGGTCCCCAGCCACGCGCTCGCCGATCTCGCGCTCGCTCCTGCGGGCGAAGCGCGAATCGAGTGGGCTGACGCGCAGATGCCGGTGCTGCGCCGGATCCGCGAGCGATTCGAACGCGAGCGGCCGCTGGACGGATTTCGCGTTGCCGCCTGCCTGCACGTCACGGCCGAGACCGCGAATCTGGTCCGCACCCTCCAAGCTGGTGGCGCCGCGGTTGCCCTGTGCTCGGCGAACCCGCTCTCGACGCAGGACGACGTCGCGGCGGCACTCGTGCTCGAGCACGGCGTCGAGGTCAGGGCAATCCGCGGTGAGGATCTCGACGCGTACGTCGAGCACGTCCTCGCCCTGCTCGCGGGGGAGCCGCAAATCACGATTGACGACGGGGCAGACCTGCTCGTAAGCGCGCACACGGCCGGCGGCGAGACGCTGACGAGGTTGATCGGCGGTACCGAGGAGACGACGACGGGTCTCGTGCGGCTGCGTCGGCTGCAGGAGGCGGGCACGCTCGCCTGCCCGGTCCTCGCAGTCAACGAGGCGCGGACCGAGCGGGCGCTGAACGACCGCCACGGCACGGGCCAGTCGGCTCTGGACGGGATCGTGCGGGCGAGCAACGTTCTGCTCGCCGGACACACCCTGGTCGTGATCGGGTACGGCTGGGCGGGCCAGGGCGTCGCCGAGCGCGCCAGGGGAGCGGGCGCGGCAGTGATTGTGTGCGAGATCGACCCGCTGCGCGCGCTGGAAGCGCGAATGGCCGGCTACGAGGTCATGCCCGCGCTCGAGGCCGCCGAGCGCGGCGACATCTTCGTTACCGTGACCGGCTCACGCCGGGTACTGCGTGGGGAGCACTTCGAGCGGATGAAGGACGGTGCGCTGCTGGCTAACGCGGGCCACTTCGACGTCGAGATCGACCTCGACGAATTGCGTGCCCGCGCCACCGGAGCCGTCCGCCAGGTACGCCCGCTGGTCGAGCAATATGACGTCTCCGGCCGTCGGCTCAACCTGATCGCCCACGGCCGCGTGGTCAACCTGGCCGCCGCGGAGGGGCACCCGGCGGCGGTGATGGACGTCTCGTTCGCCCTTCAGGCGCTGTGCGTCGAGGAGCTCGTACGGCACCACACCGAGCTCGGCCCCGCCGTGCACGCCGTCCCGGCAGCGATCGACGAGGAGGTCGGGCGCCTCAAGCTCGCGGCCCTCGGTGTCAGGATCGACGAGCCGACGCCGGAGCAGGCGGACTATCGGGAGTCGTGGCTGTAGGGCCGGCCCCGGCCAATTCCAGCCGCTCCTCCCGCTCCGCTTGCCGTTCTGATTCGTTCAACATCCGGATGAACAGCACCACCAGCGCGATGCCCATCACGATCGACTGCTCGAGCGCCATCAGCAGCCCGGCCAGCGATTGGTCCTCCAGATGCGTCAAGCCCCAGTACTGCGGTTGATGCTTGTAGTAGGAGTAGAGGGCGTCAGGGGCGAACGCGAGCCAGATGCCGAGCACGCCGACGAGCAGCTTCGTGCTGACCATGTAGACGATCGGGCCAGGGCCGCCGCGCCGCATCCGGCTGCGGATCGGGGAGATCAGATACCACCAGTACAGCGAGCCGGCGATGATGTAGGTGAGGTGCTCGAGGGCATGGATGTTGACGTATCTGAGCGCCAGGTCGTACATCGCCGGCACATGCCAGAACCACATCGACCCGACGTAGAGGGCCACCGCGAAGGCGGGATGGGCGAGCACCCCCGCGCGCTCCTCGACCGCCCTTACGCGGCGGGTGATCGGGCGCAGGATCCCCTTCGTCAGACCGAGAATGAGCAGGATCGGCGCGATGTCGAGCAGCAACACGTGCTGGAGCATGTGCATCACGAGCAGCTGCTTGCCTAGCCCCTCCAGCGGCGAAGCCAACGCGATCCAGATCACGAGCAAGCCGGACAAGAACAGCGTCAGCCGTCCGTAGCCAGGCGGATGTGGCATGCGGGGCAGGCGGGCGCGGCGCCAGCCCCTGACGTACACCGTCCCGAACGCGGCCACACCCAGCAACACGCTTGGCTCGAACGGCCACACGATCTTTGGAGCCACGGCGGACATTTTGGCAATCGACAAACGCCGCAGCTAGGTCTACGCTGCAACGAGGCTCGTTCACACCCAGTTTCTTGAAGGGGGTCAGTCGATGCGAATCGAGGTCAAGGGCCGCAACCTACCGGTCTCAGACGACCTGAGGCAGCACGTGACCAAACGGTTCCGCAAGGTTTCGCGGCAGGTATCGGAGCTGGCGGAGCTCGAAGTCGAGGTGTTCGAGGAACGCAACCCTGCAATCCCAGACTCGCAGGTAGCCGAGGCAACCTTGCACCTGAAGGGGGTCACGCTCAGATCCCGTGATGCCTCGCCCGACATCGTCCACTCGATCAACCTGTGCGCTGACGAGCTGTCCGTCCAGGTAAAGCGCCACCGCGACAAGCGCCGTAAGCGCCGTGAATCGCGCGCTGCCGCCGGCGAGCCCCCGATTCCGGGGGACGTGTCGCCGGCGGCGTAACACGGCCAGGGAGCCCATTGCTACCCTAGCCTCATGTCCTTCCTGGACCGCGCGCTTCGCCTCGGCGAAGCGAAGAAGTTCAAGTCCTATGAGCAGCGGGTCGGTCGGATCAACGCTCACGAGCCCGAGGTAGAGCACTACACGGACGCCGAGCTGCGCGAAGCCGCCGACGATCTGCGTGAGCGCGCCCACGGCGGTGAGAAGCTCGACGACCTGCTCTACGAATGCTTCGCGCTCGTGCGCGAGGCCGGCAGACGCGCCATGGGGATGCGCCACTTCGACGTCCAGCTGATTGGCGGCATGGTGCTGAACGACGGGGCGATCGCGGAGATGAAGACCGGGGAAGGCAAGACTCTGACCGCCACCCTGGCTGTCGTGCTCAATTCACTCGGCGGCAGGGGCGTGCACGTCGTCACCGTCAACGACTATCTCGCCCGCCGCGACGCGCTGTGGATGACGCCGATCTACGACATGCTCGGGGTTACCGTCGGCGTGCTGCAGAACATGCAGCCCTACGAGGAGAAGCGCGCGGCTTACGCCGCCGACGTGACCTACGGGACCAACTCGGAGTTCGGTTTCGACTATCTGCGCGACAACATGGCGACCTCGCTCGAGGAGAAGGTCCAGCACGGCGGTCGTCCCAAGCCTGATGAGGGCCAATCCCCGTACCACGCGTTCGCGGTCGTCGACGAGGTGGACAACATCCTGATCGATGAGGCGAGGACACCGCTGATCATCTCGGGCGCGCCCGAGCAGGCCGCCGACCTATATGCGAAGTTCGCGCGGCTCGCACCGAAGCTCGAGCACGGCAAGACGCCGGACGGGATGGACCCGCGGATGAAGAAGGAGTTCATCGCCGACTTCGACTACGAGTTCGACGAGAAGCACAAGACGGTGTCGGTCACCGAGCGCGGCGTCGCCAAGGCAGAGCGCTTCCTCGGTATCGACCACCTCTACCGCGCCGAGAACGGCCACCTCGTCAACCATCTCAACCAGGCGCTGAAGGCCGAGTCGCTGTACAAGCGCGACGTCGACTACGCGGTGATCGAAGGCGAGGTGAGGATCATCGACGAGTTCACCGGGCGCATCCTCGAAGGCCGCCGCTGGTCAGAAGGCCTCCACCAGGCGGTCGAGGCGAAGGAGGGCGTGCGCGTCCAGGAGGAGAACCAGACACTCGCCACGATCACGCTCCAGAACTACTTCCGCATGTACGACAAGCTCGCGGGCATGACCGGGACAGCGCTGACCGAGGCGACCGAGTTCATGAAGATCTACGAGCTCCCGGTGGTGCAGATCCCGACCAACCGCCCGATGGTCCGTGGCGACCGCAACGATCAGGTGTACAAGACCAAGGACGGTAAGTGGGCGGCCGTCGTGAAGGAGATCGAGGCCCGCCACGCGGCCGGGCAGCCCGTGCTTGTCGGGACGATCTCGGTCGAGGTCTCAGAGCTGCTCGGGGAGCAGCTCAAACGCAAGGGGATCAAGCACTCGGTCCTTAACGCCAAGCCCGAGAACGCCGAGCGCGAGGGCGAGACGATCGCCGAGGCCGGCGCACCCGGCGCCGTCACGATTGCGACCAACATGGCCGGCCGTGGCGTCGACATCAAGCTCGGCGGCAACTCGGAGCACCTCGCCCAGCTCGAGGTCGTCAAGCTCGGCCTCCAGCCGGGTGACCCCGACTACCAGGAGCACTACGAGAAGGTGCTGCCTGAGATCGATAGGCGCGTCGCGGCGGCTCGCGAGCAGGTTCTCGAAGCAGGCGGGCTGTTCATCCTCGGAACCGAGCGTCACGAGTCGCGCCGGATCGACAACCAGCTGCGAGGCCGCGCCGGTCGCCAGGGAGACCCGGGTGAGTCCCGCTTCTTCCTCTCGGCCCAGGATGACCTCGTACGCCTGTTCGCCGGCGAGCGGATCTACAAGATCCTCGATCGCCTCGGCACCGTCGACGAGGAGGGCAACGAGGAGCCGATCGAGGCCGGGATGCTCTCGAAGCAGATCGAGAAGGCGCAGCGGAAGGTAGAGGAGCAGCACTTCCTCCAGCGCAAGCACACGCTCGAGTACGACGACGTGCTCAACCAGCAGCGCGACGTCATCTACCACTATCGCGACGAGGTGCTCGAAGGCCGCGATATGAGCGAAGCGGCGCGCGAGGAGATCGGCAACGTGATCGAGCGCCTTGTAGAGGAGTACACGGCGAGTGATTTCGTCGATGACTGGGACCTCGACGGCCTGGTGCGCCGGGTAGAGGAGATCCTTCCGGCACACACCGGGGTCGAGCCGTTCGACACCCGGCTCGACCGGGACGAGCTCACCGAGCACCTGCAGGGAGAGGTGCTCGCGCATTACGACCGCCGCGAGGAGGAGCTCGGAGAGGAGCTGATGCGCTTCCTGGAGCGGAACGTGCTGATGCAGATCATCGACATGCGCTGGCGCGAGCACCTATACGACATGGACTACCTGCGGGAGGGAATCCACCTCCGCGGGTTCGCCCAGATCGAGCCGCTGGTCGCTTACAAGAACGAGGCGTTCACGCTGTTCCACGACCTGATGAACGGCGTCTGGAACGATTTCGCGCGCAACCTGTTCCACGTCGAGATCGCGTTCGCGAACGAGAACGGTGCCGAGGCGCAGCCCCCTGCCCAGTCGGTGCGTCCGAGCCCGGCGGCGAGCTCGCCGACTGGAGGCGGGAACGTGCGCTACTCGGGCGGCGGGATACAAGCTCAGGGCGCCGTCGCAATGGCCGCCGCCGCGCAAGCCGAAGCCATGGATGAGGCGCCGCCCGTTCACGTCGAGCAGCGCCGCGTCGACGAGGCCGAGCAGATCGGGCGCAACGACCCCTGCTGGTGCGGCTCGGGCAAGAAGTTCAAGAAGTGCCATGGCGCGTAGCGACCCATGAGCGACGGCGCGGCGGACGTGCGCGTCTCCGACGAGGATCGCGAGCGCGCGGTGGCCGAGCGGCGCGGGGAGCTTCACAAGCGGATCGCGCAGGAGGCTGGTGGCGGCGTCATCGTGTTCGCGGTCAGCACGGGCATCTGGGCCGCGTCCGGTGCGACCGGGTCGTTCTGGCCGATCTGGATCGCGCTTGTGTGCCTGCTCCCGGTGCTGCGTAGCGCGTGGCTGCTGTATGGCCCGGCGCCCGATTTCGAGCGTGTCGAGCAGGATCTCGCGAAGTATCGGCAATGGAACGAGCGGCACGAGACGCTGCTGCGAAGGGACGCAAAGAGCCGGCGGCGGGACGCGCGGCGCCGGTCGCGGTGAGTACCGGCTGCTAGGGTTGGTCGGCGATGGCCACCGCCCCCTCAGAGCCGCTCTCTCAGCGTCTCGCCACGATCCGGGACCAGCTGAAGCTGCTCTCGGACTATCTTTGACCCTGCCACGCTGAGTGAGCGCGCGAGCGCGCTCGAAGCCGAGATGGGGGCTCCGGGCTTCTGGGATGACCAGGAGCGGGCGGCGCGCGTAAGCGCGGGGCACGCGCGCACCACACGCAAGCTCGAGACCTACCGCGCGCTCGAGCGCGATGTCGAAGATCTCGAGCCGCTCGCCGAGCTCGCCGAGGAGGACCCCGAGATCGCAGCCGAGCTCGAGGAGCAGGTGGCGGCGGTGGAGTCTCGTCTCGACGCGCTCGAGGAGGAGCGCCTGTTCTCCGGTCGGTATGACGCCGGTGACGCGCTCGTCACCGTCAACGCCGGGGCAGGCGGGACCGACGCTCAGGACTGGGCCGAGATGGTCCTGCGGATGGAAATGCGCTGGGCCGAGAAGCGAGGCTTCCAGGTCGAGCTGCTGGAGCTCTCACCAGGTGAGGAGGCGGGCATCAAGTCGGCCACCTTCCGGGTCAAGGGCGAGAACGCGTACGGTCTCTACGGTGCCGAGAAGGGCGTCCACCGGCTGGTGCGGCTGTCGCCGTTCGACTCCGCCAACCGCCGGCAGACGAGCTTCGCCGGGGTTGAGGTGTCACCCGTCGTCGAGGGGAGCGGCGACGTCGAGATCGACGACGACGACCTCCAGATCGATACCTACCGGGCCAGCGGCGCCGGCGGCCAGCACGTCAACAAGACCGACTCGGCGGTCCGGATCACGCACCGGCCGACGGGCATCGTGGTCCAATGCCAGAACGAGCGCTCGCAGTCCTCGAACAAGGCGACCGCGATGGCGATGCTTCGCTCGCGGCTGGTCGAGCTCGAGGAGCGCAAGCGGCGCGAGGAGATTGCGCGCGAGAAGGGCGAGGCGCAGGACGTCAACTTCGGCTCGCAGATCCGCTCCTACGTGCTGCACCCCTACACAATGGTCAAGGATCACCGGACGGACTATGAGATGGGCGACGCCAACCGGGTGCTGGCCGGCGACCTCGACGGCTTCGTGCGGGCGTACCTGCTGAAGGCTGCACGGTGAGCGACGGGCTTCGCCCGGGCGGGCGTCGCCCGGCCGCGCAGCCGACGGCGCCCTACCTCGAGGCGATAACGGCCTACGGCTTCCGGGGCTCGGTCCGCTTCCATGTTCCCGGGCACAAGGGCGGCGAGGGTGCCGATCCTGGCCTTCGCAGCGCAGTCGGCGACGACGCGCTGCTGCTCGATATCCCGCAGGACATCGAGGGGATCGATGTTGGCCCGTCGCCGACGCCGTATGAGCGCGCGGAACAGCTCGCCGCCGATGCCTACGGCGCGCAGCGCACGTGGTTCTTGACCAACGGCGCGACCCAGGGCAACCACGCGCTGTGTCTGGCACTCGCGCCGCCGCAGTCGCTGGTCGTGGTCCAGCGCAACTCGCACGCGAGCATGATCGATGGCCTGGTTCTCAGCGGAGGCCTGCCGAGCTTCGTCGCCCCAGAGTACGACGATGAACTGGGGATCGCGCACGGTGTGACGCCGGAGGCGCTCGCGCGCGCGCTCGAGCGAGCACCTGATGCGAGGGCGGCGTTCATCGTCTCGCCCACCTACTACGGCATGGCCGCCGACGTGGCGGGCTGCGCCGAGGCTGCGCACGGGGCTGGGGTCGCGCTGATCGTGGATTGCGCTTGGGGCTCGCACTTCGGCTTTCACGATTCGCTTCCGCGCTGTCCGCTCGAGCTCGGTGCCGACGCCATGATCGCCTCGACCCACAAGATCGTTGGCAGCCTCACCCAGTCGGCGATGCTGCTGGTCGGATCGAGCGGACGGGTCGACCCGGACGCGGTCGCACGCGCCGTGAGGCTGGTGCGCTCGACGAGCCCCAGTTCGCTGCTGATGGCATCGCTCGATGCCGCGCGGCGTCAGCTTGCAGTCCACGGCGAGGCGCTGCTCGACCGGACGATCAAGGCCGCCGTGAAGGCCCGTGCCGCGCTCGACTCGGTTCAAGGATGCTCGGTGCTCGGCGAGGGCCTCGTCGGCCAGCCCGGCATCGCCGGCTGGGACCCGCTTCGGATCGTGATCGACGTTCGTGGAACCGGATGCACCGGATATGAGGTCGCCGAGGCGCTGCGGGGCTCGTACGACATCTATGTCGAGCTGGCGACGCACGCCACCGTGGTGCTGGTCCTCGGAATCGCGCAGCCAGTCGAGCCGCTCGAACGACTCGCGCACGATTTCGCGGAGACCGTCAAGCAGATCGCGCGTCCCGGAATCGCGAGCGCACTCACACGGCCGCCCGCTGCGTTCCAGCAAGAGACGGTGATCTCACCTCGCGACGCCTTCCTCGGCGACAGCCACGCGGTGCCTGTCGTTGACGCGATCGGCGGAATCTCGTGCGAGGCGATCGCCGGCTATCCACCCGGAGTGCCGTCGCTACTGCCCGGCGAGCGCGTGACAGCCGAGGTCGTCGAGTACCTGCAAGAGCTGACGATGGCCGGCGCACGGCTCCACGGCGCGGCTGATCCTACGTTTGCGACGTTGCGGGTGCTCCTGTAGTGGATCCCGCGGTCGTTCGCGAGGCGGTCGAGCGCGCGCTGGCAGAGGACGTCGGCGCCGGCGACGTCACGACGGCCGCGACGGTCGACGATCGAGCGTATGCGCGGGCACTGATCATCCAGAAGGCTCCTGGAGTCGTGTTCGGGCTCGAGATCACCGAGGCGACGTTCCGCGAGCTCGATCCGGACGTTCGCATCGAGCGTCTCGCGCCGGAGGGAGAGTGGCGCGAGGGTGGGCCGGTCCTACGGCTCGAGGGCAGCGCGCGCGGGCTGCTCATCGGCGAGCGCACCGCGCTCAACTTCCTCCAGCGGCTGTCTGGCGTGGCGACGCTGAGCGCGCGCTACGTGCGCGAGGTCGCCGGGACCGGAACCAGGATCCTCGATACCCGCAAGACGACGCCGGGGCTACGGGAGCTCGAGAAGGCTGCGGTCGCGGCCGGCGGCGCCACAAACCATCGTGCCGGCCTGTATGACGCGATCCTGATCAAGGAGAACCATGTCGCCCTGGCGGGTGGCATCGGCGAGGCGGTGCGCCGAGCACGCGCCGCGGCGCCCGATCTGCCGCTGGAGGTCGAGGCGCGTAACCTCGCGGAGGTCGAGGAGGCACTCGCCGCGGGCGCGCCGCGGATCCTGCTCGACAACATGAGTGTCGCCGAGCTGCGTGCGGCAGTCCTCCATGTCGGGGGCCGCGCCGAGCTCGAAGCGAGCGGCGGGATCACCCTGGAGACGCTCAGGGACGTCGCAGCGACCGGCGTAGACTTCATCTCGGTGGGCGCGCTCACGCACAGCGCCGGCGCGCTCGACTTCTCGCTCATCCTCGAACAGCTGCCGTGAACCTACCCGTCCTCAACTCAGCCTCAGGGGCGCCGCTGATGCTCGAGAACATCCCGGCGCTACAGGAGGAGGTGCGAGCGCTCGCCCGCGATCAAGGCGCGGTGATCCTCGCTCACAATTATCAGCTGCCCGAGGTTCAGGACGTCGCCGATTACGTGGGCGACTCACTCGGGCTCTCGCAGCAAGCGGCGCGCGCCGACGCCGCCACAATCGTCTTCTGCGGCGTGCACTTCATGGCGGAGACGGCCTCAGTCCTCTGCCCCGAGAAGCGGGTCCTGATCCCCGACCTCGACGCCGGCTGCTCGCTCGCGGACTCGATCACACCTGACCAACTGCGCGCGTGGAAGGCCAAGTTCTCTGACCCGATCGTGGTTATGTACGTGAACACCACCGCCGAGGTCAAAGCGCTGACCGACTACTGTTGCACGTCTGCGAATGCCGTCGCGGTGGTCGAGCACATCTACCGCGAGCACGGCGACGACGCGACGATCCTGTTCGGGCCTGACATGTTCCTCGGCGCCTACGTCGAGAAGACGCTCGGCCGGCCGATGCACGTGTGGGACGGCGAGTGCCACGTGCACGCGGGAATCCTCCCGGCGGACATCACCGCTATCCGCGCCGCGCACCCCGGTGCCGACTTCCTCATCCACCCCGAATGCGGCTGCTCGACCAGCGTTATGGAGTACGTCGCCGCCGGTGATGTCGACGCCGAGGGCGTTCACATGCTCTCGACCGGCGGCATGCTCCGCTACGCGAGCGAGCGAGCGGGCGGGCGCGCGAACGGGGAGGACGGCGGGACGGCGATCGTCGCCACCGAGACGGGCATGCTCCATCCGCTGCGCCGGGCGGCTCCGGACACCGAGTTCATCGCCGCCAATGAGGCAGCGCACTGCAAGTACATGAAGATGATCACGCTGCCAAAGCTGCGCGACGCGCTACGGGACGGCGTCGGCGCGGGGGCCCGCTACGAAGTCAAGGTGCCGGAGGAGATCGCCGTCCGCGCCCGGGTACCGATCGAGCGGATGGTCGCTATCGGGTGAAGGCCGCTATCGCTTTTTCGCGAGTAGGTCGACACCGCTGTCGACGGTCTCGCGGACGGAGCGCAGGGTGACGCGCTTGCGTTCGAACTCGTCGGGCGTGTAGCAGTGGACGTCGGCCTGGGCGCCCATCTCCAGGGCGTCCCACAGCGAACCGGCCTGGTAGACGCGTTCGAGCCACGGAACGCCGTCGAAGGCATCCGAGACGAAGATCACGATGAATTCGGGACCGCGCTCGCGTTGCGGCGGCGCGCCGCGTTCGTCCGCGACGCGAGCGCCTCCGAGCAGCGCTTCCTCGACCGCCCAGCGATCCCCGATCCGGTCGACATAACGCCTCAGCTCGCGGAGGTTGAGGCCCCCTTCGGACTCCACAGCTGAATTGTCCTCTCCCAGCGCCCCCGCGGCAACTACCGAGTCAGCGTTCAGCCGACGGCGATGCCGAGTTCAGCTGAACTCGTCGGCCGTGTGCGGGCCCACGCAGGCGAGCGAGAGCTCATCGGCGATGCCCCGGGCGACCTCGACGACCTGGTCGTAGGTCACACCGTCGAGCACCGCGATCGCGGTGTCGGGGTCGATGTCGCCGTGGTAGACGATTGCCTGCTGTGCCGCCTGGCGCGCGACCACGCCAGTGTTCTCGAAGGCGATCGCGCGCGCGCCGGCGGCGTACGCCCGGGCGCGCTCGACCTCGTCCTTGGTCGGGCCGTCGGTGCGCAGCTCGGAGACGATCTCGCGCATCCGCCGGTACGCCTCGATGCACTTGGCTGAGTCCAGGCCCGCCGACAGCTGCAGGAGTGGGACGTCGGCATACGCGTGACCGGCGGCGCTGACGGAGTACGCGAGTCCGCGCTGCTCGCGGATCTCGTCGAACAGGCGCGACCCCATCGTCCCGCCAAGCAGCGTCGAGTAGATCAACAGCGCGGCGCGCCACGCTGGGTCGTGAACGTCGACCGTGGGGCGGTAGGACATACGCAGATGCGACTGATTCGAGTCGCGCTCCTTCACCAGCGTGCGGGGCTCGAAGCTCGGCGCGGGCTCGTACGGGTCCGGTGCGGCGAGCGTCGGGAAGCGGGCGAACAGCTCCTCGAGCGCTCCGTTGCCGGGCAGCGAGGTGAGGTTGCCGACGACGAACGCGGCGCCATTCGCCCCTGACCACCGCCGCTCACGGAACGCGACGATGGCGTCCCGCGTGAAGGTGTCGCGGATGTGCTCCTCAGGCCCCAGAACGGGCCGGCCCAGTGGGTGCGTGCCGAACGCGGCCTGGTCGATCAGGTGCTCGGCCACCATCGACGGCTGATCGTTCGAGCGCGCGATTTCCTGCACGACGACGCCACGCTCGCGTTCGAGCTCCTCGGGGTCGATCCGCGGCCGACCGACGAAGTCGGTAAGGAGGTCGATCGCCTCAAGCGCGCGCTCGGCGCGGGCGGTGATGTGGAACGCGACCAGATCGTGGCTGGTGTACGCGTTCAGTTGCGCCCCGATCCGCTCCGCGGCCTCGTTGACATCGCGGTAGGTCGGATAATTCTGGCCGCCCTTGAACACGAGGTGCTCGAGGAAGTGGGCCATGCCGTTCTCGTCCGGGCGCTCGGTGCGGGCGCCGGCGTCGAACGCCACGAGGATCGTCACCGCTCGCGTACCGTCGATTGCGATCCGGTGCAGCGGCAGCTGATTGGGCAAGGTCACGGAGGTTATTTCGGGCACGCCTCTACGTTAGCGCGCGGCGTATTCGTCGGAGCCCGTTCTCGCTCAGGGCCGGCCCGAGAACGCGCGCATCCGCCGTCAGAGAAGGGAGCTTGCGCTGCCCCTCTTGGCCAGACGTCCTGCAAATCCCGTTGCAGTATCGCCATTGGGGCCGCATTCGGGGAGGGGTCCCGCTAACCTGCCCGAAGTCCAGATGCCCGTTTCCGAGCCGCACAACCGCAGCCGCCGGCGGCCAGTTCCGCCGACGACTCGCGCCAAGAAGGTGTCGCGCCCGGCCCGCACCGGAGCGGGCGGGCTGGCACCCGTGATCGAGTTCCGAGCTGTCTCCAAGCTCTACGCTAGCGGCGACGTGGGGCTCGACCAGGCCACGTTCTCGGTCGACCGGGGAGAGTTCGTGTTCCTTGTCGGTAGTACCGGGTCGGGCAAGTCGACGGTGATGCGGCTGCTGCTCAAGGAGATCGACTGCACCGACGGGACGATCAGGGTCGCGGGCCGCGATCTGGAGGAGATCACCCGCCGCCGCGTGCCGCTCTACCGACGCAACCTCGGCGTCGTGTTTCAGGACTTCAAGCTGCTGCCCAACCGGACCGTGTACGAGAACGTCGCCTACGCGCTCCAGGTCACCGGCGGCACCCGACGGGAGATCCGCGACAAGGTTCCCGACATCCTCCGTCTGACCGGCCTCTCGACCAAGCTCCACAATTACCCCGAGCAGCTCTCGGGCGGCGAGCAGCAGCGCGTCTCGATCGCGCGCGCGTTCGTCAACCACCCGCCGCTGCTGCTCGCGGACGAGCCGACAGGCAATCTCGATCCCGAGACGAGCATCGGCATCATGCAGCTGCTCTATCGGATCAATCGCACCGGTACGACGGTGCTGGTAGCGACGCACGATCAGGCAATGGTCGACAAGATGCGCCGGCGTGTGCTCGAGCTCTCGCGCGGGCGGGTCGTTCGCGACGAGGCAACCGGGCTGTACGCGCGCGACGAGACCACGCGTGAGTTCGCCGCGCGACTGCGTGGCGCGGGCATCGGGCCACCGGAGGTTTAGCCCCGATGCGTCTGGGGTTCTTCCTGCGCGAGTCGCTGCGCTCGATGCGACGCAACGCAGCTCCGAGCTTTGCGGCGCTGGCCACGGTGCTCGTGACGATGCTCGTGCTCGGGGTTTTCATCCCCGTCTTCCAGGCGGCGACCGGTGCGGCCAACAGCGTCCGCGGCCGCGTGCTGGTCGACGTGTACATGAAGACCACCGCGACCGCTGCCGACGACGCACGCGTGCACAAGGAGATCCTCGCGCTGCCGCACGTCAAGACAGTCCAATTCGAGTCCAAGGCGCAGGCGCTCGCGCAGCAGTCCAAGCAGGATCCGGCCGCCTACGCGCTGCTCAGCGGGAACCCCTTGCCGGACACCTTCCACGTCGTGCCCGACAACCCCGGCAACGTACTCATCGTTCGCGGCGAGCTGGCTCCGAAGGGGCCTGACGGGCGGGCGGGGATGATCGATCCTGCGATTCAAAACGTCTCCAACCACACAGAGGACACGCAAAAGATCCTCACCATCACGAGCGACTTGAAGTGGATCCTGCTGACGTTGACGCTGCTGCTGGTGACCGCCTCGACGCTGCTGATCGCGAACACGATCAGGCTGTCGCTGTATTCCCGGCGCCGGGAGGTCGAGGTGATGAAGCTCGTCGGCGCGACCGACTGGTTCATCCGCTGGCCGTTCGTGATCGAAGGCGTGATCGTCGGCGCGCTCGGCGCGATGTTTGCGATCGTGCTGCTCGCGGTGACGAAGATCGCGCTGCTCGACCCGCTGGCGAGCAACTGGTCGCTCATCTCCGCGCCGCGGACGATCGGGTTCGCCTGGCTGATGGTGGTCCTCCTCGGCGCGGGTGTGGCGATCTCAGCGCTCGGATCCGGCGTGTCGCTGCGCCGGTTTCTGCGCGTGTAGGTGGAATCGGCTGGCGCCGATTCCATTGGCGGATTTGGCAGAGCCAGTGGAATCGGCTGGCGCCGATTCCACGTACCCTCCCGGGGATGGGTCAACGGTCTCCCCGCGCTCCCCGAATACTGCGCCTGACCGCGATCGGCCTTGTTGTGCTGATCATCGGGGTCTGGGTCGGCGGTCACGCGTCATGGCTGCCGTCGCCGCTGCGCAGCACCGTCCTCGGCGATAGCCAGGCGCGTCTAGTCCACCAGGTGCTGGAGGATATCCAGGCCGACTACTTCCGCAAGGTCAACCGCACCCAGCTTGTCAACAGCGGACTCGTGGCGATGATCGCGAGCCTGCACGACCCGTTCTCGCATTACTTCAGTCCCTCGGTGTACAAGAATCTGTTCAGCCCGCAGCATCTGAACGGGATCGGGGTCGACGTCACCGCCACTCGCGACGGTCTGCAGGTGGTGGAAGTGTACGCCGGATACCCGGCGGCCCGGGCCGGACTCCAGCCTGGCGATGTGATCATCAAGGTCGGCTCGACCTCTCTCGCGGGTCACTCGGGGGCCTTCGCGCAGGGACTGATCCGGGGTCGCGCGGGAACCCCCGTCGTGCTGACCTACCTCGACGGTCGGCGGCGGCACGTGGTCACCATCACGCGCGCGCACATCTCGGTCCCGATCGATGTGAGCCGCATCATCAGCTACCACGCCGTCAAGCTCGGCTACGTCGAGCTCAGCACCTTCGACCAACCTGGAGCGGGCAGCTACGTCCGCGCGGACGTCGAGCAGCTGTTGCAGGAGGGAGCCAAGGGGATCATCCTCGACCTGAGAGACAACGGCGGTGGGTTGGTCACCGAGGCGATCAAGACCGCGAGCATCTTCCTCCCCGCGGGGTCGACGATCGCCTCGATCCACGGGCGTAACACGCCGCGCCAGGTGTTCACGGCGACCGGTGACCCGATCTCGGCCAAGATCCCGGTCGTCGTGCTCGTTGACGGAGACACGGCGTCGGCATCCGAGATCGTCACCGCGGCGCTGCAGGACGACCACCGGGCGCTGGTGGTCGGAACACATACGTTCGGGAAGGGTGTATTCCAGGACAGCTTCTCGCTTCCCGGCGGCGGCGTGCTCGAGATCGTCGCCGGCTACTACTACACGCCCAGCGGACGCAATCTCGGTGGCGGCGGCGTCAAGCGGGGGGCCGGCGTCACACCTAACGTCTACGCCGCTGAGAATCCGGACAGCTCCGCGGACCATCAGCTGGGCGTTGCGCTGAAGACGCTCGCAGCAGAGGCCCGGTGAGCGCCTCGCACCGACCGACGCGCGCCGCCAGGGTCGCGGTGCTGGAGCGGCGCGGGCGGTTTCTCGTCGCCGAGCCTTTCTTCGAGCGAGGTCAGCGGCTGACGCTGTCACGCGACCGCCGGGCGAATGCCGGCGACCTGGTGCTCCTGCGCGCGCAAGGCGGACGTGACGGCAGTGGGGCGGGGCGGGCGCAGATAGCCCGGCGGATCGGGCGCCCCGACGTGGCCCGCGACGTGATCGAGGCACTGATGCTCGACCGTGGCCTGCGGCGGTCGTTCGATCCCGCCGTCGAGCGCGAGGCGCGCGCCGCCGCGGAGCCCATCGATCACGGTGATGGGGGCGACGCTGTCGGTGCGCGTCGCGATCTGCGCTCGCTGACGACGTTCACGATCGACCCGGCCGGCGCGCGCGACTTCGACGATGCGCTGTCGGCGCAGGCCATCGGCGAGGACGCGTGGCGCGTCTGGGTTCATATCGCCGATGTGTCCGCCTACGTGCGCCCCGGCACGCTCGTCGACCGCGAGGCGTACCGTCGCGGCACGAGCGTGTACGTGCCGGGCGCGGTCGAGCCGATGCTGCCGGAAGCACTGTCGAATCGGGCCTGCTCGCTCGTGCCGGGGCAGGACCGGCTCGCCGTCACAGCCGAACTGGTCGTCCGCGGGGACGGCGTCTCGAACGCCTCTTTCTACCGCTCGCTGATCCGCTCCGATGAGGGGCTCGACTATGACCGCGTCGATCGAATCTTCGCCGGGCAACAGGCGCCCGGGGCGTTGGCGGAGCCGCTCGCCTGTGCGCGGGCGGCGGCCGCGGCGCTCGCTGCCCGGCGGGCGTCGCGGGGTGCGCTCGTGCTCGGATCGGCCGAGCCCGAGTTCGAGTTCGACAGGGCCGGGAACGTCATCGCCAGTCGCCCGGTGGCTCAGACGGAGTCCCATCGGCTGATCGAGCACCTGATGATCGCCGCCAACGAGCAGGTCGCGCGGGTGTTGGAGGAGCGTGGCGCACCGGCCCTGTTCCGCGTTCACGAGCGGCCTACTGCACCCGCGGTGGAACGGCTGATCGATCAGCTCGCATCGCTCGGAGTCCCAACGCCGGCGCTGCCGCGGGGCGCGATGACGCCGCAGCAGGCCGCCGACATCGTCGGCGAGGCCTCGCAGCTGGTCGAAGGGCACCTGGCCACTCACGGCGGGCGCGGCCGGCGAGCACTGACCCGGCTCGTCTTGCGAGCGCTGAAGCAGGCCTATTACGACCCCCGCAACCTCGGACACGCCGGGCTACAGTCGCCGCGCTACTGCCACTTCACCTCGCCGATACGTCGCTACCCGGACCTCGTCTGCCATCGGTCGCTGCTCGCCGCAATCGGCGGCGGGGACGAGGTCCCACCCGATCGCGCCGGGCTTCCCGCAGTGGCGAAGTGGTCGTCCGAGCGCGAGCGCGAGGCGATGACGATCGAGCGCGATGCCGACGACGTGGCCCTCTGCTTCCTGCTCGAGCGGTCGCTGCACTCGCTCGGACGCGAGGCGACGTTCGACGGCGAGGTCGTGGGGCTGGTGGGGGCGGGGGCGTTCGTCCAGTTCGGGTCGGGCGACGCGAGCCAGCGCTTCGAAGGGATGCTGCCGGTGCGTCACCTGCGCGGTGAATGGTGGGAGTTGAACGACCAGCAGACGGTGCTGGTCGGCACCAGCAGCGGCCGGGCGATCCGGCTCGGTGACCCGGTGCGGGTCCAGGTGGGTACGATCGACGCGCCGAGAGGTAGGGTGGACCTGCTGCCGGTGGAGGTGTGACTTCAGATGGCAAAAGGTCGAACTAAGCGCAAGGCGGCTCCAGGCGACGTCGCTACCAATCGGCAGGCAGGGCATCGGTATGTGCTGCTGGACCGGATCGAGTGCGGAATCGTCCTGACCGGAACCGAGGTCAAGTCGCTACGCGAGGGCAAGGCGCAGCTGAAGGACGGCTACGCGACGATTCGCGACGGCGAGGTGTGGCTGGTCGCGGTTTACATCCCGCCCTACGCACCCGCCAGCCGCGCCAACCACGAACCCGAGCGCGAACGGAAGCTGCTGTTGCACGAGCGCGAGATCGTGCGGCTGATCTCAAAGACCGCCGAGCGCGGCTGGACACTCGTACCCACGCGGCTCTACTTCAAGAACGGCCGCGCAAAGGTCGAGATCGCGCTCGCGCGAGGCAAGGACACGCACGACAAGCGAGAGTCCATCCGCGACCGGGATGTGGCAAGGGACGTGGCGCGGGAGTTGCGCGACGTGGGGCGGTAGGGCGAGCCTCGCTTTGAGCGAACGGCGTGGGCGGTGGTGGTGCGTCCGCCCCGCGGGCTCGCTCCCAACTACAGCGACGCGTGCAGGTTCGTCGCGGACATGCCGAGGACTAGCACTGCGATCAGCGACAGGTATACCGCGGCCACGAGCGCCCGCGTCATCGGACGGACGCGGTAGTAGGCCTGCTCCTCTTCGCCGCCGTCACGGCGCTGCTTCCACCGTCGCGAGGAGTCGAAGCCCCCGATGAGGATGAACAGCAGCAGGATCGGGTTCTGAAAGTGCGTGAGGAACAGGAAGGCGACCATCATCGCCAGGCCCACGAACCACATCGCGGGGGCCATCGCGGCCATCGCCCGCCCGCCGTCGAGTGGAGAGACCGGGAGTAGGTTGAACAGGTTCAGGAAGAACCCGACGAACGCCAGCGCCTCCCAGAAGTTATTGCCGGTCAGGCGCCAGACGACTACGCACAGCGCAGTCCCCAGGCTGCCCAGGATTGGGCCGGCCAAGCCAACGCGCGCCTCGGCGGCCGCGTCCTTTCCGAGCGACCGGGCTGTGATCACGGCGCCCAGGAATGGGATGAACATCGGAGTGCTCGCCTGAACGCCTTCGCGACGCAGCTGGAACACATGTCCCATCTCGTGCACGAACAGCAGCACGACGAACCCGAGCGCGAACGTCCATCCCCAGATCAGGCTGTACGCGGCGACCGACACTGCCATCGTGCCCGCGGTCGTGAAGAGCTTCAGGTTCGGCAGCAGGAGCAGCAGCGCCTTCAGCTTCGCGAGCGCGGCCAGCAGCGCCGCGAACGGCGCCGCCAGCCGCTTGCGCCACGAGGGCTTCCCCTCGAACGGGGGCTCCAGCTCCGGCGGCTCGGGGCTAAGGAACGGGCCGCTCGACGTGGGGACGGTCGCGGCGGGCACGTTCATCGCGCCAGAAGGCGCAGGGGGAAGCCAATGCGAGCTCGGTTCCATACGGCCTCCATTGTGGCAGCCTCTCACTTTGCTCCCACCCGGTTCTTCGGGATCTCATACAATGATCCTCTCAAGTAGATAACCCCCAGGGGACGACAGGCTTCGACGTGGTCGGATCGTGGGGGTGGTTGCGAGTCGAGGTCCCCGGGCGGCCTCGTAAATCACCCGGGAAAACAATAAGTGCGGACGTACATGAGTACGCCCTCCCCGCTATGGCGTAGAGCCTAGCCTGGGAAGCTCTCGGCCCCCGCTCGCCTGCGGCGGGGATCGCCGGGATCAGATAGCAGGCTTCACTCGGTGCGGTTCGCTCCCGTCAACCCGAGGACAACTCAGGGAGCTGGCTGTTGGCAACCCCGCCGGCGAGGCGAGCCAACGGTGAGATCAGAGCGCCGGATACGCTCGTAGACGCCACCTCTTACGCGACCGCGGACGCGGGTTCGATTCCCGCCGTCTCCACTGGTTGCAGCGGGTGCGAAATCGTGATGATTTCGCCCCGCTGCACGCGTTTAAGGGTGCGAAGACTGAGGTCGTTCGCCCGAATGGAATGTCTGTATTTGCGGGCGGTCGAAGGGTTGGTCGGCCACAATTCGGCCGCAGCCGCAGCCGCAGCCGCAGCCGTGGCCGGAGTTGGCCGGAGTTGGCCGGAGTTGGCCGGAGTTGGCCGGAGTTGGCCGCAACGCGCCAACGGGTGGCATCCGACGGCGTTTTCCTTGGGGTCGAGATGAGTTATGCACAACTATTGTGCATTCCGCATCACGCCAGATTCTGGTGTGGGCCGAATCGGGCTAAAAGTCACACGGCCTAGCGGTGGCAGGCCTCACAAACGGATAGTGTTCGTTGGTCCTCCGCATCTTGGAGCCGGACGCGGGTGCGGCCAGCCCTTTAACCAAAGGAGTATGCATGCGTCAACGTATTGCGACCGTGGTCGTCGCCCTCGGAGTCGGGGTAGCGATTTGCGCCCTCGCAGCAACCGCCCTTGCCGGGACCGCGGCGGCGCCCAAATCGACCAACGGCAAACCAGTGCAGCTGGTGGCGTCCGGACTGATGGTGCCGACATCGTTCGCGTTCGGCGACGGAGCCGTGTTCGAAGGCGACGGCGGCAACAGCACCAAGCTGCCCAACGGCGGCCTGTACGTACTCAAGAGCGGCAAGGCAACGAAGGTCAGCACAGCGCTCGCGTTCGTCGCCGGTCAAGAGTTCCACGCCGGCACGCTCTACGTGAGCGGCGTCACCATCGGCTCCTCCGGTCCTGAGTTCCAGATCCTCGCCCTAAAGGGGTGGAACGGCAGCACCTTCACAAGCCAGGGGCCGATCTACACCGCTCCCAAGGGCTTCCAGGGCTTCAATGGTCTGGCGTTCGGTGCCGACGGGCGCCTGTACGTCGGCGTCGACGTCGGTCTGCTCGACAACAACGACCACGGTCCGGCCAGCACCTCGCCGTACCTATACGACATCCTGTCGATGAACACCTCCGGCGGCGACGTGAAGGTGTTCGCGTCGGGTATTCGGCAGCCCTGGCAGATGGCGTTCCCGGCCGGGTCGGACTCGCCGTTTGTCTCTGACCTCGGTCAGGACGCGGCGGTCAAAAATCCTCCGGACTTCCTACTACGCGTCAAGGCGGGACAGGACTACGGGTTCCCGAAGTGCAACTCGACGAAGGCGAGCGCGTGTAAGGGCTTCGCTAAGCCCCTCAAGCTGTTCCCACCGCACACGGATGTCGGCGGCGTCGTGA
>Ga0302324_100008206_pt1 | contig 22062 bp, 17 predicted proteins | sample Palsa_T0_1_FD_201949 | JGI IMG/M metagenome (GOLD analysis project Ga0302324, IMG submission 201949) | Peat permafrost microbial communities from Stordalen Mire near Abisko, Sweden - Palsa_T0_1 | ecosystem: Environmental > Terrestrial > Soil > Palsa > Peat permafrost | place: Sweden: Abisko...
TTGCCATTGACTGGCAGCTCGACGGCGAACCGACTGTCTCCGGCAAAGACCAGCACGGAATCAGATTTCGAGATTGCGAAAAGTTCCGATAAGCTTCAGTGCGGCAGCGGGATGCGCAACTCCGTTTTTCGCAGCATCCATAGCAGCGCCCCCACGGCAACTACCGCGATGCCAAAGAAAATGACCCCTCCATCGTGATGGAGCTTACCGTTGAGAAACCCCGGGTTGACTCGAGTTCCAAGTTCGGCGATCGTGACGATGCGAAGCCCGTTTTTTGCCACCGACAGCGGAATTGCGGCCGCGATGAGCATGGCTTTCCACCACCATGATCGCAGGAACAGATGAGCCAGAACCATGGCTGTCACCACCAGCAGACAACTGGAGCGAATGCTGCTGCATTCCTTCGCAACCTCAAGATCCAGGTTTTGGAGCGAGAGGAGAATCCCATCCCGTTGGACGGGTTCGCCGATGACCCGGAATAGTAACGCGGCCATCCATGCTGATCCGTACTGGAGCCCTTCTACGATCACGTTCAGCACAACATCCGGAACAGGTACGATCAAGAACAAAAAGCAGAGCGGAAACAGAAGGGACCGAAAGGCTCGCAGGCCAAAACAGAACACCACGCTCGCGATCCACCACGTCACCAGTCCAAACATACTCAGCGACAGCCGGACATCGTCGGTCGCGGCACCCATCCGCCATTTCGCATAACAACCGATCAGCAATGCCAGAGCCAGCAGGGCCGCACCACTGCGAGGGGCCGGCTGCGGATCGATACGGAGTTCTTTCGAATCCAGGTAAATGAGCGCGGCACCCAGCGGGAGAATCAAAAGGATGTGAGTGTAGGCCTCGTTCGCCAGCGCCAACCCGAGCGTGAGGATCAAAGAGTGCCACCAGAACAAGATCGACACAGCACACAAGAAAGCGAAGGCCAGCGCTTGGTTCCGTGTCGTCATGGCTTGTTCGAGCTTGGGATCTCCAATCTCCATTCTATCTGGCGAAATTGCCGGGCCAGATTACTTCGGATTAAGAGGGCTCCATGGGCAGTTGGGGGCCTGTCCCGCATGGTGGAATATGTACTGAAGAGTTACTAGTTCGCGTGGCTCCGTGCGGCCCGGCAATCGTATATACTTTGGCAAAACGAAGTACCCGCTGGCTCGCGCTCGGGTGTAGCGATGGGGTCCCGGTTTCATCAATCTCCGGGCCAGCCCCATGATTCACGACATGGATGAGTCCAAATCACAACCGGACGAAAAGTCTGCCACGAAAAAGCCCGCACCTCCCGGTGTCAGGACCCCGTTTGCCGGTGAGAGCTCTGGAAGCAATGTCCCGGTTCCTCCCGAGGACGGAGCCACCATGGCCGATCCTTTCCCCAAGGCGATCGATCCTGATGCCACGATAGTAGATTCCGACGCTACGATTGCGCCCGGAACTTCGTTTCGCCGGACCTCGGCGCCGACACCCAGCCGGATTTCTATTTCTGGCATGTCGGCCAGCGCCGCCGTATTGCAAATCGGAGACGTCCTTGGCGGACGATATGAAATTCTACAATTGCTCGGCGAGGGCGGTATGGGCGCCGTGTACAAAGCCTCCGACCGCGAACTCGATCGCTTCGTCGCATTGAAAGTCATCCGGCCTGAGTTGGGTTCGAATCCCGCGATCCTGGCCCGTTTTAAGCAGGAGTTGCTCCTTGCTCACCAGGTCACGCACCGCAACGTAATCCGGATTTACGATCTCGGGGAAGCCGACGGCCTCAGATTCATCACGATGGAGTACATCGAGGGGAAAGATCTACGGTCCATCATCCGCGAGAAAAAGAAATTTGCTCCCGAGGAAGCGGTCGATGTCATTCAACAGGTGTGCCAGGCTCTGGATGCGGCGCACAGCGTGGGAGTGATTCACCGCGATCTCAAACCGCAAAACATCATGCAGGACGGCTCGGGCCGAATCCTGGTGATGGATTTCGGCTTGGCCCGCACCCTGGAAGGCGACGGCATGACCCAGACGGGTGCGATTGTCGGCACCATGGAATACATGTCGCCGGAGCAGGCTCTGGCCAAGGATCTCGATCAACGTTCGGACATCTTCGCGCTCGGTCTGATCCTGTACGAAATGCTGACCGGCAAAGGGCCCTTTGTAGCCGAGAGCGCTCTCGCCAGCCTCATCAAACGAACCCAGGAGCGTGCGATTCCGGTGTCGGATGTTGACGATCAGATTCCCGGGGCGTTGAGCGGGATCGTGAGCAAGTGCCTGGAACGCGAGGTGGATCAGAGATACCAGAGCGCCGCGTTGATTCTTGCCGACCTGAACACATGGAAAGACCAGAGAGCCGCGGGCACGATCAATTTCGATGCCACCGTCAAACCCTGGGGACGGACGATTCCGTGGCCGCTTATTACTGGGGTTTTAACGGCTTTGGCTCTGGCGATCAGTGGTTACATGCTTCGCGATCGACTTTTCCGGCCATCGCCGGCCACAGGACAATCTGCCTCTGCGGTACCCGCAGTCTCGCTGGCGATATTGCCTTTCCGAAATGCGTCGGGAGATCCAGCTTTGGATTGGCTTGGACCCAGCGTGGCCGACATGCTGAGCACGGATGTAGGCCAGTCCGCCCGCTTGCGAACCGTGAGCCCTGCCAGTCTGCACCAGGTCTTCACCGACCTGCGCATTTCCTCCGCGACCGTCCTCGACCAGGCGACGATTCAGCGTGTGGCGAATTTCACCAACGCCGACCGCGTGGTCTGGGGGCAGTATGCCAGGTTCGGCGACCAGATCCGCATCGATGTCACCCTGCAGGACATCAAGAACGATCGCACCTTTCCGTTGAAAGTCGATGCGCCCAGCGAACAGGGGATTCCCGGCGCAATTGATCGCCTGGCAGAGTCCATTCGCCAGAAACTTGCGCTGCCGGAGAATGTACTTAAGGAACTGAAGGCGAGTTCTTTTCAACCAAGTTCGAAATCCATGGCCGCGTTGCGCGACTACAACCAGGGCGTCGGATTGCAACGGGACGGCCAGAATCTGGAAGCGCAAAAAGAATTCGAGGCGGCAACGAAGGAAGATCCCAGCTTCGCGCTGGCATTTTCCAGGCTGGCACAGACCTACAGCAGTTTGGGTTATGACAGCGAAGCGGAGCGGTCCGCTAAAAAGGCTGTGGATCTGAGCCAGGATCTCCCCGAAGCCGAGAAGTATTTGATTTCCGCCATTCGTTCCCAGGCGACAAAGAACTACCCGGAAGCGATCAAGGCCTACGAAACCCTGGCCAAGGCTTCGCCCGGAAACTCGGACGTGCAATCGACACTGGCTGGCCTCTACCAGGAGTCAGGCGATCTTGTGAAAGCCCGCGACTATTACCAGAGGCTCCTGGCCTCCAACCCCAAGGACGTAGCGGCAACTCTCAACCTCGGCCGTATCCAGATCAAGAGCGGCGATCCGCAAGGTAGTTTTGATCCCCTGAACCGCGCCTACAGCCTGGCCATACAAATGGACAACCAGGAACAAAAGGCCACCAGTCTGCACCTCATGGCGGTAGCGTACAGGATGTTAGGCAAGCCTCAGGAAGTTCTGCGCAACGAACAAGAGGCGATCCCTATCTGGCGCCACGTCGGTCAAAAGCGCGGCCTGGCCTTCAGTCTGAACGAACTCGCCAAGACTCAGGCTACCCTCGGCGATAACAAAGACGCTTTGTCCAACTTTCAGGAGGCTCTGCAGATTCGGCGCGAGATTGGCGATAAGCATGGCACGGGCGACACTCTGCTCGACCTCGGCAATTTCCAGGACGACCGCGGCGACCATGACCAGGCGCTGAAGATGTACAAGGAAGCGTTGCAATTGCAGCGCGATCTCGGCAATGAAAGCATGCAGGCGATCTGCCTGAATAACATTGGAAGTGTGTACTCCAACAAGGGCCAATACGAAGATGCCCTCACCTACTTTCAGCAGGCACTGCAGCTCCGCGAAAAATCGAAAGCCCCTCAGGATATCGTGGAGGCTGTCCATAATCTCGGCGTGACTTCCGGTGATATGGGCCAATACGATCAGGCGATTGCGTATTATCTGCGGGCGCTGGATTTGCGCCGCGGCATGAATGATCCGCGTGGCGCGGCGATTGAGTCTTACAGTCTGGGCACGCTCTTTGATTACCAGGGACGCTTCGGGGCGGCCATTAACTCGAAGCAGGAAGCACTCAAAACTTTCCGCGATATCAAAGACAGGACCCCGTGGATGGCGAGGGTGCTGAGTGGTTACGCGGAGGCGCTGATCCTCGCCGGACGCGGAGACGAGGCGAAGAGTTCTCTGGACGAGGCACTCAGCCTCTCGCAGGAGCTGAAGAGTGATGAAATGGCAGCGGAAACCTTGGGATTCCAGGGGGATGCGAGTTTGTATCGCGGAGACTTGAAATCTGCCCATGCTTCGTATGCAGAAGCATTGCAGGCTGCCACGCGCAGCAAAGAGCCAGCCGCAGTTGTGATCGCGAAAGCCAACCTGGCCAAGGTCCAAATTCAGGAAAAACATACACCCGAGGCCATTTCGAGCCTCCGGGAACTGATTCAGCAAGCCGACGATCTCGGGCTGAAGTACACCTCGGTCAACTGTTCCATCCTCATGGCCGAAGCCATGATGCAGAACCATGACCGCTCCCATGCCAAGCAGGAACTGGAGCGCGCCTTACTGCTCGCGGACAAGCTTGGACAGCAACCGCTCAGCGCGCGCACCCATTATCTGTTGGCTACGATCGCGCAAGATTCCGGCGACAACAGCGAGGCGCAGGATAATTACCGTGAAGTAGTCCGCCTGCTGGATACGATGAAGAAAGACCCTGGAGCGGAAAAACTGCTGGAGCGCTGGGACTTCAAAGCAATCTACGACGATTCCACGCGCGGCTCGCAAGCCGCCAAGGGCTAAAGCCCGGTCTAGCTCTCCTGATGTCCCGCCCCGCATGCGTCGGAAGTGTCACTCCGGCCGGCTTCAGCCGGGCGGCGGAGCGACGGGTGCCTCGCCCGTCCGAACCTCATCACGCAGGAGCCCACTAAAGACCCGTCTTTGCCCTTTGCGCCCTGCCCCGGATTCCCGGGAAATCGTTCTAGAGTCACAGCCGGGGTGGAATGGAAAAAGGTGCCGCTTTCGCGGCACCCTTTGGTTATTGACTGCGCCTGGTCGCTGCGAAGTCAGTGACTCGCCTGCTTAATGAACGTTGTAGATAACGAGATCCACGTTCTGGTTCCCGCCCGAATCGAGTGACGTCACCTCAAATAAATGCAGACCCCTGCTAGAGGTACTAACCGGACCGGTGCATGATATCGCGCCGGTCGTTGGATTGGTCGAGCAGGAGTTTGCGCCCGGATTTTGCGTGCAGCTTGCCACGGTTAGGTACGGACCCGTCGCACTGCTCACCGGCTTTGAGGTGGATGGATTGCTGCAGGTGTATTTCGCCGTGACCGATTGGTTTAGACTGTACGTCGTGAAGGTCGGAGAGCTGATCGAAATACCCGGCCAGATCTCGCCCGGCGTGTCGTACGTTGCCACCCAGCAGGAACCGGTGCCTGAGCTGCCTCCTTTAGTCGTAGCGTTATCGATAAAGAAGTTGCTGATCTGGTTGCTCTGGAACAGTGGACCGCTCGCCGGCAGTGTGCATGGAGCCGTGGCGATGCCGCCAAAGCCCTTGAGCCAGCCAGGGAACGGGTTTAAGGGGCCCAGAATTCCCGGGTAAACGAAGAACGGGTTCTCGGACTGCTCGTACTCGAAGACGGTACCCAGCTGTGCAAAGAAATTTGGGATAGAGGCTGAGCCACATGTTCCCCCCGGAGATGTGGGGCATGTAACTGAGAACATCACCGACGAAGCCACACCTGTATTTTCAGCGTTCTCGTAGACAAAGCAACGGGCGGGCCAGAAATTCTTCTGCACAATGGCGTCGCAAGCTGATTGAGTCATCAGGATCGGTTGAATCTGTATTACCGGAGTAGCGTACGGGGTCTGCAGCTGTCCCGTGAAGCTGTAGACGTTATTTCCTGAGGCGTTCGGAAAATTGATCGTGGTTGTGCCCGTTGTCGAAAGTACAGCGGTCTGGGCCGACGGAGTGAACGTCCAGCTCAGGATGTCCTGTTTGTCGTCCCCAGCGCCGGTTGACGACGTGAACCCTACCAGGGCCGTGCCGTTGGTCAGGCTCAGTAAGGTATTCAGGTTGACTGGGACGCCACCCCCGGGAAACAAGTCATTGTTATCCAGGATCACATCCAGGGTTGGGGATGCGGGTGGGGTGGCAGGCCCGGAATAAGTGATGGTCACGGTGTGGACGTTCCCGTCGGCCATGGTGATGTTGTTCGGCAGACTGTTGTTAACTGCAATACTGCAACTTTGGTCTACGCAGTTCGCGCCAGTCCCATTGCTCTGAATCGAAACGCTGTTGGCGGTCGAATAAAGACCGACGTTCGTGTAAGTTTTGAACTCAACCGCCAGACTGTTCGAGATACCAGCACTCGGCCCAAGATTGTCACCCGCCGCTGGCGTGCAACCGCTGATACTTTGCCCGAATCCAATGCCGCAACCCTCAGGGCCTAAAGCAGTCGCCCCCGAATTCTGAATCACGAACGCAATGCCGTCTGCGTTGAAGGTGGTGGTTTGGCTCAGCTGAAAAGTGAACGTGGTGGTAAAAGAACTGGCCACCGGCTGGACCGTGTTGTACCAGCCAGACCCCGCCGTAGCCAGCACATTGGGGGTAAGCCGCAGCACGGTCGTCACTCCCGATGGAGGCGTAATGGCCGGATAGAAACCTGGGTACCCTACGCTGGTGCCGTTCAGCGTCAGGCAAGCATCGTTCGAAACATTCGAGAAATCTGGACTAAAGTTGGGGCTAGGACATGACGGCGGGGTCTGCGCCCAAGCAGCTGCGCTGCCCCCAATAACCGCAAGGGTCGCGATCGCGGCTACCATAATCAATCTTGTGATTCCCAGTTTCATAATTCTCCTTTGAGCTATTTGTGTTGCTGGTCCTACCGTCTTGCCTTCAGACTTAGCATGATCGTCGATGAGGGAACCTGGAGCGGACAAAACCCGGGAGCCGCCAGACCACGTGGCGCATAAAGCATTGCCACATTCGGAACCTTAGACAAAGAAAAACCCTAAAGTCGGGATCGTTCTGGTTCGGTGCTCCGGCAACCGCTTGGGGGAAGGGGAACGCGGGAATGACGGAAAACCGAGTGGTCTAATCAGCCCCATCATGCCGCTTGCGTCGAAAAAACGCTCAGGCAAGACAACAAATTTTGCTATCTAATTGTCCGTCTGTCAACAGAATTAACGGGCTAAATCGGAAGGGGTGAAGGTTTGTGCATCTCCAGTGCATTCGCTTGCACAGAGGAGGTTTCCGATGCCCCCCGGGCTGCCTCACTACGCAATGCGGTACTTGTGGGATCCGTACCAGTTAGGCTCGCACCGCACGCGATGGCCCCTGGGGGCAGACCAGAAATGCCACCCAAGCCGATGGGTTGGATATGGCGCTTTGCGTGCCCAGAGCGGGCAAGGCTAAGGTCAAGGCGTTCTGTCTGTTGCGCTACGATCACGGCGCGTCGGTCATCCCGCGCAAACTTGTCCTGAGAAAAATGGCGCGGCCTCCGCTGCGCCATCATTGGACAAACGAACCGGCGACATCGTCGAGGTTCTTCAATTCTTCTTTCTCGTGCTCGTGAATCCCGCCCCGGAAACGCCGCTCGGAACTTGACCAAACCTCGCTGTCACTCTCCGAGCCCCAGTCGTTCACAAGCAGACTGAAAACAAATGACTTATTGGGTTCGTTTCGCAATCGGTCCTCATTCCTGGTCGCCGGGCAGCGCTTTCGGCTGCACCGATGGCGCAACTGCCGAGTCCACTGCCCCGGGGTCGGTATGAGCGTTTAGATCCACGGTGGCAAGTACCGGCAACCATTCGGCAGCGGATGGTCCAGCCTGGACGAAATGGCGACAAGGCAACGTGCTATCGACGGCGTTCTATCCGGCTGCGCCTCGGTCGAAGAGCCCACATCGGAAGCACCCGCATCGCTTCTGCCATTCAGCAGCGGCCGCCCTTGCTGCGATTCCGGCTTCCTACTCGACAAAATGTAGGAGCCGAGCAAGCCTCTCCAGCGCCGAGACGATTTCCATGGCGGCGCCACCTGTCCGAATTTGCAGGTCTATGATCATCATGAGATCTGTCATGTTCGAATTAGGAGAAGCGAATACCTCATTGAAACTTCATATCGAGCCAGCCTGTATCGCCCAGTAATCTTCTAATAGCTTCTCGAACACCAAAATCGCGTTTTGAATGCAATCAGACACCGACTCTCGGGTTTGAAAGCGGGTATCCTTTTCGCGAACGTTTTGCCGTTGGGCCCGGATATCGCGTTCCGGGCACGAACTCTGACGCTTAGGCATTTCTGGTCGACCTCCTCGAGGTTGGGTTCTTCCTCACACGTTTCGCGTCGCAGGGCGAGTTTATTGCTTGCCCTTTCGCGCCGCTTGCAGATTCCGCAACTCTCGGATCGCCCTATGCAGATCACCCCTAATTTGTGCCTGATAGCGTTTAGCAAGATCAAGCGATCGCGCAAAACGTACATCCGCCGTGCAGACGCCAGTTTTGTGTTTGGATTCACCCTTCATGTGGTCTTCGGACGACTTCATCCTTGTGCCTGTGGCAAAGTGCTGCGAGCCCTGATCCGCTTTGCGCTCGGCTTCACTATTGTTGTCCGATGTACGAACCCCCAGTTCCAGTGCGGACCAGTGGTCGGCAAGCTCCGCCCGCAACTCGACAGAAAAGTTCGTTTTCCCGAGTAGTTGGTCCAATACCTTGCCGGAAACCATCAATCTGTCCCACTCCCGGAACTCCCAGTCGGTGTTGAGGATCAACTTCCACGAAAGGTTGGCGATATCTTCGGCGAGCAGCTGTTCAAGGATTCCGCCCGGAGCAGTGTCAGCCAGAACCAAAATCCGCAGCTTTTCGAACCGCACTTTCTCCTCGTCGGAGTGAAAAACGGGCTTGGCCGCCAGAATGCCGTGTTTGACGGAATTGAGCGCACTGAGCCGCTTGCCCCGCGCGGATCGCGGTCCTGTGCTGAGCGTGCCATTCGCACGATTGGCGGCTAACGATTTGAGTGAAGATTTGCGAGTAAGCATGTGGCCCTCGAGTTTGAGAGGAATCCCGATGAATCGGGGCCGCACGTTGAAGACGGGTCGAAGAGAGTCGACGCTAGTTCGTGGAAAGATCGTGCCGAAATACTGCCTAATTCTAAAGCGGGAACCGCAGATGGCGCAACAACTATTACTGATGCCACCGTATATTACTGACGCCACCGTATTACTGATGCCACCGGGTGGCGAGGCGCTGACAACAAAATACTTATCGGCTTCGTTTCGTATTCCCCGGCAACAAACGCTACAACCTGGACGAAGAGGCGATCGTGATGGAGAAAAACCTGATCGATGCGTTGCGGGTGGTACCGGGCGTGTCAGCAGTCGAATCGACCAGCAAGCCGCCTATCGTCAGAGGCAACACCAGCCTGTTTCGGGTGGTAGGCGCGATGACGACTCCGCGGCCGTATGAAGCGAACAGCCGAACCGTCGACCCTGGGTATTTCTCCACCTTGCAGGCGACGCTGAAGGCGGGGCGCAATTTTGATGAACGCGACAGCGCGACTGCGCCGCAGACAGTGATCGTCAACGAGACGCTTGCGAAGATGGCTTTTGGCACCGAGGTTCCCGTCGGTAGGGAGATTATATTCGCCTTTAACGCGCAGCAGAAGCCGCGTCAGGTGATAGGAGTACTACAAGACGTGCACGAGGGAGCGCTCGACGTGTAGGATAAGCCAGCTATTTATACGCCATTCGCGCAGGACCCAAGCAAGATCTTCGCGGTGGTCGTGCGTTCGACCGTCGATCCGAACTCGCTCCGGCCCGCGCTGGAAAAGGCGGTGCATGACATCGATCCGGGTATCGTTTTGTACCAAATGCAGACCATGGAGGACTTGATCGCCCAGTCGCCTGCGGCCGCGCTGCATCGCTACCCGGCTTGGCCGATCAGCGTCTTCGCCCTCACGGCGTTGCTGCTGGCCGTAGTGGGCCTGTACGGAATCGTGTCGCATTGGGTGAGCCAGCGGACGCGCTCCGTATGGCATTGGGCGCCCCTCGCGGCAGCGTGCTCAAGCTCATTTTGCGCGATGGTGCGGCTGGCAGCAATCGGCATCGGCGCAGGCGTCATCGCCGCAGTGCTGGCTGGATACGTGCTGCGCAGCTTGCTCTTTGGCATCGCACCATGGGATCCCGCCACGCTCCTGATCGTCACCGCGATCCTATCCGGCGTTGGCCTGTTCGCCAGCTACATGCCGGCGCGCCGCGCCGCTCGACTGGACCCGATGAAGTCGCTGCACCGTGAGTAGTCCGCAGACCCCTAAAGTTCGCAGCCGAAGAAAACGCTGTAGTTGAGAAAGGAGGAAAGAAGCGAACCCCAAGAAATTGGCCGATGTTCCGATTTTGGTCGGTACTCAGCGAACTGGACGCTTTGATAATGGTCAGAGTCGAATTGATGGGCACCGAGAAACGATAGATCCCTATCGGGACTGCCCCGAAGCAGAAGTGCGGGGATGGCAGGTCCGTGTGGTCGGGGACAGTTTCGATAGGGTCGTTTGAAGTGAGCCGCTAACGTTTGCGGCGGATGCGGGATTTCCTATGGGATTTCAATGATTTTCGCTTGCAATCCTTGCCAGAAGCGGCTTTACCAAAGGAGCAGTTATTGATGCTCTCGATCTAAACATGAATACTTAGCCTCAGGATTGCCTCATCGTAACGCAAGACCGATCAAGCCTCGCGAGTCTGTACAGTCTGGAACCTCCAATGACCCCTACTTCGAGCACGCGGCAGCGTCCGCCGCGCTAGCGGCTTAGTTCAAACGCGCCAGGGTCTAGGAATACCATTTAGCAGCAAATCACCGGATCGAATGGTCGCCATCTCGAAAAAAGACCGAGAAAACTTCTTGTGGGGTTGCCAATCCAGATAGTGAATGACAAAGGACGTGATGGCAAGTCATGTGGGACTCGACGGCGATGGAAGAACTGCCCGCTGGACGGTAGTGCATTTAACAGATAGATCGAAATGGCTGGCGGAATGCTGGTAGGTTAGCCCCGGTTTCCCATTAATCTTGTCCTATCTCCTCGCTGATGTACTAAACTTACGTTCCTTGGGTTGATAGCTGAGCCGGAAGCCGCTTGGTACTGCGGACGGTTCAACGATCAATGCTTCCGATGTGCCGGCTTGCTACTCTACAAAATACGAGAGACGCGCGAGCCTCTCGAGCGCCCAGACGATCTTCGTGGCGCAGTCACTTGTCCGAGCTTGCATTTCTAGCACCACCAGCAGATCAAAATAGTTCCCTGGCAAAGTCTTGGCCAGGTCATGGAACTTCCTATCGAGCTCAGCCTGTATCGTCCCGTAGTTTTCCAATTGCTTCTCGAACACTGAAAACGCGTTTTCAATGCAATTAGACACCGACTTTCGAGTCTGAAGGTGGGTATTCCTCTCGTGAACCTTTTGCCCTTGGGCCTGGATATCGCGCTCCGGGCGTGATCCGGTCGCGATAGGAATTTCGTGCTGAGCTTCAGCCGATCGCTTCGCGTTCTTCGAATTGTGCGCAAGCCCTGCGGGAATGGCATTTTTTTTGCCTTTCATGTAAGTACTCCTGAAAATTGAATTTTGTCCCCCGGCAGCCGGCACGTTAGCGCATGCAGACCTCGCCGTTAACGCTCCGGCAAAAGCAGCCCCGGACCAAACGTTGAAGACAGAATTGCGGAACCACGTTGAAGACAGATGGGGATTAACATTGAAGACAGATTCAGGGGAACACGTTGGAGACAGCCCGAAAGAGGACGGTTGTTAGTACAAAGAAATCTTACCAGGAAGAATGACGGATCGCGCAACTTTTTTCCGAGCGAACGTTGGCGCGAGACGCCGCAAATAAAGCGCTTATCGGCTGTGCATCGCAGCGGCTCTTGCCCGCATCCGTGCCGCGTCTGAGACGCCATCGGAGGGTGACGGATTTCGGTCTTCTCCGCAGCGGCGATGGCTCAAGTTGGCAGCGGGCAAACGATTGGGATCTCCTTGTCGGCCTTCCGATGAGTGTGCTCAGCCTTATTGTTACGCCCCGGCCTTTTGAACCCCTCTTAGGCCGTGGGTACAGCTTTTTGTGTTCGAGAGCCGTCGCCGGACCAGTTGAATATTCGATCCGGCACGCGGTTATGATTGGGCAACGCGAAGCCCTGGCGTTCGCTAGGGAAAAAGAATAGCTCGGCAAACCAGTGCGACCTCTTCACCCACCCGGTCAGGAGGTTTTGACCCTAGCCTTCTGCTTGGCGACCCGGCGCTGCATGAACTTGGGCCTTTCCTTCTAGGCCTCGACCGCTTGCCAACAGCTCATGGAAGCGGGTGAGCACTTCAAAGCTTGCTGACCGAACCTCTATTGATAGCACTCGGCTGCGACCTGCGGGGTGCAAGTTAACTTCGCTTGTTCATTGGTTTCGAGTCGTGCTGGGGTCACGATGCTACTATTACCGCAATGGCAACAATCCCATCCCATCGACGCCGTTCAAAGGCGGCATCAGCCAGCAAGCCCACCCTCGTGTATTTCACTGAAGAAGAAAGAGCGATCGTTGATCAGGCGGCTCGGATCGAGCGGCGGAGTCTCAGTAGTTTCATTGCAAACGCCACTCTCGACGCCGCCGACCGCGTAATCAAAGGAAAGCACAAAGGCAAGGCGTAGCGCGGGGAAGCCACACTACATGGGTTTGGGAGTGTGTGATATTCCACCATCCACAAAAGCGTCTTTTCCATTGTATAGTTGTTATGATATTGGTATAATATCGCAAGGAGAAAACGATTGTGGCCAATCAGAAACACACTCTTCAGCAAGTCAACCGCCGCCTCGCCAAGCAGACATGGCCATCGCAGGTCACCACGAATCTTCTTAGGTCACTTCGCGACCTCACGCAGAGATACGGATTCTCAATAGCGGCGGGACACGTACTCTTGCTTGATGGAAGGTGGTATGTCACGCACGTCGGGCTTCTTGAATATGCCAAAAGGCATCGATGTTATGGCATGCAGGTAGAAGCGGTATTAGAGTTTTGTGATCCCGTAAGTAAGCGATGGGCCTTCAGAGCAACGGCGTTCCTCTCTCGCAATTGCAGAGGATTTGTTGGCTTCGGTGATGCGGATCCTTCCAATGTCGCGGCGCGGGTCCGCGGCGCCGAGATGCGCATCGCCGAAACCCGCGCCGTGAACCGTGCGTTGAGAAAAGCGTACGGGATCGGAATCTGCTCGTTCGAGGAAATTGGGTCAGTTCCGAATCCAGTCGACAAGCTGCCCCCACAAAATGCAAATGGTAACGGCAACGGCGCTGGCCCGAAAGTTCGGGACCGTCTTTGCCAGATCATCCGCCAGCACAAGCTCGACCCCGAACTCGTAAGAGCCTACGCCGTCGACTTCTGTGGCACGAAGACGCTCCGCGAGGCCAGCAGGGAACAGATCGAGAACTTTGTCCAGCAACTGGCTGACTGGGCCGAAAAGGACCGCACCGCTCTGCTCTGTCAGCTCAACAGCTACTCGCGCCCGACGCAGGAGGTAGTCGCATGAAACGCCAAGTCCCAGGCCTTGCCGAAACTGCACGCGATTCTCGTCCGGAAGTTCCAGACGGCATCTTCCTCGTGCGCGTCGATGGCGCCCAGTTCCGCTGGCACGCTCACAAGCCGTTCTACGTCCTCCGACTCACCATCCTTGAACCAAGTGCCTCCGCGGGTCAGCCCATCGTGGGTCGACTCTACTGCACGCAAAAAGCGATGTGGAAGCTGCGCTGGTTTCTGCGGGATTTTCTCTATGACCCGGAACTCCTGGCCCGCGAACAGGTCGATGAGAAGGTTTTGCACGGACTCCGCGGCGTGGTGAAGATCAGCCACAACGGCATTTCGCTCATGAATTTCGACGGCTTTGCCCCAGCCTGTCAGTGGGAAGAACTGTCCCCAGCCCCGGTTTCGAGTGCTTCTCGCTCCAACACCGAGGAGGCGAGCCGATGACCTACTCCTATACCCAGATCAGCCAATACCTCAGCTGTCCGAGGCGGTACCGGCACCATTACCTTGATGGTTGGCAAGAGAAAGACACGCGCGCGCCCATGCTCTTTGGCCGATCATTCGAACAGGCTGTTGCCGCCCTTTTTCGCCGTGAAGACCCGGCGGCTGTACTGTTCGAACGGTGGAGCGTGTGCAAGGACATGGGGCTAACCTACTCGGGCAACGACAATTGGGACCGCATGTTGCAGCAAGGCATCCAGTTGCTTGAGCGCTTTGCCCAGGACGGCCGTGTTCGCATTCGCCGCCCTCGTTCAACCCAGCAGATTCAGTTCAATCGGACACTAGGCTCGGGCAACGATTTCCTATCCTACGTCGATGCGATTGGTGAACTCGACGGCACGCCCTGCGTTCTGGAATGGAAGACTACCTCCGCCCGATATCCGGACGATCCGGCTGGCATTTCCGCACTGGATCCGCAACTCGTCTGCTATTCGTGGATGACCGGGATCGACGAAGTCGCCCAAGTTGTCTTTGTCCGCAAGCGGCTGGTTGAAGTCCAGTACTTGCGTGCCACGATTACCGAGGAACAGCGTCAGGAATGGGCATCCCTGGTCGAAGACACAGTCCGACGGATCGAGTCCGGGCTGTTCCTGCCACATAGTGGCATCCGCTTTCCCCAGAATCCATGCACAACCTGTCCCTTCATCGGTCTCTGCCTCGACAAGCCCGAGCTGGTCGAGGTCGGCCTTGTGCGCAAGCCAGGAGTCGACCTTGGTCTGTTTGACGAACTTACTTACTAGGTATCCGCCGATGCCGCCCAAGCTCAATCGCAAGCGTGCCCTGTTTGTCCTCACCAAGATCGACGAGATCTTGGCGTGGGAGAAGCAGAAAGAAGCAGAGCGGGACACCCGTTTCGTTGAACTGGGCAGGTATCTGTGCGAGGTGCGGGCGGGACAGTACTGGAGGCTGGAGAACCTGAAGTCGTTTGACGAGTTTCTGGCGAGGCGGTTCCCGGAATCGAGAAGGAAGGCGTACTACTTGATGTCCATTCACGAGCACTTGCCGCCGCAGGCGCGGAAGGACCTGAAGGAAGTGGGATGGACGAAGGGACTAGAGTTGGCGAAAATCGCGCGCCGGGACGGTCAGCACTTCGATTGTGCAACCTGGTTGCACAAAGCTCATGCACTTCCGAAGGAGGATTTCAGGCGGGCAGTGGAAAAGGAACTGACGGGGAAAGAAACGGAGCCGTCGGAGCTGATCTACTTCAAAGTCTATAAGAGCCAGATCCCGGTGATCGAGCAGGCGATCGAGACGGCGGCGCTAATGCTGGGCACGGACAAATCTCGTGGCTATTGTCTGGAGATGATCTCCGCCGACTTCCTGGCAGGCGCGCACCTAGATAACGGTAACCCGGAAATTCTTCTCAACTCAATCTCACGCTACTACAAGTTCTTGCCCACAGAGCACCAGCATGCTTTCCTCGAAACGCTGCGTGAAAAGGCGTCCTGAGAATGATTCGTCCCATAGCAGCCCGCTTGCGGCTGGATCCGACGTCGTACGATAGGCTGCGGCAGCAGGTCTTGCGTCGCGATGCCTGGCGGTGTCAATCGTGCGGCACGATGTCGAATCTCGAAATCCACCACAAACAGTTTCGCAGCCACTCGGGCGATGATTCGGAAGAGAACCTGATCACGATGTGCACTGATTGCCACGCCACGGCACATCATCACCGCGGAAAAAACTGATCGGGTGGGAGCAAGGCCGACCCGGTCGTAGCTTCGGCACGCTCCTTTTCATTGCTTTGGAGTCGCTCTCCTCAGTATTGTGCCCACGTTTATTTCCACATTTATTGTACGGAAGAAAGCTGGGCGCATGGCGGGCCTAGCCGATTCAGAGAAGGTGTCCAGGAGTACATTTCATTGTGGTCCCAGAATATCCCTCGATTCTATTGGTATACTTGGGATTACAGCGATAGATTTGGCGGACTCACGAATGCGTCCCGGGTGGCGAGCACCGGCGAAACCATCAATGCCGCCGGAATCGCTTATCGCGTTCTCGAAGAGTGGTTTGTCGGTTCCGTACATTCTCCTTCCCCTTGCCACGAAATGTCGGATTCCACCTGGCATTGCGGACTTACCCTTGCAGACGGCGATTTGGCAGAGATAGTATGGAACCCGAACACAACGAAGACAATAACTATCAGTAGTGCATTTTCGACCTACCGCACTCTCCGAAGCCGGGCCATACATTCGATCGTCGGAAACACCGCTGTCCCGGTTCAGTTGTTGATTCGGCCGCACATCGACACGTTCGGCGACAAGGAGAATTGGTCGTCTGGACATCGAAACACATAACAGCACGAAGCCAGAATGATGCGTGAAGGTAAACTCTTGCTTATGGCAACCGGTAGGAGCTGGACGCAGCTCAAGCTTCCAATTTCTCGATTGTGCGATACAAATAGTCACTCGCAATGTACTCTCCGATATGAGATTTCCGTTCTCGCCGAGCCTCGGGGATACCGGCGCCGCGTTACTTGAAGAGGGGCTTCCCTCCGTTCTAACCATTTAGAAACATATTGAAAAGAAGCCAGTTGTTGTTTACGGTTGGGAGTGTTCGCGAATCTGTGAGGGAACGGCTTACTGCCGCTTCTCAAGGGTTTGTGCGTTGGCTCAAATACTTGATTGTCAGGAGAGTTCGCTTGGGTTTGTCAGTTAGCATTTTCGGATTGGGATATGTCGGATCTGTATCCGCCGCTTGTTTCGCCTCCAAGGGCCACAAGGTGATCGGCGTCGACGTGAGCCGCGCCAAAGTTGAGATGATGGACTCGGGCCGCACTCCGATCATCGAAGCGCGCATGAACGAAATGGTGGCCGAAGCGCACCGTGCCGGCCTTCTGCGTGCAACCACCGATGCCGTTGCGGCTGTGCTGAACTCCGAAGTCTCGTTCGTCTGCGTCGGAACGCCCAGCCTGAAAAATGGCAAGCTCGACCTGAGCCACATCGAGCATGTTGCCCGGGAAATCGGCGCCTCCATCCGGCAGAAAAAATCACCCCACGTTTTTGTTCTGCGCAGTACGGTGCTCGCCGGAACCACTGAGAAGGTTGTGCTTCCCATCCTGGAAAAAGAAAGCAGCAAGAAGTGCGGCGAAGATTTCACCGTTTGCTACAACCCGGAGTTCATGCGCGAGGGCAGCGCGGTCGCCGACTTCCTGAACCCGCCTTACACTATTCTCGGAACGAGCGACGCTACCCATCTCGCGCCGTTGCGCGAACTTTACAAGGACACGCCGGGCACTCTTTATGAGACGACGATTCCCGTAGCGGAAATGGTTAAGTATTTTTCGAACTGCTATCACGCGCTGAAGGTCGGCTTCGCCAATGAGATGGGAACCATGTGCAAGCATCTGGGCGTGGACGCGCACGCGGTCACCAAGATTTTTACATCCGACACCAAGCTGAACATTTCTCCGGCATATCTTTCCCCAGGCTTCGCCTTCGGCGGTTCTTGTCTGCCAAAAGATTTGCGAGCCATCACTTACAAAGCCAGAGAACTCGATCTTAAGCTTCCCTTGCTCGAATCGCTCGTGCTCAGCAATGCCGAGCACGTCGATCGTGCCGTGGAAATGGTGATGAACACGGGCAAAAAGAAAATAGCGCAGCTTGGCCTGAGCTTCAAAGCCGGTACGGACGATCTGCGCGAGAGCCCGCAAGTGCAGTTGATCAAGCGCCTCATGGGCGAGGGCCTCGAAGTCAAAGTTTGGGATGAGGACGTGTCTCTGGGCCGCCTGGCAGGCTCTAATCGTCAATACATCGAAGAGGTCATCCCCCATATCGGATCGGTGCTCTCCGCCGACCTTGAAGGCGTACTCCGCACAGCTGAAGTCGTCATCCTGGGCAACAAGTCGGCAAGCAAAGATCAACTCGCCCAGTACCTGCGGCCCGAACACATCGTAATTGACCTCATCCACCTGGATAAGACGCGGCGGCCGGAAGGCGCTCGAACTTATGAAGGAATTTGCTGGTAGATTTGCGGTTGGATCACAACTCAGATTTCCTTAGCTCGCCGCCGACTGCAGCTTCTCGACCAGCGCCGCAACCGCGCCGATGTTTTTCATCTGCTCGATATCTTCGGGCTCAGGCTGCACTCCAAACTTTTCCTCGACGGCCAGCACTAGATTCAAATGCTGCATGGAATCCCAAATTTTCGATGGTTTTCGGCGAAGATTCCGCTGTGATCTCGTCTGCCAAAATTCCGTAGCTTGGCCGGATGACCCTCTTTAAATCAGCATGAGAAAACCCAGCGCCGCAGGGACTATGACAGCACTGGGTCAGTAGTTCAGAAGTCAAGTTAGACTTCACATCTATAAATCAGCCATTATTTTGGCAGAGCCTGGATTTCCTGTCTGTGCTGTTTTGCACACCGCGTCTCACTCTGTTCACTCTTCCGCCCCACGACTCCGGCTGGGTTTTGGGGCGGTTTTTGTCGCTGATCGGCCCGCCATTGCGCACGAACGAGCGTCAGGCGCGACAGCCGGGGCGCCTTGACCTTGCCTTGTCCGTGGTGGGCCAGCAAAGCGATATCCAAGCCCAGGTTTGGGGGGATTCTGGGCCCTCCAGAGGGCTTCGCGCGCGGAGCGGCCGGCGGTGCCAAATGCGGCGCGTCCATAGAACGCGTACCCTGCCGGTCCCCCGTTTGTTTGGATTCTGGGCAATTGGCTCGGTGTGCGAAAGAGAGCGGTGCACCCGGTAAGGCCACACAGCCAAACACGTCGGTAACTTGGACCGATTCGGACCGCCGGTGGACAATAGGGACGCGACCCGCTGTTCTCGGGACACCCCGAGACGCGGTTCCGGAAGGTTATGTCCTCACATCATGTGTAATTTATGACGACAAACAAGATCGAAAAAGCAAGTGTTGGTTTTGGCATTGGTCGGCTCGGCGGGTCGATCATCCTCGAAGTTCGCCCCCACCATGACACTATTTCCGCGTTTCGCGGCGCTCAGGTTGGCTTCGAACTGCTGAACGGAATCACCCTCGACCAGGCTAAGAAAATCGTGGATGTACTAAACGAGAACGTAATCGGCGTGCTTGTCACGACCACGTCGGACGATAAGACGGAAGCAGCATCAGGCTGACGAGGGCGGAACTGAACTCTGAAACCTTGAAACTCTGAAACAACATAATGCCACCAATGGATGATCGCAGGGGCGAACGTTTTGGGCGATACGAGATCCTGACCGAGTTGGGCCGGGGAGCCATGGGTGTTGTCTACAAAGCACGTGATCCCAGGATTAATCGAGTCGTAGCTGTAAAAACCATTTCTTTGGCCGGGCAATCACCGGAAGAGCAACGCGAATATCGCGAGCGTTTCTTCCGTGAAGCGGAAGCTGCTGGCCGCCTGTCGCATCCCGGAATCGTAACCATCTTCGATGTCGGGGAGGAACCGCAGACGCAGGCTCCGTATATCGTAATGGAATATGTTGGCGGGGAGTCCCTCGACAAACTGCTGTCGCGCAACGACCATAAGCTGCCGCTCGATACCGCGCTACAGCTAACGCAGGAACTGGCGGAAGCGCTGGATTGCGCTCACGGTCAAGGCGTGGTCCACCGCGATCTGAAGCCTGCCAATATTCTGTTGACCGAAGACGGCCACGCCAAAATCGCCGACTTCGGCGTGGCTAAACTAAACCTCGCAAACCACACACTGGCGGGACGAGCGCTCGGCACTCCCGCTTACATGTCGCCCGAACAATTGAATGGCGAACCGGTGGATGGGCGGTCAGACTTGTTTTCTTTAGGCGTCGTGCTGTACACGGTCCTGACAGGTTACAGGCCGTTTCAGGGCAACAGCGCCATCACCGTTTCGTTCAAGGTGGTCAACCGCGACCCGGTACCGGCGACCATTCTCGATAGTGATTTGCCGGAGGGACTTGATTGCATCATTCAGCGCGCCATGGCGAAAGATCCCGCCGAGCGTTATCAGCGCGGCAAGGAGATGGTGCTCGACATCCAGGGCCTGCAGGAAGGACGAGAACCCGCAAGCAAGGTAAAGGCGACAGGTTCGCCGACGAGCATCAGTCCCGCTCACGCAACAAATGAAAGCGCCCCGCTGTCCATGGGCCAGGTCGGAATTGCAACCAGACTGCTGGCCAGCGCACGCGCTCTAGTCGTATGGCAGGGTGTGGAGCAGAACCTGCTCGAGAAGATCCGGGGCCGATCGATTGCCGGCGCTTTGGTTTTGATCGGGCTTCTCATCCTCGGGCTCCGGGTCATTTCGTTTGGCCCCCCCGCGCTTCCGCCTCGAGTCCTCGAGGTACCGCCTCCGGTCGCGGAGTTTGCCCCATTTAAGACAGCGCCGACGGCGCCAGCCGCGACTGCGGCCGCGCCACCGTCTGCAGCGCCAAAAACCGTGAAACAACGCCCCAAGAGCGTCGTCGCGGCGACCCAGACTCGTCCGCATGTTGCCAAAGTGGCCCACGCAAGCTCACCGGCAGTCTCTTCAGTCACTACTGCAGAAACTCCTCCGGCACCGTCTCCGGCAACTTTGGAAATTGAAGTGGATCACAAGTTCGCGGAAGCCAATCTCTCGATCTGGGTAGATGATCGCTTGGCGTATACCCACCTTTTGGAAGGCACAGATAAGAAACATCTGGTCGTGTTCCACCATGTCGAGGGCCATGAATTTCATGCCGTCCCGGTGCCACCCGGGAAGCATCGTCTCCGGGTGCAGGTGACCTCGGATGCAGCCAACTATGATCAGACCGCCACGGTGGCGGGCGATTTCGCCAGCGGGCAGGAAAATGTGCTGCACATCAACTTCAGCAAGCACGGCGACATGAGTCTGAGCCTGCAATAGCGCGATCGTTTAGTTGCCGTCCGTGGAATGAAGCTGAAATCCGGTGGAGCGACGGGCGCCTCGCCCGTCCCGCAGCGCCATCCGCATCCCAATCAGCCAGACATTCACGATTCCTGCGGGGCGAGATGGGCGTCAACTTCGTCCCAAATCCTGGTGCCGCGGGTCTCGCGCAGCGCGATGCTGCCCACGATGAATGTCAGCCCGGCCACCGCCATGGGATAGTAGAGTCCGGCATAGATCTTGCCGGTTTCAGCGCAGATGGACAGCCCGATGAGCGGCACCAATCCTCCGAATATCCCGTTGCCGATGTGGTAGGGCAACGACAGCGACGTGTAACGGACTTTCGCCGGAAAGGTTTCCACCAGATACGCGGCGACCGGTCCGTAAACCATGCCCACATAGATCATCTGAATAAAAATCAGCAGAATGAGTTTGCCGCGGTCTGGATGCGGTGCTTCCGGCGCGGCGGCCAGAACACCGGTGGCGTTACTGGTCATGGGCGTGAGGTTGATCGCCCCAGTTACTGGGTTACGAGTGGACTTGACGGTAACGACGTTGTTGCCTGTGGCGCGCTCCATGCCATGGTAGATCGGAATGTAGGTGAGGACAGCCAGCAGACAACCGGACAGCATGATCTTCTTGCAGCCGATCTTGTCGGAGAGCGCTCCAAAGAATATAAGCAGTGGCATGCCGAACGCCAGTGCAACCGCCATCACGATGCTTGCCGTGTGCGGATTCACCTTCAGAATCGTCTGCATGTAGAAAAGAGAGTAGAACTCTCCGGTATAAGCCACCACGCCTTGTCCGGCAGTTACGCCAAACAGACAAAGCAAGACCTGTTTCAAATTCGGCCACTGGGTGAATGCATCCTTGAGCGGGTGAAGCGAAGCTTTGCCAGTAGTTTTGATGTGCACGAAAATGGGGGACTCGCGTAGTTTCAGCCGGATGTAAAGCGAGATGCCCACCAGCAGGAGAGAAACCAGAAATGGAATGCGCCATCCCCATTCGTTGAAGGCTTCGCGAGGCATGGCGAATTGTGTCGCGAGGATAACGAGCAAAGAGACGAGAAGTCCCAGGATCGCGGTGGCCTGGATAATGCTGGTGTAGAAGCCACGCTGCCGGT